>JGI12316J15310_10000005_pt2 | contig 319055 bp, 224 predicted proteins | sample MarCyaLeptolynsp_FD_15310 | JGI IMG/M metagenome (IMG submission 15310)
ATGATCCGGCTGTTGTCGTCCCACTTGACCGTCCGCTCGCCGATGTCCGGATCGTCAGCCCACCTCAAACGCCCCAGGGTGTCGTACGCAAAGTTGTGCTGGGCGCTGGTGCTGCCGTTGGGCTGCAGTTGGTAGCGAACGAGGCGCCCCGCGGCGTCCCAAACCGCCGCCACCTCTTCCAGCACGCCCCCCACGGTCCGGGTCGTCTTGAAGATCCGACCCTGGCCGTCCAGCTCCGTCGTCACCGGGTCCAGCCCCGACGTCTGGTACGTCACCTGGAACTGCCCGAAGGTCGTGTCTTTGGTCGTCGTCCCGGCGGCCACCAAGGGCAGCGTCTGCCGTGTGACCCGCCCCAGCGCGTCGTACTCCACCGTCTGGTGCGCCAGGTCCTCGGCCGGCGCGGTCTGCTCGTCCGGCGGCCCGGTCGGTAGGGTTGCGCTGCCCCAGAAGCGAGGGTTGTACACCTCGATGGTCTTACCCAGCTTGTTGCGCACGCGATGGCCGCTGACGATCCAGGAGGCACTTGTCAGGCGCACCGCGGTCAGCAGAGGCTCGCCGGCACCGTTGAACACAGCGACCGACTCGCCATTGGCCGGTCCCGTGTTGTCCTCGTGACGGATGGTCGTCGTCTGCGGCCGTGGGGCGTGGGTCTGCCAGTCATACTGGTAGGTCGTCAGCGTCTCGAGCGTTCCGTCGGAGTCGTGGTCTCCCTTTACCTCGAGCACGCGCCCCAGCGCGTCGTACACGACCTCCTGCTCGTCGCCGTTGGGGTCCGTCAGCTGCTCCGGGACGCCGAGCGTCTGGTCCCAGGTGAGCGACCACACCAGGTCGGTCGCCGTGACGCCGTCGTAGATCGTCTCCGTCGTTGGGTGCAGATGGTTGCTGTCGTACGCGATCTCGCGCACCACGCCGGCCTCGCGCACCAGCTTGGGCGCGCCCCAGGTGGTGTAGTCGGTCTTGGTGAGCTCCAACCACTTCGCTGGCTCGGTGTCGTAGGGCGCGACGTAGCCATAGGTCGCACGCACCAGGCCCTCGCTGGCGGTACAGGCCGCGGGCTCGACCCCAGGCTCCCGGTCGTACACGGTCCAGGCCTCCGCAACGATAGCGCCGCCCGCCGCCTTGGTCGTCTTCCGGCAGACCAGCCCCTGGACCCACGTCGCCTCATCCCGAGGCGCGTATTCCAGCTCGACAATCGTGGTGTCATCGCCCAGGTCGTTGCCGTTGGACGCGACCTCCCCTTCGTCGGTCTGCGCCGTCGGGTAGCCCTCGCCGTCATGCTCCGTTCGCTTACGGGTATAGCGCGCGGTGGTCTCCCCCTCCCACGTGAGCGTCGTGGCTTCAATCAGCTTGGCCACGCGTAGCAGCGGCTCGTCCGCGGGAAGGCTGGTGATCACCTGGGCGTCGTAGACGTTCTGCACGTCATCGAAGACATGCCCCGTCAGATCCTCGCGCCCCACGGTAGAGGCCATACCGCGCAACACCCGGCTGGTGCCCTCCCCCTTCTCGTAGGTCGTGGTGACCTGCAGCGACTCGACATCGGTGTCGCCCTGAGTCACCTGCACCGACTTCAGGAAGCCGCCAAAACGCTGCTCGGCCACATCCCAGAACCCGTCGCGGATCTCGGTCGCCACGACGCGCTCCTCCTCCTCCACGACCCCGGTGTCGACCGTCACGGACTTCACGACCGCCTGCGTCAGCGGAAAGGTGTCGTTCCACGGAAGCCCCGCCACCTCCGCGTCGCGCTGTTGAATCGTCGAAGTTGTATACGCAAACGTCGTCGTCTTGCCGAGACCGTTGCTGATGGTTTTCAGGCTCGCCTCGGTGGCCGCGCCCGCCAGGCGCAGCACCCACATCCCGTGGGTCCCCGACCAGACGACGTCCTGCGCGCCATCGCCGTCCATGTCGGCGATGGTCACGATGTCGTCGTAGTAGGCGCCCTCCGGCCGCGCCACACTGCGCGGGTCCTTCTCGAACCCGTTGGTCAGCCCACGCGCCCAGTAGACCTTGCTGACGCCCGGCCAGACCAGGTCCATCAACCCGTCGCGGTTCAGGTCGGCAATGCGGACATCATCGGTATCGATGTAGTCGAATTCGCCCCAGGGATACGTCCAGTCGGCTCGGTTCTCGTGGTCAAACGTCCCGTCGCCTCGGCCCCAATACACGAGCATGCGTTCGTCCAGCAGCCACACCGCGTCGGGCAGACCGTCGCCGTTCATGTCGTGGAACTTCACGTTCCGGTCGCCGACCTCGAGGCCCGGGTCCAGCGGGCTGATCATGCCCTGCCGCACAGGGTCGCTCAGACCGCTGTCGACCGAGCCCCAGCGCACATTGAGGCCGTCGAACTTGGCCTCGAGCACGTCGGTCTGGCGGTCGCCGTCGATGTCGGTGTGCACAAAGTGGGAGTCCACCAGGGGCACCGCAAACGTGTTGGGCCACTCGCCCTGGTACTGTGTGAAGCCGGTGCCGTCGGTGTTGGAGTACACCCGCCAGGTGTCGTTGACGATGTAGATGAGCTCGGGGCGCAGGTCGCCGTCGAGGTCGGCCAGTCGCGCGTCATCGAGGTGGACCTGGTCGGCGCCTGGAAGCGATTGCTCGGGCCCGAAGGCGCCGCCGCCGAGGTTGCGCTTCCACATGCGCTCCTGGCCCAGTTGGAAGCGAGCCATGTCCTGGAGACCGTCGCCGTCGACGTCGAGCAGGGTGGCGCCGCGTTCGCTGAGGTTCCAACCGTCCAGGCCGGTGACGTCGAGGAGGTCGCTTTCGGGGGCGGTGTAGCCGTTGTAGGTGAAGCTGAGCGTCGGAAGGGCCAGCGTGTCGTCGGTGCCGGTGACCTGGACCGAGAGCAGGCGGCTGGTCGCGATGGCGCTGGCGGGGCTGCTCGGGGCGTCGGGATCGATCGGCTCGCCGTAGGTGAAGCGGTACTTGCGGCGGAGGTTGCTGTGGGCATTGACGGTGATGGTGGCCAGGCGCTGGGTGGTCGCGATGCGGTCGCCCGAGCGGTAGCTGGTCACGATGTCGGCGCGTGCCTCATATTCCAAGACCGCCTCGAACATGGGGGTACCGCCCTGACTGCTGTTGTAGCCCCAGCGGACGGCGGTGAGGTAGACGTCGCCATCGGCCACCACCTCGTCGTAGTGAAAGGTCGCGTACTGGCCCTGGAGCGCCTCGACGCTGGTGAGGTACCAGGAGTACGCCTGGGTGCCGTCGCCACCGAACTGGCGCTCGACGAAGGTGTACTTGGTGCCGTCGGACGTGGTGACGACCCAGCCGTCGAACTGACGGATGACGCGAACGGCGTTGCCCTTGCCCTCCACGCGGTACTCGCCGACGTAGGCACCGGAGGTAACCTCGATGAGACGACCACCGCCACCGACGCCGACCAGGTCCAGTTCATCGGCGTCGGTGTAGGTCGGCACACCGAGACGCGTGCTGCGTTTGACGTGGGGGGCAACGAGACTCCAGCCGATGCCCATGGGGCCGTTGCCCAGCGCGCCGTTGTAGGCGACGGCCATGGACGGCTTGAAGCCCGCCCGACCCGCAGGCATGTCGACGGGGATGCTGTAGGTGACTTGACCGGTGAAGGGTGAGAGCGAGGCGTTGTCAGCCAGGCCCGCCACCGAGGCGGGGCCTGACGGGAGCTTGAGGGTGCCGGCGTTGACGCCTCCGGGAGAGGGCTCACCGGCGGCCAACACAGGGCCGCCGGTGAGGAGGCTCGCGGACAGGGCCAGCACGTAGAGAGGGGCTTTGAGCCGGGACCGCGAGCGTGAGAGCGGTGAGAAGGGCTGAAAGGGGAATTTCATCGCGCCCTCCCGTGGCCGCGCCGGGTGACCGGCCGGGTATGGATGGCGACGGCCAGCGCGTTGGACGAGGCTCGGTCGGCCACGTCGATGGCCTGGACCATGACCTCGTACGTCGTGTCCGGCTGCAGCAGGGTCAGCAGGTGGCTGGTGCCCTCGACGAGCTTCGTGGGCTTGCCGTTGACGAACAGACGATAGCGCGCGACGGCGACGTCGTCGGTAGCCGCCGGCCACTGCAGCGCGACGTGGGTACGGCCCACGTCCTGGGCGACCAGCGTGGCGCCGGGAGACCACTCGGGGGGGACCTCATCCCGGTAGGGACCCGGGCCCGAGCTGTCGACCGAGGTGTCCGAGCAGGCGCTGGCCGCGAGCGCGAGGCCCGCAGCCAGCGCCATCACGAGGATGGCGCGTGACATGCGGGGCTCCTACTGGGCCGTCGGGGCGTCGAGGACGACGTTGGACGTCGAGACGCTGGGGGCCACCACGTCGAGGTCACGATTGCCTTGCTGGTCTTCGAGCTCGACATTCGCGGCGGCCGGGTCGGTCGCCTTCCACCAGTGAAGGCTGTTGGCGGGGGCCGTCGTCGAATAGCTCGCCGCCAACCCAGCCACGGTCGCCGTGTCCGCGATGGCGTCCAGCCAGGCGGTATGGCCCAGGCGCCCCACGAACGGGAGCGTTGCGTCGGCCTTGGCACCGAGGGTGAAGGTCTGGAACGCGGTGGTGGGTGGCGTCCCGGGCACCGTCGCCGCCAGTGCGCCGTCGACATAGACCTTCGCCTGACCGCCGGACGCGCCTGGGTCGAAGGTGACGGCTACGTGGTGCCACGCCTCGGCGGTCAGCGCGGAGGTCGACGCCGACAGCATTGAGCTGCCTTCGCTCTCCACCTCGACCACCAGCTGGCCGCTGGCGTTGACCAGAAGCGTCAGCCGGTCGTCAGTGCCGGCGTCTCCATGCAGATCGAACACCGCCATGGTCGTCGACTGGTCGAAGCCCCAGCGGAGCCAGGTGCTGAGGGTGAACGGCTGGCTGCCATTCCAGTCTCCAGAGTATTTCAGGTGCGTCCCGCCGTAGAGGTCCATGGACGCTGCCTCGGTCGGTCCTGCGTCGGCCACGGCGTCGACGGTCAGGCCGGCGGACGCCTCCAGGTGCGCCACACCCACACGGTCGGCGAAGCTGACCGGAGTGCTGCCCGAGGCATGGTCCAGCGGCCACCAATGGAGCAGAGCCCCGACGCTCTGCCAGTCGCTGCCGGAAGCCGAAGCGCTCGACCAGTCCGCGATGTCGGCAGCCGTGAGTACGCCATCGAAGACTGCAGCGTCGACGAGCAAACCATCGAGGGTGTCGGTGCCCAGGTAGGAGCCACCCAGACTGAGGCGACTGGTGGTGATGGACTGCTGCAGGGGTGCCGAGATGACAGGTTGGCCATCGCTGTTGACGTAGACATGAATGTCCCCGGCCTCGTCCACGGACATCGCGACGTGCTGCCAGGCCTTGTAGGGGAGCGCTGCGGCCGACGTGACGTCGGCGACCGGGCTACCACCGGCGACGACGGAGAGGTGAAGCTGACGGTTGGCGTCGACGGCAAGCGTGATGCGGTTGGATGCAGTGCCATCGCCCGACTCGACCAGGGTGCCCGATCCGGCCTCCGTGTAGACCCATGTGCCAAAGGTCCAGCTTCCGGCGCCCGTCCATCCCTGTGTCACGAGCATGTCGTCGTTTGCTGCATCGAGCGAGACGGCGTTGGCCGCCTGCGCAAGCGGAGGCTTCTCGGTGACGAGCTCGGTCCCCTCACTCTGCTCGGTGACCGCGACGCTGCCGGTATGGACGAGGTCGGGACCGTAGCTGGAGGCCGGCCCGGGATTGCCGAGTGCGGAGAGCATTTCGACGGTTCCGGTGGTCGCAGCAGCTTCCACCGCCGCAGCGAAGCCAGCGGGTCCGGCCGCGTAGATGGCGTCGATCTTGCTGTTGGTGACGAGCGTGTCAGCGACCCAGGCGACGCCGGCGACATCTCCCTTCCAGAACCCTGTAACCGCCGGGACGTGGCCATAGGCTCTGCAGCCTACGGTCAGCCTGTCTTCGGTTCCTGCGAACGATGGCCAGACCGGCCGGTCATAGGGCGCCGCGTCTGCGATGGCCTGGCCGTCGTCGACCTGGTAGCGCAGCTGCCCGGTCGTATCCCCGTTCGTCTCGGTGCCGACGTAGCTATCCTCGAGGGCCACGAGGTGGAACCGACCATCAAAACTCTGGGGTTGGATGGAGAAACTGTGCGAGTGAGTCTGATCGTTCGACGTGAACATCATGTTGCCAAGCCCGGAGTCGACTGACAGCAGGTAGTAGGGGAAGTAGAGCGCCCCTGCCCCCTCGGTGATCCCGAACGCCACGTCGCCGGTGCTCAACTCGGTGCTATCCGCTCGGACCCACATCAGGATCGTCCAGTCGCCGTCCTTCTCGTAGGCTTTGCCCGCCCCTGTGTAGGCATCGCCGCTCGTGTAGTCGTCAACGCCGTCGAACCGGCGCATCGCGACAGTCGCGGCCTGGTGCTCGAGCGGAACGCCTCCAACATCGTCGACCACGTGCGTGCTCAGGTCTCCGGCGTGCTGGCCGAGAAGCCAACGGTGCGCGACGTTGGGCAGCCCGAGCCACCCGACCTGAGCGTTCGTGCCGTGGAGAAGCTCGGCACCGCTGTGGGCCGCGCTGAAGACAACTGCTGGCCCGAGCAATCCGACAAAGGGCTGGGCGGCACCAGGGTCTGAGCCGATGTGGACCGTGGCGCCGGTGGGAACGGTGGCCACGGATAGGCTGGCGGCGGCGGCGTCATCGACATACAGGGTGGCGTCAGAGCCCGAGACAGAGAGGGTGAGGAGCGTCCAACGCGTGTCACTGATGGGCATCGTCCCGGCAGCTCGAGTGAAGTCGGCGCCATCGAACTCGCGGAGGAAGGGCAACCCGTCCGAGTCGATGCCGACGACGAGCTGGTTACCCGACGCATCCGAGAACGACAGGACGTTGCCGTAGCCCGTCGCGCGCATCCAGGTGGACACCGTGAAGGCGTTTCCGAGACTGACGTTGGAAGCGACGAGCGACGTGCGACCGTCGAAGGCCATGGCACGCACGCGGTAGGGCTCTCCAACATCCGCAGCGCCCATCGGGACGGTGCCCGTCGCGGTGAGGTCCAGGTGCGCGATGCCATCGAACACAACGTCGTCGGCGTCGTAGGGTCCGTCGCCCATGCGCCACACATGGAGGGCCGTGTCATGGGACAACCAACCGGTCGGCCTTTGGGACCATGCGTGCGACGAGGCCCCGTGGTGGCCGGCAAGGATAGCCACCTCGGCGATCTTGCCGGTGAACATGTCGGCGCCGGCCTGGTCCGCACCGAATCGGGTGGACGCCGTGGTGGTCGGAGAGAAGGTCGTTGCGGCGTCGCTGGCGACCAATGCGTCGTTCACACGGAGGTCGACTGTATTGGTAGCATTGTTCCGCTCGAGGGTTACAAGCAGCCATTCGGAGTGGGGTACGGCGCGAGAGCTCGTCAGAATTGTGGAGCCCCCAGTAGCGACATAGGACGCTTGCACATGACCGGTGGACGTGATGGACAGCTCCACGCGGTTGGTGGCGTTGCTGGAGGTCGAGAAGAAGGTCCCCGAGCCGTTGCGGTCGACCTGGACCCAGGCCGCCAGCGTCCAGTCGGCGGGGAGGTCTGCGCCCTGCGTCGAGGTCAGGAAGCTGGCTCCATCGAAGACCGCACAGCTGTCCACAAGTGCGTCATCGGGCTGGTCGCCGAGTGCGACGGGAGCCGTGAGGCCGTGTCCGGTGAGCGCCACGGGGGTGCCGGCCTGGTCCGCAATGGTGGTGTTGGACCCGCTCAGCTGGTCGCCGGTGCCAGCGCCCATCAGCCAGTGATGGATGGCAATGGCCCCAGACTGCTGGGGAGAGGTGGTAAGCACATGGTGCAAGTAGTCGCCGACGACGTGGTCGAAGACACGGGCCGGCCCCAGACGCCCATTTGCGTCGGCGGCTGCTGCGCCTGCCGAGCTGCCCAGGAAGAGCTTGGAGACCCCGGGCAGCAACGAGACCGAGCCGAGCGAGGCACGTCGTGCGTTGAGCCACGTCTCGATGGTCTTCGTTTCGGTGTCGATGGACAGCGAGACGCGCACCCATTCGTTCACTGGGAGCGAGGTCGTGGACGGTATGGTGGTGATCTGGCCGCCCGTCTCCACCTCGGTCACCATCGCGCCACTGGCATCGACGCGAACCCGGATTTCTTCGGTGGCGTTGATGCTGCCGACAGCCATCAATGAGGCGTCGTGCTGCTCCAGCTTGAACCAGGCCTCGACGGTGATGGCGTTGTGGGCGCCAAGCTCGAAGTCGTTGGCAACGAGGTACTGGCCCTGGCCCGACAGGGGAATCGAGGGCAGCTCCCAGGAGCGAGCGGTCCGGTCGGTGGTGTTCATGTTGAAGGACGTGAGGTCCTGGGAGCCGACGTTGTCGGCGATGACTGTACCGGTGTCGTTTGGACCATCGCCCATGCGCCACCAGTGGAGCAGCGCCGTGGCGCTGGCCAGCTGGGAGAGGTCCGTGGGCCCCGAAGCCAAGCTGGCGACCTCGTCCTGGAGGTCAGAAGCCCAGACGCTGAGCTCGGAGATGCGGCCTTTCAGCTGGTCGGTGCTGGACGACAGGTGGTCGCCATCCCCCACGCGGAGTGTGGTGTGACCCAACAGCGAGACGTTCGTATTGGCGTCAGAGTCGTCTGCCAGTGCGCCGTTGACGTAGAGGCGCGCAACCCCATCGACGCCGTAGCTGGCGGCGACATGGTGCCAGGCGGCCGGCGAGAGCGCTGGAGCGTCGGCAACCACGGTGTTCGTCCCGTCGGTGACCTGGAAGCGGAGCTTCGCAGGCTGGGGGCTGTTCGGCGGCACAACGGTCAGACTCGCGCTGGCCCCTGCAGCATTCGACGACTGGAAGATGACCTGTGATGCAGTCGGGTCGTCGACCTGGACCCAGGCGCTGATGCCAAAGGGAGCAGGGCTGGGGAGTTCCCATCCGGTGGGGATGGCCAAGGCGTCGTCGAAGCCGTCGAAGTCGACGGCGAGGGCGTCTGCATAGCAGCGGCCAGCAACGCAACGTTCGGGTTGAGTGCACGCGCTATCGTCAGCACAGGGCTGGACGCACTCGCCCGAGATGGTGCATAGACCACCGTTCTGGCCACAATCCGTCGCGCAGCAGACCAACGAGGAGCCCACGGTTCCGCAGTGGCCGGACGCACAATCCGCGTCGGCGGTGCAGGCCGAGCCCAACAGATGGTTCAGCGGAGCCGGGACCGGGACGCAGGCACCGCTATCGCAGAAGTTGCCCTCCGTACAGTGTAGGTCGGAAGCGCAGGTCGTCCTGCAATCGGCTGTGACCGGTTCGCAGACATAAGCCCCATCACAGAGTGTATTGCAGCATATCTCGCCGGTGCAGGTACCGTTTTCACAGTCCGCGTCCAAGTCACATGCGCCACCCACAGCCACGAGACCGTCCCCAACGGTCGCGCCTTGGTGTGGCGGTGTCACCCCTGTGGCGCCGTTGTTGACGGAAACATAGTCGAAGCGAAGGAGAATGTCCTCGACGCGCGAGAGGTCGATTCCGGAATCCAATACACCGTGCGTGGGGAGCACCAGGATGTAGTTGCCATAGAGCCCTCGCCCCGCCAGCTCGTCGGACGCACCATTGCGATAGGAGTCCGCGTAGAAGTCTTTCCGCTTCACGTTGATCCAGCCGTTCATGTAGGCCCAGGAGTACTCCTTGGTTGGCTCCACCTGGTGCTCACCTGACTCCCAGCCATCCATGAACAGATTGACTTCCGGTCTAAGCTGCGCCGTCTGGAAGATACCGTCACCGACGTGTCCGTCACACCACTGCGACTTGAAGGTGTCCGCCTTGAGAAGCATTACGGGAACCTCAGGCGACTCAGACCCCAACATATCGCCTTGCACAGTTGCATTGACGCTCCAGAGACGTTCCGCACATCGGTAGCGCAAGGCCCCGACTGGCTCAAGTGTGAGATACAGGCCTTTTCCGATCAACACTCCCTCTTTGTCATAGATATGCGACAACTCCGACGTGATCAGCTCACCAAAGCGAGATGACGGCGAACCTCCACTTGCGAGTTCGTCTTCGGCGGTGTCTCTCAAGCGAAGAATGTCATCTCGAACGCTAAGGACGATGGTCTTCTCCTCCGGGCGTGCACCATTGATCGTGCGAGTAGCATGCTCCTTCTGAATTTGGTGAAGCAGCTGCTCCAGCTCCGTAGCCGAAGTGGCTGACTTGACGGAATTCTTCAGTGCAGCGAAGTTGACTTGGGCCTCATGTTCAAGCCCCTTTGCGGCGATCCAAACCAGCACCTTTGCTCGCTTGAAGAGCCTTTGATACCTCGCTTCCGCATCGACATACTCGACATTGTACTCGTTCGTCAGCGGGATATATTCACCACTTGGATTCGCGCCTCCACCGCGCGCATCGTCCTGCTTATTCTGGCGGGCACGCTCAGCCTGGACCGCAGCCCAACCTTCGGCTCGTAGGTTCTGGAGAGTCACTTCGAGATTGTGCCGCTCTGTGAGAGCGGTCGCTGCTGCGATCAGCGATGCCTTGACGGCCTCGGCATAGTTGTCGAACTGAAGTCGATACCGGTCCACCTCGCCCCAGCACGAAATCTCGTCCACCTGGCCTTCTAGCTCTCGAATAGTCTCATTGAATGCGAGTTGCGCCTCTCGCTGAGCCTTGTTCATTTCAGCCTGAATAATCTCGAATGGTGCCGAAATCAGAGAAGCATAGGCACCGCTCGCCGCATTACCGACGAGATTGCCAGCAAGCCCGACATACTCCTGCACTGCCGCCATACTTGCAGCCCCCCTTTCGAAGTCCGAACTCAGAGCATTCTGCTCGTCAATAAGACCTTTCCGCTTAAGACACAAGTCGCCGAGACTATAATGGGTCGACCTCAGTGTCGACATTTCGACCTCTGCCCGACGAATCCCGTGAAAGGCTGAATAGACCACAAGATGTTGAAGCCCCAGCTCGCCTTTGAAACAGGCCGCAACTTCAGTAGGAGATATCTGCTCAGAGTAGTCGGGTGCCTTGGGCGGAACAGTAGGTGTTGGATGCTTGGTCACGAAGGAAGAGCAGACGTCCCTATAGGTTTCCACAGCAGCAACGGTGGCGGTGCGAAACTTGGACATGACTGTCGGCCACTCATCGTAGGGGTCCTCCCACACCGCGTTGTCCCGAAGCCATTGCCCACACTCAGACTCGTGGAACATGTCGAGGGCACGTTGAACACCGCGCTTGACGGTGTACGGTTCTGGGACCTTCAGCACCTGGGCAACCGCTAGGTCGTATGGGTCCCACTCGTTCTTGAGGGCATAGGCCAGCGCAAGTTCGAGTGAGGGGACCGAGACCGCACCAAGAGAGAAGTCGGCAGTCAGACCGATATCACCGATCAGGTCATGACTCGCGAAGGTGGTGGCATCCCAATTGTCCCCAGGCCTGGGAGTTCCAAGCTTGGCCCCGCCAAACAGAGGCTGCAGATTGCGGATTAGTGGAAAGCTCTGAAGCGCACTGGGCACGTCTGCGAAGAGTTCGGGGGAGTAGTCGTGGTACACAACGCTGAGTGGATGACGCCCCCCCCAAGTCTCTGCAAACAGGGGCGTGCCCAGACGAAACTGATACCATTCCTCCGCACTGTCGTTCCACGCCAGGGGATGCTGATTAAGGTACTCTGCTCCATAGTATGCGATTGTCTCCGAAGGAGTGAACTCAACCAGTGGTCTTGACTTGACTGGCGACGCCCAACGCAACGGAAGGCCCACCCAATAGTTGTAGGTCATCGATAGGCCTTGATTCGTGGGAGTCTCTTCCACGAAGACCTCGTTACATGGCGAAGACTCGAGCTGCTGAGCGAAGTCGGTCTTGAACGAAGCCGAAGGCTGCGATGCCACATCGGATTGCTCGAGACGCACCCAGAGAAGGGGGTCAGACTCCAAAATGCTGGCCACACACAGCTCTCGCTTCACATCCGCCAGGCTTGGGTCATGAGCTGGATTGCTCCACTCAACCATGTCCTCCACGAGAAGTGGCGTCTGGTGTTGGGAGGCGGTGGCGGTCGCCAGCCTCCCGACAACTGCGTCGCACTCAACTGTCGATTGGTTTTCGGGTTGCGAGTCGAGACCGCCCAGCGACCCAACGTCCCTGACATAGCACTCCTTCAGACTCGGGCCGTCTGGTGCGAACCACTCATCAAACAGACTACTGGGTGTCCCCACCTCGAGCTCCTCACCGCAAATCTCAGAGTACCTTCGGGCATAGTTGGCTACCAAGGACTCAAGTCTGCGCTCGCCCTCGTCTGCATCAGTTTGTTGCTGCAACTGTCTCTCGAACGAAGCGAAATATGCAGAGCGCATGGCGTTGTACGCTGTAAGCGCCTGATTAACAGCTGGTTGCGCCCACTGCGTCATCAGGTAGTCTGATGTCGCGAAGAATTTCGAGTTTGCTCCCTGCGGGTCTACGAAATGAACGGGAATTGTATCAAGCTCAAGACCATCCAGCGTGAGTTGCTCACCAAGAACTTCATCGAACAACGTTCCACCGCCCAGGCCTGAAGGCCCTCGGTTCGTCCGGTCCGCCCCCAACCCTGCTCGCGGTGACATGCCGGCACCGACAACCATGTTTTCGACGAATGAATCTGCGCGGCGACCAAGCCCACTGAAGGACTCGGAGGTCGCGCCGCCGAAACCGGTACTCGCTCCGGAACGTTGTTCATGACGGCCCCACCACTGCCGTCGCTCGGATTCTGCACGAAGGTACTGCCGGACTTCGCGGTCAAGTCCACCGATGAGCCCTCCCTCTTGTCCCTGTGAAAGACCTCTTGCCCTGGCTGCGCTCGGCAATGCCGCTGAGGCGGCATAGATGTGTGGCTGGAGAAGCAAGCCTGTACCAACCCGTCTTCCAAGACGAATCCAGCTATGTAGTGAGTCAACAGATGACGCATCTTGAGTGAGAGGTTCCTCACCATACATAGCGCTCAATGATGCCGAGTACTCGCCTGCGAGAAAGCCAAAGAGGTGTGTCCATTGAGCCAACCGTCGCGCAAATCTCTCCGAGCCGGCGCTATCGCCAGATAGACGGGTGAGGAGGGCAAGCGAGCCACGCCACGCGGCCTGAGATATGCACCCTTGCGAGGAGAAGACGGAATGAAGTCTTTGCTCCACGTCGCCATAGCTCACTCCGGGGAGTGCCTCGACATCTGCCTTGCATGCTTCGAGCAGCCCCCCTGCGGTGAGCGGCTGGAAGTTCGTGTCTACTTCATTTCGATCCGCCAGGTGGAGGAAGCCAGCCCCTCCCGGGATAATGGTGTCCCCATTTGAATCTACAAGTCGAACTTCCTTTGACACAGGGAGCAAATCGCTAGTTCGCCTCATGTGCGCGCTTTCAGCGAGTGAAACCTGTGGAGAGAACGCGAAAATCTTCTCAGCGCAATCGAGCGCGAAGGAATCGGTGTTTCCGTTGGAACTCAATCCAGAATCAGGACCAGTGATTGAGCAGTGCCCCACTGCAACCGACGAAACTCCGAACTCGACTGAGACGGTGTTCTGGCCATCGCAGGAAGGCCCGCAGGCATAGGGAGAATCGGACTCGGCTATACATGGGACGTTTGTGTAGAAGAATGTATCAGCAGCCCCCGGCACATCCCCAAAGTGGCCCGCGGTAGCGACTTCGAGTTGCGTGCAGAATTCGTCGACCGAAGAAGTCATTCCAAGTTGAGAGGCAATATACTTGCACATCACTGCATGAGGTGTCGTATCGGGCACCGTCGACAGAGCGCAACCGACAACGCTGCCAGAGTTGGCGGACTCAAGCCATTCCTGCCATTCTTCCGCTTTGGGAAGTGCTGCGTCACGAATCGCCTCAAGCCACGGAAAACGCATCGAGTCAGCTGTAGGCGGGTTCGACACTGCTGGAGGCATATTGGTGGGCGCCCCTTCACACTTGGTAACGGCGTCCACAGTCCATCGCCATGCTACGACTGGATCGGGCGCGTCGCCCTCGCTTCGAAGGAGTCCTTTAATCCGCAGTCCAAAGACGCCCGTAAGCTGCCTTCGTTCCAAATCCAAATGTATGGGCTGGTCAACTCGCAGATCCCGGATCCCTTCATAGGTTAGAAAGGGCCGCCCATCTTGGAGGTCGCCTTCCGACCCAAGCATGGGGTACGGCCCCTCCACCACCACGTCTGCTGGATCCACGGGCGGATTGTTGAGATCCAGACGATATTGGACCCTTACCTTTCCATTTGGGGTAATCGTCCGGGTCGAGTCAATCAACGTTATCGTCACGGCCTGACCCGAGTAACCGGGGACATCAATGGCACCTATCTCGCCCTCAAGCCTGATTGGAACTGCGAACTTGCCCGACGTGGTACCTCCGTCACCGAACGGTCGTGAATAGACCTCGCCGCGGGTGGAACCGAGCTCAATCAACGTCGCCACACCTCGGGCGCAACCGAACCCATTGTCGATGAGCTCCTCTACGGCCGGCTCAATCAGGTGGACGGGTGTGAGTGCCCGCACAGGAAACCGTCTCAGCGAGTCGTCCGTGTTGTAGAACTGAAATCGAACCTGTCCCGCGGTTGGGATCTCAGCGCCCTCAAGGTCTCCGTCGAGGTCTGCTGGTGCGACCCAGACTCGATGTGTATCGGCGCCCGAGTCGGTGTACGTGACCGCGCATTCCTGGACGAAGTTCCCCGCGAACACTGTCGGCTTCGACTCATCAGCCGTCGGTGGGCAATACACCGCGAACCCGCGCGAAGCGGTGACTGTTACCGTTAGATCGTCCAACGAGCCGTTGTCCGGAGTATTATCCGTCCAGTTTCGAACGGTCACGTTGAGCGCCTGACTATTGAGCGCTCGAGTCCCATCCAAGGGGTCGGGCGGCGACTTGGTGAACGTCAACCGTGACTGCGCGACGGCGAGCACTGGACGCCTGTCGGGTGCCGCCGGAAGCTCACTTGGCGGGGTCGATTCATAGCACCGGCCGTCACACCCGCACACCTCGGTCGTACCGCAACACCCGGGCTTCACAGATGCACCGCTTTCTGCACAGACGCTCGTTTCATCGCGGTGAACGCAGTCCGCCTTGCAGATGGAGGTCCCTGCATCGCAGTACATACCAACCGGACAGTCGCCGTCATACGTGCATCCCAGCGGCGTTACCCGACGACACTCGTTGCTGTCCGGCGGCGACTCGACATAGCCGACCGGGCATGGGTCGGTGTTCGACAGGCCTGCGGTCCCGCTACACCGAAAGCCCCGCATTGGATCACAGACGGTGCCTGACGGGCAGTAGCCATAGGCGGGCTCTGTAGCCTTCAGCACGCACCTGAGGGGATCGGCATCCTGGAGACACGCGCTACAATCCTCGCTGTCAACCATCAGCTGCTCGATGAGCGGTACATTCCGCTCGCACTGCAACGGGTCGTTGACCGTCGACGCGAACTGCTCGACCCGCGGAGGCGGGCTGTCGTCCGTAAAGGGACATCCTGCTGGCGTCACCAGAATCATTGCTAGCAGTAGACTCGAGGCATACCTGTGCCTGGCCATACGACCTCTCCAGTTTGACTGAGCCGAGGCTCAGATTTCGTTATCCGCTAGTGCGGGTCTAGGGGGCGGGCGGTTCCGCCTTGCCCTCCAGGTTGTTGCCCCAACAAAGAACCGTCCCGTCGGTTCTAAGGCCACACCTTGTGCTCCAGCCCTCGACCTCATTCCATTTCCCTTCGGAGGGAGGCGGCAATAGCGGGCCGGGGGGATCAGGAACGGAGCCGACGCACTCAATCGAGCGGTCCGGCCGGACGCCGCAGAGCGAAGTACCAGCGATGCCGAAATCGAGATATTCGCTCGCGGGCAGACTGAGAACCGGCGTGGCGCCATCGGTGACGAAACAATCAAGGGTTCCGTCACCGTGTTCTGCGCAGCTGTTTCCGCCGGATCCATCGTGGATCTTCACCCACCCCGGATTGCTGGGTACGTACGGCCAGAACACCGCCTCTCCCCAGCAATCGATGCTCCCATCGGCGGCCCGAATTCCGCAGCCGCCGTCGGGCTGAGCTGCCAGGTCCAGCCATCCGTCCGGGTACGGCAGAAAGGTCTGGTTCTGCACCACCACTCCCCAGCACTCGGCCAAGCCTCCTTCTCGAAGAACACAGGCGTGCGAGTTTCCCAGGGTGACCCGGACCGCGTCGGAGAGGACCGGCAGCTTCGTAGCAATAGGCGTCGACTCGAGTCCCCAGCATTCGACTGCGCCGTTGGCACGGACCCCGCAGCCGGCAATGTAGTCGAGCAGGCAATCAATTTGTACGAAGTCTGATGCGGTTGGCACGTCGGTAGGCAGCCAGTCAGGTCTGCCCCAGCATTGAATCTGGCCGCTGCCATTGATGAAGCAGCCTCCATGGAAGCCGACGCAGAGTCGTTGCTGTGGTGGGCCGACACTTTCTATGCAGGAGCCTCCCATCGCCGGACAGTACTCATCGTCGGCACAGGTACACCCGCCCGTTCCCGGACAGGAACTGGCGGCAGGTCCACAGAGCCCCTGGGTACAGGTCGGCTCACAACAAGCACCGTCGCTGCAGGCGCTCCCATCCGGACATGCGCATTGAAGGCCTTCGCATTGCTCGACGCACGGCGATGCCTCGCAGCTCCCATAGACGCAGTAGCCAGCTTCGATCGGGCAAGAGTTGCATACACCCCCACATTGATCGTCGCCGCACTGGATGCCCTCGCACTGGGGCGCGCAGCAGCTTCCTTCGAAACACACCATTCCATCACCACAGCCGCACTGTTGGCCCTGGCACCCTGCGACGCACGGCTCGGCCTCGCATTGTCCAGCCACGCAGTATTCGCTGGCCTGGCATCCAGAACCACACGCTCCGCCGCATCCGTCATCGCCGCACACCTTGCCGTCGCAGTCGGGAAGACAGCAATCGCCGATGTCGACACACACGCCATCGTCACAGCCACAAGTCGGTCCCGAGCAGCCCAGGGCACAGGGCTCACTAGTGCACTGAGCCAGAATGCAGAACTCGTCGGCGGCGCAGTCGCCACAGGAGCCGCCGCAGCCATCGGGTCCGCACGTCTTGCCGCTGCATTGCGGGAAGCAACATGTGCCCACGTAGCAGGAGCCGCCAGACGGACAGCCGCATTGTTCTCCCTCGCATCCCGAAGGACATGGCGTCGTTGAGCAGCTCCCCTGGGTGCAGAAAGGCGTCGGCGCTTCGCAGGTGCCGCAAGCGCCTCCGCAGCCATCATCGCCGCAGGTCTTGCCGTCGCACTGTGGCGCGCAGCACTGGCCAACGCCGGTGCACACCCCGGCGCAGTTGCAGTCGGCGCCCTGACACCCGGCCGTGCAGACCAGGGCCTCGCAGGCGTCGCTGACGCAGGTCTCGTTGGAAGCGCACGTGCCGCAATCGCCCCCGCAGCCGTCGGGTCCGCACGTCTTGCCGTCGCACTGAGGCGCGCAGCACTGGCCGACGCCGGTACAGACGCCTGCGCAGTTGCAGTCGGCCCCCTGACACCCGGCCGTGCAGACCAGGGCCTCGCAGGTGTCGCTGACGCAGGTTTCGTTGGAAGCGCACGTTCCGCACTCGCCGCCGCAGCCGTCCGAGCCACAGTTCTTGCCGTTGCAGTCGGGGGTGCAGCAGCCCCCAGAGAAGCACAGCTGGCCGTCGTCGCAGCCGCACTGCTGGCCCTCACAACCCGACGGGCATGGGTCGCCGGCGACGCAGAGGCCGCTTTCGCACATCGGCGTCGGGTCGCTGCAGGTACCGCAGGAGCCTCCGCAGCCATCATCGCCGCAGTCGAGGCCGGTGCAGTCCGGGGTACAGCAGGCCCCGCCGACGCAAGTCGCACCGTCATCGCACGCGCATTGCTGGCCCTCACAGCCCGCCGGACACTCGGTCGTGCTGCACAGGTTGCTGATGCAGAACGGGGCCACGCCGGGGCAGGTACCACAGGGGTTGCCACAGCCGTCGTCTCCACACTCCTTGTCCGTGCAATCCGGCACGCAGACGGGAACATCCGGCCCTGTGTCGTTTTCGGCGTCCGGCGCCTGGGCGTCGACGTTATCGGAACCTATATCCGCCCCTGTGTCGACCACATCCGCGTCGGGAAGAGCATCCGGGGAGGCGTCACCCACATCCGAAGGTGCAGCGTCCGGCAGCGTCTCCGGCGCGACGTCCGCTGCATCGAGGGACGCATCCGAAGGCGTCGTGTCCGGCGTCGTGTCCGGCGTCGCCGTCTCTGGACTGGCATCGGGCGGCGTCGTCTCTGGCGTCGCGTCGGCCTGTGCGGTCTCGAGGCTCGCGTCCGTGAGCTGGGCGTCTGGCGTAGACACCTCGGAGAGCCCGACGTCGCCCGTCGCGACAGCGTCCACACCGGAATCCGGCACCAGGGCGACGGACGTATCCGCGCTCTCGCCGCCGTTCTCCAGGCAGGCGGGCGCCAGAGAGGCGAGCAACAAGGCGACCACAGCAAGCACACGCATCGTCGTCATCGTCGTCATCGTCGTGATCGTCGTCATGGTGGTCGAATGAAAGGTTGGCTGCGACATAACTAAAACCTCGGTTCTTCCGGCCGACAGGGTACACGAATTGCGTCAGAAGGCGGTGCCTTCAGGCCGGGTGTCCGAGTTGTGGGTCCTCCTATGGGCTGCACAGACCTTTGCACAGGTGGGGCGTTTTCACGTCAACAGACGTCAACAGATCGCGCTAAGCTCCTGTAATCAATCAAATGGCCGCATTTTTCCGCCTGAAGGGCTCGATGACGGTGCGGGGGTTGAGACACGCCGCAGGCACTAGAGCGGCGCGCGATCGGAGAGTTTTCGTTGTCTGAATGGCAGCACGACGCATTGTCAATGTGAGCTGTTGCCTCAGGAACATCACGTTATGACTCGCGTTACCCACCCTTCCGGCCCCGCAGCATTGATGCGTGTGCTGGCTCTTCTCCCGGGCCTCGGACTCCTGCTGTTCGGAACCCCAGCCGCCGCGTCCACCGACCCGTTGTTGCTCACGCCGCCCCCGAGCGTGCGGCTGTTCGACGCTCGCTTCGAGCCGGTCGGTGCCACGCGGTTCAGCATCGTCCATACGTTGGCCAAAGTTCAATATGCCAAAGTCGATGGTGCCGAACATCGCGTGGATAGCGCAGACGCCCCGCGCACGCTGTTCGGACATCGGCGCGGGTTCGTCCTGGACAGCGTGCAACTGGGCGCCGAGGGCCGCTTTCACGACCTGGGGCTCTACTACAGCTCCCGTGTCGAGCTCTTTCCTCGAGCCAAGACCGGCCAGGGCTCGAGCGACTATCTCAACGAAGCCCTGCTGGGATGGAACCGGTACACGGTCTTCAACATCCAACTCGGTCAGATGGCTCTCCCCTTTGGACGCGCAGCGCAACTCCAGCCGACACAGCGCCCGATGTCGTTCAGCCCCACCCTGGACGCCCTGGTTCCCGAGCGGCAGCTGGGACTCGTCATCGACGGCGGAGACCCATGGGGAGCGGTTCGGCTCTATGCGGGAGCACATCACGCGTTGCTGAGGGACGGCGATGCGCTGGACGACTTCGACCGACTTGTCGTCACGGGTCGTCTGGAGCTGCGAATCGACCGTCTCCTGCGGGCGCTGAGAGCGCACCCCGGGCTCGACTTTCAACTGACCCTGGGCGGAAGCGTGGCGTGGGTGTCGCGGCACCTGTCGCCGGAGACTGAGCACCGATGGGTCGGTGCGGATCTGCAGCTGAGACTTTGGCGGTTCACCGTCGGCGCCGAATTCGTGATCAAGGACTTCTACTTCGAACCGCTGCCCACGGACAGCTCGCGGCCGCAGCGTGGGTGGGGCTGGCATACAGACCTGTCGGTGGTGCTGGTACCGACCTGGCTCGACCTGTCGGTCAGAGTCGAGGAGAGCGATGGGGATGAGGAAGTTCGGGGCGCAACGGGGGCACTTGACACTATGGAGGGCGCGCTTCAGCGCAAACGCTGGTTCACGGCCGGCCTCACCTTGCACCTGGCCGACCACGGAGCCGTGCTGGTCCACTACATCCACCGGCAAGAACTGGAGGGGCTGGAACTGCACAACGATGTGTTCCTGGTGACGTTCCAGGGGGAACTCTGATCCCCAGCTCCCGCCGCCCGACAGGCTTAAAGGATTGAAACCACAGGCAGGAAACGAAAGTCCCCAGATCATGCCGAAATGGGGTCTTCAGACCCGGGCAGAGGCCGGCTCTGGTCGCAGTTACGGGTGTAACCCCCAGAGATCACGTGAACGGGCATATCGGAACGGTGTTTGCACTCCTCATGGGCCCCAAGTGACCTCACGGAGCTCCCTATGCATCAACGCTGTTTGAAACCCACCCACCTCGACAGCGGCATGCGCTGCTCCACAGACGCCGGGGGCCAGCCAAGCCTGCCCCAAGGAACGGGTCATGGGCGCGATTGAACGCATCAGCGACGGGCGGCGATGGCACCTGTCGGGCCTGACGCTGCTGGGGCGACAGTCGAGCGCGCAGGTCACGGTCGATGCAACCGCCGTGTCTCGAGCGCATGCGAGCATTCAATGGGAGGGCATGTGGCGCTTGTCCGACCTCGGAAGCACCAACGGGACCAGCATAGCGAACACCTCGGTGTCGCCCGGTAAGTCCGAACCCCTGATGGTCGGTGCGGTGTTTCAGCTGGGGGGAGCGACGGGACCGCAGTTTCGACTGGTCGACGGACGGCCGCCGCGTGCGTTCGTGGTTCGCCCGGACGGGCGCCACCAAGAGCTCGATGACGGTGCGAGGATGGGCATCCCCTGCGACGAAGAGCCCGTCGTTTTCTTGAGTCACGACGGTATGGAGTGGCTCATCCATCGCGACGATGACGTCAAGAGCCTGGGCGGCTGGCTCGACCTCGAGCTGGACGGGCGCATGTGGCGTGTGTACGCGCCAGACGACTTTGAGATCACCGGGGACCTGCGCTGCTGGCGTCTGGAGGACATGCGCGTGCGCTTCGACGTCAGCAGTGACGAGGAGCGTGTCGATATCGGTTTCGATGGCCCGGGAAACCGCTTCATCCTCCCAAGTCGCTCCTACCACTATCTGCTGGTCACTCTGGCCCGCCAACGCATCGCCGACCAGAAGCTGGGACTCGAGGAGGAGGACGCCGGGTGGATGGAGCGCAAGACCCTCCTCGAGATGCTCAAACTCGAGTCGAAGACGTTGAGCGTCTGGCTCAGTCGGGCACGGGAGAGCGTCGCCCGAAAGAAGCTGCGTGGGGCCCAACGGTTGATTCAGGTCCGGTACCGGGGACAGCAGATTCGCCTTGGGCTGTCGCGGATCAGCGTGCGGCGGGCCTCGGGCCCGTATGAGAAGACCCCCGAGCAGAGCGACATTGACCAGCCCCCTGTGGGCCGTGCAGAAGGCACGTGACGCGACGCCCTGCGGGAAACCGGTTTCCCGCTCCTGCCTCAGACCGACCCTCCCCCATTGAGAACCGCTGCTCCTCAAGCCGATCGTGGAGGCGTTGGAGCCGATGGTTGCGGTAGGCTCGCCGCGTGACGCGCCGCCTCATCGCCATCACCGCCTTCGTCTTCCTGGCCATCCACACTGCCGGATGTCCCTCTTCGACGACGACTTCCAGCCCCCCCGACGCCGTCGTCGACACCCCTCCTGCGGAGGTCGATGCCCCCCTTCCCACGGATACTGGCACGCCGGACGCCGCCGCGACTGACGCCGCCACGACGGACGGCGGCGCCACAGAGGTTGTCGCCACGGACCTTCCGCCGACGGACACAGCAGGCACCGATTCCACCAACGACCCCGACGCCAGCGCTCCAGACGCAACACTCGACGCCCCTGAGCCCGACGGCACCGTCGATGCCACCGATGTCGGCCCCGCCGCACCCACGCTGACGGTGCTCACCCTGAACCTGCGCTGCCTGTTCACCAGCGGCACGCCGTACGCGACCAACGCCGAACGCTTCGAGGCCATCGCCGCGACGGTGTTGGCCGAGAACGTCGATGTCGTCGCGCTTCAGGAGGCCTGCGACAACGGCACGACGAACGCCATCGAGGAGCTCCGTGCGGCCATCTCCGCTCAGGCCGGCGTTACCTGGCAGAGCCGCTGGCTGTTCGCCCACCCCGCCTTCGTCGACACCCCCGACGAAGCGGACGAAGGCGTCGGCCTGCTGGCCCCCGCCTTCGACGGCCCGACGGCCGAGCTCCAGCACCGCGGCGGGGCGTCACTCGGGCTGACGCGGGTGATGCTCTCGGACGTCGTCAGCCCGGACGGCTTCGGCCCGGTCCGGGTCGCCACGGTTCACTTCGACTTCGCCGACGAAGGCCTGCGACTCAGCCAGGCCCGCGAGGCCGCCGTGTCCAACCTGGTGGAGACCTACCCGGGCGTCGCCTCCATCATCGCCGGCGACCTCAACGCCCAACCGACCGAGACCGCCACCCACGGCGCCCTGCAACACGCCGGTTTCGAGCGGTCTAGCGACGCCGTCGCCGCCGGGGAGATCGACCACATCTTCGCCCACCGCGGCTCCGGCCTCAGTGTCGTGGAGGCCAAAGTCCTGTTCGACACCAGCGCCACCACGGTCAGCGACCATCCGGGCATTCTCGTCCGCTACGCGCCGGCGCCCCCCGCTCCGGTCACCCTGACGCGCATCGTCGCCAACCACGACCCCGGATTTGGCAATCTCCTGAGCATCCGCGGCAATACCGACCCACTGGACTGGGACAGCGGATGGCCCATGATTCCAAAGGGCCCCGGCGCCTGGCACTTCGTCATATCCGAATGGGACAATGCCATGGTCGACTTCAAGGCCCTGGTCAACGACACCGTCTGGCAGCAGGGCGCCGACAGCACCCTGACCGCAGGTGACGACCTCGACTACGCGCCGACGTTCTGACCGAAGCGTAAACCGTAAAATTGACGGTTCGGAACCGTAAAGCGCGCTTGGACACCGTCAATTTACGGTTCTGGCCGCAACCGTAAAGTCGGCCCCGAGCACACGAAAAGGCTTTAGTCTTAAGCACATAGCCAACACCCAAGAACGTGGCACAGAGGTTGCTCTACGTCCGACCGTCAACGGACCCACCAAGGAGCACCTCATGAAACGACTCGCCCTGAACTTCCTGGCCCTCTTCGTGCTGCTCACCGCGGCCTGCGTCGACGACACCACCCTCGAGACGGCCGGCGCGCCCGGCACGGAGTCCATCGAGAACGGCGGCAGCGCCCCGAGCCAACCCCAAGCCCAACCGACCACCCCGGACGAGGAGGCCGGCCCGACCGTGGGCTCCGGCCCCATCGCGCCGGGTGACACCGGCACCGACGTCGATACCGACCTCCCCTCTGGCGTCTGCTGCACCGACGAAGGCTGCGTCCCGATGACCGACGCGGACTGCGCCGACATCGACGGCGGCTACGTCGACACCGACCAGGGCCAGTGCTGCGACGCCGACGGCGTCTGCGGCGCCTCCGACGCCGACACCTGCCACCAGAGCGGCGGCAGCTACACCCCGCCGGTCCCCGGTGCCTGCGGCCTCGACGGCGCCTGCGGTGAGCAGAGCGACGTCCAGTGCGCGCTGACCGGCGGCACCTTCGTCGCCGGCGCCGACTGCGCCGACCACGACGCCGACGGCTTCGCCGACAGCGTCCCCGCCCCGGACAGCTGCGGCGTCACCGGCCCGGTGCAGTGCACGCTCAAAGGCGACACCCTGTCGGTGGTCATCGCCGGCGGCCACACCCTGCAGCTCGTGTCCAACTGGACCGCCAACGCCGCCAAGAGCTCCTTCACCACCAAGAGCACCATCGACATCGTCACCCCCGCGGGCAACATCGCGCTGCCGAACGTCAACAGCATCACCGTCGACTGCGCCCCCGGCTTCCACGTCACCGGCACGCTCACCGGCCTGCCCAGCTTCGCCGACGTCGCCGGCATGGCCAACACCTTCGGCACCACCGTCGGCACCCCGTCCATCGCGCTCGGCTTCGCCTACGGCAACGAGCTCGAGGACATGGGCGCGCCGCTGGCCGACTGCAGCCCCTACTTCTTCCTGACGGTCAACGACGACGTCACCCTCGACATCGGCGGCGCCGCCAACCTCTACGCCGTCGCCGGCAACAGCGTCATCATCGCCTTCAACCCCTTCGACCCCGCCTTCTACGCCCAGTTCGCCGGCGCCTCCCTGGGCAAGGCCAGCGCCAACCTCGTCAACAAGGTCGGCCTGGGCCTCTCCCGCGAGGGCCTCATGACCTGGACCAGCGCCCTGCCCCTGTGGGACGGCCAGAACAGCCTCTACGACATCTGGAACAACCCCACGGCCGCCAAGAAGACCCAGATTCAGGGCCACGTGTACCGCAACGGCAAGTTCTCCCTCATCCCCGTCCCCAAGATGCCCGCCCAGATCAAGCTCGACGGTGACGTCATCGTGGACATGGGCGCCTACGCCGACGCCTCCGAGGCGGTCCTGGCCGGCCTCCTCAACGGCGACCTGGAGAGCGTCGCCGCCGTCATCGAGCAGACCACCGTCTCGGCCAGCGCCGCCGACGTCATGAGCAGCGTCCGCATCGCCTCGAACACCAAGAAGCTGACCGTCGCCATCGACATCCTCGAGTTCGCCATCGGCAAGTCCTCCATGGTCATCGCCGACGGCGCCTTCACCTTCGCCGGCACCGGCTTCTCCCCGACCGCCCCCCTGGCCAACGCCGACAGCAAGACCCTCAAGGCCCTCGCCGCCATCACCTTCCAGGCCGAAAACCAGGTCCACGGGTACGTCGACACCGACGGCTGGGGCATCGCCATCCACGGCGACTTCCAGGCGGGGCCCTTCGCGCTGACCGACGCCTCGGTCATCATCGACTCCGAGGACGGCCTGCGCATCGAGGGCGGCGACTTCGAGTTCGACTTCGCCAGCTTCATCGAGCAGCTGAGCAACCTCATGGACTGCACCTTCGACAACGGCATCGACTGCGACCTGATGGGCGTCGACGTGGTCCTCCAGGGCGAGGTCACCGACACCGCCGCCACCATGACCGCCAAGGTGGACGCCTACGGCCTGGCTGGCGTGGGCTTCGGCGCCACCGTGGGCAACGACGGCACCTTCACCTTCACCGCCAACGCCAAGGTGCCGGTCAGCCCGATGCAGACCGTCAGCGGCAACCTCACCCTGACCCAGAGCAGCCTCCTCATCAGCGGCACCATGACCCAGCTGGGCGCAGGCATCACGCTGACCGGCGCCCTGAACTGGGACACCGGCAACTTCTCGCTTAGCGGAACCGGCACGATGGGCCTGGCCGGCTTCAACGCCATGACGATGACCGCCACGGTGACCAACACCACGATCACGCTCACCGGCAGCATGAACTACGGCGTGGGCACCACCACGATGACCGGCTGGCTGAACTACGACGGCACCTACGAGCTCACCGGCACCGGCGAGGTCGCGTTCCTGGGCTACACCTTCGGCTCGGCCAGCCTGAAGCTCTCCGACACCACCGGCCTGACCCTGAAGGCCGACATCGGCCAGGACATCCCGGGCCTCACCGGCACCCTGACCGGCAGCATCGACACCAACGGCAACGTCACCGCCTCGGGCAACGGCAAGCTGGTCGTCGACGAGTACGTCCTGGCCTTCGCCAGCCTGAACCTCGACAGCAACGGCCTGGCCATCGAGGGCACCATCAACGTCCCCGGCAACGTGGCCCAGCTCAAGGGCAAGGTCCACGGCAACGGCAACTTCTACCTCTCCAGCACGGCCAGCGTGGACCTCGCCTACGCCGGCGTGAACGTGGAGGCCTCCCTGTTCCTCAACCGCACCGGCAACAACGTGCTCTTCAGCGGCTACGGCGTGGCCGACGTGGGCGGCCACACCTTCAGCAGCGACTTCACCATCAAGAACCTGAAGCTGCAGAACTTCTCGGCCACCGCGACCGGCAGCCAAACCCTCGAGTTCGCCACCATCACCAACGTCGTGAACACCACCTGCGGCTACGTCTACACCGCTTGCGGCGTGTTCGCCGACGTCTGCAGCGACGTGACCGGCTGGGACTCGGGCTGCAACGCCGTCTGCGACGTGCTCAAGACGTGCACGAACGTGACCAGCAGCTCGGCCGGCTCCGTCACGGCGACCGTGTACTACACCATCGCCCTGAGCCTGGACGACACGCTGAGCATGAGCGTCAGCGGCTCGGTGAACGGCAAGACCTTCGCCAACGCCAACCTGTCCCTCAACGGCAGCTTCAACGCCCCCCTGCCCGCGCCGTTCAACGTGAGCATCGACCTCTGGTAGCCCTCGCATGGCTCCAACCGGAAGCCCCGGCCGCGCAGTGCGGTCGGGGCTTTTCGCGCTGAACCCTAGAGACCGAGTTCCGCGATGCGCAGCTTGAGCCCTCGTTTCGAGACCCGCAGCTCCCGCCACATGGCGTCGATATCTCCACCGTGGCGCTGCTGACTGGCCATCACCTCTGCCGCCGTCAGGTCGTTGGCTCTCCGCAACGTCGGGTGGCGGTCCACCAGCTGGTTCATGCTCGGTCGTGAGATGCCCAGCGCCTTGGCCGCCTTGCCCAGCTGGTAGGCGTGTTCTTGCAGCACCGTAGCGAGCTCGTCGTCGCCGATGTCCGAGGGCTTCCGCTTCGGCGCCTTCAGCGCGGCGGTAGTTGGCGCCGGGGTCACCGTCGGCGCCTCCGCCACATGCGTCGGGGTGTGCAGCAACCGTTCGAGCTGAGGGTCGTCCGCCGACGGCGCGTCCAGACTCGCCAGATAGCGCGCCACATTCCGCAGCTGCCGCACGTTCCCGGGCCACCCGTACAGCACCAGGCGAGCCACCAACGTCCCCGGCAGCCAAGGCTCGGAGCCCGGTTGATGCATAAGCAACCCGGCGCGTCCCGACGGCGCCAGCTCCTCCATCAGGAACGCCCGCAGCAGCCTTCCAACGTCGTCCCGGCGCTCCCGCAGCGGCGGTATCGCGATCTCGTGGCTCGCCAGCCGATAGATGAGCGGCGCCCGGAACCGCCCCTCTGCCGCCATCGCGTGAAGGTCTGCATCCGTCGCCGCCACGAGCCGCACGTCCACCCTGCGCGTCCGGGTGTCGCCGACCCGCTGAATCTCCCCGCTCTCCAGCGCGCGCAGCAGCATGGGCTGCACATCCGACGGCGTCTCGCCGATCTCGTCCAGGAACAGCGTCCCGCCATCGGCCCGCTCGAAGACGCCGGGCTTGTCCCCCACCGCGCCGCTGAACGCCCCCCGGACATGGCCGAACAGCTCCGAGGCCGCCAGCGATGGCGCGATGGCCCCCAGGTTCACCACCACGCAGGGCTTCCCGGCCCGGGGCCCAGCCGCGTGCAGGGCCTGGGCCACCAGCTCCTTTCCGACCCCCGTCTCGCCCCGAACGAGCACCGGCGCGCTCGACGCCGCGACGCGCTCCACGGTCCCGCGCAGGTCGACGACCGCGCTGCTGGCGCCGACCAGCCCGTGGGTCGCCGCGCTCGTAGGTGCACCCAGGCGTTGCCGATGCAGCAGGAGCACGATGGTCCCCGCCAGGGTGAGCACGATGCCCGGCTCGAGGCGCCCGCCAGAAACCACCGCACGCCCGCGGACGGCCTGCCCGTTCACCTCCACTTCGGTACTCGTGGCGCTCACGTCGACCACCACATCGCCGGCGCCGTTGACGCTCAACCGGACCGGCTTACGGCTCACGAACGGGGTTGCCAGGCCCTGCCGACCCTCGCCATACGCCGGTCCGAAGAGGGGCCCGTTGCGCGACAGCTCCACCTCGCGTCCCGGGATCTCCAGGGTCGGTAGCCGCGCCTGCTCGCCCACGCGGGTAATGTCGTGATGCGCCAGGACCGTCAGCCCCAGCACCCGCTGCGTCGCGCCGCCCCGGGCCCGCAACTGGGGCTGTATCGTCTCGACCTCGTCCACGGGGTCGGATTATGGGCGCGGCTGCGGTTGATGGCCAGCCGCGCCCGGGGCTACCCTCGCCCCGTGCAACTCGAACACCTGGTGGCGCTGCTGCCCCACGTCGACGTCGCGGCCGCCTACGACGCCTGGTGCGCCGAGCAGGGCTCCACCGACGTGGACGCCTTCACCGCTCACCTGCGCGAAACCGGCGTGATGGCTGCCGCGGGCTTCGTGACCGCCCACGCTACCGAGTCGCTGACCGTATCCACCCCCGACGAGCTGGATACCCTGGCTGGCCTCTCCAGCACGTCGACCCGAGAAGCCCCCGAAGCCCCTGCGCCCCCCGAGGAAAGCGAGCGCTACCGGCTCCTGGGCCCCATCGGCAAGGGCGCCATGGGCGTCGTGCATCTGGCCCGGGACCGGGAGCTTCAGCGCAAGGTCGCCATCAAGCAGCTCTCGGGCAATACCGACGACGCTCTGGTCGTTCGCCGCTTCCTGGGCGAAGCGCAGATTACCGCCCAGCTGGACCACCCCAACGTGGTCCCCGTCTACGGCCTCGAGCTGGGCAACGATGGCGCTGCCTACGCCATGAAGCTGGTAGATGGCCGCACGCTCGCCGAGGTCATCGAAGACGCGCACAGGGACGACGATCCGAAGGCGCGTCGCGCGCGGCTGGCCGAGCTTCTGGAGACCTTCGTCAAGGTGTGCGACGCCGTGGCCTTCGCCCACAAAAAGGGCGTCATCCACCGCGATCTCAAGCCCGCCAACATCATGGTGGGGCCCTTCGGCGAGGTCTACGTCATGGACTGGGGGCTGGCCCGCGAATACGGCGCCGAGCACGCCGACCCCGATACGTCGGCCATCGCCGTGACCAACGCCAGCGCGGCCGAGACCCAGGCCGGCGCCCTCGTCGGCACCCCGGCGTACATGGCGCCGGAGCAGGCCCACGGCCGCAACTGGCTACTGGGCCCGGGCAGCGACCAGTTTGCGTTGGGCCTCATCCTGTTCGAGATCGTCAACGGGCGCCGGGCCTACCCCGAGTCCCAGCCCAGCGCGGTGCTGAAGCGGGCCTGGACGGCGTCGAAAGACCGATACGACCCCTATGCGTCGGCAGAGCTGGCCGCCATTGCCGACCGCGCCACCGCGCTCGAGGTGCCCGACCGCTACCCCGACGTCCAGGCCTTCGCCGCCGACATCCGACGTCATCTGCGGGGTGACGAGACCGTGGCCCTGCCGGACGACCTCTTCGACAAGCTGCGCCGCTGGATGGTCCGGCACCAGAAGCAGACCCTGGCGATTGGCCTCACCGTGGTCTTGCTGGCCATCGGCCTGGTGGTCTGGAGCCAACTCCGGGAGCGCGCCCGGCTGGCCGAGGCCAGGGTGGAGGCACAGCGGACCGAGGCGGCCCTCAGTGGGTTCGTCAATGACGTCGCCCAGCGTGGTCAGCGCCTCGCCAACCATTTCCTGTGGTACGAGGGCCTCACCGAAGGCCTCGTGGGCGCCGCCCGCCACGCCATGCTGCGCGGCGCCGGGGAAGCGACGACCTACTCCTGGAGCGACTACCTCGGCGGCAAGGGACCCGCGGGCATCGTCCAGTCCCCGCACTATGACCGCCCCATCAGCCCCGACCACGGGGTTACCGCCTGCTCGCCCAGGGCGCCGGCTGCGACCTGCCAGAGCGATGTCGGGCGGCTCGGCACCCTGCGCCAGCACATGCAGCGGCTCTTCGCCGGGGGCCCCGAGGACACGGTCCCGACGCGATCCATCGCCGAGCTCCGCAAGCGGATTGTGGACCACATCACCCCCATCCAATGGGTCTACGTGGCCCTGGAGACGGGGACCATGTTCATGTTTCCAGGCGCGTCGGGGTACCTGGACCACAAGTACGACCCCCGCACCCGCCCCTGGTACCGCCAGGGCAAGAAGGCCCACAGCGACGGCGCCCCCAGGCGGCGCATCTGGAGCCGCCCCTACGTCGACATGATGGGCCAGGGCCGGGTCATCACCTGCATCCAACCGCTGATGGACGACGACGGCCGATTCCTCGGCGTGGCCAGCCTGGACCTGGGCTTCAACTCCCTCATCGACCAGCACCTGGCGATGCCGGACCTTCCCGGGTTCGTGGCGTCGTACCTGCTGGACGCGGACGGCACCATCATGATCACGTCGGCCGCTCGAAACGCCCCCTACACCCGGCCACGGGACAGCACCGTCAAGGACGACGGGCTGGACTTCGGCGCGTTTGGCCAACCCGAGGTGCGCAAGGCGGTGCAGGAAGGCCGCTCGGGCTCACTGACGGCGGAAAGCCCCGAGGGCCCCCGGCTCATCGCCTGGACGCGACTTCAGCACATGGGCTGGGCGCTGGTCGTCGTGGCCGACCGGGCTAGTATTGTCCAGGCAGAGCCGGCCCTTCGGCCTCGCCGTACGCCACCAGCTCGAGCGTTGCCGTAAGCGAACTCGACCCGAACCCACCCCTGCTGAAGCAGGCCCTGGAAGCATGCGCCGTCGACGTCGGTGCCCGACGAACGACGTGTCCTGCTAATCCATCACGGGGTCGAGGTTGGCGTCGCGACGGGTGATGAGCGGCACGGTCCCCCCGGCTGCGCCAGTCTCGTCGGTCGCCACCCAGAGCCCGCCGCCCTTAGCAGGAGCGATAGCCACCAGGTCGATGTCCTCCCACGCCGCAACAAGCCTCCCGAAGGCATCCATCCGGACCAGTCGAACGCCGCGCCCCCCAAAGGGTCCAAGCAGGCTCCACGCCCACAGGTCGCCGCTGTCATCGGAAGCGGGGAAGAACGCGCGCATGTGCACCTGGCTCAGGCCCAGGTCGCTGGCGGCCGAGAATGCCTCCACAACGGCTCCGTCGGACGTCAACCGTTCCACGCCTGAGCCCGAGCCCTCCGCCTCGGACCGAAACCAGAACACCCCGGCGAGGAGCATGTCCCCCGTGCCGTCCGTAGCATACGTGATGCCGCGAACCTTATCGATGTAGTGCGGCTGTGGCACCGAGATGGTGACGCCCGAGCTATCGAAACGCGTCGCTGACGAGCTCGCTCCACCGCCGCCTTGCCGGTAGGCGATGACGCCACCATCGCGGGTACCGAACAGGTAGTCTCCCTCAGCAGTCGCGGCGAACGAAGGGTCCTGGACCAGCGCCTCGTCAAGCCGCAGGATGGCCCGGTCCGAAGTCCATGCGAAGACGGCACCAGAACCGTCCCCGGAGGTCACCACGCCTTCGAGAGGCGTCCCAGCGTGGGCGGCTACCACGTCTCCCGTGGCGCCCGCGAGCCGCACGAGCCCATGTGCTGGGACCGTGCCATAGGCAGTGAACGTCCCTGTAAGGATGAGGTCGCCCGTTTCATCATCGGCGATGAATGCCCGTTCGACGAACCCGGTATCGATAGCGGCCAACGCGAATGCCGTGGGCAGGCTTCGGTCGTCGTTCAACCGAACCACCGTCGCAGGTACCCCGTTGACCTGATAGTCGCCCACCGCGAACACGCCACTGTCGGAACCTGTCACGAGGGCCCATGTGGTTCCTTGCAGAGCGTACGTCCCCGCCGCCAGGTCAGTAGGCGGTGCGTCGGGTGATGGGTCGCCGCATCCAGCCAGAAGAACACACACAACCAAGGCGGTAGTAGCCAAGCGTCTCATTCGGACCTCCAGGTGCCGCTCACATGAGTGAAAAAAGGCGCTACGTGAACGGGAGGGTACTCCAAGCCGGCCACGGGCAGCGCCAACTTTTTTTGGAGCTCCACCGGCGCCGCCGGCGTGCCCGTTGCGCGCATCGGCGTCTCTGTCCGAAGAGCTCCTCCATGGCGGACGGACACAACCGCGAACCACTTTCGCATTCCGCCCCGGCGCCCTATCATGGAGTCCCCCCAACTGGAGCTCCGATGCCTCGTCTTTGCCTCATCGTGCTGCTAGCTGCCTCTCTGTCTGGATGCCCTGAACCGCCAGCGCCATCGTCCGCGCCGGAGCCAGACGCGCCCCCCGCGACGGACACCACCGGTGATATCGCAACGGACGAAGCGCCCGATCCGGGTCACAGCCTCGACGCGGGGCCAGCCGACAGCGACACATCGCCTGCTGATGGCGATGCTGCTGCCGCCGATGGCGATGCCGCTACCACCGATGGCGATGCCGCAACCGCCGATGGTGGCAGCCCCGACGGCAATGGCCCAGATGCCGTTGTCGACGTCCCTCCCGTCGGCACGGGGCCGCTGCCGTATGCGGGCTACATCCAGGTCGACCCGAACACCTCATTTGCCGACAACCCTCCGAAAGAGCCGCCGGTGAGCCGGCCGCGACTCTTCGGTTCCAATGCCGAATGGGCGGCGCACATCGCCACCTGGATCGACATGCCGTGCGTCGATGGCAGCAAGGGCCGCGGCAAGGTGCCCGATGTCAAAGACTACTGGGACATCTCCACCGTCGGCGGCGCCACCTGCGACAGTCCGCTTCCAGGCAAGCCCGCCGCCATCGCCGACCATCCACTGGCCGAGAAGTATCTGTCCACGAGCCCAGACCACCGTGTACTGGTGCGGCGCTCAGAGGGCCTGCGGCTGATGCATCTGTTGCGCTACCTCGACGTCTGCCATGCCTCCGACGGGGACTGCCCGTACACGGAAGCCGAGAGGGACACGCTGCAGAGTGCATTCGTCAGCCAGGAAATGGCGTACTTCCTGGAAAAGTACGCGACCTCGGAAGCGGCCAAGGCACAGCCCGGCAATACCCATCTCGATGGCTCCAACAACGGCTCCTGGTGCGCCTGCCATGGAGGCATGATCGGCGTCGACGCCAAGACCGCCGATCCCATCATGTACTGGTCCCTGTTCTACGACCTGTTCCGGGACCAGCTGACAGAGCCCGAACGGGATGCCATCACGGCCGAGCTCGATACCCGGATCGACAACTGGCTGCTGAGCGTCGAGGGTGACGTCTGGAACTACGCCAACGGCAACAACTGGACCCCAGCGATCACCTGGGGACTGGCCGCCTGGGCGGTGGTTTTCTACCACGAGGACGCCCGAGTCCCGGAGATCCTCGCCTCCATCGACTCGGCGCTGGCCAAGCACACCGACTTCTACTTCGACGATGGCAGCTACAAAGAGGGGCTCTTCTACGGGTTTGTGTCGTTCGACGGCCTGATTCGCACCAACGACATCGTCATGGCGTCGTTTGGCAAGCCCCTTCATCAGGTGCACTGGTCCAGCATCGAGACGATGGCGCTATGGGCCACCGAGCAGATGAGCCCTGACGGCCGCTGGGTCGATTTTGGCGACACGTATGCTTACGAGGGCTGGAACAGCATGGCCGTTCTCGACGCGGCACTGGTCTCCGAGTCCATTGGAGTGACGGCCACGGGCACCGCCGAGTTCAGCCCATGCTGGCTGGCCGACTTCTTCACCAACAACGGCACATCCATGCAGAAGGGATTCGAGAATCCCTGGTTCCTCAGCCCGTCGCTGGCCCGCGACTGGGCAGCCCTGGTCGAGCAATGCCAGCCACCGCAATCACCGCCAACGACCATGGCGTCGGTGTACCCGCAGGTCGGGCTGGGTGTCCTGAGGCAGACCACGGACACCCCCAACACGTTTGCCGATCCCAGCGTCCCGCTGCTCGCCCAGGCCCATCAGACCTACCTTGCCGTCAACGGCATCTACAGCGGATACCCCCACACCGAGATGGACTTCGGAACGCTCCTCTGGTCGGCGTACGGCAACCGCCTGCTGTTCGATTGGGATTACGGCGGGCTGTTCTCGGAGACGAAGTTCTTCGGCGGCGACGTCGAGCAACAGCGCAGTCAACCCGAGCGCCACGATCCGTCGATCAACCTGGCGTCGCTCCCCAGCGGTCACAACACGCTGGTGCTGCCCGATGCCCACCTCGATGGCCACCCGGAGACGGACCTCAGCCAGATCTACAAATTCATGGGCAGCGTTGGGGAGGCCATGGGGTTGGGCCTGCCGGTCATCGCGGTGGCGGGTGACGACGTCTACGGCGCGAGCCACAGCCTGGGCCATCTCGATCACTTCCGGCGATGGTTGGTCGCTCTGGATGACGGCCACTTTCTGGTCGTCGATGCGGTCGATGCCAAGGGGACCACGCCCGTGAACGCCGCCGAGTACTGGCACACTGGCTACCACATCGCCAACACCGGCTCGTCCGCCGATGCTTGCGACGAAGACACCTGGAAGACCCCACGCGACGCCGCCTGTGAGGCGGCCTATCTGGCGCGGGACTGCAAGAAGGGCTCGTCCTACGTCGACGTCGAGGTAACGTCGGCCACCACCGTCCAGCTGAGCCCCAAATGTCGCTCGCTGAGCTACGACAACTCCTCGGTCGTGGCCACCATGGTGGCGGCTTCGACGCATCCAGGCGCCTTCACCGAGGATGAGGACTTCTTCTATTCCATCAAGGGTGTGCGCCGCCAACGCTTCGCCTACTCGGCGACCGCTCCCGTGGACCAGGATGTGCGTGTGTTCGCGCTGGTGGCAGCGCCGGTCGCCGAGGACCTGCCGACGGCGACGGTGGTGCACACCCCGTGTGGGGCGGACCACTGCTTCGATGTGGCCATCGGGTCAACCACCCGCCAGGTACGCGTGACCTGGGACGCCAACGGTCCGACACTGACGAGCATCGACGTGCTCTAGTCCCGCTCAGAACGGAATCTACTTGTCGGGACAGAACAGCGCGCCGTTGGCGTCCAGCATCAGCAGGCTCAGGCGGCTGTCGGACTCGGAGGCGAGGACGACGTAGCTGCCGGCCTTGGTGTTGGGAACCCACGCCCGCGGGATGGCCGTACTCGGCAGCGCCACCTTCTTGGGGGCCCCTTCGCGCGGTACCGTCCAGAACATGCCGGGCGGGTCTTTCTTGCGCTCCAGCAGATGCAGGAAGCCTGGCTGCACGTGGATGCCCGCGATGCTGCCGCTGGCGCCGGTCAGCACCTGGTTCGCCTTCAGCGCTTCCTCGCCGTCTCCGGCGCCGACGTTGACGACCCGCCAGCCCTTGCCGGCCTTCTCCTTGGACACGAACCACACGGTTCCACCGTCACCGAAAGCCGCTGCGACGGGCTCGGGCGCCTGGTCGTAGCGCGTGGTCTCGCGGCGCTTCTTGTTGCCGATGACGTAGCGGCGGCCTCGCCGCCCCTTCTTGCGCACCCGCGCCGAGAGCAGCACCTCCGCGCGGCCATCGTCGAGCCCGCGAACCGCCAGGATCTTATCGCGCCGCGACGGTAGCCGCTTCTTCCAGCGCAGTGTCCCGTCCGCCTTGTAGCGCGCCACCAGCGACTTGCCGCCGGTCTGGATACCCAGCACCACCTCGCCGTCGGTCGAGATGCCGCTGGCGACCACCGTCCGGCGCCCGATACCCCCGTGACTGAGCCGCTCCCAGGCCACCGACATGTCCGGCCGCAACCCCACGAGGAGCACCTGCTCGTCGCCCATCCCACGCGACCGCGTCGTCCCCACCAGCACGGCACCGCCGCCGCTCTTCGGGAACGCGGCGACCAACGTCTCGCTGCCGTCGCCCCGCAACTCGCCCGCCCAGCGCGGCGCATCCTGTCCCACACCCAGTCGAACGGCCACGGCGTCGCGCCGCCCGACCGCGCCGCCTGCCGCCATTACGTCGCCGCCAGAGAGCAACGTCAGGCCCGCCGGCTCCATCACAGCCGTCGACTTCCAGTCCCCGCACGTGGACGCGCTGCTCTTCGGTCGCGTCGTCACCGTGGGCAGCGGCGTGAACGCCAGCGGCGGCGGCTCTGGCGCCGCGCCGCTGTCGGGCCCCAGACGCAACTTCAAGCGCATGACCTGGCTCAGCGGCCCGGCGACCGCCAGATAGACGCGCCCCTTATAGACCTCGGGCGCGGCGACGGGCCCGTCGAACCGGGCGGACCAGCGGCGCAGCCCCGTGCGCGCGCTCAGCAGGTGCACCGTCTCCCCGGCCGTCAGCCACACGCCGTCGGCGCTGGCGGTCACGGTCCAGTCCTCGGTGGCGCTGACGTGGCTGCGCCACAGCGGATGGCCGGTGCTGGCGTCGATGGCCAGGACCTCGGTGCGCTGGGCCTCGTCCTCGCCCGAGTAGCCCACCAGGATGACGCGGTCGTCCGCCAGCAGCGGGGGATCCGAGATGGTGACGTCGGCCGGCAGCACACGCCGCCAGTGCAGCTCCGAGTCGTTGACGTGGTGAGCCGACACCGTCGCCGGCTTGTCGCCCCGGACGGTCACCAGGTCGCGCCCCAGCTCGGCGTCCCGGGGGAACTTGGTGTGGTCGCGCTGGGCGCCCGACCACGCCTTGTTCCAGGTGAAACGGTTGGCCTTGCCGCGGAGAAAGTTCCGGCCGGCGTAGAAGCCCAGGTCGCCACCCACCGGACAGGAGATGCGCCCCACGATGGCGTCGTGCTCGCGCGCGAGCTTGAAGTCGGACAGCCGATAGATCGCCACTTCATCCCGGCTTTCGCCGTTTTTCCAGCCCGGCTGGCGCTCGTCCTCTTCGTCTCCCTCGATGTCGTAGAAGGCCACGTGGTCGTTGCCAATGATGGGCCCGCAGTCGCCGGTCTCGTCGCTCTTGGCGGCCCAGACGGCCTCCCCGCTGGTCAGCGACAGCACGCGCAGGGGCTTGGTCAGGACGACCTTGTCCTTGCGGACGTGGACGGTGGGGCTGCCCTTCGAGTCGCCCCAGGCCTCCTCGCCGCTGCTGCGCTTGAGCGCGTAGACCGCCTTCTCGCCGGCCACCACGAGGCGAGACCCGACGGCGACCAGACTGGCGGGCGAGGTCGTCCCCAGGTCAGCCAGGGACTCGCGCCAGTCCAGCGTCGCCTTGATGCCCCTCAGGTCGACCCGCAGGTTGTCGTCTTCCTGGTTGGTGGCGATGGCCGTCGGGGTCGGAAGCGCCACCTCCACCGGCATCGGAAACGACGCCAGCGGCGCTGGCGCGGGCTGAACCAACGTGGTGACGGTAGCCGTTGGTCCCTTTGCGTCGGAAGCATCCGCCGTCTGGACGGTGTCCGTGGTTGCTGCCGCGTCTGCTGCGGTCGCGGCCTTCCCTCCCTTGGTGGGGGTCGCGTCCGGCGAAGGCTTCGCCGGCGTCGTGCCTCGAGGCACGTCGGACCGCGCGATGACCGGAGGTGCCTTGGGCGTCGTGACGTCGCTCTTCCGCGGCGGGGCCGGAGCACCGTCGGCCTCGGCCTCCGTCGCCTTGCCGCAACCCAGCGACAGGGTCAGAGCCATGACCGCAGCAAGTGACACCGTACGTCCCATGGGCCTGGGGTAGCACGTTCGACGACGGCTCGCGAGTAGGATTGAATAACGGCGTCCAACGACGGTCTGATACGCGACCTGGCAACCACACCACGGAGAACTCATGACCCGTTTCCTGCGCCCCGCAGGCCTCGCCGCCGCCTTTTGCCTCACCCTGGTCGTCGCGGCCGGCTCCGCCTCCGCCGTCGAGCTCGAGTACCGCTGGAAGAAGGGCAAGACCTACCGCTTCAAGACCACGACCCAGCAGGTCGTCGACATGAAGGCCGCCGGCATGGACATGCAGGCCAAGTTCAACGGCGAGAGCGTCTTCGCGTTGCACGTCGACAAGGTCGATCGCGCCGGCACCGCACACGGCGTGCTGGCGATCGAGCGGTTCGAGGCCAAGACCGCCGACGGGCGGGTCCTGGCGGGCATCGGCGCGCTGCCTAAGCGAGCGCTGGTGAACCTCGTCAGCATCGACAAGAAGGGCGTCTTCGCGTTCAAGGAGATCGTCTACCTGCTGGTCCCCGAGCAGGGCGGCGCGGTCCTGGCCTCGGCGCAGGTCGGCCCCAACGGCGTCTCCGGCACGGCCAGCGGGACCATCGGCAACGAGCAGCACACGGTCTACGCCCAGTTCGACGCCAAGACGGGCCGCCTGTCAGCCGGCTACTCGGTCAAGAAGCTCAAGCCGAAGAAGAAGCGGATCGCCACGCTGCGCAACGCCTCGCGGGTCGACCTGGTGCCGTTCGAGTTCCTCAGCATGCTGCGCCTCCCCGACGGTGACGTCACCGCCGGCACCAAAGCCACGATGAAGGCGGCCGGCTACGAAATCGCCCTGACCGCCTCGGCGGCGGACGCCAAGACGGCACGCCTCAAGACCCTCATCAGCACGCCCGGTGGCAAGGGCACCAGCGCCACGGTCACCGGCCCGGGCGGCGGCGGTATGGGCGTTCAGATGCCCGACATGGGCGACATGATGGGCGGCGGCGGCGGCATGGGCGGCATGGGTGGCCCCCCGGGGATGGGGAACCCCTCCTCGATGCTGAAGCTCGACGGCGACTTCGTGCAGGACTTCGACGTGAAGAAGGGCATGCTCGCCGGGATCAGTGGCTGGATCACCAGCAGCATGGCGGCGGGCCCCATGAAGGTCGCCAGCACCGCCACGATTACGCTCACCCCGATGAAGTAAGCCAGCGTCTCCCGGCGCGGGCGGCTACGGGCAGCCGCTCATCCCGTTGATCCACTCGGCGATGATGCCGACCGCCTCATCGTGAACCATCTGGCTGCCGATGGGGGGCATCCGGACGGCCGCGTCATGGCTCTGCATGCGCAGATACAGGGTGCTCATCCCAGCGTCTCCGGGAGTGATGACCAGGGCCCCGGGGACGCCCGCGTCGCCCCTGAGCGGCACCTCATTGCAGGCGCGCATGTCGGCAAAGGGCGTGGTCCACGACAGATCCAGCGGCACGCCGACCGCGTTGTCCGCTCGGTGGCAGTTGGCGCAGTTCGAATGCAGGTAGGCCCTGGCGCGGTCTTCCACCGAGGCGTCGGTATCGTCGAGGTCGGGGTAGCTGTTCCACGTCCCGGCGTCAGGGGGCGGGGTCACGAACAGATCGTAGAGGGCCAGAGCTTCGATGGTGTTCAGCGGCGCCCCATACACGGCGGGGTAGGTGTGTTCGGCGTTGTTGACCTGCCCGGTCTCCAACCCCAGCGGCCCGCCGGAAATGCTGGTGTGGCAGCTGAGGCATTGAGCCCGACTCGGGAAGCCCCAGGTGAATGGCTCGGTCCCTCCAGCGACGTCGGTCAGCACCATGTCGCGGCTATCGCCACCGGCCAGCAGATAGGCTTCGGTTCCCTCGTCGTTCCAGCGGTAGGTGTAGCCGCGGCTCTGCCCATCGGCCTCCTGCACCAGAAAGCGCGTCTCCAGCCGAACCACGCTTTCGGGGTTGTTGGCATCCGGGGCGAGTTCGAAGTGCTTGATGAAGATGGTGCCCACCGGGAACTGCCACTGGCCGTCATCGGTGTAGGTGATGTTGCCGCCATCGGGCAGCACGAACCAGCGAAGCTTGTCGGCCGCGTCGGACCACAGCGGAGCGTTCGTGCTGTACGGAAGGATGCCTTCGACCGGGGTCAAGGTCCCCAGGTCGGCGAAACAGCCCGTGTCGGTCAGTGTCTGGGGGAAATCGCTGGGCGGCGCGTCGTTGGTGGTCTGCGTGAAGCGCCAGATGGGCTCGCCGCCGTACAGCTTCAGCATGTAGACCTCGCCATCCTCGTCCTCGCCGAACGAGCCGATCTGGCCGGGGCCGGTGAACAGGGCGTCGGAGCCGTCTTCCGGGTTGGGCATCGGCTCCTCGCCGTGCTTGTAGGCCCAGACGTTCGGGACGTTCCAGTCGGCGTACAGGTAGGCACCGTAAAGCGCCGGAACGTCCGTCCCGCGATAGACGAAGCCGCCGGTGATCGAACGACCGCCGCCCTCGAAGCCGTCAACCGAGTGGTAGTACCAGACCTCGGGCACCTTCATGCCGGCGCTGGCGCAGTTCTGGGCGTTGTAGCACTCGGGTCCCTCCAGCACGCGCCAGCCGGCGTTCGTCCCCAACCCGATGATGCTGGCCTCTTCGATGCGGCCCTGGCCCACGTCAGCGACCCACAGCGCCCCGGTCAGGCGGTCGAAGCTCATGCGCCAGGGGTTGCGGAAGCCCCACGCGAAGATCTCTTTGACCTGCCCTGTGTCGTCGTTGGCGAAGGGGTTGTCCGGCGGGATGCTGTAGTGCTTGTCGACGCTCTCCGGGTTGTCGATGTCGATGCGGATGACGTTGGCCAGCCAGGTCGCGGTGTTCTGACCGTGGTTGGAGGGGTCGCCCTGGGGTCCGCCGTCGCCGATGCTCATGTAGAGGTAGCCGTCGGGGCCAAACTTCAGGTCCCCGCCGTTGTGGTTCTTGGCCGTCTGGAAGACGGTCAGGATGATGAGCTCGCTGTCCGGATCCGCCACGTTGGGGTCGTCGGCGCTGACCTGCCAGCGCGACAGCACGTTGTAGAAGGCGCCGTCGCCGTTGACCGACGAGGAGGTGTAGCTGGTGAAGACGTAGCCGTTGTTGGCGTAGTCCGGGTGGAACGCCAGGCCGAGGAAGCCGCCCTCGCTGTCGGTGTCCACGTTCGCCGCGAAGTCCAGGAACGTGGTCGCCGTCGGCGCCGGCTCTTGCTTGGGGAAGACCTTGATGCGGCCGCTGCGCTCGGCCACGAAGATGCGGTTGGTCCCGTCGCCGGCGTGGGTGAGCATCAGCGGGCCGTTGATGCCGGCACCGCTGAAGGCGGGCTCGAAGCCGATCTGCACCCCCGACGCGGACGGGTCCGGCGGGATGCTGCAGGTGGTGTTGTAAGTGAACGTCGCCGGCTGCGGCGGGACGTCGGGCGGGGTAACCGTGTCGGGCCCAGCGTCGCTGGTGGCATCGCCGGTCGTCGCGTCGGCATCCCCCTGGACTGTCGAGTCGCCGCCCTGGTCGGTCTGGGTCGTGCTGTCCGTGCCGGTATCGGTGGCCACCGCCGGCGCGGGGTCCTCGGGGCAGGCAGACAGCGACAGCGCTAGGGCCACCAGCGCGGTGATGATGCGGGGCATGCTGGATTCTCCGGGATTCCTGGTCGCCCGGGATGATAGGAGCAGCGCCAGGACAGCGCCAGCCTCGACTGGCCGGGCGGCAAGTCTGTCCGACCGGCATCCCCGCGACGGTGGACGCCAGCCGCCGGCGCTGCGAAGCTGGCGCTCATGACGACATCCCCCGACTGGTCCTGGAAGCGTGCCCTCGCTCACGCCGGGCTGACCCTGCTGGCGTACATCATCGTGGGCGCCACCACCGTAGCCATCGTCCAGGTGGCCAACCCACGCAAGCTGGGCGAGGCCATGGGCCAGCTCGGCGTCTTCGTGGCGCTTGTCGGCTTCGGCGCTTCCTGGGCCGTCCAGTCCGGTCGAAAGAAGCTCGGCATCGGTCTTTCCATCGTCGCTGGCGTGCTGGTGGTGGTGGTCCCCATCATCGCCGTCGTGGCACCGACGCCTGTCCGTCTGCCGGCGGACGTACGGGCCGACTTCGAACGCGACGGGGACCGACTTCGCCATCCGGCCCTGGGGGTGAGCATCGCGGCCCTGCCCGATAGCTACAAACCGTCGCACGAGCTGGCCAAGGGCCTCATCGGCGGGCGGCAATCGACCAGCTGGGCGTGGATGGATGCCGAAGCCCAGTCGACAGTCATGGTCGCGGTGGAGGCCGTCCGCACCCCACCGGACGAACAGGCCCAGAAAGATATGCTCGCGGGTGCCTGGAAGGGGTTCACCAAAGCCGCCACCGACCGGGGCCTGGAGGTCGAGGTCACACCGTCCTCTACCGGCCGTCGCAAACAGGCCACCATGGCAGGCATGCAGCTGGGTATGCGGGCCGAGGGGTTCAGTCAGGGAGGCAGTCACTACCTGCTCCTGATGGCCGTCATGACCTCGGACGCCAAGGTGGTCGACACCACGCTGGACGGTCTGCAGACGCCGTGAACACGGTCATCCGTCTGCTCCGCCTCGGCGGACTCATCGACTGGTTCCTCGTCGGTCTGACCACCGAAGCGGACCAGCTGCGCGGAAAGGCGGTGGTCTTCTTCTCCCTCGTTCTGGGCGGCACCTCGTTCGGATACGTGCCGCTGCTGTTCGCGCTGGGACAACCCGCCACCGCTCTGGTGACCGCTGCGGTCGTTGCGTTGGCCTTCTACAGCCCGTTTCACCTTCGGCGCACCCAAAGCGTGGATACGTCCGGGCACCTCCTCGCCGGAGCGACCGCGGCGCTGATGGTCACGTCGGCGACCTGGGCCGGCGGCGCCTGGGGCGTGCCGCTGCCGCTGCTGATGATGGTGCCCTTCGCCGCCAACTTCATCATGGGCCGCCAGGCTGCCCTGTTCTGGACCCTTGCCGGGACCGTCGCGGCGTTGATTATCACGGCGTTGCAGACGGTAGGCGGCCAGACGTTCTTCGCCGACTACAGCATGGACCTGCTCATCGTCGGAGGCGGCAGCGTCAGCATCTTCGGCATCTGGGTTGGCTACGGCATCGCCACGGCATACAGCGAATACCGCGACACCCTGGAGACCAGGCTGGACGCCGCAGAGCAGGTGCGGGCCATGGTGCTCGAAGTGCGCGACATGCAATCCACGCTCGACGCTGCCAACGCCCAGCTGGGCTCGGGCGACGAGGCTCTGACGGGACAGATGGTGCACGGCGCCCATGCCGGCGAAGAGGCTTCCCGCCGCACCCGCTCCAACGTTGCCCAGCTGGTCAACCGCATCGAGGCCCTCGACCAGCTGCTGCAGGTGCTGATCGCGCGGGTTGCCACCATCGAGGAGCTGGTCAAGATCAGCGGTCGGGCGTCCAAGCGGCTCGACTATCTGGCGCTCAATGCGTCCCTGGAAGCCGCCCACACCCAAGAGGAGGGGTTTGCGCTCATCGCCTCGGAGATGGGCAAGGTCGCCGGCGCCTCCAGCCAGGAGCTGGTGACGATCAGCGAAATCGCCGCGGAGCTGCAGCAGCGACTAATGGTCATCGGAGCCGAGCGGGACACGGTGATGGTGCTGGGCGACATGGCGCGCCAGAGCGCCACCGCCAGCGAGACCGAGTTCGTGCGGCTCGCGGAGCTGGCGCGGCGCGTCGACGCGGCCTCCAACGCACTGCGCGACGAGACGACGGAGCACCTGGTGCGTGTGCGGGACATGGTGTCCAAGGTCGACGTCTGACCGCATCGAAACCGTTGGGTGCAACTTCCTTGCGGCCTTCGACGCACACGGTAGCCTGGCAGCATGAACGCAGCACCCGTCGTCGACTGGCTTCTGACCGAAGGTGTTGATCTCGAGTCCATCCATGCCCTCATCGCAGCCACCGGTGAACGCATGAACGCCGCGGGATTCGGCGTCGTCCACATGTGGCAGACCCGGCTTGTCGGCCATCCTCTGCTCCAGGCGCGGGGAACGCATTGGACACCCGAAGAAGGGGTCGTCGAGGAGAATCTGCCGCACGGCTTCACTCTCCGACCCGAGTACGCATCGACGCCGCCGTTCGCCGTGGTCGAGCGTCGGTCCTGGTCCGCTCGGGCAGCCGATGGCCCCACCCCCTACGCGAACGTGAACGCACGGTTTGCAGCAGGCGCGACCGACTACTTCATCTTCCGCACCGGCGCCCACGAGCCGAGTATGGACGAGATGCAGCGCGAAGGCCGCCTGCCCCCGCTCAACGTTTACGCCTTCACACTGAAGCAGGACCACGGCGCCGACGAGCAGGCGCTTCGTCGGGTCATGCACGCCCTGGACCCCATCGTTCGCATGCACGACGAGCGCCATGCGGGCCGGTCACTGCTGCTGGCCTACCTTGGGCGGGATGCCGGGGAGAGGGTCCTCGGCGGCCTCGTTCGCCGGGGCGAAAAGGTGAGCATCGAGGCGGCGATCGCCTTCACGGACGTCCGCGGATTCAGCGCGCTGTCGGAGTCGATGGCGCCTGAAGATGTGCTCGACCTGCTGCACGACAACTTCGACGTGCAGGTCGATGCCATCCGCAGGCACGGCGGTCACGTGCTCAAGTTCATGGGTGACGGTCTGCTCGCCATCTGGCCCGAAGCCAGGTGCGACGACGCCCTGGCAGCGGCCATCGATATGGGTCGCTCCATGGAGGCCACCAACTCACAGCGATTGGCAATGTCCAAACGCCCCATCGATTTCGGCGTCGGGCTACACGTCGGGCAGGTTATCTACGGCAACATCGGTTCGGTCGATCGGCTCGACTTCACCGTCATCGGGTCTGCCGTGAACCGCACCGCACGGCTCGAGTCACTGTGTGGCCGGCTGGGTCGACGCCCCCTGATGAGCCGGGAGTTTGCCGACCGGGTCAGCGTCCCGACCCGCGACCTGGGACTCCACGAGCTCAAGGGCGTGGGTGAGCTTCGGGCGTTCGGGCTGGACGGCTGAGGCCCACGTTCTCCTCTGGACAGAGACGTAGCTACTCGCCACAGGCGTTGGGAGCGCGGCAAACCAGGTCCTGGGCGTCGCAGACACCCGAGGAGCACGCCTCGTCATCGTCGCAGGCCTCGCCATCGGCCTTCACGACCGTGCAGACGCCGGATTGGTTCGAACAGTAGAGGCCACTGTTGCAGTTGATGTTCTCCGGTAGCGCGGTGGAGCATTGGGAGCCAGCGGTCCCGTCGCCGATCTTCAGGCAGGTGCCGCTCTCCTCGGAGCTACAGACAAGGCGTTCGAGCGGGTCGCAGAACGTCGGCGTCGCGAGCGCTCCGCCACACTCGGCGCCTTCGGTGGAGGCCACCGTGACGGTCTTGCAGAAGTTGCCCTCGGCGGTCTCGATGCACAACGCACCCGCCACGCAGGCGTCGCCGAACCCACACGGCTGGTCGACGGCGATGAACGTCGCGCAGGTACCGGTGGCGCTGCCCTGCCCGATTTTGCAGTAGTTGCCGTCTGTACAGGTGACCTGAGAGAGGTTCGGCGACGTCCCGGTGAACCCACACTCGGTGCCCGGCCCCGCCGGTGGCGCACTGTTGTCGATGTTGACGCACACATTGGTGAAGACCTGGCAGCGGGCAAAGCCTTTCGTGCCAGTGAAGGCGCACTCGGCGTCGCGGTCGCAGGACTGACCGGGCGACTTCTTGGTGGCGCAGGCGCCGGGGCAGGTCCCGAACTCCCGCTCGCAGTAGAGGCCGTTGCCGCACTCGACGTTGCTGGTACAGGCGCCGCCACCGCTGACCGTACCCTCGAACACGTCGGGGCACAGCTGGCCGATCTCCCCGGAGCCCGTACAGATGTCCGTAGCGGTGAGTCCATTCACGCACGCCGCCGCGGCGGCCTCGTCGTAGGTGGCGTTGCCCGCGTCCACCGCCGCCACCAGGTCGCCGGTCAGGGACTCCTCGATGATGGCGTCGACGTTGGCGATGCAGTCGGCTGGCGAGGAGAAGAGCAGTCGAAGGAAACTCACGTCATCCTGACCGCTGCACTGGAACAGCAGCGTGCAGTACGTGTTGATGAGCTGCTGCTCGAGCGAGCCGATAGGGATGCTGGTGCGGTTGCTTGGAGTCTCCTCCGGGCAGCCGCTCACGGTCAGCATCACGCACGCGGCAATACCCGCAACGAGTCCTCGAGTCGCCATGTCATCCCTCTCGATGTCAACGATGACTCATCGATACGAGAAGGCTGGCCTGGCGTCAAAGTCCCGTGTTCAGGGCAGCAGCGACCTGCGGCGCCTCACCGCGACCAGCGCAAAGAGCGCAAGCGTCGCGGCCATCGGCATGCCGCCGGAGGTTCCCGAGCAGCCCGCGTCGTCGCCCTGGGTGCCCGTCTCCGGGGTGACGGGGGCCGAGCCCGGGTCCATCGGGTCAACGGGTTCCACCGGATCGACGGGATCGACCGGTGCGGGCTCTTCGACCTTCGGCTCTTCGCAGACGCCCTCGACCGGCTCGGTCTCGGGAGCGTACTCGTTGATCTCGTGGAACGTCTGGGTGTTGACGAACCAGTCCTCGAAGTTCCCGGCATCGTCAGGGCCGAACTGCTCGACCGTGCCGACCGCGACCCACAGCTTGCCGGTCTCGCGCTCGGGGTGCCAGGCGACGATGTACCCGGTGGCCTCCTCGTCCAGGGTGTAGGTCTCCTCGTGGACGATCCAGGAACTCGATTGGGTGAAGGGCTCGAAGAACGGCTCGGGCTCGGTGACGTCATCGGTGTCGATGACGAGCGCGCCGTAGCCCTCCGGAACGTCGAACGGCAAACCTCCCGGCGCCTCGGGCAGCCCCGGCGCGAGGATGGCCATGCTCGGCCGGTAGTCCGATAGACGGTCGATCTCCGGCACTCCGAGCTGCACGAAGAGGTCGTACGGCGGCCGAATGGGGAACGCCATCCACAGGTACGGCGAATCGCACGTCACCTGGTGGTACAGCACGATGGAGACATCAGGGTCGGCGACCGGGAACGCCTCGTCGACCGTTCCGTGCCCCCCCTGGGTATAGCTGGGCTTGTGAGCCTGCGCGTTTCCAATCAGCCCAAGCGCCACCACGAGCGCCGCCGCAAGTCGTGCCTTTGCCACCGTCATCCCTCCGTCCAGTCGGTGCTATGGGATGACGATGGCGCAGGACGCGAAAAGGTCCGCGGCGACGATGTGTCGCTACCACGGCAACGTGTCACCAAGGTGGACGTAGGCCCCGGTCGGGCCATCATCGGCGAGCAGCGCCAGGGCCACCGAGGTCTTCGCCCCGTCGACGATCTCCATGGGCGCGGCGTCGCTCCCCATGTCGGTCTTCACCCAGCCGGGGTGGGCGGCGTTGACCTTGATGTTGGTGTTCCGCAGCGCGGCGGCGAGGTGCACGGTGTACATGTTGAGTGCGGCCTTCGACGAGTCGTAGGCCACCGGCTTGGCGTTGGCGAAGTCGTTGGACCAGTCCCGGTGGATCGTCAGCGAACCGAGGATGCTCGACAGGTTGACGATGCGCCCGGCGTCCGACTTCTCGATGAGAGGGAGCAACGCCTGGGTCAGCGCGATGGGGGCGAACAGGTTGACCTCATAGGTCTTCCGCAGCGCCTCCACGGTGATGGTCGTGGCGCTGTTCTCCCAGAACGTCTCGCCCGAGATGATGCCGGCGTTGTTGACGAGGATGTCGAGGCGCCCGAAGTCGCCCTCGATTTTGGCCTTCAGGGCCGCGATGTGGTCGCTGTTGGTGACATCCAGGACGACCGGTAGGACGTCGAGCCCTTCACCGCGCAGTTCGGATGCGATGCGGTTGATGTCGGCCTCGTTGCGGCCGCCCATGAGGACCGTGACGCCCTCGGCGGCCAGCTGACGAGAGGTTTCCAAACCGATGCCGCGGTTGGCGCCGGTGACGAGGGCGATGCGTTTGCTGCTCATGGTGGTCTCCGTGAAGTGACGGGGTCGTTGTGTGAGGGGACGATGCGAACCACCCGACAAAAGGCACAGTGAACGTTCTCCTTTCCTCATTAGCTGTGCTAATAAACCATCCAATGCCAAGACTTGCCCAGATCGACGCCAACCTGCTGGTGGCCCTGGACGTCCTCCTCGAAGAGCGTCAGGTCACCCGCGCGGCCCGCCGCCTGGGCGTGAGCCAATCCGCCATGAGCCAGACACTGCAGCGTCTGCGCGATGCCCTGGACGATCCCCTTCTGGTCCGCTCCGGTCGGCGGATGGTCCCCACGCCACGAGCGGTCGAGCTGCAGCCACAGTTGCACGCCGCGATTCAGGCGCTCGACCGATTGGTCAGCGAGTCACCTGGGTTCTCGCCCGCCGACGACGCCCGTCGGTTTCGTGTGACCTGCACCGACAACTACACCTTCAGCATCGTCTCGCGCCTCATCGCGGCCCTCGCCCGCACCGGCAGACACCTGTCGCTGGAGGTCCTGCCGTACGACGCCGACACCGTCTGGGAACAGCTCCGCGCCGGGGACGTCGAGCTGGCGATGTTCCTGCCACGCGACGGTGTACCCAACGACATGCTCGCCAAGCCCTGCCTGCGAGACTCGATGGTGTCGATGGCGCGCCACGACCACCCGATCTTCGACACCCCCATCACCGCGGAGTCCTACGCCAGCTGGCCCCACGTGACCTTCCGCCTGACGGGCCGTGGCGATACTCCGGTCGACCGGGGGCTCGAAGCTCTCGGCGTGCGCGACAGGCGCGTCGTGGGACGCGTTCCCTACTTCCTCGCCGCACCCAGCCTGGCGCTTCACGCCGACGTACTGGTGACTGTCCCCGCCAGCTCGGGCCTCGAGTTCGCCAGACATTGGCCCATCGAGCTCTTCGAGCCGCCCGTCGGCTCGATGGCCTTTACCATCTCCATGATGTGGCCCCGACATCTGGACGCCGAACCCGGCCACCGATGGCTCCGCGCCCAGGTCCTGGAGGTGTGCCAGCAGCTCCAGGCCGCGCTCGACTGACCGTCAGCGCACCATGTCGCCCAAAAGCGCGACGCCATCGGGGGAGAGATCCAGCGCCACGTCGACTCCTCGCATCCCCTGCCGTACGGCCGACGCGACACCACGGACGATGCGTCCGCCGTTGGGACCTGGGAAGTTCATGGTCAGCTGTTGGCCTTCCTGGATGGCCAGTCTGGCCAGGACGCTCGCGACCATCCGGGCGCCCGACAACTCGCGCACCAGCACCATCACGCTTTTGTCCGCTCCCAGCATCAAGAGCCCCCGCCCGACCGTCGTGCGCCGCGTGGGAGGACGGGACGCTGCCGCCGAAGCCGACGGGCGGGCTGGAGCTGCTGGACGTGGTGACGCCGACGGACGGCGCGGGGCAGCTGGCCTCGGAGGTGCCGGCGTGCGCGGAGCAGCCGCGGCCTGGGGCGGGCGCGTCGGTCGAGGCTTTGCGGCCGGTTGAGGCGGGTGTGTGGGCCGACGCTCCACCACCACCGTAGGCTGCGGCGTGGGACGGGGGGCCACAGCATGCTGCGGAGGATGCGTCGGACGCCGGGGAGCCGCCGGCTGCGGCGGATGCGTCGGGCGGCGCTCGGCCACCGGCTGCGGCGGATGTGTGGGACGCCGGGAAGCCGCGGGCTGCGGAGGATGCGTCGGGCGACGCTCGGCCACTGGCTGCGGCGGATGCGTGGGCCGCCGGACCGTGAAGGGCGGAGCCGGTGTCGCCGCAGTCACGCGGGGAGGCGTGGCCAGTCGGATCAGTGCGGCGCTAGCCGTGCTGACCTGCTGGAGCCCGAAGGGCGATACATCTGAACGATTCCAGTCGCTTTGACCAAGGGGGCGGCGAATGCCGACCTCTTGGTCATGTTGCGTCTGGATACCCACGGGCGTCATCGTTCGGGGCAACGGGGTGGTGGCCATGCGGGAGGCGGGTGTGGGCGTCCCGGTGCGAGCGGGTGGCGTCGTCGGGACCACCCGCCGAACATCCCGCGATGAGCTGCTGCGTCGGGACGCATCGGGCGCCAGCGCCGACCATATCCGCAGCGCAGCAACACCCGTTTGGGGGCGCAAGGTGATATCCGGCTCCAGCATGGCGTCCACGGCCTCGCGAATCGGAGCAGGAATGGAGGCGGCCTCCTCAGGCCAATCGGGCTTGGACCGCATGCGCAGCATGAACTGGCGCATGATGGAACCGTGGGTCAGTGGCGGTCGTCCCACCAGCATCTCGAACGCCATGCAGCCGATGGAATAGATGTCCCCCGACTCGGCCTCGTGATAGCCCTCAGGGCACTTGAACATCGGGTCGGCCATCTCTGGCGGCGAATAGGACGCATCGCCCAACACCGCCCCCGCCATGGTCAGACGCGTGGCCGGGTCGGCCCCGATGACCTTGGCAACGGCGAAGTGCATGACGGTCACGAAGTCGGGCTTGCCCTGCCGGTTCGAGATGACGATGTTCTGCGGATTCAGATCCCGATGAGCGATGCCCGCCGTGTGCGCAGCGGCAACCCCGGCGCAAATCTGGCGGATCAGGTGCGCCGCGCGCATCGGGTCAAGCGGTGCCTCCAGCGCCAGCACGTCCTTGAGCGTCCGACCCGGCACGTACTCCATCGCGAAGTACGCGCGCCCGTCGTCCATGGTCTTGGCATCGTACAGCGCGATGACGTTGGGATGCTGGATGTTCGCCGTGGCCTTGATTTCCCGGGCGAACCGCTTGGCCAACGCGGGGTTGGTGCCGGGTTGGTTCTTCAGGATCTTCAGCACCACCGTCTGGTCGAGGTCGACGCGGGTGGCGAGCATGGTGATGGAACGTTCGGAACGGCCAAGGACCGACTCCACACGATAGCGTCCATCCACCAGGATCGGCGGTTGGGATTGCGACATTGTTCTGGGGGCTCCGGGGTGCCGGACGAGTCTTCCCGACCAGACAGACAACCGTCAAGGCGTCAGTGGTCCCCACATCAACCAAACTCGCGCGATTTCAGGCGAGTTACCCACTTATCTTGACTTGAGCGCCATGGTTGGGCTGTGTTACCGCTTACCTTTCATTCACGGGACCTTGAGGGAAGCAGGAAGCGATGGGTCGCACCGACATGCGCGCCGCACTTGGCGTATGCGCCGTAGCCGCGCTCAGCCTCATCGGCGCCTGCGCCGAGGACACGACCACGCCCACCGGCAACGGCGGCAAGACCGACGAAGTCACCGGCGTCCAGGCCGCCCTCGCGGATCGCAACGACCCGATCGCGAACTGGCTTCGCGACGAGTCGGGCGTCACCCCGGAAGGCGAGTTCAACGGTGACTACGGCACCATCCTGGAGGGCATCAACGCCATCCAGGGTTGCGCGCCCGAGGAGCTCCGCACCTACATCATCAGTGACGGCCTGGTCACCGAGGGTGAGCCCTTCCCCCGCGTCATCGGCACGGCTTGCGCCAACGACACCGCCAAAGCCTCGGCGGCCTTCCTGAGCACTATCGCCTCGACCGAGGACGGCGACGTCGACCTTCGCGACGTCGAGATGTTCGCCTGGGACAGCTCCGCTCGCCTCTTCCGGTTCTACAAGATCAAGCCCGTCGGCGAGGGCAGCAAGGTCCAGCTGACCGTTGACCCCGGTGAGTGCGCCGACTGCCACACCGGCCCCGAAGGCATGGACCGCTCGTTCCTGCCGATGGCCCCCATCATGAACGAGCTGACCAAGCCCTGGCCGCACTGGAACTCCGGCGCCGACTCGTTCGACTTCCGCCTCCCCGAGGACGTGAAGGAACGCGACAACTACCTGCGCGTGACCGACAGCTGGAAGGGCTCGGCGCAGGACCTCGAGGTGCTCGTCCGCGAGGGCATCGAGTCCAAGGTCAACGTCGCCCGGCTCCGCGCCCGCCGCGACCGCCCCGCCGATGTCAACAAGGCGATGGCGCTGATCCGCCCGCTGTTCTGCAGCGAGCGCGTCAACTACGCCACCGAGGACGGCAACACCCTGACCACCAACGCCTGGGTGGACGACGGCGTCCGCAACATGCTGGCCCGCATCGCGACTTCTGACGCCATGTTCGAGCCCACCTGGGACTGGTACCACGACGGCACGCTGCGGCTGCCCGACGGCGACACCCCGGTGGACATGGTCACCGTTCGTGGCCACGCCGACGTCGACTACGAGACCCGCCTGGTGTCGTCCTCCGGCGGTCTGAGCCCCGAGCAGGTGCTGCGCATCCTCGCCCTGGATTGGAAGACGCCGGTCATGAGCGACTTCCGTTGCAGCCTGTGGACCTCCGCCCTGGAGCGGATGACCATCTCGCCGCCCGAGGTGAACCCAGACGATCGCACGATGGCGCTGTGGCCCATGCTCTACGACGAGATCATGCAGGTCCGGGCGACCGACGGAGAGATGGTTGCGCTCACCCCGCCCGAGGGAAGCGCCGTCATCGCCGTCGACCTGGTCGAGGACGGCGGCACCGCGCTGGCCGACGCGGTCCAGGCTGGTCTGGGGGACAGCTGCACCGACGCTGCAGGCATCTGCGCGCTGAGTGCGCCGGGCTTCGGCGACATCATCGACACCTATCTGACATCGGCTGCCGCGGCGGCTGACGTTCGCGAAACGCTCAAGACGGTCCGAGACACCCGCGCCTGCCGCGTCTTCTCGGACTACCCCAATCAACCGGAGATCCTCGACGTCGAGGGTTGTCAGTAACGCTACCAAGGGACGGGTAGACCATCATGAGGGACTTTAGAACGCTGGCCACGGTATTCGTGGCAGCCCTGGCCATCGGCAACTTCGCGGCCTGCGACGACGCCACCGAAGGCAACACCAACGGCGGCAACGGCGGTAAGACCGACGAACTGACCGGCCCCTTCGCCTGCGATGACTTCATCGAAGACGCCAGCGGTCGCGGCCTGCCGGAGGGCTTCCTGGAGGGCCGCAAGGACCCGCTGGCGCAGCTCGTGCTCAAGCCCGGTGAGGATTGCCCCACCAGCTACGCCGAGATCATGACCAAGCTCCGGGCCAACGACACCGAGAGCTGCAGCGTCGACAACGCCAAGGCCGGCATCTCCTCGTACGTGGTCACCGAGACCGCGCAGCTGCTGGATATGCCGACCAACTACCGGGTCGCCGTGACCCGTGAGTGCGACGGCCGCGAGGAGTGGGAACTCTTCTTCTCGCTGTTCGGCGTGCAGCCCGACAGCGGTCTGCCGGGCAACGTCGAGGTCATCAGCTTCGACGCCGAGTCCAAGCTGTTCAACTTCTACGTGGTCGAGGGCGGCCGCTGGGAGTGGCATGGCGACTCCACCGACATGATCAAGCCCGGCAACGAGGCCACCAACCGGTGCGCCGCGTGCCACACCGCCGGCGGGCTGGTGATGAAGGAGCTGGACACCCCGTGGGTCCACTGGGAGGGCCACCTGGACATCCCAGGCGCCTCCGAGCTCGTCGACGCCAATGACGACCTGGGCACCAAGCGCTCGGGCTCGCGCATGGAGCGCATCGTCAACGACGGCAACAGGGCCTGGAACCCCATCCGCATGGAGTTCTGGCGCAGCCAGGGCGACGTCGAGAACCTCATCGCGCCGCTGTTCTGTCACAAGCAGGTCAACCTCGACAACGGGGCGGACTTCAAGGACAGCGACATGCGCAGCGTGAAGGCCGACTTCCTGCTGGACCCGGAGCTCAAGAGCTTCGGCAGCATCTCGATCGAGACGGCCGATTATCTGCAGGCGCTCGTGGACACCGGCCACAGCGTGGCGGGCCTCGAGGATGCTGACGGCGAGCCGTTCCGCGACACCGTCTTCGCCTTCCCCTACCCGGAGCGTGCCAAGATCGACACCAAGTACGTCGACGAGCTGGAGAAGGCCGGCATCATCGACGAGAACTTCGTCCACGACGTCCTGATGGTCGACTTCACCCGCCCGCTGTTCAGCGAGGAGCGCTGCGCGCTGGTGAAGTTCGCGCCCACCGATCTCGAGGAGATCACCGTCGCCAGCATCAAGGCGGGCTTCATCGCCAACCTGGAGGAGAAGGGCACCGACCCCGAGGGTGACGGCCTGACCGCCGCCGAGCAGATGCTGCTGGACAACCTGTCCAACGACGAGGACCAGGACGCCCACGAGACCGCCGTCGACGAGTACTGGGACGCCTGTGCGGCCCGCGACAAGACCGAGTTCATCAACGACACGGTCCGCGTCGCCATCCTCAAGCGGGACCTGGCGCGCGAGCTGCACGTCTTCGAGTTCGCCGCCACGATGCCGCAGGCCGACGAGGTCGTGGACATCAGCACCCGCTTCAACCGATTCACCTGCGAGCTGGAGACGGACGACACGCCTGGTCCGACGACCAAGCCCGAGCCCGAGCCGGAGCCCGAGCCCGAGCCGACAGACCCGCCGGCCGATCCGCCGTCGGACCCGCCGTCCAACCCGTAGGCCACCCGACCAAGCTTTACCGAGGGAGAACTCAGGGATGCGTTTCCACATGTTTGTTTTGGGGCTCGGCGCTGCCGCGCTCCTCGCGGCCCCGGGCTGCGCCACCGATGACACCACACCAGCCGACTGCGTCGGCGCCAAGTGCGACACCCCGGGCGGCAAGCTGCCGGCCGAGGAGGACTGCGAGAACCGGCGTCAGGACGTCATCAACGCGGCCCAGCCCACGTTCATCCCGTCCGCTATCCGGTGGGCCTGTAGCGACGTGCAGGGGGTGAACACGGTGGGTCAGGACGACCGTGGCCAGGAGTACTGCGAGTACTACGCCATCGTTCAGCCGCCGCCGGAGGTCGAGGGCAGCACCGACATGCCGTCGGCCGTGCAGCTCGGCCGCCTGCTGGGCGATGACGAGGACAAGAGCAACGGCAACGTCACCAAGCTCGACCTGGAGCTCAACGAGGACCAGATGTTCTGGCTCGAGGACAACCCCGACGAGGTGGTCGGCAAGTGCGTCTTCCACTCGTGGCACCAGGACATCCAGCCCAACTACCCGGTCTGCGACGACCCGGCGAACTGCCCGGAGATCATGGGCTTCCCGCTGAACGCGCAGAACTTCCGCATGAAGGTTCGGTTCAACTCCAACGTGGCGGCCTCGGCGCTGGTGCGTGACTGCCTCCAGGTGGGACAGGTGCCCGACCCGGAAGACGCCGAAGACCCGTTCGTCAGCGACTTCTACCGGGGCTGCATGATCACCGCCGACCTGTACGGCACCCAGTGGCGCCGCTCCGACCCGGCCGTCTGCGCCGCCGCGATGCGCCTGGTGGAGTGCGGCTGTGGCCTGCCGGACAATGCCGACGTGCCGACCTCGCTGGTCCCCACGCAGCCCCAGCGCGACGAGAACGGCAACGACATCATCACCCTGCGCGGCTTCCCGCTGGGCACCTGGACCGGCGCCAACGAGCTGCCCCAGGGCTGCGAGTACTTCGACACCGGCGACAACTCGCAGACCCTCGTACTCTGCGACCTGACCGCGTCGGATCTGATGGTCTCGCTGAACGACCCCAAGGGTAAGTGCCAGGAGAAATATGGCGACAACGTGGTGGTCCACGTGCCCGTCCCGCCAGACGTCATCACCTGCAACCCGCCCGAAAACGGCGCCAACGCCGAGACCTGCGGCGACACCCCCTGGGTGGTCACCGACTGATGCGGCGCGCAGTTACGTGGCTATGGGGGCTCAGCGTGCTGGGCATGCTGGGTCTCGCCGCGTGCGCGACCGATGACCCGGGTACGGGTGGTCAGGGCGGCAAGACCGATCTGCCCACCGATACCCCAACGGACTCCTGCACCAAGCGCAAGGCCGACGCCCTCGAGGGCAACGTGTCGATGTTCGCAAGCGACGCGATTCGCTGGGCGTGCGCGGACGTCGAGGGGGTCAACACCAACAACCAGGACGACCGTGGGCAGGAGTACTGCGAGTACTTTGCGGTGCTGCAGCTGCCGCCCGAGGTCGAGGGCGGTGACGCGCCGGCCCCCATCACGCCGGGGCGCATCACCAGCGTCGAGACCAGCGACATCGGACAGCAGTACGTCACGACGGACTCGCCGGGTGTCGAGCTGACCGACGACCAGATCTTCTTCATGGAGGACTACCCCTCCGAAGTGGTCGGCCAGTGCGTATTCACCAGCTGGCACATGGACATCATGCCCGAGGTACCGGCCTGCGAGAGTGCAGACGGTTGCCCCACGGTGCAGGGTGTGCCCGTGACCGGCGAGACGTTCCGGATGCGCCTGCCGGCCAACGCCAACGAAGCGGCTTCGGCCCTGGTGGCCGACTGCATGAACGGCACGCCGTCTTACGGTGACGCCGAGGACGCGGAAGACCCGCTGCATAGCGACTTCTACCGCGGCTGCCTGATGGTCTCGGAGCTCTACGGCACCGAGTGGCGGCGGTCCGACCCGGCGGTCTGTGCGGCGGCCATGCGGCTGACCGAGTGCGGTTGCGGCCTGCCCGAGGGTGGCCACGTCCCGACGGCGCTGATTCCTGCGCAGCCGGTGACCGATACCGAGGGCAACGAAAGCATCACCCTGCGTGGCTTCCCGCTGGGCGGCTGGGCGGGCCTCGACACGGTGCCGCCGGGGTGCCGCCAGGTGGAGCTCGGCGACAACAGTCAGACCATCGTGACCTGCGACCTGACCGGCGCCGATGTTCTCAACGGCGCCACGGACCTGAAGCGCAAGTGCACCGAGAAGTACGGCAAGGACGTGGTCGTCTACGTCCCAATTCCGCAGGGTGCGCTGACCTGCAGTGGCGGCGACGGCCCCTACGCCGACACCTGCAGCGCCGAGCCCTGGGTGGTGACCCAGTGAGGCTCGCGCTGATTCTGGCTGCGGCGCTGGTCCTTAGCGGCTGTGCCGAAGAAGACACGACCGGTCCCGGCGGCGGTGGAAAGACCGACGACCTGACCAACTCCGCGTTCCACCAGGCCCTGGACGGACGGGGAGACGTGGTCAGCGCCTGGCTGAAGTCGGCCGCCGACGCCGAGGGCGTGGTCGAGGGCGATTACCGGACGGTGCTCGATGCGATCGGCTCGCAGATGGGCTGCGCGCCGACCGACGAGAAGACCTTCGCCATCCTGCTGACCCGCGCGGAAATGCACCCGCGGCTGATGGTCACGCACTGCAGCAGCGACCCGACGAAGGCCAGCGAGTTCTTCTTCACGACCCAGAGCGACGATGGGACGCTGGAGGACATCGACCCGCGCCACATGCGCATGTTCGCTTGGGACGGCACCCTGCGGCAGTACCGCACCTACGAGCTGACGGCGTACGGCGACGCCGGCCTGCAGGTCGAGCTGGACCCGCCCAAGTGCCTCCAATGCCACACCACGCCGGCCAATCTGGACGGTTCTCGGATGCCGTTCACGCCGCTGATGAACGAGCTGGTAAACCCCTGGACGCTGTGGAACGCCCAGCCGGACTTCGACAGCCATCAGTTCGAGCAGACCATCGACCCCCGATTCGAGTCCGCGCCCATCTATGGCGAGCTGACCGGGGGCGACAAGCTGGACAGCGCGGCCAACTTCGAAAAGCACATCCGCGCTGCCCTCGACCGGGTCACCAACGCCCGCATGCGGGCCCGTCGCAACGACGCCAACATCCAGGACGCCTTCGACCTGCTCCGTCCCATGTTCTGCGACGAGACGCTCAACTACGTCTCCGAGAACCACTACTCGGGCGAGACCAGCGCCGCGGTCATCATCGACGACGCCATTCGTCGCCTGTACCTGCAGATTCGCCCCGACAACTGGCCCTGGGAGTGGCTCAACGACGGCATCCTGCGCCTGCCGACGCCGGTCGACGGTGAAGAGCCCCTGGCGGTGATGCCGGTTCGTGGCGAGGCCACCATGCAGATCGAGGTGGCCCTGGTTGCCCGCAACGTTCTGACCGCTGAGCAGGCCCTGCGCGTTCGTGCGCTGGACTGGCAGCGCCCGGCCCTCAGCGACTACCGCTGCAACCTCTTCAAGCGTGCCGAAGAGCTGGTCACCGTGTTCCCGCCGGACCTCTCCGAGTACACCCGGGTCTCCGACTACATCCCGGTGCTGTTCGAGGACATCATGCAGGACCACCCGGTGTCCGACGCGACCAGGCTGGTCGTCGTCGGCGACGCCACCGACGCCGACTTCACAGCCGCCGTCGACGCGGGTGACCTGAGCGCTTACGAGATGACCGTCGACGAGTTCGGCGCGCTCCTCGAGACGACCTTCGACGACGCCGAGACGGACGGTTCCCGAGCGAACCTGGAGATCGAGCGCCTGCGTCGAGGCTGCCAGGCCGTGTCGCTCTACCCGGCGGCGCCCCTGGTCCCGGGTGTCGACCCCAGCTGCATCGCCGAGTAGCGCCTGGTTTCAAAACCAGTTCCACAACTCGTCTCAAAACGAGTTCCCCAACTCGTTCTGAAACGAGTGCCCGACCCGTCCAAAGCGAGACCCCGCAAGAATGCCCGAAGGGCTTCCCAAGCGCGGCCGACCCCGCACGACGCGGAAGCAGGCCCCCAACAACCGCTCCAGACGAAGAAGAGCAGCAGCAGGGGCTGTGGGCGCTCGTGGATTTCCTGCGGGGGCGCCAGCCCACGCAGGAAATCCAAGCCGCTCGTGGGAAAATCGCGGAGCGAAGCGAAGCGGTTTTTCCAAGGCCCTTGGTGTGCAGGTTGTGGGCGGCCCCAAATTGATGCCCCAAGCCTCCTCAGCCGCTCCACCGGGCCGTCCACAAGCTGTGCCCAGGGCCGGCAGCGGCGGCAGCGTCCACAGCCCTACGTCATCCCGCCGTAGCCGCCAACCAACCGTAAAGAAAGTCACTTTTGTGCTTGACGGGTTTTCACCCCTCTCAGATTCGCCACACTCGCAAGATAGCCACCTCCCGAACCCCAAACCCTCCCTCAACTCCGAAACACGAGTTCTAGACCTCCTGCCCCCCCTCTACGGCCCGCCCCACCGCAGACCTCCTCCTCGCACTCCAGCGACCCATAAAAACCCCATGATAGAAGAGAGTTCCACCCTCAAGAGGAGCTCTCACATGGCCTCAGCACCGTCCCTCGCTGCCCTCACCGACGCTGCCCTGCTCGACAGCCTCCAGTCCCTGATCGCCCGTGGCCGCCAATGGGAGGTGGAGCTTCTCCGGCACCTCGCCGAGGTCGAACGCCGCGACCTGCACCACGCCCGAAGCTACTCGTCGATGTTTACCTACTGCACCGAGGCCCTCGGCTTCGACAAGGCGGCGGCCTACAACCGAATCGCCGTGGCTCGGTTGGTGCGGAGGTTCCCGCGGGTCCTGGACATGCTCGAAGCTGGCGACCTCACTCTGACCGCGGCGCGAACGCTGGCGCCAAGCCTCGAAGGCGGAAGCGCTGACGAGCTTCTGACTGCAGCAGCTGGCAAGACGGTCGACGAGATTCGAGTGCTCCTTGCTGAGCGGAACCCCAAGCCCTCAGTCCCAACGTCGATTCGCAAGACGCCGCGGCCGAGGAAAGCGCAAAGCCGGTCAGCAACGCCGCTCTTGGACCTGGCAACAGAGCCGGGGCAAACCTCCGAGACGAGAAGGCCGGCTCCACGTCCCGAACCACTGGCGAAGGACACCTACAAGGTGACGTTCACTGGCAGCTCGGAATTGGTGGGCATGCTGGAGGAAGTGAAGACGCTGCTCGCACAGGCCGGAGGCAAGAAGGTCGATGAGGCCGAGGCCATCGAGACCGCGGTCAAAGAGCTTCGCGACCGACTCCGGAAGCGGAAGTACTCAGTAGGTGCGAGGCCGAGGAAGCAAGTGCGGAAACCGAAGGCTCAGGACACAGCGAAGGTGCGAACGCGTCGGATTCCGAATGCGGTGCGGCGCGCGGTTGCGGAGCGAGACGGGTACCGGTGCGCGTATGTCGACCCGGAAACTGGGCGAAGGTGTTGCGAGAGGCGGTTTCTAGAGTTCCAGCACGTTGAGGCGTTCAGCAGGGGCGGTCTGCATTCGGTGGGGAACCTGAAGCTGTTTTGCCGGGGTCATAACCAGTTCGCCGCTCGTCGAGATGGGCTGGTTTGCGGAAGTGATAGCGCGGGGTGCGGGAGGGCTGGGGACGCTGACGCCGCTGCCGGCCCTGGGCACAGCTTGTGGACGGCCCGATGAGGCCGCTGAGGAGCTTTGGGGCATCGAATTGGGGCCGCCCACAATCTGCACCCAAGGGCCTTGGAAAAGGGGCTCGCTGCGCTCGCCGCCTTTCCCACTAGCGGCTTGGATTTCCTGCGTGGGCTGGCGCCCCCGCAGGAAATCCACGAGCGCCCACAGCCCCTGCTGCGGCTGCTCTTTGGCAGGGGCGGTTGTTGGGGATTTGCTTCCGCGGCGAGTGGGTTGGGTCGCGGTTGGGAAGCCCTTCGGGCGTTCTTGCGGGGTCTCGCTTGGAACGGGTCGGGGACTCGTTTTGGGACGAGTTGGGGGACTCGTTTTGAAACGAGTTCAGTCCGTCTTGGCTTCCTGGAAGCGGACTTCGGCGCCCGGGGGAATGCGGGCGTCCGGGTCGGTGATGGCCAGGCCGTCGACGGCGACGCGGCCGTCCTTGATGGCGGCGAGGACGCTGTCGGGGGTCTCGTCGAGCAGCATGTAGACGAGCCAGTCGTGGAGGGAACGCCCGGAGGCGCTGGCGTCGACGGTCAAGGTGATGGCGAAGCGCATGCGAGAACTATGGGCGGGGAACTGGGAGATTGAAAGCCAGGGGCCTCGGTGTCAGGCTCTCGCGCATGCGAACTCCGATACTCCTGGCCATGATGGTCGTTGTTGCCGCGGGCCCCGCCTGCGACAAGTCGAGCACGACGAAGAAGGCCACCGCTCCGAGCACTCCCAAGGCGGTCGATAAGGGCGCCTCCAAGGGCAAGGCGCCGGCCCCGGACGCGTCGACGACGGCTCCGAGACCGAAGACCGACCGGAGCATGCCGACCACGGGCTCCCCCCACTTCGCGGCGGCCATGCGCATCCGTCAGGCCATTCGCGAGGTGGAGATTGCGGCCGACGTGACGTGCTGGACCAGCTTCCGGCAGCTGGACTCGTTCCTTTCGGCGCTGACCTACAGCGAGCACGCCACGCTCACGAAGATCGCTGCCATCAAGCGCCTGGTGCTGGCGGTGTGGGCCAAGGCCGCTGAAGGCACCGACGCCCAGGTCACGGCCAAGGCCATCCGGGAGGCCGGGAGCAAGGTGCTCCCCGGCGACGTGCCCCAGGACCCGAACGTCGCCAATGCTCTGGTCGACTACCGCAAGACCTCGGAGCGCTGGCGCCTGTTGCTGGCGCTGGCCCAGGACGAGATTCTCCGGCCGACCGGCCTTAAGCCCCTCGCCGATGGCGCCGAAGAAGAGCTGGCGAAGATGGCCGACCACGCCTCGATTGCGCTACTGGTGGCGGCGGGCGACGAGGCTCGAAAGGCCGGCGCTCGGCATATTGAACCCGACCACGTGAAAGCGGTGCTCGCCGGGCTCGCCAAGCGATTCGACCTGGCCGTCGAGGCGCGCAAGGCCAGTGCGAGCCCGCCGCCCCGCGCCGACCGCATCAAGGAGCTGTCGTACCTGACCCGAGCCCTCATCGACGACAAGATGAAGGCGTTGAAAGCGTTCAACCGCCTGCCCCAGCAGGTCGTCGCGGCGTTCAACAAGATCAGCAAGCTGCCCTTCGACCCCGAGGCGCTCGCGGTGCTGACCTCGGGGACCCGACAGTGGGCCTACGGGTTCACGCGGGGCCTGGACCCCATGCGGACCGACACGTTCTACCCGATGAACAAGGCTACGGCGGCCCCGGACAAGGGGCAGGCGCTGAAGGGGCGGGACTATGTGACCGCGGTCTACACCGCCAACGCCATCACCGAGTCGCTGCCGCACAAGCTGCACGCCAACGCCGACCTGACCATCCACTACGCCCCCAGCCCGGGCACGCCGGCGTTGAAGGGCGCCCGCGAGACCAGCGTCCGCCTGCGCGACTACCAGATGGACGCCGTGCGGGACACCGCCATCCACTGGCTGCTCCTGGCCCAGCTTTGGGACAAGGAGCCCTTCGCGATGGACCCGTTCGCCGCGGAGTACCTGAGCGAGATCATCTCCGTGCGGCTGACGCTGATGATCCGGCGTGCGCAGACGGTCGCGCGACGCGCCAAGAAGCCCCGCATCGACAAGGACAGCGCGCTACGCGCCCCCATCCGGGGCATGGTCCCGATGCCGCCTCCGCGGGAGTCGGACTGGAGCGCCGCCGACAAGGCACGCCGCGAGACGGTCCTGGCCAGCGTGAAGGGCCCGCTGTTCGAGGACGCCAGCGCCAAGGCCGGACTTCCAGCGAGCATCGACTACAAGCAGAAGCGGCGTGACACCGTCATCGACGGCTCGACCATCCAGGCGGTGGCGGGCGGCGGCATCGCGGTGGGAGACATCAACGGCGATGGCTATCCCGACCTGTTCGTCGGCGGCGAGGGCATGGGCAAGCTCTTCGTCAACAAGGGGAAGGCCGCGCCCGGGACGTTCGTGGACGCGACGGCCGCCTGGAAAGTGCCTGCGGGCATGTACGACGTGCGTCAGGCGCTGCTGTTCGACCACGACGGCGATGGCGACCACGACCTGCTGGCGGTTCGTAGTGAGAAGCCCAGCGTGCTGTTGCGAAACGACGGCAAGCACTTCGTGGACATCACCAAAGCCAGCGGCATCGCGACGCATCCTGGAGCCCACACGGCAGCCGCGTTCGACGCCGACGGCGATGGGGACCTGGACGTGCTTATCGGCTACTACGGCTCCAACACCTGCAACAAGAAGGGCTGCAAGAAGGGCGAGAACGTCCCCACCCTGGACGGTCGCAACGGCAGTCCGAACGCGCTCTACGCCTGGGACGCCGCCGCCAAGACGTACGTCGAATCGGCCAAGAAGGCCGGTCTGGGCGACGTCGGCTGGGCGTTGGCGGCCAGCGCCTTCGACGCCGACGGCGACGGCGACCTGGACCTCTACATCGCCAACGACTTCGGCCCCAACGCGTTCCTGAAAAACCAGGGCGACGGGACCTTCGTCGAGGTCGGCCACCGCACCAAGACCAACGACCGGGGCAGCGGTATGAACGCCAGCTTCACCGACGTCGACGGGGACGGGCGGCTCGACATCCAGGTCACCAACATCGACATGTTCTCAAAGCGCATCAAGGTCGTCTTTCCGACCGACGACAAGAACATCGGCATCGACGAGCTGACCCTGAAGTCGTTCCGCTACATCGACGGCAACAAGCTCTTCATCAACCCGGGCAGCCTCGACGGCGTGTGGCCTCACGAGGAGAGGACCCGCTTCGAGCCCGGCGACCGTGGCTGGGGCTGGGCCACGGTGTTCTTCGACATGGACCACGACGGCGACGAGGACGTCTACCTGGCCAACGGCTGGATCCCCGGCTCGCTGTCGGACAAGCAGAAGAACCAACTTTTCGTGACGGACAAGGGGCGCTTCTTCCAGCTGCCCGACGGCCCCGCCGCCTTTGCCGCCAACACTCGAGCGGTGGCGACGGTGGACGTGGACCGGGATGGCGACCTGGACCTCGTCACCACCAACTTCATCGAGCCGCCGCGGCTGCTGAAGAACGTCGCCGCCAAGAAAGGCACGCACTTGACCGTCCGCCTGAGGGGCAAGGCGCCGAACACGGACGCGATTGGTGCGGAGGTCCGCCTGAACGCGGCAGGACGCAAGCTGGTTCGGGTGATGACCGCCGGCATCGGCTACATCGGCCAGGCCGACCCGGTGCTGCACTTCGGCCTGGGCGACACCAACGCGGGGACCAAGCTCAAGGTGTCCGTGCGCTGGCCGGACGGGACGACGACGAGCCACGAGCTGGCTGCCGGGAAGGCCCACGAGGTGGCTCAGCCCTGACACCGCCCGGCCGTGCTGCTTTCAGTGCCGCGCTTTGCTAGGCTACTGCAGTGCTGGGCCCCTTGTTTGGCCGAGAGAGGCTGGGGAGTGGAGAATGAGAAACTGTCTGACCGCCGCACTGTGCCTGTTTGCCATGGGCCTTGCCGGTTGCCCCGAAGATGACAACCTGCCCCCGGACTTCGTGGGCATGGAGCCCGAGGTCCAGGCCCAGGCCGGCGAGACCGTGTCGATCATCGTCAGCGCCCAGGACCCCGAGGGGAAGGCGGTCACGCTGACCATGGAGCAGGCGCCCCCGGCCGCGACCTTCGTCGTGAGCGGGTTCGGGCGCTTCGTGTGGGAGCCCTCGGCCAATGACGCGTCGGCCGAAGGAACGCCGCACAACGTCGTCTTCAAGGCGGTCGACGCTGACGGTGTGGAGGCGACCTTCCGCGTGGTCATCGTGGTCACCGCCAGCGAGGGTGAAACCCGGTTCATCACGACCAACTCCCGTGTGCTGGTGCTGGAGCGCGACGACCGTCTGGAGGCCAACGTGTCGGTCCAGGCCGACACCAAGGAAGAGGTCACGCTGGAGCTGACCGACTCTCCCAGCGGGATGAGCCTCAATCAGGACTCGGCCAAGTCGGCGGAGATCAGCTGGAAACCGACCGACGAGCAAATCGCCAAGAAGCTCATCTGGAGCGCGACGATCACGGCTGACCCGGGCTCCTCCTCGGAGGCCTCCCAGACCATCACCATTACGCTGGTGCCCAAGCCCTGCGCCGACGACGCCATCACAGTGGCCCACACGCCGCTGGGCGAGCAGCGCGGCTCGGGCGACTACAATGTGGATGTGCAGCTGGGGAACCTCGGCGGGGCGGCCGCGGCGGACATCGACGCGACGCTGTTCTGGCGCGCTGGCGGCGACCCCGACGACTCGGGTGGCTTCGAGGGCGTGGCGATGGCCAACGTCAGCGGCGAGTCGTGGCGCGGCACCATCCCCAATCCATCGCCACCCGAAGGCGAGCCGGTCGACGTGTACTACTTCGTGGTCGCGGCCCCCAAGGGCAGCGAGTCCCAGCCTGTGGGCTGCCTGAGCCGGTCCCCGGATGTCGGGCTGCACAACTTCCCGGCGTTTGCCGATGGCGACAACTCCTGCCGCGTCGACAAGTTCGAGCCGAACGACGACATCGCCGGGGCCTCGGTGCTGACCGAGACCGCCGAGGGCGTCAGCGCGGTAGGCGGCAGCGACCACTGGGAGCTCTACGGACTGCAGATTTGCGGCAGCGAGGTCGACCTGTTCGCGGTCGACCTGGAGGCCGGCAAGGGCGTCGCGGTGCTGAACATCTTCGACTACGAGGCGGGCGACCTGACGATGCGCGGGCTGGCGCCCGACGGCACGACGGTCATCATCGAGAGCAGCTCGTTCCTCGTCGGCGAGACGGCGTTCACGCTGCCTGCGGCGGAGACCGGGACCTACTACATCGAGGTATCCGGCGCCGAGGCGGGCTACCAGCTGTACATGGACTTCAAAGACAACGTGGACCCGACGTGCATCGACACGACGCTGGAGCCCAACGAGACCGCTGAGCTGGCTATCGTGCTCCCGCCCAACACCTACGACGACCTGCGCATCTGCCCCGATGACAAGGACTACTTCGCGGTGAACGTCCCGGTGGGCTTCACGGTGACCGTCGACATCACCTTTGCCCACTCTGACGGCGACCTGGACCTGAAGATCACGGACGGCGGCTCGCAGGTGGCGGGCTCGTTCAGCGAGACCGACAACGAGTCGACGTCGTACACCAACAGCGCTGGCGGCGACCGCAACTTCGGCATCCAGGTCCAGGACGTGACGCCGGGCGGCGGCTCGAACGTGCCCTACAGCATGGTCATCACCCTGGAGGAGGGCCAGACGGTCAACTGCGACCCGGACTTCTTCGAGGCCAACGACACGTTCGAGACGGCGTTCCCGGCGGACGCCCACGACTACACCAGCACGATCATGTGCGCAGACGACGACTTCTTCGCCATCACCGGTGGCACGGTCGGTCAGAAGGTCGTGGCGTCGGTGAGCGCAGACGATGGCACCGACCTGGACCTGGACCTGGAAATTCTCGACCCCAGCGGGTCGGTGGTGGCGTCGTCGTCGGATGCGGGCGCCAGCGAGCAGCTGGAGTGGAGCATCGCGACCGACGGCAACTACGTGGTCCGCGTGTTCCGAAGCGCGGGGAGCGTCTCGGCAGGGGCAGTCGGCGGGTACGCGCTGAGCGTGACCCTGGAGCAGGACCAGCAGCCCTGCGAGGTGGACGCCAACGAGGAGAACGGGGCGGCGGCGTTCGCGTGGATGGTGGCCGACGCGCCTCAGAAGGAGGACATCGGCATCTGCCCGTCGGACGTGGACTTCTTCGCCATTCAGATGCAGGCGGGTGAGTTCCTGCTGTTCGACGTGATTCCCAAGGTCATCACCGACGGCGACCCATACGTGGACGTGTCGTTCCAGCTGCTCGACGACGGGCAGAACCTCATCAAGGCGTCGGTGGTGGAGAGCCAGTACATCACGACCGACTACGAGGCCTCGGGGTCGGAGACGTTGTTCATCCGCGTCGAGAACGCCGGCACGGTGGGCTATCTGTACGACATCGACTGGGTGATCTTCTGATGCGCGCCGTTGTCAGCGCGGCCGCGGTCCTGGCCGTGGCGTGGGTGGCGGTCGGCTGCCCGGCCGAAGAACAGGTCGTCGCGCCGACGGTCCAGATCGTCGACATCGACGCGACCCTGGTGGACGAGACCATCGTTGCCGGTGGCTCGCTCGCGTTCGACGTGGCGGGCGCGGGGGTCATCGTGCCGCTACGGGCCACGGTCGTGGCCACCGGGTTCGCCGGCGGCGAAGGTATCACGCTGGAGGCCGAGTTCGTCGAGACCGACATCGGCCGGCTGTCTGTGACAGTGCCGTGGGCGACGCTGACCTCGAAGCTGGGCGCTGCGGCGGGGCAGACCTTCGAGGGGACGCTCCGGGTCGTCATCGACGACCTGGGCGAACTGCTGCAGGGCGTGGACGAGCTCAACGCGGTTCTGACGTTCGAAGGGAGCCTGACACCAACCGTAGAGGTTCCGACCTCGCTGGAGATCTTCGTCAACGACAGCCGTGAGGTCGCCGCGACGGGGATGCTGCGTGAGGGCGAGGGCGCCAGCCAGATCGCCGTGTCGGGGACGTTCATCGCGGACGGCGGCACGGTCCGGAACGTCGACGAAACGGTGGACCTCGCCTGGGCGGGCGCGCGCGACAAGACGCTGCTGCGGTTCCCGGCGTGGCTGTTCGGCGTGGAGCCAGGCCAGTTCGACGGCACGATTACCCCCGTCAACGACCACGCTGAGGGCGCCGATGCGCAGGGCGAGGCGACCACGGTCAGCTACACCCTGCTGGCGTCGGAGATCGACCAGTTCACGCCGGCGGTGGCCAGCCGCGGGCAGGTGATTTCGGTGATTGGGCGCGGCTTCGCGGAGCCCGACCCGGAGCGGGGCATCTCGACCTTCTTCCGCTTCGACGGGATGTTCACGACCAAGGGCGGCACCGAGATCCCAATGACCGGGGACGATGCGCTGCAGCTGGGGCCGGAGACGGTGCCGAGCCACACCGAGGCGAAAATGGCGCTGCGAAGCGAGATCCAGCAGGTGGGCGACAAGCTGCAGCTGGTGGGCCTGACGGCGCGGCCGGGGACGTTCTCGGGGGCCATCACGCCGGTGCTCATCGAGGGCAACACGGTCAGCTACGGGACGCCGCTGAACGGCAGCTTCACCATCGGCCCGACGCGCCAGGTCGTGTACTGCAAGTTCCTGCCGGCCTACATCGATGCGCTCGAAACCTTCGGGCTGCGGAACGTGGAGCCGGAGATACGGACCCGCATCTTCGAGGTGCTGGCGCGGGACTACGACGGGCTGAACATTGTCTTCGACGACGTGCGGCCCGACGACTTCGTGGAGTACAGCGTCATCGAAATCAGCGGTCCCGACCCCAACAACGCGGGGCTGTTCGGGCTGGACAACAGCGCGGGTAAGGACACGGGCAACATCCGGCTCAACGACATCGTGGGCAGCCAGAACGCCGAGAGCGTCGAGCAGGGCTTCTATAGCTTCGGCGGGGTGTTCGTGGAGTCGTTCACGGCGTTCTCGGCCGAGCTGCAGCCCAGCAGCGAGGTGGCGAGCGGGGACTTCGACGCCATCTTCGGGCCGTTCATGCCGTCGCTGGGCGGCGCGCCGGTGTCGGGTTCGGAGCTGGGCAACAGCGACCGGCAAGACGCCATCGACGCGGCCGTGCGGGCGATGGGGAGCCTGGTGGGCAACACGCTGAGCCACGAAATCGGCCACTCGCTGGGCCTGGCGTTCTTCCAGGAGGACCTGTTCACGACGAGCGGCCGGTTCCACAACGAGCTGGACGGCGAAGGCGCCATCATGGACAGCGGAAAGTTCCGGCCGTTCGCGGAGCGGGCCGAGCTTGATGGCTCGCCTGCGCCCCGGTTCGTGCAGCGGAATCTGAACTACCTGACGGATATTCTGCCGCTGGAGTAGCGCTCGCGTCAGAGGCGTTGGCATGCAGTACGACAGATTCACAAAGCCACAGTCCTGGATGCCGACGAAGTGGCGACGGCTCCTCGCTGATGGCCCTCAGGCTGCTGCCAAAGTGCTCTGGGATACTCTGGGCCCAGGTGCTGCGGGCATCCAGAAGCATCTGGAAGCCGCAACAAGGCTGTACGTGCTGGCACGAGTAAGTGCGCCTGCATCTGGGGGTATCCAGCTCCACCTTGAGTTTGGTCAGCGACACCTGGAGTTCTGGGTGGACCCCCAGAGTGGACTCGCGTCCACGGGGCTGCCTCACGCCCCATCAGCGTTCGAAAGCCTCCATGAAGAGCTTGGGAGCCTCAAGTTCGACCAGGAACGAGGCCAGTTGCTGGACGTTCCTCAGTCCATGGTTGCCAGGGAACAGCTCCCGGATGAAGCGCTGGACCTGATCCCGTTCTACTCGGACTGGAACGGCGGATACCATTGCTGGGACGAGTACGAGACGTATTACAGCTTCTACCCCGGGGAGGACTTGCAACGCTTACGAGGCTCTTCCTTTGGCGCTTGGCTCAATTACGTATGGGGCGATTGACCTAGACCTCGTCGCCGAACGCGATGCCCAGGGACCGGGCGCTCTCCACCAGCTGCCCCTTGGGGTCCACCAGCTTCTGCCGGCCGATGGCCTCGGTGATGGGCACCGAGATGATCGCCGTGCCGCGCAGCGCGACCATCTTGCCGAAGTCGCCCTTGGCCACCAGCTGGGCCGCGTGCTCGCCAAAGCGAGTGCCGAGGATCCGGTCGAAGTTGCTGGGGCTGCCGCCGCGCTGGATGTGGCCCAGGACGACGCAGCGCATGTCGAGCTCGATGAGCCCCTCGAGGCCGTTCGCGACCCGCTGCGCGGCGCCGAAGTAGCGCTCCATCCCGCCCAGCTCGCGCTCGCCCAGGTAGGAGGCTTGGCCATCGGCGGCCTTCGCCCCCTCGGCGACGACAATGATGGAGTAGGGACGGCCGTTCTCGCGCCGCTCGCGAATCTTGGCCGCGATGGCCTCCAGATTGTAGGGAATCTCGGGCAGCAGGATGGCGTGGGCACCACCCGCTATGCCGGCGTGCAGCGCGATCCAGCCGGCGTCGCGGCCCATGACTTCGACGAGCATCACCCGGTCGTGGCTCTCCGCCGTGTCGCGGAGACGGTCGATGGCGTCGGTGGCCACGCCTACAGCGGTGTCGAAACCGAATGTGTAGTCCGTGGCGCCGAGGTCGTTGTCGATGGTCTTGGGCACGCCGACGATGTTCGTCATGCCCCGGTCGATGGCCTTCTGGGCGATGGCCATCGAGCCGTCGCCGCCGATGCTGATGAGCGCGTCGAGGCCGAGCTTGGCGTAGTTGTCGAGCACCGTGTCGAACACGTCCGTCTCGGCCCCGTCGACCACGTACCGGAACGGGTCGGACTTGTTGGACGTCCCCAGAATCGTGCCGCCCTTCGTGAGGATGTTCTGCACCGCCGCCTCATCCAGCGGCATATTGCCGTGCGGCGAGCAGTAGTCGAGGTCGATGAGCCCACAGAAAGCGTCCTCGATGCCGACGAACTCCCAGCCGTAACGCCGAATGCCCGTGCGGACCGCGGCGCGGATGACGGGGTTGAGACCAGGGCAGTCGCCGCCGCCCGTCATGATGCCAACACGCTTGATGCTCATCGCCAAGCCTCCAGGTGGGTGTGCGGCGACCACGATGGCGGGGGATGGCCGATGCCGCAAGAGGGCGCGCGGCATCGATGCCGTCAGCCCACCCGGCGTTCCCACATCCTCACCTCTCGGCGCTTCACACCCCTAACCGACCACGTCGACCTCGCGGAGGTAGTACTGGCTGTCGAGGCGGGTCGTCTCGATGGCCGGGTCGTTGATGCGCAGCGTGATGGCTTGCCGGCCGGGCTGAGGCGCCGTCCAGGCGTGGGTCCACAGGGTCCATGTGGCGTTCTGGGAGTGGGCCGGGCAGACATCCACGTCCTCCCACCCGCCGCTGCCGAACCGCACCTGCAGCTTGTCCGTCGGCTCAGCACCACCCCACATCACACCGATGACCCGATACACCGTCTGGCCGCTCACCTCCCACTGCTCGACGCGCACGGGCATGGCCGTCTGGTCAAGACTGGCGGGCTGGTAGTCCTTGGCCAGCTCGGGCGGGGGAAACACCTGGTGGGTGCGGGTCGCGAACTCCTTCATCTGGGCGGTCGAGGGCTGGGTGTCGTCGACATAGGTCATCGACTGCAACCACTTGATGTTGGTACAGCCGTACCACCCCGGCATCAGCAGCCGCGCCGGCGCTCCGTGGTCGCCAATGAGCGGGGCGCCATCCATGTGGGTCGCGATGAACGCGCCCGCGTCGGCCAACTGCTGCAGGCTGAACACCCAGGACGCCCCGGGCGTCGAGTGGGTCGACGGCACCGAGTGCGCGTCATGGCCGACGACGAGGACCTGGGTCGCATCGGCCGAGGGCGGGGCGAGGGCAAGGACCTCGCTCAGCGGCACACCGTCCCAACTGCAGGCCGACATCAGCCCGAAGGCCGCGCCGCGGCCATTGCCTGAGCACTCCAGCAGATGAACGCCCATGGGCTTCACCAGCGGCAGTAGGTCATCCAGCGTCAGCGTCGTCGGGGTCTGCGCGAGACCGTCGATGGTCAGCGTCCAACCGTCCGAAACATTGATGAGGTCAGGTTCGAAGGTGCGGATGAAGTGGCGCCCGGGCGGGATGATGAGCCCGTCCTGCTCCAAGGTGCTCAGGTCGGTGTACAGCCGCCCGTCCCAGCCCGCGTTCACCTTGGTGTGGAACTCGGGCGGGTCCTCGTCGGCGAAGGCCACGACGGCCACCAGCTGCCCGCCCGCAAAGGGATCGTCGCAAGCAGGCCCCGCATCGACCTCCGCCACGGCGTCTGGCGTAGCGTCGGCGACCGCGTCCGCGACCGCGTCGACAGCATCGGCATCCGCCACGCCGTCAGGCCCCACGTCGGCCACCGGAGGTAGCTCGACGCCCGCATCAGCGACTCCATCGACCAGGTCGCTCAGAGCGTCGCCTGGCCCGGAGTACAACTGCTCGCTATGGCACCCCACCAGCAGCGCCACCCCGCCCGACATCGACCGGGTGATGAACTGCCGGCGGCTGGACCGGCTCGAACGTGTCTTTCGTCGTTTTCGTCCCACCCCTCCTCTATGCCATGAAGAGCTGCCGGTTACCCGCTACACTGCCGCCGATGTCCGAGCCGCGCACCATCCCGTTCGACTACCTCGACAAAGCCTGCCTGTCGGGCACCAGCCGCGAACACGGGACCTCCGGGGCCCCCGTTTGGGAATTCGTCGTCGAGGGACAGCTGGACCCCGACACCCTCAAGGACGCCCTGGGCCGTACGCTGAAGCGGTACCCGACCGCCCGCTCCCGAGTCGGGTTCGACGGCGACTACGCGAAGGCCAAGAAGTTCTGGTACGTCGTCGACGATGCCTTCGACGTCAACGACGTCTTCGAGGTCGTCGACCTCTCCGAAGGCGACGACGCGGCCTACCAAGCCCTGCGACAGTCGGCCTGGGACCGCTACCTGGACCCGTTCGAGACTTACCCGCTGTATGTCACCTTCGTGCGCCGTGGCCCGGACAAAGCCCATGTGCTGGTGCAGCAGCACCACGGTATCGCCGACGGCCGGGCGTTCATCGGCCTGCTGAGCGACCTCAATCACTATCTGGCCCACCCGGACGAGACGCCCAGCGACGAAGCCCCCCGCGTCGCCGAGGACGCGATCCTGGGACTGAGCCGCGGCAAGCGCATCTGGTGGTCGATTGTCGGCGCGTTCACCAGCCTGGGAATGATCCTCTTCGGCCTCTTTCGCCCCATCAAGCCCCTGGCGCACAACCTCACGACCGACTTCACGGGGCACAATCGGGCCGAGTTCTTCACCGTGCCCGCGTCCGTCTTGGCGACTTGGAAACCCGCCGGCAAAGCCGCTGGCTTGAGCGTCAACTCGGTACTCAGCGCCGCCATGCTGCTCGCCGTGGGGCGATGGAGCCGGGCGCAGGGTACGCCGCCCGGTCGCACCAACTACATCATCCCCGCCGAGACTCGCCCGCGAGACGCCCCTGACGCCTCGTTCGCCAACCATCTGGCCAGCTTCTACGTCGCCACGTCGCTGGATCCCGCGCCCGACGCGCTGGAGCTGGCTCGCCACATCCAGCAGAGCGTCCGGCGGCAGGCCAAGCGCAAGACCCACCTCAAGAAGCTGCTGGCCGAGCGGGCCGTCGTGCTGGACATGCGCATGGGCAAGATGCGTCAGCTGGTCTTCGGGTCCAAGCGAACCGCCATCAACCTGGCCCTGTCCAATCTCATCCCGCTGGAGTTCCCGCAGCTTCGGGGCGAGGGCTGGGTGGCGCGCCATGTTCGCATCTGCACGCCGGGAATCCCCCGTGGCGGCATGGGCCCCACCGTCGTCCGCTACGGCGACGAGATCTGCTTCAACTTCAACTACACCACGACCGCCGTGCCGGAAGGCAGCATGCCGGCTCTGGTGAGCGCATTCAGCGAGGAGCTGGACGCGGCGTGGCAGGCCCTTGGATGCCCGCCGCTGCCTGGGGTCGCCTAGCCCTCTAGCTCTCGAAGCTCCGCACGAACAGGGCGTCGATGGCGGCCTGGCCCGCATCGTTGAGGAGGCGGGTGCCGGTGCCGGTGAAGTGCTTCTCGGTGATGACCGGCTCGCTGACCGGCGTCCAGGCCGTCTCTTCCCACTTGAACCAGGCTTCCTCGGCCTGGTCGAAGACATACAGCGGCTTGTTGCACAGCTTGGCGAACTCGGCACCCCAGCCGGTACCGCCCTTGACGTGGCCGTCGTCCTTGATCCACCCCACGCAGAAGATCTCGTGCCCGCTGTTCACCTGGTGCCAGATGCCGGCCAGGATCTTCCGGAACGCCGGGGTATCCTTGTAGACCCGGTTCATCATCTTGCCGACGTAGGCCAGCGACACCCGGCCCTGGTCCAACTCGGCCTCGGTCATGACGTGCTTGCCGCGGGTGCGTGCGTCGGCGTGCCCCTCGAAGGTGTAGTTGATCTCGGCCACGCCGTAACGCTCGGCGGCGGCGCCGAAGGCAGCCTCAGCGCCCTTGGCGGCGCCACTGAAGAGGGTGTAATCCTGCGCGCTCATGACTCTTTTCCTGTGCAGATGCGGGGTGTGATGGGCCGCGAATATGCGATGCAACACCTTATGGTCAAGTGAGTTCCTGCAACGTGGTATGACACCGGGATGTTGTCTGTGCATCGAACCCCGCTGTTGTCTCTCGTCATCCTGCCCCTGCTGCTTGCCGGCTGTCCGGAGGATGCCCCCGCCGTCGGCACCTCGGACGCCGCGGTCAGCGCTGACGGTGACGCCGCGCCGACGCCCGTCGTGTGGTGCGAGGGCGCCACAAAGCAGGTGTACGACCCTCTCGTGGGTGCTCGGCTGGAGCTGTGGCCCGACGACTTCTTCAGCCGCGACGACGCCGACAGCCCCACCGGCCTGCGACTGCAGGTCAACAACGACAACGCGCCATGGACAGCCGACGTGGAGGAGCTCCTCCGGGGAGCGATTCTCGACCTCAACGTGCTGACCGGATTCGGGCGCAACGCTGGCGGGGTCATCACCTTCGACGCCGCGGTGGGTGCGCTACCGGCCGCCACTCCCGAGGCCTGGCAAGAATCCGTTACCACCGACGCGATCCAGCTGCTCGACCTGAGCACTGACCCGCCCGAGCGCATTCCGTACGAGATCAGCACCAACGACGAGGACAAGGAGCTCATCATCTGGCCGCTGCGCCCGCTGCGCCCGTCCACGCTCCACGCCTTCGTGGTCACCACGTCGTTCAAGGCCGCCGACGGCGACTGCATCGCGCCCTCGGACACGCTGCGTGACCTGCTGACCGGGCAGGCCACCGACCCGGCACTGACCAGGCTCCACGACAAGTACGCGACCCTGCTGGCCAAGACCGGTCTGAACGCGGGGGACATTTCGGCAGCCACGGTGTTCACCACCCACGGCGACCTCGAGGTCATCAAGGCCGCGGCGGACGAGATTCGCGCCCGCACCTATGGTTGGGCGACCGCGCCGGTGTGCACCGAGCAGGCGAACTTCCGCCGCTGCGAAGGCACCTTCGAGTCCTACGACTACCGCGGCCCCGACGGCTACATCGCGGATGCGGCTCCGACGGGTGGCACCTGGGAGCTACAGGCGACGGTCTGGCTTCCCAAAGACGGCGTGGGCTCGGCCCCCTACCCCACCGTGATGTTTGGTCACGGGCTGTCCACCAGCCGCAACAGCGGCGGCGAGCTGGCCAACGCCATCGCCCCGCTGGGCTTCGCGGTGTTCGCGCTGGACGCCCTGGAACACGGCGACCACCCCACGGCCGGTGCCAGCGGAGACCTGGCCGCCCTGGAGTTCCTCGGCATCAACCTGGACGCGGTGACCATCGAGGCCCTCGTGCTGAGGGGCAACTTCAATCAGAGCATGCTCGACCGGCACCAGTTCGTGGAGTTGTTGCACGACGTCCCCGACGTCGACGGCGACGGCAGCCCCGACATCGCGCTCGACGGGATGGGGTATCACGGCATCAGCCTGGGCGGCATGATGGGCCCGCCGCTACTGGCCATGAGCGACCGCTTCGAAGCCGCCCTGCTGGCGGTCGCGGGAGGTCGACTGCTGACCTTCGCCACCGACAACTCCCAGGTCGAGCCCTTCAAGCCGATCCTCTACAACCTCCTCGGCGGCGAAGCGGAGTACGTCCGCCTGCTGACCGTCGCGCAGGCCCTGGTGGACGCTGCCGACTCGGCCACCTACGCCGCGCACGTCCTCGACGATCGACTCATCGGCGCCGCACCTGACCTGCTGATGCACGTGGCCATCGAGGACGACACGGTGCCCCCCAGTAGCGGCAAGGCGCTGGCCCGGGCCCTGGGCCTGCCCCACGTTGGAACCGTGTTCGACCCGGTCCGCCTGCTCCCCACCGACAGCGCACTGCCCGCCAGCGCGAACCTGGCCGTCTCGGGCGGTGGCAGCGTCACCGCCGGCTTCTTCCAGCTCAACCGGGTGACGTCCGGCGACGGCGCTACCCCGGCCACCCACGGTAACGTGGCCTTCGGCCCCGAGGGGCGGCTCCAGCTGCTGCACTTCCTGGAGACCTGGTGGGACACGGGCCGGGCCGAGATCCTCGACGCCTACGTGGAGCTCTCTACGCCTCCCCTGCCCTGAGCCGACCCGCTACTTCTTCCAGCTGATCCGCATGCTGATGTCGGCTCTGAACACCTCGACGTCGTCGGCATCGGTCACGCTGACCGGGACCACGATATCGCCCGGCTCGGTGAAGGCGATGTCGTCGAGGACCGAGACGCCCTTCAGGTCGGTCTTTGCCATCTTTTGATAGTGGACCTGCATCCCCACCGGGATCCAACGCATGTCGCCGCGTAGCGACACCTCCATGCACAGCCCGCCGACGAACTCCGCCAGGTTACACATGGCGATAGCGTGCACCGTCCCGATGTGGTTGGTCACCAACCACCGCTTCTTCATCGTGGCCTCAACCCGTCCGGGCTCCAGCCGCGTCAGCACCGGGTTGATGGTGGTGAAGAAGGGCGCCTTGAGCGCGATGGCCCTCGACAGCGTCCACCGCCCCGCGGGGTTGTTGCCAATGGCCCGATAGGCCTTCAGGACCGGGCTGTTGGGCTCGGGAATGGCGCTCACGCGGACGCTCCATTGTTCTTGAAGTAGGCGATGGCGTCGCTGATGGTCGTCTCGATGGGACGGTACGACGCGCCCAGCTCCTGCCTGCTCTTGGCGTTGTCGAAGAAGCAGCTCTTGAGGCTGTACTCGAAGAAGTTCTGCGGCAGGCGCGGCTCGCTGCCCTGCTTGTCGGCCCACACATTCATCGCGGTCACCGCCGCTCGCGCCGCGGCGACAGGCAGCTTGAAGAAGCGCCGTTGGTTGCCGAGGCACCCGTCGACCGTCTTCATAAACACCTCGTTGCTCATGTTGTGGCCGGTGGCGATGTATGTCTCGCCCTTCTTGCCCTGCTCGGCCGCCCGGATATGCACGTCGGCGCAGTCGCGCACGTCCACATAGGATGCCCCGCCCTCCATGTAGATGGGCGGCCCGCCCTTCATGGACTCCAGGATGAGCTTGCCCGACGGGGTCGGCGCCACGTCGCCGGGACCGAAGATGAGCCCTGGGCAGACGACCCGCACGTCCAGGCCCCACTCGGCGAAGCACAGCGCAATCTCGCGGCTGTGGTACTTGGAGCGACTGTAGGCGAAGTCCACGTTCCAGGCTTCGTAGGGCGTCGATTCGTTGGCGATGCCGCCCTTCTCCGGCCGCCCCAACGCCACGATGCTGGCGGTGTAGATGACCCGCTTGACCTTCGCCCGCCGACACGCCTCCAGCATGTTGTATGTACCTCGGTTGTTCACCTCGTACATCAACCGCGGGTCGGGCGCGTGGGCGTCGTAGATGGCGGCGGCATGAAACACGGTGTCCATACCGCGGACCACGCTGCGGCAGTCGTCGACGGACAGCACGTTACCGCGGATAACCTCGACGCCTTCGAGTCCGTCGATGTTGCGCGTGGTCTCCCCCGGCAACGCCAGAACCTGGACGTGGACGTCCCGGTCGCTCTCCACCAGCTGCCGGACGATTGCGCCGCCCAGGAAGCCACATCCACCAGTCACGAGTACGTTCTTCATGGCGGATTGCTTAGCACGTCCGACGTTCGCCGGCACCCGGCCAAAGATGGCAAACCCCTTAACTCCTTGACCTGACTTGGTCAGGCGCTTACAAGGCCGTCATCGAGCGCCCCATGTTCGGAGCGGGCGCACCGGCAAGATGACTCAGGTCCGGCGCGAACCCGAACAGACACAGCGGCGTCCTGCCAGCCACCCGCGCGCTGGCCCCCAAAAAGCGCTCCCCTTCGCCCGTGCATCGACACCCGGCGAGGCAGCGAGCGCGACCAGAAGGAATACGCGTGGCTTTCAAGCGCCAGATCATCGACCTGCGGAGCGGCAGCCGCCCCGCCCCCGCACCCACATCCAACACCAAGCCCGCCGCGGCGGCCTCGGCGAGCGACGACGCAAAGCGCTCCAGCGGCACCAAGCGGCGCCGCCGTCGCCCTGCCAAGGACGCTGACGGCGAAACGCCCAACAACACTCCGCGCAAGCGGCGCCGCGGTGGACGCGGCGGCCGGGGCGGACGCGACGAGCGTTCGGCTCGCCCCGCCCGTCAGGAGCGCCCCCGTTCGGAGGGTGCCGAACAGAAGGCAGCCCGGGCCCCTCGCGTGAAGTCCAACGCCGACGCGCCCCGGGCCGAAGGCGGCATCACGTTCGCCGACCTGGACCTGCTCCCCGAGCTGCAGCAGGCCGTGGCCGACATTGGCTACACCCACCCCACCCCCATCCAGGGCAAGGCCATTCCGGCCTTGCTGGACGGCCGTGACGTCCTGGGTATCGCCCAGACCGGCACCGGCAAGACCTGCGCCTTTACGCTTCCGGTGCTCCAGCACCTGGCCAGCGTCCGCGCCAAGCGCACCGCCGGTTCCCCCCGCGCCCTGGTGCTCACGCCGACTCGCGAGCTGGCCATCCAGATCGGCGACAGCTTCACCACCTACGGGCGGCACCTGAAACTGTCCCACACGGTCATCTTCGGCGGTGTGAACCAGAACCCACAGGTGCGCGCCATGCAGCGCGGCGTGGACACCCTGGTGGCCACCCCAGGCCGGCTGCTGGACCTCATCGGACAGGGCTTCATCAAGCTGGACCGGGTCGAGTTCTTCGTCCTCGACGAGGCCGACCGCATGCTCGACATGGGCTTCATCCATGACATGCGCAAGGTGCTCGACCTGCTTCCGCACAAGGACGACCGGCACACGCTGCTGTTCTCGGCCACCATGCCCGACAGCATCGTGAAGCTGGCGCGCAACATGATGACCGACTTCGTGCGGGTCGAGGTGACCCCAGCGTCGACCACGGTCGAGCGCATCGACCAGTCGCTGATGTTCGTCGACAAGGCCGACAAGAAGGAGCTGCTGGCCGAAGTGTTCAGCGACCCCGACGTCAGCAGGGCCCTGGTGTTCTCGCGCACCAAGCACGGCGCCAACCGGATCGTCGAGTTCCTCGACAGCATCGGCGTCGACAGCGCGGCCATCCACGGCAACAAGTCCCAGAACGCCCGGCAGCGTGCCCTGGGCGCTTTCCAGGATGGCGTCATCCGCGCCCTGGTGGCCACCGACATCGCCGCCCGCGGCATCGACGTGGACCAGGTCAGCCACGTCATCAACTTCGACCTCCCAAACGAGCCCGAGAGCTATGTCCACCGCATCGGCCGCACGGCCCGCGCGGGCCATGACGGCGTCGCCATCAGCTTCTGCATGCGCGACGAGCTCGACTACCTACGCGACATCGAGAAGCTGACCCGGCAGGCCATCCCGGTGGTCGAGGACCAGCCGTACCACGCCGAGCAAATCCGTCGCGATTACCGTGCCGGCAAGCGCGGCAGCGTCAAGCAGGGTGGCCGTGGTGGCGGTCGCGGGCGTGGTCGCGGCGGTCGCGGAGGCGGCGGTGGCGGCGGCCGAGGACGTGGTCGCGGGCGCGGCGGACGTCCCTCGGCGAGGGGTTAGCCACTTCGCTGCAATGGCCTTACTTTGCGTGTGATCGCCTAGCTCACCTCGACGACGGTGGCCTCGCGCGGGCCTGAGGGCGTCGCCACGGTGACATCGTCGTCCAGCATCTTCCCCACGAGCGCCCGACCCACGGGCGAGGCCGGGGTGATGACGACGACCGTGCGGCCGCCGATGTCGAGCTTCACGCCCCCGCCGACGGGGACCAGGAAGTAGGTCTCGACGGCTTCCGCGTCGGCGTCCTCGACGTCGACGAGCGCGGAGAGCGCGATGGGTGTCTCGTCGTCGAACACGCGCAGCGGCATCGCCTCGATGCGGGCGATGTCGTCACGAAGCTGCTCCACCCGCATCCCGAGACCACGTGCCAGGTACTGGGCCTCGATGGCGCGGGTGTCCTTGTCGTTTTCCTGCTTGGCCTCGGCGTGGGTCGCCCCGTCCTGCGTCGCCTTCTGGCCTGCCACCATGCGCTGCAGGTCGACCCGCAGCTGCTCCAGCAGGGCGTCCACGACGGTCTGTTTGTCATCGGCGAAGCTCATATTGCCCCCCATCCGCGGCTACAGGCCCGAGCAAGCCGCAAGTAGCTCGCCTCAACGGTGCCCGAGCCCGTGTTCGTGAACTGGCGCCAGCCCCGGGCTGTACGTGTCCCCCTCGCCTCGTTGGGGCACTTCCCCACTGCCGGTGTTGCGACGTGGATCGTTCGGGCACGGGCACGGGCACGGGCACGGGTTGGAATCAGTCGACCCAGGTGATCTCCCAGCTGTGGGTCTTGCCCTCGACGGTGACGTCGATGTCGTCGCCGACTTCACAGCCGATCACGGCCTTGCCCACTGGCGAGTTCGGCGTGACCACGATGAGCAGGCCATCTCCCCCCGGGCCCGTCAGCTCGACGCCCGCGCCCGCAGGGGCCAGAAAGAACGTCTTGCCGTACCCGTCCTCGTCCTCGATCTCGACGATCGACCCCACACGGACCTTGCCGTCCCGCCGGATGCGTCCTGGGGTAAACTTGTCCAACGCGGCCAGCATCGACTTGCCCCGCTGCACTCGACGGCGCTGCCCCGAAGCCAGCGCGCCGTACTCGAGGGACATCCGGGCGTCCTCGCGCTTGGTCTTGGCGTCGGCGCCCTCACGGGCAGCGTCGGCGGCGGCGTGCATCTCCCGCACGGCGACGCCCATGTGTTCACGGATGGTGGCTTTGAGCTGTGAGGTCAGTGCGACTTTGTCCATACGCCGACGCTAGAGCCGCTGGGGCGATGGGGCAAAAATCCGACGGCGACAATCCGCGTCAGGCCACGGGCGGAACGAAGGCCCGACGGTCCAGCTCCTCGGGCGTGAAGACGATGGGCGACGTGCCTGTGTCTGCGCCGTTGGCGATAGGTGCAGCCACTATCGCCTCGGTCAGCGCCCGCAGGCGGGTCCGATACCCGGCCAGGGTGTAGCGCCCGAAGTAGGTACTGGCCCCCTCGTAGCGCTGCTGGTCGTACTCGTGCCGGGTGGTGATGTAGCCCGAGTAGGCGTTGCTGTAGCCCCCGACCACGAAGGTATCGACGCCCAGCGGTGCCAGCCCTTCCGCCAGCGTCGCCCGAACCCGCGCCCCAGCGGTGGTGGTGGGTTCGCCGGGGAGTCCTCCGATGGCGAGGGTACCCAGGACAAACACCTGCACAGGAACGATCGGGTTGGTCCAGGGTTTGTCGCCGACTCCGCCAACCTTCTCGAGCTCCTTGACCCGGGCCACGACGGGGTCGATGAAGCCAGGCAGGATGGGGTCGCCCTGAGTGAAGAAACCGAAGGCCTTGCCCCGACCGCCACGCGACGTGTCCAGGAACGGGTACTTGTTGCCGTGCGGATTGGCGCCCCGGCCGAGCCGCCGGCCCACCAGGTCGACCACGCGCATCGCCCGCGCCAACGGCAGCGTCAGCCACGGGATGTGGAGTAGAGGGCCTGGTCCCTCCCCGGTTCCCTGCAGCATGTTGATGCCGATGGTGCCGGGCGAGGTGGTCTGGTCTGGGCGGCCGCCCGCGAAGTCGGCGTCCACCGGCAGACGTTCGTGCGACTGATAGCGGATGCGACCGCTCAATGTGCCCGACAGCGGCGCCTGCTCTCCCGCCTCGTGCCACAGCCGTTTGGCGTACCTCGCCTGGATGCGCCCATTCATGGCGGCGTTGTCGAAGTCGTCCTCATGGGGCCCCACCGACAGCTTCCGGCGTGAGCACCAGCGGCCATTGGGGGTGACGTCGCCGGGCGTGGTCTGGGGAAACCCAGCCACGAAGTCGGGCGCGTCCAGCGCGTCGCTGGCCCACGTCTCCAGGCCCGCCGCGGCCTCTCCTTTGTTGTCGTGATGCAGCAGGCGGTTGTCGGAGTGGACACTGCAGGCATGCACACCGAACCAGGCAAACGCCCCCAAGGGCCGACCATCGGCGGCGTCGAACCGCAGCAGCGTCATGGTCCGGTCAATAGCCCGGTGCGTGTCCTCGGGCCCGGCGTGGGTGACGTCGGGATTGCGGTTGTACGAGACCAGTGCGCGGTTGAAGGCGACGGGCTCGTGCTCCGGGATGCGCCCCTGGGCCAGCTGAACCGTGCCCGGGGCGGCGTTGTCGAGGGCCTGGACGATGGCATCGACGATGCCTTCGGTCAGCCGGTCCAGGACCGCCTGGCTGAACCCCGGCACCGGAAGGTTGTAGAACAGGAAGTGCCCATACCCGCCAGGACCGCTGTGGGTGTGGGTCGCTGCCAACATGACCTGGTGGTCGCTGACGTCGACTCCGCGGGCCTGCAGCCGCTCCATCACCTGGGTGCGAACGGATTGGGAGATGAAGCAGACGTCAGCCAGGCAGTAAACCAGCCGGTTGCCGCCGCTTTCGACCATGAACGCCCGGGCGAACAGCGGGGTGGCCACACCTTCGACGTTCTGGTCGCGGATGCCATAGCCCAGCATGCCGATGCCCAGCACCTGCGGCGTGATCTCCGCCTTTCCGACCCCGACGCACCATGTCATGGCTGTAACACGTATCACTATCGTCCCGGCCACGCAGCCACAATCAGCCCGGGGGCCGCATCGCGAGGTTGCTTTGGCGATGCCCCACGACTACGGTTCGCCGCCATGAGCCCCAGAACGCTTGTCTCATGCCTCTGCCTGCTCGCCCTCGGCACGCCGGCCTGCCCCGAGGACACCGGTCCGATCGCCTTCGACGCGGTCACCGAGACGACCGTCGAGACCACCGCGGGGACGTTGACCTACAGCATCGGTCGCCAGTTCCCGAGCGAGGACCTCGAGCAGTTCGTCGGATGCGCACGAGCCTCCCCCGTGAGGTATGACGGCTCCAACGGCACCGAGGTCATCGTGGCCGATGCCAACGCGGTGCACGGCGTGTCGCCCGAGACCGGGGAGACGCTGTGGACCGTGATTCCCGCGGCGCCCGACGGGGAGGACCCGTACATCGTCTCGACGCCCATCGTGCTGGGCGACCGTCTGTTCGTGCTGTACCACACGACCACCCGCCCCGACGGCGCCGAGCCCGGGCAGCACCGCCACAACCTGTACGACTACCGGCAGCGGCACCTGGTCTCGGCCATCGACCTGGCGAGTCGGGCAGTCGACCCGGACTTCCCACCGGTCGAGCTGGACGCGACGGCCACCGACGTGGACGGCAACCCGGTGCCGTTCCTGACCAACAACAACCTGGGCCGGGCCATGGTCAACCATGCGATGGGCCCGGGTGAGACGCTGGGCACGCTGTACCTGACCTTCGGCAACGCGCGAGACCTTCAGCCGTGGCACGGCTGGGCCTTCGAGGTGTCGCTGGACACGTGGCTGAGCGAGGGTGCCCCCTCGGCGCAGACCGGCTGGCTGGTCACCACGCCCGAGTCCGATTGCGGGCCCAACGGCGTCTCGGGCAGCACCGGCCGCATCTGCGGTGGCGGGCTCTGGGCCCCGTCGGGGCAGCTCATCGTGCCCGCTGGCGACAGCTACGAGATCATCCTGGCGCCAGGCAATGGGCAGCTCGACCTGAACCGGAACGATTACGCCAACACCCTGATGCGGGTCGGACCGGGCCTCGACTTCGACCCCGGCTGCGACCCGACGGCATGCGCCGACTATGACCCGGACGCCCCCACCGACGCCTGCATGGAGAGCTGCAGCCACCTGTTCATCCCGCGACTGCTCCCGGGACAGCCCTTTCCCGACCCGGGGGACGACACCTGTGAAGGCGTCCCGCTGTTCGAGTGCTGGGCCAGGCTGGACTACATCGGTGGCAGCACCCCGGTCTACATCCCGCTGGACGGCGGCACCAACGTGCTGGCGTATCCGACCAAGGACGGCCACGTCTATCTGGTCGACGCCGACCACCTCGGGACCCTGTACGACCGACAGATGGCAGCGCCGACCTGTGGGGTCCCGGGAGACAGCTGCCTGTGGAACTGGTCCGGCATGATCGTCACCCAGCCCGCGCTGAGCGAGCTGGACGGGGAACCGCTGATCATGGTGGCCACCTTCATGGCCGACAACACGCAGGACGGCGGAGTGGTGGCATTCACCGTCAGCGACGGCGCGGAAGGGCCCCGGCTGAATCGGGTGTGGGAGTATCCCAAGGCGGGCACCGACCAGGCGCAGAGCCTGTTCAGAAAGCACCCGGGGCGGATCCGGCTGGCCACCCACGACCCGGGTGGCACCGAGCTGGCGTGGATCCTGGACACCTCGCCGGACAACCGGAGACTGCACGCGATCCGCACCGACACGGGCGAGGCGCTGGTTCAGGCCGACATCCTGGGTAAGGGCTACCGGTTCACCCAGCCGCTGGTCGTCGACAACACGGTCTACCTTCCATCCTGTGCAACGGATGAAGGCCCCTCGTTCCTCGAGGCCTATCGGCTCAACATCACGGTCGAATGAAGGGGAGCAGAGCCATGGGCGTGCGTCTGATGGTGATGGTCGCTTGCGTGGCGACTCTCGGGGGCTGCGCCGAAGCGGACCCGGTGACGTGGTCCCCGAGCGTCGAGCGCGCTCTCATCCAGAACTGCGCAGGCTGTCACGGCTCCTCTGGGTGCACCGTGGCTTGGAGCTGCTTTCTGGACGAGCCGGACATCCTCAAGGCGGCGCCAACGTCTCCGGCCTTCTGCGGCACCAGCGCCACCGCTGGAGAGTGCGTTGTCCGCACCATCGAGGCCGACACCATGCCGCCCGGGGGGTGTTCCACCCACTCGAGCTGCACATCATCGGACGAACTCGAGCTCATCCGGCAGTGGGTCGCCGACGGGATGGTTCTGTAGAGGGCTGGCGCTGACACAGAAACGCCCCACAGCCAGGCTGACTGCGGGGCGTCTGCGTTCGGGAACGTCGCGCGTCTAGCGCTTGGCGGTCCGCTTGTCGAGCTTGGGCATGATGACCTGGTCGATCACGTGAATCACGCCGTTGCTGGCGTCGATATCGGCCGACACCACCTTGGCCTGATTGATGTGGAGGTTCTTGCCCTTCACCTTGATCTTGATGTCCTGACCCTGGACGGTCTTGGCTTTCTTCAAGGTCATCGCGGTCTTGGCCATCACCTTACCGGACACGACGTGGTAGGTGAGGATTGCGGCGAGCTTCTTCTTGTCCTTCAGGAGTGCCTCGACCGTGCCCTTGGGCAGCTTGGCGAAGGCCTTGTCGGACGGGGCGAATACCGTGAAGGGCCCCTTGCCCTTCAGCGTGTCCACCAACCCGGCCGCCTTGGCTGCGGCGATGAGGGTTTTGAAGGTGCCGGCCGCGGCGGCTGTGTCGACGATGTCCTTCTTGGCGGCATAGCCGTCACCACCACCGCAGCTGCCCGCCTTGGGGGAGGAGGCGAGGGTCGGGACTGCGAGGAAGGAAACGACGGCGGCTGCGCCAAGAAGAACTTTCAGTGCTTTCATGTGGATCTCCATGCGGCTCGGTGTGAGGAGAGGTGAGCCGTGAGCCCAAACCTGAACACAGACCGGGAGGCTGTCCAGACATTATCTGGACAGAATCTGGAAACGTTCTGTCCAGGAATCCGCGCGCATCGGTTGCGCCGAACACACTTGCTGCGAGGCACCGCGCCTGTCGCCAGCCTATACGCCCCCAGGCGCGTCACCCGACCCCAGAGGATTGCCAGCCTACGACCATGGTTCAGGAGCGACGGGTCAGCCTTTTTCGAAACGGTCGTAACCAAGCGATCCGTATTCCGAAGGCATTCGAACTCCAAGGTGACGAAGCGGTCATCCGCAAAGACGGCAATCGCCTCATCATCGAACCGGTGCATCGGCCAGGGCTGCTCGCTGTCCTGGCGGAGCTCGAGCCTAGCGAAGAACCTTTCCCGGACGTCGACGAAGGCCTGGCACCTCTGAACGACGTCGCGCTGTGACTGCCGACGGAACGTTCAAGTACCTGCTGGACACGAACATCGTTTCGGATTTGGTCCGCAACCCCCACGGACGCCTGCTAGTCCATGCGCTCCACGTTGTCGGCGGGGAACAACCCCTCCACCGACAGGTAGCGCTCGCCGCTGTCGCAGATGATGCAGCAGATGGTCTTGCCGGCGTACTCCGGCCGCTGCATCAGCTGCTCGGCGACCCACAGTGACGCTCCCGAGGTGACTCCCGCGAGGATGCCCTCGGTGCGGGCCAGGCGCTTGGTCATTTCGAACGCGACGCCATCGGGGACGCGCACGATCTCGTCGACCCGCTCCTCGCCACGCTTGAAGTTGTCCGTGACAAAGCCGGGCCCAATGCCGACCAGCTTGTGCTTGCCCATCTCGCCGCCGCTATAGACCGGACTCGAGGCTGGCTCGAAGGCGACGATCTGGATGTCGGGATTCTGCTGCTTGAAGTAGCGCGACAGCCCCTCGAACGTGCCCGACGTGCCGAGCCCGATGATCATCGCGTCCAGCTTGCCCTCGGTCTGCTCCCAGATCTCCGGGCCCGTCGTCGTCGAGTGCGCCTCGCCGTTGTCGGGGTTGGAGTGCTGGTTGACGAAGTAGGCTTTCCCGCCGCTGTCCTCGCAGTACTTCATCGCCCGCGCACGGGCGCCTTTGGTGTGCTCGACCCCCGGGGTCAGCACCACCTTGGCACCAAAGGCGTTGAGGATCTGGAAGCGCTCCACGCTGCACAGCTCGCTCATGAAGATCTTCACGGGGAACCCGGCAGAGGCGCCGAACATGGCGATGGCGATGGCGGTGTTTCCGCTACTCGCCTCAACCAGCTCACTCCCCGGTGCGATGTCGCCACGGGCGATGGCCTTGGAGATGATGTGCCGGACCGGCCGGTCCTTGACCGACATCGGGTTGGTCAGCTCGAGCTTGGCCATGACCTGGGCCGGAGCCTCCGGAAACAGCTTCTTGCACCGGAGCATGGGTGTCTGTCCGATCAGCTCGGTGAAGTCGTCGATGATACGCATGCCGCTCAGTCCCCAGACGTCTCGACGATCTCGAAGCTGTGCTGGATATCCACCCCGCCCCGCTTGAGCATGATGGACGCCGAGCAGTACTTGTCGGCGGACAGATGGACCGCCCGCTGAACCTTCTTCTCGCTCAGGCCATGGCCGGTCACCACGAAGTGCATCCCGATGCGGGTGAACACCTTCGGCGGCTCGTCAGCGCGCTCGGCGCTGAGCTTGCACACACAGCCTTCCACCGGCTGCTTCATCTTCTTGAGGATGGTGACCACGTCGTAGGACGCGCACCCTCCGGTGCCGATGAGCACCAGCTCCATGGGCCGGGCGCCAGCGTTTTCGCCACCAGAGGCCTCGGGGCCATCCGTGGTCAGCGTGTGTCCGGAGCCCGTCTCACTCTCGAACTTTACGCCACCTTTCCAGGTGATCTCTGCGTTCAATGTCTTCTGCCTTTTTGTCGGCTTCGCTGCCAATCTCCTGCTCCGGGGAGCATAGGACCGAAAGGGCCACGGGGAAAGCGCACACACCGTTCGATGTCCGACGCCAACCAGAGCTGCAAATTTGCAGCTCCCCCAAAGCCCTACCGGCGTCTACGTTGGGCTCAGGCATGAGACTTCACGGAGGAAAGACATGACCGACCTCAGCACCAAGACAGTACTCGTGACCGGCGCAAACGCAGGCCTGGGCTTCGACGCCGCGGCGCAGTTTGCCGAACGTGGCTACGGAAACGTCATCCTGGCCTGCCGAACCCAGGAGAAAGCCGACGCGACCCGCGAGCGCCTCCTCGAACGCACGGGACGCGACATCTTCTCGACGCTTGCTGTCGACGTGGCGGAGATTTCCGTGGCCCAGGCAGCGGCGGAGGAGCTCATCGGACGAGGCACCGTCATCGACGCGCTGGTGCTCAACGCCGGCCTCGCCGCCACTGAACTCAAGACCACCAGCGACGGCGTGGAGCTGACCTTCGCCGCCTCCCTCATCGGCCACCATGTCATCACCATGCGGTTGCTGCAGGCCGGCCTTCTCGCGCCGGAGGCCCGCATCATCATCGCCGGCTCCGAAGGCGCCCGGGGCGACCTCCCCGGGATGGCGCTCAACGACTACGAGGGCATCGCGAAGACCAGCTTCGACGGCGACCTTCGTGCCGCCTTCGAGGCCCTCGCCCGCGGCTCTCAGCCGACGAAGTACAAGACCATGGACGTCTACGTCACCGCCAAGCTGTTCGCGGCGTGGTGGGCCGCCGCGCTGGCCCGACGTCTCCCGACCGGCATGGTGGCCCTGGCGGTCTCGCCGGGCAGCGCGCCAGGCACCTCGTTCTCACGCAACGTGGGCTTCGGCATGAAGTACATCATGATCCCGATGATGAAGGTTCTGGGGCCGCTGATGGGTATGGCAGGGTCCGTGTCGGCGGGCGCCAAGCGCTACGTCGATGCGGCCGAGTTCGGACCCGAGACGAACGGACGCTTCTACGCGTCGCCGGGCAAGAAGCTGGTGGGCAAGCTGACGGTGCAGGAGCACCCCCACTTCCTGGTGGAAGAGCACCAGGAAGCCGCCTGGGACACGGTGGTTCGCCTCGCCGGCGGGGCCACCGTCAAGGCCGTCAGGGCCGCCTAGTCGTTGGAGGCAGGAGGCCGTATGGTCGGACGATGCCGACCGTACGCTTGCACACGCTCGTCCTTGCCGCGCTTGCCCCGGCGCTCCTGACTGCTGCCGGCTGTGGCAAAGACCAGTGCGCCATCGACGCCCAGGCGTCGATGAAGAAGCTCGTCGCCGACGACCCGGGGCTGGTGAAGCGTATCGCCACCCTCGAGTCGACGCTGGAACTCGCGGCCAAACCGGTCGAGCTGCTGGCCGGCTTCGAGACCCAGCTGGCGGTGATCGCGGCGTTCAAGGACCGGGAGCTGGATATCCCTGTGGTCGGCAGGGTGAACGTCTGGCAGAAGCTGACCGAGGTGGCGAGCAGCCTGACCTCGGTGGACAAGGCGCTGCTATCGTCTCGCAATCTGGCCCGCGACGTCGCTCCGTTGGCCAGGGACATGGAGTCCCTCCGCAAAGCCGCGGCGGGGTTCCAGGGGCTGTGGGCCATCGCAGAAGGCAGCGACAAGCCCGACGACATCGCACAGTTTGCCGAGAACGCGAGCGCGTTGGCCTCGGGCGCACGACTGCTGAAGAGCATCTCGACGCGGGTGGACACCGTCTCGTCCACCCTCGCGGTCCCTCTGATGACGGCCCGCAGCGCTGTAGACGCGGCGGAGAGCGTCCCGTACGTGGGCACGTACGTCAAAGAGCTTCTCGCGGTGCTGGTGGCCGCCGAGGCCATCTTCGCCGGCGGAACCCTGTCCAAGGCGGCCGGAACCACGTCCAAGGTGCTCGAGGACCTGGAGAAGCTGGACGCTATCGCCAAGACCCTGGCGGCCTGCTCCGGATAGCGACCGACAGAGCGCTCGACCGGTTCTTTTCCCACTGCCCGGCTGTGCCATAAGACACGAACGGCACCCGGTTGGACCACGCATCGCCCCCACGGCTCTACCCAAGCGCCATCTGGCACGCGACTTGCTGCCGCACGCGAGCTTCGTAGAGGAGAACTCCGAGGAGAACCATGCTGGTCTACAAGGCAGACAGGCGAACGTTAGGCTTCGTCGCAACCTACTTCGCCCTGCTCGTCGCGCTCTGGGTCTGGTCGCCCACTCAGTGGTACTTCTGGGTGCCGCTATTCCTGGCCCTGTGCAGCTTCTCGTGGTTCTGCGCGGTCATCACGCACAACACGATCCACACGCCCATCTTCCACAGCGAGCGCCTCAATCGGCTGTTCCAGGTGGTGCTGACGCTGACCTACGGCCACCCCGTGAGCTCCTACGTCTCCGGGCACAACCTCAGCCACCACATGTACGCCCAGGAAGACCGCGACATCATGCGTACCTACAAGGTCCGGTCGCAGTGGAACCTGGTCAATCTGGCGCTGTTCTTCCCGACCGTCATCAACGGCATCATGAAGTCCGACTTTGAGTTCACCCGGGCCATGAAGGACCGGCTGCCGACCTGGTATCGGCAGTTCTGGATCGAATTGTCGGTGCTCGCAGCAGCGACGGTCACCCTGGTCGTGCTCGACTGGCAGAAGGCCCTGGTGCTGTGGATCATCCCGCACATCTGGGCCGCCTGGGGAATCATCAGCATCAACTACCTGCAGCACGATGGCTGCGACGACACCCACCCGGTCAACAACAGCCGCAACTTCACCAGCCGCTTCTTCGGCTGGTGGACGTTCAACAATGGCTTCCACGGCGTGCACCACCGCTACCCAGACCTTCACTGGAGTCTGTGCCGCGAGGTTCACGACAAGGAGTTCGCGCCGACCATCGACCCGCGCCTGGACCAGCCATCGATCGCCAAGTACTTCTTCAAGGCGTTCATTTTCCCTGGCAAGCGTGTCCGCTACGACGGCGCGCCCGTTGAGCTGCCACCGGTCGACGCCAACCAGAAGTGGTGGCCCGAGCCGGGCGAACCCATTCCCGAGAAGGTGTCGTTCGGCGCCGTAGGAGCCGGACGATGAACGACGTCACCAAGCCACAGAAACCCAAAATGGTCGGCGGGTTCGAGGTCTACACCAAAGGCCAGGGCCGCCAGTTTCAGAACGACTTCCTGGAGCGCTTCGGCCGATGCCACGGCCTGACCCCGCTGTTCATCTACGTGCCGCTGATGGCCTACCTGTTCTACTATGCGGCGGCTGAGATGGCCCTGGGCGCAGGCGCCATCATCGGCCTCACCCTCGGCGGCATCTTGTTCTGGAGCCTGACCGAATACTGGCTGCATCGAACGCTCTTCCACTGGAAGCGCTTCAAGGGCTTTCACTACTTCATCCACGGCATCCACCACATGTACCCCAACGACCTGGGCCGAGTGGTGATGCCGCCGGGCGCCAGCGGGGTCTTCGCGGTCGCCTTCTGGTTCATCTTCCTCGGCGTCCTCGGGAAGGCCACGGCGGTGCCCTTCTTCGCGGGCTTCGTCATCGGCTACCTGTGGTACGACATGACCCACTTCTGGACCCACGTGGCCAAACCCAAGACCGCATGGGGCAAGCTCCTGCGCAAGCACCACATGGTGCATCACTTCAGCGAGCCCGACATGCGGTTCGGCGTGTCGACCCCCTTTTGGGACATGGTGTTCGGCACCTACCCGAAAGAGCAGAACGCTGAGCGCTAGAGGCTTCCCCAAGCTCTCGCCTATCGGGAGCACTGTCCGCTGACATTGGTGTAGACTGGCGTCATGACTGCCAATGCTGGCGCCGGGGAGGTCCCCGACGACTACGTGGGAATCGCCGTACGTCTGCCCGACGCGACCTCCCGCCTGCTGCGTCCCGGGGACGTGCTGGGCCGGTCGCCGCGCGTCGCTTGCCCGGTGGACGACCCCCGCGTCTCGGAAGCCCACGCGATGGTCAGCCTGCGCCGCGGTCAGCTCCACCTCATCGCCCTCCGCCGACGCTTCTCCGTGGGCGACCAGCGGGTCAAGGAGGCGCGCCTTCGTCGCGGGCTTCGATTCAGCCTCGCGCCACAACAGGTGTTCACCGTGGAGCGTGTGTATCGACCGCGGCGTGTCGCGGCGCTGGCCAATGATGTCCTCGGTCTGCGGGTACTCACCGGGGTAGCGTCGCTGTTTGGGGGGCAGCCGCCGCGCATCCGCGCCAACTTCGACGGAAACGCGGACGCCCACGTCTGGAACCTGGGCGATGGCTGGCGGCTGCAGCACCGCGATGAGGCGGCGACAAGCGTGACGCCTGGCGTCGCGTTTGAGGTGGCGGGGGCCACCTTCACCCTGACCGAGACCCCCATCGACCGGTTGTTCTGCGACACGACCCAGGTTCACTCCACCATCGACCAGGAGTCCCTCGGGTTGGTTGCCAGTTACGACAGCGTCGAGGTCCGACGGGTCGACCGGCCCGTGGAGTACATCAACGGGATCGGCGGGCGGCTCATGACCGAGCTCATCGCCTTCGGCGGCCCTGTGGCGTGGAACGTTCTCGCCGGCGAGTTGTGGCGCGACGCGCCCGACGTCGACACGCTTCGTCACCGCTGGGACGTCACTCTGGGGCGACTGCGCAAGCGGCTGCGAGAGCTGGGGCTGCGGCGCGAGCTCATCCGCACGGATGGCAATGGGCAGGTGTGGCTGGTGCTCCACCCCGGCGACACCGTGGTGGACGCGTCCTGATGGGCTCGAGCGACCCGGGCACGCCATCGGTCGAAGCCTCTGACGCCGGTTGGAGCGAGCTCGAGCCCCCGGTACGGGGCGAGGCGGCCACAGAAACCGGCGGGGTCAGCGAGCGCTACACCCCTCTTGACGAGGTCGGCGCCGGCGGGATGGGACGGGTCCTGTCGGTGCTGGATCGGCGCCTCGGGCGGGAGGTCGCCTGGAAGGAGCTTCCCCTGGATGGTGCCCGGGAAGGCGCCGACCGCCGCTTGGCGCGCGAAGCCGCCATCACCGCGCGACTGGAGCACCCCGGCATCGTCCCCGTCTACGACACAGGCGTCGACGGACACCGCCGCTACTACACCATGCGGCTGGTGCACGGGCGCACCCTGGGCCAGGCCATCGCGGACGCGCCACAGCTGAGTCAGCGCCTGTCCTTGCTGCCCCACGCCCTGGCGGCCTGCCAGGCGGTCGCCTTCGCCCACAGCCGCGGCGTGGTGCATCGCGACCTGAAGCCCGACAACATCATGGTCGGGGGCTACGGTCAGACCTTCGTCGTCGACTGGGGCCTGGCCGACTTCGCGACCGCGGAGGCTCGGGCAGCCGCGATGCGTGACCTTACCCTGGAGGGGACGCTGGACCTCCGCACCGCGTCGGGTCTGGGCACCGCTGCATGGGTCAGTCCGGAGCAGGCCCGCTCCGGCGCGGCCCCCGCCCCGCGGGCCGACGTGTTCGGCCTGGGTGCCGTTCTGTATGCGCTGCTCACCGGCCGCCCGCCACGACCTCGGGCGGCCGACCTCGCCGACGTTGCCAACGCCCCCCTGGGCGACCCCATCGAGGACTGCCCAGATGCGCCCATCGAGTTGCGGGCCGTCGTCGCCCGGGCGCTGTCGGCCGACCCCGAGCAGCGCTACACCGACGCCGGGGCTTTGGCGTCCGACCTGGCCCTGTACCTGGAGGGACGCCGGGTCACGGCGCATGCCTACACGCCCTGGCAGCTCACGCAGCGCTTCGTCCGAACCTGGCGCGCGCCGCTTCTGGTGGCCGTTGCCGCTCTGGTGGGCCTGGCCACCCTGGGGGTGGTCGCCCTGAATGCCGCCGAGGCCGAGCTGGACGCCGAGCGCGTCGCCAGGCAGGCCTCCGATCGGGCCGCGAGCCACCTGGCCTGGGCACTCCGTGGACGAGCGGTGGCCGAGGCCCGGGCCGGTGCCTGGCCCGAGGCAGCCATCGTTGGAGCGGAGGCGCTGCTCCGGCAGGAGTCGCCCACGACGCGGGGGGTGCTCGCGGCGGCGATGGCGGCTCTCCGCCCAGCCCAGACGACCGTCGCCCCCCTCCCCACCTGTGACCGCCTCAGCCTTGCCGCCAATGGCACCAGCTTCGCCTGCGCGCGAGGCGCGAAGGTCAGCCTTCACACCTCTGACACGCCAGCAACAGCCCTCTTCTCACTCGAGCTCGACGTGGATCAGGCGGTCCCCACCGCCCATGGGCTCGCCGTATCCATGCAGGGCCACCGCGTGCGCCTCTATGACCGCAGCGGCAAACAGGTGTTGGCGATGGAGGCGTCCTCCCGGGTCGCCTTCCAGACCGATGCCTCCGGGCGCTTTCTCACGACCACCAATCGCTTTCAGGTCCACATGTTCGACACGCGGACATTGGCGCACACGGGCATCGCTGTGCCCTGTGGTGAGCGCCAGCGGGCCACCGCCTCGGCGACCGCGACCGATGGCCGCGTGGCGGTGGCCTGCGCCAGCGGGCGCCTGCGCGTGTTTTCGGCGGCTGGCACGCGGCTCCTGGACGAGCCCATCCCCTTCGACACCCTGCGTCCCGCCGCCGTGGCGACGTTCGTCACCGACGAGGCGGGAGAAGGGGTGGTGGTCGGCGGCATCAAGGGCAGGCTGGCCTGGCTTCCGCTGACGGGCTCCGAGCGCGCGACGGTGGTGGGGCAGCGGAGCGACCGCGTGGAATCGGTCGTCGCCGTGGGGCGCCCCGGCGTGGTCGCAGTGACCCGCAGTCGGGGGGGCGTCGAACTCTGGAACGCGCCCGCGGGGACGCTCCTGGGCCGGCTTCCCCGAGCCGATCGGCGCGGTCTCGCAGCGACCGATGGGGAGGTCATCACCGCCGGGCGGTCGTTGACCCGGTGGCGTCTGCCCGAGCGTATCCGCGCGCAGGTGTTTCGGGCCCCGGCAGGACTATCCCACCTGTCCATCTCCCGGAACCGCCGACTCCTCGCGGCGGGCCGAGGTGACGGCGTCCTCAACGTCTGGGACCTCGACAGCGGACGCCTCCTGGCCGAGAGGCGCCTGGCGCCGCAGGTCGTCAAGTGGGGCGACTTCGACGCGCGAGGCGGCTATCTAGCCGCGGTGGTCACCACAGACGGCGCGCGCCGTCTCGCCGCCGAAAGCTTCGCGGTGCAGCCGGGCCCGGCCCACGGTCGGAGCCTTAGGCGCGTCGGCCTCATGGCCAGCGGTATGGCGTTCGGGCTGCCCTACGCGCCTGGTATCCACTGGTGGAAACCGGGGGCCGACGCCATCCAACGCGTCGGTGAAGCGAAGGGCGTCGAGTTCCGTACGAGCGCGCTGACAAGCGACCGAACGAGGGCGTTCCTGCTCTCCATGTCGGGCGAGGTCCATCGCCTGAACGACGCTGGGAAGCTCGCCCGTCTCGGGAGCTTCCCCGGGGCCATGGTGGTCGCGGCGCACCCCGCCGGGGGCGCCCTGGTAGCCCGGTCGGGGGGGCTCGCCCGAGTCGAGGCGACAGGGGTGAAACCCCTCCCCCTGGTGGAAGGCGACGAACCCACGGCGCTTGCCGTCTCGCCCACCGGCCAGTGGTACCTGGTGGGCCGGAAGTCGGGGCCGGTGTCGGTGGTGGACGCCGCGGGCCGGCTCGTGGCCGAACTCGATGGCCACGCCGACCGCGTCGTGGGGCTCCGCTTCGTCGACGGCGAAACCCTGCTCACGGCGAGCTGGGATCACACCGTCCGACGCTGGGACATGTCGGTGCTCGGCGCCGCCCCCGAGACCCTGTTGAGGCGCCTGGAGAACGCCTGGGGCCGTACGCTGGACACGTTCGTGACACCCCCCTGATGCCTCACGGTATCAGTTCGACCCGGATGTCCTGCACGGTGTTGCCTCGTCGGACCCGCAGCCACGCATAGGAGCCCACCTCGGCCTGCTCGGGGACCACGAACGTCGCGGTGTCCGTCCCGACCGTGGCCTCGGTGAGGAACCAATCCCACGACACGCCGTTGGAGTGGATGTCCTTGAACGCCAACGTGTCTTCCGGCTGGAGCCCGACCAGGTTCACGGTCACCTGCTGGCCGGGTGTCATCGTCGGATACACCGCGGGCAGCTGGACGGGCGGGACGAACCGTTGGGTGCGGGCGAAGTAGACCCGACTCGAGGTCGCCTCGACAGCGGCGGCCTGCACCCGAACCGGTGCGGGCTCGGTCGACAGCTGCGCGGCCACGCGGAACCGAATCCGCGTGTCGTCCCAGCTGACAATGTCCGACGCCGTGACGGCGACGTCGCCGAGGTGTAGGGTCCCCGACGCCCCGAAGCCGACCCCGTGGACCATGACCTCGTCCCCCGCGGGCGCTGCGATACGGGACATCGCCACCAGCCGGGGCGCTGGATGCTGGGCGCCCTGGGCTGCGTAGCCTCCCCACCCGAGTACCGCCGCGTAGCCGCCTTCCACGGGCAGACAGTGCCGCGTCCCAGGGTCGGCGGTCTTGGTGAAGCACACGTGCCCCTCCGGGTCATCGGGCCCCGACAAGAGGGCGTGCCAGGCCTCCGTCGGACTGATCCGGGAGGGCCCGAAGACCGTGGGGCCAAGTTTGAAGGTGCCATCGCCGTCGGTGAAAACCTGGTTGCAGCGTAATCCACCGTTTTCGAGCGGCGCCACCGCCGCGAATGGATCGATGCGAACGTCGTCGCTCGGGATGGGCATGGCCGTGTCGCACATGCCATCACTGGCGTCCTGATTGACGAGGACCTGATGGCTGCCGTCTCGATGGTCGATGCGCGACACTGCGCCGCCGATCGGCCAGATGCGCAATCCGTCGCGAGCCATGCCGGTCATGGACAGGAGGCTCTCGTTCCCATCGGGCGAGAAGCCCAGGGTCTGCCACCGGGACCCGTTGCCGGAGATGTAGAGCGCCGCCGCGCCCATCTCGAGCCTGCGACGAACCACCAGGCGGTCTGCGTACATGCTCGCCGCCAGGTCTACCAGGCGCATCGGTTCGGGCCGTTGCTGATGCCAGTACAGGTCCTCCTTCTTCACTTCGCCGATAAGCAGCTCGACGCGCGTCTGGTAGCCATGCAGGCCCCCGGTCTCGGTGACGAAGTCGCCGTTGGGGTGGAACTGAGGGACGCGTGGCACCCAGGGACCACGGTGGATGGCATCTTCCTGGTAGGGCGTGGCCACTGTCGCGGTGAAGCTGAGCCCGGTGGTGGTACGGGACGGTAGGTGGGTGAGGGCGACGAAGCCCTCTCCGGAATGGACCATGAACTGGCCGTCGGGGCTGCTCGCCCACTGCCCGTTGAAGCCGTCGCCCTGAACCGGACGCTCTGCGTTCCAGCCGACGGGCTCTCCATCCTCGTAGATCAAGTAGCGGACGGTGTTTCCAACGGCCGCCTGGACCAGGTACCGACGCGGGTCGTGGGTCGGGGTGAGGAACGTGTCGCTCGCGGCGTCCGTGATGGCCTGCGCTGGCGCCGCTTGGCGGCTGTAGTAGTGGAGTGCCCCCGTGTCCGCATCGATCCAGAAACCGGTCTGACCGTACTGCGCATAGAGTCGGTCGCTGTCCGAGTTCCAGTGAAACGCCGCTCCGGCAGGTTGGGGAATCGGCAACTCGACCAGCCGCTCCATGACGAGCATGGGCGAACCGCCTTCGACGGCGTAGCGAGCGATCTGGATGCCCTCGGCGGGCTGGGTCACCCAGTAGGCCACGCGGCGTCCGTCCGGCGAGGGCGTCACTTCCCCCGAGAGGTTGGTGAAGACGGGATAGCGGTCGGACCCGAGCTGTCCGGTGCGTGGGTCGAGCAACGCGAAGGTCTTGTTGTAGACGTCGTCGAAGGGCATCAGCACCGCGAGGTAGCCCATGGCGTCGATGCCATCGACGATGACCCGCTCCGGGGTCTCCGGCCCCCCGCCCGGGAGGGGCGGAGCGGTTTCTACGTCCTTGTCGCACGCCGTCACCATGAGCAGACAGGCCGTCAGTATAGTGCGGGTCACGGTGTCACCTCCTTGAGCGCGTATTGGCCGCCTGCAGCCAGATGAACCGTCCCGCTTTGCTCCACCACGAGCACGGGGCGCAGCCCGTCATCGACGTGGTCCTGATACAGATAGGTCGCGAAGGCGGTGGACGGGAACGCCGCCTCGACGGCTCCGTCGGGCGCAACGAGCCAGGTCGTGTCGGCGTCGACGTAGCTCAGGTAGACGCCGTCAGGCCCTTCGGCCAGCGCTCCGACGCGGCCCCGAAACGCCCGCACCAGCTCCCAGGACGTGCCCTGGAGCCGGTGATGCTGCATCTCCCAGGCCGGCTCGCCCCCGGTGTGCTGAGCGCGGCAGAGGACATGCAGGTCGCCGGCGGCATCCACCACCCCATCATGGATGTCCCAGCAGGAGCGCCCCTCGTGCTCGAACCCAGGCGCGTCCACCGTCCAGGCGGCCCCATCCCAGACCGCGAAGCGCGACTGCGCAGCGGCGTAGGGAACGTCGTCGGCATCCAGCCATAGACGAATGGGTTCGTTGGGGCTACACGGCATACCGACCGCCTCCGGCGCGCTCCAGCGGTCGGCCTCCGGCGCCTTGGTGGCGTAGGCCACGCCGTTGGGCAGCAGGGTGCCCTCCTGTTCGCTGCACCACACGGCATGCAGAGTGTCGTTGCGCCCAATGGCCAGCTCCCCGGTGCGCCCGAAGGCAACGTTCTCCCAGCGCCATGTGCCGCCTTCGTCTTCGTGGGACGCCACCACGATCTGAGCGCGCTGGTCGGTGTACAGCGCATGCCCCCGCCCCTGCGAGTCAACGACCACCGAGACGTCGCTGGCCGGAGCGTCGGCGGTGACAGCCTCGAGACCGCAGCCGCTTCGCTGGAACATGTACAGGTCCTCGTCTCCGTCGGCTGTATAGAACCCCACAATGCGGTCCTCGCCGACGGCCATGGCAGTTGGACCGCTGGTGTCGCTGGTCGCAAAGTCGATGGCTCCTGGGACGTCGACCCGACCGCGCACCCACCCCGCGGCGTCCGGTTGCAGAGCGCACCGGTCCGAGCGCGCGTAGGTGCGCCGCCCGGACGGGTGGGTCTTGGACTCGATGGTCAGCTCGGTGGCCGACCGCGCATAGATGGCGTTCTGGAAGTCCCCCGCCTGTGGGAACGTCAGCGCCTGACGCCAGGCGTCCTCGTTGGCAGCGTAGTAGCCCCGCTGCACGACACGCGGCAGTTCACCCGGCCCGTAGCTGAAGATGCTGTAGATGGGCCCCCGCGAGGCGGTGTCCCAGTGGAAGGGGTTCACCTCCTCGAAGTGCAGGGCACGGAGCTCGTCGCCATCGACGTTCACCCAGGTACCGAACAGACCGCTCTCGGTGGCGGTGAGGGCGCGGGTCACCACCGACCAGGGTCCACCTCCGCCATCTCGGCCGCGATCCGAGCAGCTGGCTGCCACGAGGGTAAGGGCCGCCAGAGCCCCCAGACATATCCGCCGCATCGGTACCTCCTGCTGGGCGCCGGCGGTGTGCCGACGCTATGACAGAAGCTACGTGCGAGAGGGTGGGTTCGGACCCTCACAGACCTCTCACACGCCTCTGCCTGACCGTGGCAGGGAGGCCCGCGGATGGGCAAATCACCCAGCAGGCGCTATACCGTGCGTATGGGCAAGGGACACCGAAGGCTGTGGGTGATGGCGACCGTCGTGGCGGCGGTCGTGAGCGTCGGCTGCGTGAAGGAGCGGCCCCGGATGCCGGGCTCCAACGCCAAGCCGGCTCGAGTATCGGCAGCGCCGTCTACGGCAGCGGCCCCCGCGCCAGCTCCGGCTCCGGCCCGGGCTCCAGCCCCGGCCCCGGCTCCGGCTCCAGTCTCGGCTCCGGCAGCGGCCCCGGCTCCTGCCCCCGCAGCGGCCCCGGCGCCGGCAGCGGCCCCGGCCCCGGCTCCTGCCCCCGCAGCGGCCCCGGCCCCTGCCCCGGCAGCGGCCCCCAGGACCAGCATCAGCGCCCTGCAGCTGCTGAACAAGCCCAAGATTGAGGCCGCCGGTCAGCCCGCAACAGCTGCAAAGACAGAGTCCAGCCCCACGTACGGCCCCGTCGGCGGCACCCCCACCACCAAAGGCCCCAGGGAGCCCGACCCCAAGCCCCAGCCCACCCCGATCGTCATCGCAGGCGACCCCACCATCAACGGTGGCCTGCAGGCCAAGATGACCAAGATTACGCTGCGGCGGCAGTCTGGCTCCCTGCGCTGGTGCCTCAACCTCGCCATTCAGCGCGCGATCAACAGCAAGAAGGACCCAACGAAGCTCGCCGGTAAGGCGGATTTGACCTTCCGCGTGTCCCGCGACGGCGTGGTCCAGCGGCCGCAGTTCCGCAAGCCGGTCCTGGGCGACAAAGAGCTGACCCGGTGCATGGAGCAGAAGGTCAAGGGCTGGAAGTTCGCGCCACCGCGAGATGACAAATCTGCCAGCATCGCAGTGCCCGTCATGATCAAGGTCAGGAAGTGAGCAGTGCGGCGCTTGCCGTGCTCATCTGCCGGAGACCGAAGGGCGGTCCTGGCCGCGCCTAGCCCCCGTCCGAGGACAGCAACTCCGCGGCGTACCCCTTCTTCGCGGCGGTCCACAGGTGGACGTCGTTGCGGTCCAGGTAGTGGGTCTCGAGCGCAAAGTCGGGAACGCCATCTCCCGTGACGTCACCCACGCCCTCGACGGTGTAGTGCATGGTCCAGCGCCCTGGGGCCACGATCTCCTGCTGAATGGCCCAGCGCTTGTCCACCACCCACACGCCGGCAAGGTGCTGCTCTTTGGGCAGAGGCTGACGCATCACCACAACGCGTCGGTCCTTGCCCAGCGGATGCCAGGTCAACGCTCTCCAGGTCACGTCGCCAAGCCCCAGAGGCCCCGGACCCGGCCCGGCCCAGGTCCGCTTGGTGTGCCGCTCCCTGACCGCCGCGAAGAGCGCCTTGCGTGGCTCCGCCGGAACCGGTCGAGGCACGTAGCGCCCCCAGCGGCGGGGCGCGCCCTTGAGCCTTTTGGCGGGAAACCTCGGGACGATGGCCAGCCCCGACTTCACCCGTCGGGTCAGCGGGTGCCCCAGCACGATCTCGAGCCGCTGAACGCTGCCACCGGGGCTGGCGAGGAAGTAGCGGATGGGCACCTGCTTGAGCCCGGCGGTTGTGACGATGGGAAGGGTCTTCAAGCTCTGTAGCGCCTTGGGCAGCCGAGGGTCGCCGGGCTTGACCCGCTTGGCGGGCTCCTCGTCGATGGCCACCTGCGGCATGCGGGTCAGGTGCTTGTCCCAACCGTAGGCCACGATGCGGGTGGTCCCCGCCTCGAAGCGGCCGAGCCAGGGACCCAGGGTCGGGGCCTGCGCGGGTATCGCCAGCAGGAGGGTCGTGAGCAGCGTCAGCATCCTCCCAGCAACGGCCCACCCCCGCCGCTTGTTCCCGACCTCTGCTGCCCGCAGCGTTTCATGTTTGAAACGGCCTTTTTCGACTCGCGCCAGGGGTTCCCAAAGGGATGCTTAGCATGCTAAGCACCTCGTCCAACGCACAAGAAGAGGTCAGGTATGTCGGGTGAACTGAGGTTCGACGACCGGGTGGTCATCGTCACCGGCGCGGGCAACGGTCTGGGCCGTTCCCATGCGCTCCTATTCGCCAGTCGTGGCGCCAGGGTCGTGGTCAATGACCTTGGTGGCGACGCCTTCGGCACCGGGGAGAGCACGTCGGCGGCCGACAAGGTCGTGGCGGAGATCAAAGAAGCCGGCGGCGAGGCGGTAGCCAACTACGACAGCGTCGAGTTCGGCGACAAGATCGTCCAGACGGCCATGGACACCTACGGCCGCGTCGATGTCGTGGTCAACAACGCCGGCATCCTGCGCGACGTCAGCTTCCACAAGATGACCGACGCCGACTGGGACCTGGTCTACAAGGTCCACGTCCTGGGCGCCTACCGGGTCACCCACGCCGCCTGGCCGCACATGCGCGACCAGCAGTACGGCCGCGTCGTCATGACCGCATCCGCCGCGGGTATCTACGGCAACTTCGGTCAGTCCAACTACTCGATGGCCAAGCTCGGGGTCGCCGGCTTCGCCAACACGCTGGCCATCGAGGGCCGCAAGCGCAACATCATGGTCAACACCATCGCGCCCATCGCCGGGTCTCGGATGACCGAGACGGTGCTGCCCAAGAATCTGCTCGACGCGCTCAAGCCCGAGGTGGTGAGCCCGCTGGTGGCCCTGCTGTCGCACGAATCCTGCGAGGAGTCAGGTGGCCTCTTCGAGGTGGGGGGCGGCTTCTTCTCCAAGCTACGCTGGGAGCGCACCGAGGGAAAGACGTTCCGCATCGGGCTGCCCATCGCCATGGAGGACGTGGCAAAGGCGTGGCCCGCCATCACCGACTTTGGCAAGAGCACCCACCCCTCGGACGTAGCCAACTCGTTGGGCACCGTCATGGAGAACATCCAGCGCGGTCCGGGCAAGGGTGGCAACAAGTACATCAACGTGGACGAGGCGCTGGGCTACGAGTACCCGGAGCAGAAGACCCGGTACGACGAGCGCGACCTGGCCATCTACGCGCTGGGCGTAGGCGCAGGCTCGGACCCCACCAACGACAACGAGCTGCAGTTGGTCTATGAACGCCACGGCAAGGGCATGCGGGCGCTGCCGACCTACGGCGTCATCCCGGCCGTCAGCCTGACGCTGGATCTGGCTCAGAAAGGCGTCAAGGCGCCCGGCATGAACTACGGGCTCGACCGGATCCTGCACGGCGAGCAGTACACCGAGATCATGCGGCCGCTGCCGGCCAGCGCCGACCTGACCCACACCATCCGCATCAAGGACATCTTCGATAAAGGCAAAGGCGCGCTCGTCGTCACCGAGACCGAGTCCTTCGACGAGGACGGCGACCTGCTCATCCGCAACGAGCTGACCGCGTTCATCCGCGGCGCCGGCGGCTGGGGCGGCGACCGCGGGCCCAGCGAGCCGGTGAACGTCCCGCCCGACCGCTCGCCCGACGCCTCCGTGACCGAGAAGATCGGTGACGCGCAGGCCCTACTCTACCGGCTGTCAGGCGACTGGAACCCGCTCCACGTCGACCCGCGGTTCGCCAAGGCCTTTGGGTTCGACCGCCCCATCCTGCACGGCCTGTGCACCTTCGGGTACGCCGGCCGCCACGTGCTCAACAGCTTCTGCGACGGGGACACCCGCTACTTCAAGAGCATCAAGGTCCGGTTCGCCGACAGCGTCTTCCCCGGCGAGACCATCCGCACCGAGATGTGGAAGGAGAGCGACACCCGCATCGTGTTCCGCACGCTGGTCCCCGAGCGCGACAGCGTGGTGCTGAGCAACGCGGCCATCGAGCTGTACGAGGAGATCCCCAAGAAGAAGGAGAAGCCCAAGAAGAAGGAAGCCGCCACGCCCTCCGCCGGGGATGACGGCGGCGGTATCACCAGCGGGGTCATCTTCAAGGCCATCGGCGCGTACGTCGCCCAGCACCCAGAACTAGTGAGCCAGGTGGGCAGCTCGTACCTGTTCAAGCTGACCGGGCCAGACAGCGCCTGGACCGTCGACCTGAGCCAGGGTGATGGCTTCGTGAAGCCGGGTATGGTGGGCAAGCCTGCGTGCACGTTGGAGCTCAGCGATGCCGACTTCCTGGACATGACCGGCGGCAAGGCCGACCCGCAGAAGCTCTACTTCTCCGGCAAGCTCAAGATCAGCGGCGACGTCATGGCGTCGCAGAAGCTGACCTTCCTGCAGAAGGTCGACAAGGCCGAGGTCGACAAGGCGCTGGCCGCCAGTGGTGGCGGTGGCAGGTCGGCCCCTGCGGGTGGCGGTGATGAGATCACCAGCGGCGCCATCTTCCACGCCATCGGGGCATACGTGACCAAACACCCGGAGCTCATCGACCGGGTCGGCACCTCCTATCTGTTCACGTTGACCGAACCCGATAGTGCCTGGACCATCGACCTGAGCCATGGCGCCGGCTTCGTGAAGGCGGGTGTGGTCGGCAAGCCCAGCTGCATGCTGGAGCTGAGCGACGCCGACTTCATGGACATGACCAGCGGCAAGGCCGACCCCCAGAAGCTCTACTTCTCGGGCAAGCTCAAGATCAGCGGCGACGTCATGGCCTCGCAGAAGCTCACCTTCCTGCAGAAGGTCGACCCCGAAGAGGTCAAGAAGGCCGTCGCCGAAGCCGCCTCGGCTCCGGCGGAAGCCGCGATCGCCGCGCCGGCTCGGGAGCCGGTGGCCGACGGAGTGTTCGCCAAGCTGGCCAAACGCCTCACCGAGACGCCGACCCTGGCGGACGAGGTACAGGCGACGATTCGCTTCAGCATCTCCGACCCCGAGGCCCATTGGGTGGTAGACCTCAGCAGCAAGCCCGGGGCCGTCATCGCCGGCGAGCTGCACAGCACCATCGAGGTCACCACCACCATCACGCTGACCGACGAGGACCTCGAGGCCCTCGCCAGCGGCGAGTTGGGGGCCAAGGACCTGTTCCAGCGCGGCCGCCTGAAGGTGGACGGCGACATCACCGCAGCCCATCGTCTGGGCTTCCTCAACAACCTGGCCTGACGCGCCACGGAGACCGACACATGAGCAGAAACGTCAACGTCATCGGCGTCGGAATGGTCCCGTTCCAGAAGCCGGGTAAGAGCGACCCCTACAACGTCATGGCCTCGGGTGCGATCCGGGCGGCCCTCGACGACGCCGGCGTGGAGTTCGGCGACGTCGAGCAGGCCATCGCTGGCTACGTCTTCGGCGACAGCACCTGCGGCCAGCGCGCCGTCTACGAGGTGGGCCTGCGCGGCATCCCGGTGTTCAACGTCAACAACAACTGCTCCACCGGCTCATCGGCGCTGATGCTGGCCAAGCAGCTGGTCGAGGGCGGGGTGCTGGAGTGCGTGCTGGCCGTCGGCTTCGAGCAGATGGAGCGCGGTGCGCTGGGCTCCAAGTGGACCGACCGCACCAACCCGCTGGACAAGCACGCCGCGGTGATGAACGACGTGCAGGGCTTCACCGCAGCCCCGCCGGCGGCGCAGATGTTCGGCGGCGCCGGGCGCGAGTACCAATGGAAGTACGGCGCCAAGAAGGAGACCTTCGCGCAGATTTCGGTGAAGGCCCGCGAGCACGCCTCGCGCAACCCGTTCGCCCTGTTCAGCGACAGGCTGAGCCTGGAGGAGGTCATGGCCTCCAAGCCGGTCTTCGACCCGCTGACCCGGTTCCAGTGCTGCCCTCCGACCTGCGGGGCGGCCGCGGCGGTGCTTTGCTCGGACGAGTTCGCCAGCAAGAAGGGCATGACGGCTCAGTCCGTGAAGATCCTGGCCCAGACCATGACCACCGACTTCGCGTCGAGCTTCGACGACCGATCGATGATGAAGATGGTGGGCTACGACATGAGCGCCGACGCCGCCAAGCGGGCCTTCGAGAAGGCCGGGCTCGGGCCCGAGGACGTGGATGTCGTGGAGCTGCACGACTGTTTCACGGCCAACGAGCTCATCACCTACGAGGCGTTGGGGCTCTGCCCAGAAGGTGGCGCCGAGCAGTTCATCTGGGACGGCGACAACACCTATGGCGGTAGGTTCGTGGTGAATCCCTCGGGGGGGCTGCTGTCCAAGGGCCACCCCCTCGGAGCGACCGGACTGGCGCAGTGCACCGAGCTGGTATGGCAGCTGCGGGGCCAGGCGGACAAGCGGCAGGTGGAAGGCGCCAAGACCGCGCTGCAGCACAACCTGGGCCTGGGCGGCGCGTGCGTGGTGACGATCTACCAGGCCTAGCAGGTCTCACAGAAAGTCACGATCCGTTCGCTGGGCTGGTTCGTACTCTCCACGGACTGCCCCTTTGTCTGCTTGAGGTCTGTGTCATTCACGCCTTCGAAAAGCCCTTCTATCCGGTCGACGCCGGCTTTGCCGAGACGACCGTACTGACGCCCGACGGGGTGCCGGTGCGGCTGTCGTCGTTCTGGGCCAGGCGGCCGGTCGTGCTCGTCTTCCTGCGGCAGTTCAGGTGACTGTTCTGCTGCGAGCAGGTGGCTCGCTTCAACGACTGGCATGACGAGTTCGACCGGGCAGGCTTCGACGTGGTGGCCATCGGCAATGGCCGGCCCGCGCACGCGGCCGAGTTCATCGACCGCTTTCAGCCGCCCTTCCCCATCTACACCGACCCGAGTCGGCGCAGCTACGCGGCCGCAGGACTCCACAAGCGCCACTGGCTGTCGCTTCCCACGCTCAAGCACGCCGTGCGTGCGTATCGGGCCGGCCACCGCCTGACCGGGGTCCAGGGTGACGCCAACCAGCAGGGCGGAGTCCTAGTCGTGGACGCTGCAGGTCGAGCGCTGCTCTACCACGCCGACAAAGTCTCGGGAGATACCCTTGACCCCGTGGAGGTGTGGATGCGCTGTCGCAATCTGTCGCGGGACCTGGACGGCTCGCGGACGCCCCCGCACGCACGCACGGGTTGAATGAACCCAGTCGGCGCCTCGTGCGTATCCGGTTAGCATGGCCCGCATGTCGAATCCCCACGCCCGCCGTCTGTTTTTCATCCTCGTCGCCCTGAGCCTCACCGCGTGCGGCAAGGGTGACGGCGACCGACGCGCCGCCCCGAAGGCCTCGGCGACGAAGAGTGTGGACGACAAGGCCGGCGGAGAGGCCTCCGGTGTGAAGAGCACCGACAGCACGACAGCCCCACAGCCGTCGACCGGGGGTGGTAAACCCACGGACCAACCGGTCGAGTCACCCAGCGCCCCGCCAGAGGCACCGCCGGCCCCGCCCAGGGAGGACCCTCTGCTTGGCGGGGGAGAGCCGCTGAAACCCGGTAAGAAGGGCAGCAAGGTGACCGCCCTGGGGGACAAGGGCGGCGAGGGTTTCGCAGGCGACAACAACGACCCCTTCGGCGGCACGCTGGACGGGGGCGGTTCGTCGAATGACGTGCCCAAGCCCAAAGCCGAGGCCCCGTCCAACTCCCGCGCCCGAAAAGGTGCCGGAACAGGGTTGAAGCTCGGCGAGGGTGGTCGCGGAGCGGGCGCTCCCAAGCGCGCGCCGGCCAGCGACTCTGAGACCGCTGGGATTCCCCGTGACGAGGGCCTCAAGCCAGACATTCAGGCGATTGGCAAGCCGGCCGTCGAGGGTGGCATGGACAGCGCCCTCATAAGGAGGACCCAACGCCGCTATCTCGGCCAGCTTGCAGCATGCTATCGCGCGCGGCTGAAGGTGCGGGGGGCCCAACTCCAGGGCACGATGACCCTCGACTACGGGATTATCGGCTCAGGCCGCGTCTCGCATGTCAGCGTCAAGGTCTCCGACGCCCTCGAGGACGCCACGCTGAAGGCGTGCATCGCCAGCAGGATCAAGCGCTGGCAGTTCCCGGAGCCCAAGGCGGAGCAGGCCACGGTAAAGCAGAAGTATCGACTGCAGGTGAAGAAGTAGAGTCCATGGCCCCAGGCCATCCAAAACCGCGCCGCGTCGGCTGATAAGATGACTGGATCGGTGTACGCTGCCGGTCGTCGACCGGGAGGCTTGCTGTGAAACTGGACCACATCGTCGTCGCTTCGGACCTCACGCCCGCTGCCGAGCATTGCTATCCGCACGCGGCGTATCTGGCGAGTTCTGCCGGCCACGCGCTGATTACCCTGCTCCATGTGCAGCCCGATGCCGCCAACCCTCCCGGAGCCGTGCCGGTAGAGGACATCCCGTACGCCATCACCAGCGATGCCAACACGCTGCGGCTGGAGGGCGCCGACCGTGTGGAGACCGCCATCAAGATTGGCGACGCGACTACCGAGGTGAACCGCTTCGTCGAGTCGGCAAGCGTCGACCTGGTCATCGTGGCCAAGCATTCGGGCCCCATCGCGCGCGCCCTGAAGCTTGGCTCGACCGCCAAGCGCATCATGCGCACCTCCAGTGTCCCGGTGCTCGTCGTCCACAAGACCGACGGGCCGCCTCAGCCACCGGCCCACTTCGTCCTGGGCGTGGACCACACGGAGCGCTCCGACCGTCTCATCGATGAGGTCATGAGCCTGGCCCAAGCACTGGCCGGCAAGGTGACGCTGGTGACGGTGGCAGAGCCTGGCGCCGACCCCAAGGAGCTGGTGGACGCGCTGGAGGCCAAGCGGGCCGCCTACCCTGACCAGGAGACCGACGCCCGCGTCGTCCCGTCGAAGAACATCGAGGCCGCCCTGCGCCAGACCGCAGTGGAGGTCGAGGCGTCCATGATTGCGGTCGCGGCCAGCGGTAAGGGGCTGTTGGACAGGCTGCTGGTGGGAAGCACGAGTGACGAGCTGGCCGACGAGGCAGCGATCCCCGTGCTGGTGATGCCCGACGAGCAGGACGAGGAATAACGGGGCCAAGCCTCGATTCAGTTTCCGTTCGGGCGAAGTTTCGCGTTGCAGTCACGAAAGTGACGTGCCAGTGTCACCACTTCGTTTGCTCGTCCCAACTGGAGCTGAGAGAGATGAAGCGTATTCTGGCTATGACCACTTTGGCTTGCGCGGTCGCGCTGGCCGGGTGTCCCGAAGATGATCCCGCACCGACGCCGACCACCGACACCATCGGCGCGGACGCGACCCAAGAGACCACCGGCGACACGACGCCGCCCGAAGACACCTCCCCGGACGCCGAGCCGGATGCGCAGCCCGACGCGACACCCGACGCGACGCCGGACGCCACCCCCGACGCCACTCCAGATGCGACCCCCGACGCCGACGCCACTGGCGACGCGGCCGGCGATGCGGCTGGCGATGCTGCCGGCGATGCCACCGGCGACGCGGCTGGCGATGCTGCCGGCGATGCCACTGGGGACATCCCCACCGGTGACGGCTCGGGTGGCGATGCCACCACGGGCGACGTGACCGGCGACGCCACCGCCGACGGCACCGCTGACGGCACCACCGGCGACGCCACCGCCGACGGCACCACCGGCGACGCCACCGCCGACGGCACCACGGGCGACGCCACCGCCGACGGCACCACCGGCGACGCCACCGCCGACGGCACCACCGGCGACGCCACCGCCGACGGCACCGCGGGCGACACCACCGCGGGTGACGCCACCGCTGATGCGACGCCGGATGCGGCCGCTGACGCTACGCCCGATGCGACCGCGGATGCCACCGCCGATGCGACCCCGGACGCCACCGCCGATGCGACCCCGGACGCCACCGCCGATGCGACGCCGGACGCCACCGCCGACGCCGCCCCGGATGTCCCCCCAGCCGCTCCCGGCGAGACTTGCGCGACCGCCTTCGACGTCGACCTGTCCACCCTGCCCGCGACGGTGAACTACACCAACGTCGGGGCCACGGATGACTACGACAACGGCGAGTGTGTCTACGGCACGGGCGTCGATGTGGTGCACGCCATCGATCCGCCGAACACCGGGTACTACACCTTCACGTTCACCGACGGCCCCGACATGCAGTACATCGCCTCGGACTGCGACGACATCACGACCACCTGCCTCGACGGCATCGACCAGTTCTTCACCAGCACCATGACCGTCTTCCTGGAGGCGGGGACCACCTACTACCTGATCAGCGACGGCTACGACGCCGCCGACGAGTCAGCGGGTAGCGTCGAGATCTCCTACGTCCCCTGCATCGACGTCTGCACCGACGGCAACACCCAGTGCAACGGTACGGTGGTGGAGACCTGCGAGACCCAGGCCAACGGCTGCCTCGAGTACACCCAGTCCGACTGCGCCGGCACCGCCAGCCCCATCTGTGACGACTCCTCCGGCACCGCCCAGTGCGTGGCTTGCGTCGACGTCTGCACCGATGGCGCCACCCAGTGCAGCGGCACCGTGCTTCAGACCTGCGAGACCCAGGCCAACGGCTGCCTCGAGTTCACCGAACTGGATTGCGCCGGCACCGCCGACCCGTTCTGCTCGCCCGGTCCCAGTGGCGCTGCCTGCTCCGGGACGCAGACCTTCGCCGCGGCCACCTGTGACGTGGCCCCGCCCATTGCCCAGGCGGACCTGCCCTTCTCGGAGAGCAACTCCACCTGCAACTTCCCCGACAGCACCGATGACACCTGCCTTGGCAGCTACGACAACGGGCAGGACGCGTACTACGCCATCGAGCTCACCAGCGACACTGGGCTTGAGATCACAATGACGCCGACCCTGACCTACACCGGTATCGCGGTCGCGGACAGCTGCCCGCTGCCTAGCGGCTCGACCGAGTGCCTGGCTACCGAGACCAACAGCTCCTCGGACCCGCGGGTCATTCCCTGCACCTTCTACCCGGCCGGCACCTACTACGTGGCGCTGGGTACCTGGCCCGCGCCGGACTGCTCGGACTTCCAGATCGACATCACCGAGTGCACCCCCTGCGTGCCGGACTGCGCCAACAAGGCGTGTGGCGACGACGGCTGTGGCGGTAGCTGCGGCGACTGCGCCGCAGGCCAGGAGTGCGACGGCACCCAGCAGTGCGTCGACATCCCCGGCGACGTCTGCGGCGCGGCGCTGACCGTAGCGGTTGGAACCCCCGTCACAGGTGCCACCGATGGCAACATCGGCAACGACTACAGCTACTCCTCCGGCGAGTGCGTGGGTGACACCTCTGGCGGCGCTTCCGCCGGCGACGTGGCCGTTTCCTTCACCGCTCCGACCGCCACGGACTTCACGTTCTCCCTGACGGCCTCTGGCACCAACTACGACAGCGAGCTGTTCGTGGTCGGCGATTGCGACGACGTCGCCAACACGTGCCTGGGCGCCGACGACTCTGGTGGCGACGGTGGCGAGTCGATCACCGTGACGCTGGCGGAGAACGAGACGGTGTTCGTCATCGTGGATGGCTGGAACGGCGACGAGGGTACCTTCGAGTTGACCGCCAGCTGTGGTCCCTGCACCGCGGGTGAGCAGCAGTGCAACGGCGCTGTCATCGAGACCTGCACCGCCGACGCCTTCGGTTGCACGTCCTGGGTAGCTGGCACCGACTGCGCCGGCACGGCAGACCCGTTCTGCGCCGTCGACGCTGGCACCGCCAGCTGTGTCGGCACTCAGCCGCCCGCCGGTGGCGCCGACTGCGCCGACGCCAACATCGTGCCCATCGAGCTCCCCGCGGGTATCGACACCACGCTGTCCGACCAGACCAACTGCGGCTTTGGCGACAACTACGACAGCACCTGCATGGGCAACTACGACAACGGTGAGGAGATCATCTACCAGATCAACGTCACCACCGAGACCAACGTGCAGTTCTCGCTGACGGGCGACACGACCTACTCCGGTCTGGGTCTCGATTCGACCTGCCCGCTCAACGACACCACCTGCATCGACACCGATGGTACCTCGGGTACCGGGTCGAGCCTGGGCTGCCAGACGCTGGCCCCGGGTACGTACTACCTGCAGGTGGATACGTGGTCGGCGCCGGACTGCATCAACAGCTTCGACCTGTCGATGACGGCCTGCACGCCGTAGCGCGCAGCTGAGTTAGAAGCAAAAGGGCCTTCCTGCTACCTTCGGGTGCAGGGAGGCCTTTTTGTTATGCGCACGCGTGTCTCGCTCACCGCCCTCGCTGTCGGCCTGTCGGGCTGCCTGTCACAGGAACCCGGCACCGGCAGCACCACCGACGTCACCGCCGTACCCGACGTCGTGGATGCATTCGTTGGAGACAGCGGTAGAACGGACGCTGCCGTCGCGGATGCAGATGCTGTGGCGGACGCGGTGGTCGACGTCATCCCACCGCCCCCCGACAACTGCGCCACGGACGGGGAGTGCCAGGCCTGTGCCTATCCGAACGCGCCGGCCATGGAGAACGAGTGCTACTGCCCCGATTGTGGCACCACACCCATGTCTGAGGCCCGCTGCAGCTTCAACCGGGAGGCTTGGCAGGCCGTATGCGCCACGTTCTCCACGAGCTGCGCCGATATCCAGTGTGAGCAACCTCCCCCGGTGGTCTGCGACACCACCGTCGGCGTGTGTGCCTGGGACTACGAGCCACCCCTGTGCGGCGCTGACGAGGACTGCGTGCAGTGCAACTACCCCACCGCCCCCAGCGCCGAGGCGGCCTGCTACTGCCCGGCTTGCCAGTTCGTCCCGATGACCTCGGAGCAGTGCACCTACCACCAGCAAATCTGGTCGCTGCGCTGCTACCAGTGGTCACTGGACGAACCGTGCCCCCAAGTCGACTGCGCCAACCCAGGCGACGCGGTGTGCGATGTCGGTGCCGGCCAATGTGTTCAGCCGGCCCCCTGAGTCAACGCCCGCCAACAAGGAAGTCCAGGGCCACGGCGCAGAACCGGTCAGTAGCGTCGACATGCGCGAAGTGCGACGCCTCTTGGAGCCAGGCAAATTCGGCGTCGGGGACGCGTCGTGCCAGGACGGTGCCGACCTCGGGGGCGACCATCGGGTCTTCCTCGGCGTAGACCAGTTGGAGCGGCACCGGGAACCCCAAACTGGCCAGTCGGCGCTCCTCCAGAGCCGCTGCGAACGCATGCATCGGAGGCATGCTCATGGTCTCCGCCAGATACTTGTAGAACGACCCGAAGCCCTGCTCGGTGGCCAGCACATCACCGTACTCGTGGGCCTCCTCAAGGGACTTCAGCGACTCGTCGTAGTAGTGGACGTTTCGATGGGCCCAGCGCAGCACGTCGCGCGCCACAATCCGCTTGAGCAGGGCCTTCGCTCCCGGCACCCGAAGCGCCCACTGCAGCGCCACGAGCTTGGGCACGGGCACGCCTGGCGAGTGCAGGTTGACGAGCCGTCCGACCGCGTCCGGGCGCATCAGGGCCATGACCATGCAGAGGTAGCCCCCCATGGAATTGCCGATGACGTCGCAGCCCACGATGCCGAGCGCCTCCTGCAGCCCCAATAGCCAACGCGCCAGGCCGTGGGGCCGGAAGTCGGCGGCCAGGTCCGTCTCGCTGCGTCCCGCGCCAGGGAGGTCCGGGGCGAAGCAGGTGTAGTGGCGACCCAGCTCGTCGAAGGTGTAACGCCACGAGTAGCTGCTGGTCATCAGGCCATGCACCAACAGAAGCGGTGGGCCCTCGCCGAAGACCCGCACATGGGCTGCGATCGGGGACCATCCATCGACGCCGTCCACGAGGACGGTCCGCTGCTCGGTCCCGTGAAAGTGGTGAGGGCGGGTAGGCGTGGCGGGCAGGTCGGCGAACCGGCCTTGCTGAAATCCTCGGGTCATGACGGCGACTGTACCCGACTGGCACCAGCCCTGTCCGCTAGGCATAATTTGAGCATGAAGACCATCTGGGTGGGAGTTCTCGCGGCGGTCACACTGCTGCTGTCCCTGAGTGCGTGGACCGGTTGCGTGTCGGGTGACGACTGCAGGGGCTGCCTGATCGACGGCGTGTGCCACCCTGCGGGGACGCCTCAGCCCGGCAACCCTTGTGGCTTCTGCGCGCCCACCGTCAACGATGTCAACTGGAGCCCGGCGCCAGAGGACACGGCCTGTGACGATGACGGCGTCGCCTGCACCGACGACGTCTGCGACGGGCTGGGCGCCTGCGTCCACTCGCCGACACCGGGGACCTGTCGCATCGACGACATCTGTTACGCCGACCAGGATGCGTCGGTCGCGAACGTCTGTATGGTGTGCGACCCTTCGAAGAGCACGACCCAGTTCGTTCCGGCGCGGGATGGCCTGCTGTGTGACGACGGTGACGTGTGCACGGGCCCCGACACGTGCCTCACGGGCGAATGCACCCCGGCGACCATCGACGACTGCGACGACGGCCTGGACTGCACCGAGGACAGCTGCGACGGACAGGGTGGGTGCGTGCGCACGGTCGGCAGCGGCTTCTGCGCCATCGCCGGGGCCTGCATCAGCGACGGCACGGTCAACCCCAGCAATCCCTGCGAGTATTGTGACGCGGCCTCCAGCCCCGAGGCGTGGAGCGTCACCGTGTGCGACGACGGCGTCGCGTGCACCGACGACGTCTGTACCGGGCCCGGCACGTGCGACCATCCGGTGCTGGCCGACAAGTGCCTCGTGGATACACAGTGCTTTGACGACGGGCAGACGGACGGCTGCCTGGTATGCGACCCATCGAGTGCTCAGGACGCACTGACGGCGACACCGTGCCCCGTAGGCGCGGACCTTTGTCAGCCCAACACCTGCAACCCCGACACCAAAGCGTGTGAGCCGGGACCACAGGTGGACTGCAGCGACCTCGACGGCCTGTGCGCGGTGGGCACGTGCGACCCGACCGACGGCGGCTGTGTCACGGTTCTGCCCAGCGACCTTGGCTGCGACGACGAGGACGCGTGTAGCAGCGGCGACACCTGCACGGACGTCGGCGTATGCGAGGGGACGCCCTACACCTGCGACCCGTGCGAGGCATGTGACGGAACCGGTGGCTGCAGCGGCTTCGCCCCCGACGGCACCACGTGCGATGACGGCGCCTACGAGACCGCCGACGACGTGTGCGACGGCGCCGGGAGCTGTGCTGGCACCACCATCACGTGTGGGAACCCTCCCGCAGCCTGTGTGGCGCTCGAGCCCAACGGCACCGACTGCACCGAGGTCGTGTCTCCGAGCTTCTGCTACATCGGCGGCCAGTGCTACGCGATGGGCGAGAGCGGCCCGACCGACCCCTGTGTGGTGTGCAACGGAGGCACCGAATGGACACTGCGCAGCGACGGGGAGCTTTGCGACGACGGAGACCCGTGCACCGCAGGCGAGACCTGTACCGGTGGCCTGTGCGGTGGCGGCGGTCTGGCCCCATGCGATGGCTACAACCTCGCCTTTGTGACGCCGACCGCATTCAACGAGGCCGGTTTGAACACCTCCGCCGCCGACAGCGCGTGCAACGTTGCCGCCGAGATGGCAGGGCTGCAACCCAACGGCGCCCAACAGTTCATGGCCTGGTTTTCGGACGGAACCAGCACCGCCAGTGAGCGGCTTGCCGCAACGGGGGCGCGTGGATGGATTCGCATGGACGGCTTGCCCGTCGCCGATGAGGCGAACGACTTCAGCGAGGGGCGTCTTCGGTATCCCGTCGTGCTGGAGCCCGACGGGAGCAGCATCGGGTCCGACGCCTACGTGTTGACCGACACCGTCTCGGGCGGCTTCGCGAACTGTGGGCCACCCAACCGTGGCTACGGGCGGCTCGACTTCACCAACGGCGCCTTCTCTTCGGTCGGCTGCCAGGACCCGTTTGCCCTCTCACCCCGCCTGTTGTGCCTACAGACCACGCAACAGGGGACCTTGCCTTCTTCCAAACCCGTGTCCGAGCTTCCGCGTCTGGCGTTCCTCAGCGATCCGGCACCGCAGACGTACCTCACGACCTTCTCCGGCCCGGACTACTGGTGTCGCGACTCAGCCACCAGCGCCGGTCTTCCCACAGCGGACTATATCGCGCTGGTCGGCGTAGGCGGGCAGACGCCCAACTCGCGACTGATGGGCATCCCCTTCGATGGCCCGTTGTACCGTCCCGACGGCGTACAGCTGACCGAGGTCGCGAGCAGCCTACTGTCGGGCGCGCCGCTCCTCAGCGGCATCTCCGTCGACGCAAGTGGCGAGCCGGTCACCAGTCTGATCGCCATTGGGGCACCGGGGCTGGACATGGCGCCGGCGAACAACTGCGACAACTGGTCGATGACCACCGGGACGACCCTTCAAGCCCTGGGCGGTGGAAGTCTCGGCGACTGGTTCACCGCAACCCCCGATCCCCTGACCCCCAACCTCGCCCCCTGCACCGACCCGTTCCGGTTCGTGTGCGTGGAACGACGCCGCCACAACCGTGTCTTTTTGACGACGACCCAGCAGCCTGGTGGGGGGCTCGGAGGACGGGCCGGGGCCGACCAGTTATGCGAAACCCAGGCAGACGCCAACTTCATCGAGGGTACGTTCGTGGCTGTGCTGTCGACGTCGCTGCTGCCAGCGCGCGACCACATCGTGGCCGCCGGCGGCGGGGTCGAGCCACGAGGCTTCATCACCCTGGATGGCCGTCCCCTGGCCAACACCCTCGACGACCTCCTGTCCCCCACCGCCCGGCTTTGGTCAGCCCCCGACGTCGAAGTCGACGGCACACGCCTGAACACGGACGTCGGTGGCGCCGAAGTTCACACCGGCGGGTTGTTGGCCAGCGGGACCCCGGACGACTACTGCGGGGACTGGGACGGCGGCACCGGCACCACCATCGCGGGCATCGCCTCGGCGACCAACGCCGCGTGGCACAGCTTCGACCCCATCGGCAGCTGCAACAAGGTGCGGCGCATTCTGTGCGTCGAGGTGGGCTTCAACAACGTGTTGAACCCGCCCGAGCCGGTCACGGGCCGCGCGGTGTGGGTCAGTTCGAGCAAGCTCGTCCCCGGCGTCGACGGCGTCGATGCGGCCCACCAGCTGTGCGAGGACGAGGCCGGTACGGCAGGCCTCCCTTCAGGCGTGTACCTGGCGGGCATCGGGACCTCCTCGTCATCGGCCCTCAATGGCCTCGACAGCACGGGCGCGCCCTGGGTCAACCCGGATGGCGTACCCATCACCGCATCCGCTTCGGACCTCGATGACACCCAGGCTCCGCTGGACAGCGGCATCGTGGCGCACGCCGACGGAACCCTGGTGAACACCGACACCAACGTCTTCACCGGCGGCAACGCCTTCACGCTCAACGCCGCGCAGGCGGACACCTGCAACCAGTGGACGGACCCGACCTGGGCCGATGCGCCCAACCAGACCTTCCCCGGACTGACGCACGCCGCTTGGTTCACCGGGGCGACCTGGGGCGAAGCCAGCTGCGAGGCGCCGGGCGCCTCGGTCTTCTGCTTCGAAAAGCGACGCCACAACGTCGCCTTCATCAGCCAGCTCAGTATCACACCGGGAGCATTGGGTGGGGTCGAAGGTGCCGACGCCTACTGCCAGCAGCGCGCGACGTTCGGCGGATTCGAGGGCACCTACAAGGCGCTGCTCAGCGATGGCTCGCCCGACCCGCTGGCTCGGTTCGAGGGCGCCCGCGGCTTCGTGGATGTGTTTGGCAACCCGACCGCCGACACCCTGCAGCAGTGGCTCAGCGGCAAGCACCACCGACCGTTGCGCTACTCTGAGATCGGGGCCCCGGTGTCGTCACCGAAGGTCCCTCTGGCCATCACCTGGACGGGCGCCCAGCCAGACACCTGCGGGTTGTGGACCGACACGAGCGGCACCTTCACCGCCGCGTGGCCGGACGTCTACGACGGCGCCTGGACAGCGGCGGAGCCTGGCCTGTCCTGTGGCGACGACACCATGCACCTGGTCTGCATCGGCACGGACTTCGCCAACCCGCTTCCGCCGCCGCAACCCACGAACCCACGGCTGGCCTTTCTGTTGCCCGACGCCGTCCTCGGCGGCGGCGCGCAGTCCCTTGACGCCCAGTGCGCCGACACGGCCCGCGCCAGCCTGAGCCTCAACGCCGCGGCGCGCTTCAAAGCCGCCGTCGCCACGACGTCGGCGTCGATTCAGACGCGTCTCGGCCTCAGCACCGACCACGCCTGGGCGCGGGTCGACGGCACGCTGCTGGCGGAGACGACCGCGGACCTGGTGACCGGAAACCTGTTTACGGTGCCGCTCACCCTCGACGGCCAGGGCGTGGACCAGAACGTCTGGCTGGGTGCGGTCGACTTCGCTTCGCCTGCGCAGGGCGTGGCCGACAATTGTGGGGATTGGTCAGACACGGCCACCAACGGCTACAACATCGTCGTCAAGACGGTGATGGATGCGTGGCCGCAGGCGCCGGATGCCACGACGTCGTGCAACGCGCCGCAGGCGGTGCTGTGCCTTCAGGTCAACTGAGCGGCTACTCGTCAGGCACCACGGACGCTGTGCAGAAGACAAGGGCGTAGGAGACCGCGTTGGTGGTCTCGTAGATGAGGGTCTCCCCCTGAGTGATGCGCTCCATCGCGACAAACGCCAGCCGTGAGCCATCCGGGGTGAGGACCATGCTCGGGTGGCGAAGCTCCTCCAGCGTCGACGGCGCCGTCGTCGCCTGTCCCTCCTGCCCGAAGATAGTGGTCTTCCGCCACCCCGTGTCGACGTCGAACCGGGCAAGGCGCAGCTGGCCCCACGCCTCATCCGACCACCCCTGGGCGTTGTGCCAGACGGCGATGTCGTTGTAGGCGATATGGGCGCGGTCGGATGGGTCGAACACAATGACAGGGGCCCCACCGGTGAAGGCGTTGCCGTCGTTGCCCACATAGCCTTGCTCGGAGGTGCCCACGACGAGGTCGCTTTGCCATCCCGTGGGCGTGCGAACGAACCCCCAAAGCTGGGCCTCGAATACCGAGCCGGCTGTCCCGCGCCGACGATGATTGGCGGCGATGACCGGGGTGCCGCCACTGGATACGGCGATGGAGACGCCTCCACGCACGGCATCGGTGTCCCAATTGGGGCGGAAGTGAACCACCTCGCCCTCCCAGCTGCTGCCGTTGTACCGGGCCCAGTAAAGATGGCGGTTCATCGCCAGCGCCACGTGGACATAGCCGCTGGCGTCCACCGCGACATCGAGAATCTCGGCCTCGAGCGCCGGGAAATTCTCAGGCGGAATGTCGGGCGGAAAGTTCCAATCCGGGCTCTGGTCAAAGCTGGCTGTGGTGGGGTCGGACAGCTCGGTAGAGTCCCAACCCGCGGCTTCGCTCCACGTCGAACGGTAGATGCTGGTGCCCTGGAGACCGAAGACGTTCACGACGCCATTGGCGTCATGCTTGATCGCGTGGAGCCGCATGCTGACCCCGCTGCAGCACTCGGGCGCGCTGAGCCAGCTGCCGACCCCCTGCCGGGTATGCTCGACCCACCCCGTGCCAGTCCCCTCGATGACATGCGGCGTGCAGGCATCGTCGTAGAAGAGCCCGAACTGAACGCTCGTTGTGCCCGACGCGATAGGAGCCACCGTCTCTTCGGTCAACGTGTCGCCATCGAACTCGGCGTAGACCAGCTGACCGTCGCTATCCCGTCGGAACACCACGCCGAACCCGCCGCACGGGTTGACCTGGAGAAGCCCGGAGAGGTTGCTCTGGACCGGGTCGTAGCGCGAGTCCAGCGGTCCGGTCCGGTCGGTCCCCGAGATCGGGGTGGTCGCTCCGCAGCCGTCGCTCTGAATCGTGGTGGGCGGCAACTCCGCCCGCTCGAGTTCATCGAACAGGAACGGGCTCTCGACGATGCGACGCTTGTCGTCGGGACAACCGACCAGCAACCCGGCCCCCAACACCAAAAGCATCCAGCGCTTCATCCCAATCCCTCTCTGCGTCCTTTGCGTCCTTGGCGTCCTCTGCGATTAGAAGCCAACAAACCCGACTGGATGCAACTACCGAGCGCTACTCACCGTCGTCCCGCCGCTTCATCACCGGTGTATTCCTCGGCTTGCGCCCAGCGGTCCGCTGCGTCTGCCGCTTCTGCGGGTCTGCCTGCGCAGCGCCGGCCGCTGGCCGCTTCGCAGGCGTCGGGATCGGCGCCCGCTGCTGGGTCTGCGAGGGCTTCCTGGCGCCAGTGCCGCCACCACCGCCCGCCGCGCGGCTCACGAGTTGCACAAGCAACTGATGCAGCTCGCGCCCCTCCTGGAGGTTGTGCGCGGCCGCTCGCGCCAATGGCAACAACGTCTGGTTGATGAGCTCCAACTGCTGACTCAGCATGTCGCCAATCGCCGCGGGCGCCTCGGTCTTCACCGTGACATCCAGCTTCGGCTTGCTCAGCTTGGTCACGCTGGTCTCCAGCTGCTCGACCAGCTCCCGAAGGGCCTCGCTCTGCCCGCTGTCCGAATCGCCCTGAGCGGCGGACGCCGACGCCGACGATCGCGCCAGCGTCGCGGCCTCCATCAGGCTTTCGCGGATCCCGCTCAGCTGGTCACCCAGCAGGCTCAAGGTACCGGTCACCCGGGTCACCGGATCGCCCTCTTTACCGCCCGTCCGCTGCGTCCGTTGGAAAACCTGTTTGATCTCGCCCCAGCGCTTCGTCTCGTCCTCGGACATCTGCCCGCGCAGCTCGCCCAGCTTGAGCAGGTTCTGCTCGGCGCCGGTGGTCAGCGTCTGCGCCTCGGCCTTGAAGTGGTCCTTGATGAGGTTCTCGAGCTCCTCGGCGTTCATCGCGCTGACGAGCTTCTCGGCGATCTTGTTCATGTTCCGGTACGAGCCCTGGAGCTTGAACGGCGGCTCGGTGCGGAACGCGTCGTCCATCGAGGCCGAGCGGATGTACTCCTGGTTGACCGCCAGCAGGACTTCCTGAGCCCGGAACATCTTCTGGAAGATGTTGACGATCTCGTTGAGCTCTACGCTCGAGTAGGGGTGGCTCAGCTCGGTGCTGGCCATCTGCTCGCCCTGGGCGATGCGGATGATCTTGTAGATGTCCTGCTGCTCGCGAGTGGCCAGCGGGGAGAGCACTTCGTTGGAGGTCATCGCGTTTTCGATGTAGCTCAGCGCGAAGACCTCGTCGGCGCCCTCGAGCATGTCGCCCAGGTTGTAGGCGTCGGCACGGTTCGACAGCATGTCCGGGATCTGGAATTTCTCGCCCGACTCCGTGTAGGGGTTGCCGGCCATGACCACGCAGAACTTCTTGCCGCGCAGGTCATACGTCTTGGTCTTGCCCCGCCAGATGCCCTCGATGCGGCGCTGGGCATCGCACAGCGAGATGAACTTCTGCAGCAGCTCGGGATGCGTGTGCTGGATGTCGTCCAGGTACAGCATCACGTTGTTGCCCATCTCCAGGGCCAGGTTGATCTTCTCGACCTCCTGGCGCGCCGTCGCGTTGGGCGCCTCGCTGGGATCCAACGAGTGGACCTCGTGGCCCAGAGCCGGGCCGTTGACCTTCATGAACACCAGCCCCAGGCGGCTGGCGATGTACTCCATCAGGGTCGTCTTTCCGTAGCCGGGAGGCGAAATGAGCAGCAGCAGACCCATCAGGTCGGTCCGCTTCTTGTCGCCCGCCGCCCCCAGCTGCTTGGCCAGGTTCTTGCCAAACTCGGGCAGGTAGACCTCGTTGATGAGACGGTTGCGCACGAAGCTCGACAGCACCCGCGGCATGAACTCGTCGATGCGCAGCCGCTCGCGGGTATCGTCGAGGACGTTCTGCAGGACCTCGCGGTAGTTGCGATAACCCGGGACGACCTCGGAGACGAATCGCTTCAGCCGCGCCAGGAACTCGTCCAGCCGCAGCGTCATCTTGCGCTCGCTGACTCGGGGGTGCTGCCCCAGCAGCCCGGATACCTCGGCGAACGTCCGGGCCGAGCTCGTCTCCCAGCTCAGCGCTCCGTCGGTCACCAGCAGAACGACGGCCTCGACGACCGAGCCCGACAGCGCCTCGAGGGCTTCGTCACTGGCGACATACGCCATGACCCAGGCCTCGCACAGCTCGAACTGGCGGTCGGGGTACAGCGACAGGTCCGCCATGTCCTGGTCGAACGTGGCGAGCTGTCCGTGGTCCGTCAGATACTTGCGCAGCCCATCTCGGAGCTTTGCAGCGTCCCCCGAACAGGTGAACGTCACCCGGTCGGCGCGCAGCTCCTCGGCCAGGTACTCACCGGCCATAGCCAGCTCGGCCTCGGTCGGCCCAAGCGCGATGCCGTCGGCCTCCAGTGCTTCCCCGATCCCTTGACCCAGCTCCTCGGCGAACTCGGCCACCGCGGGGCTGTGGCTGAAGGCCGCCAACAATCGCCCGAGGGACCGCGCGCGACGCTGCAGCACATCGCGCAGCCCGTCGTCGTCCAGGCCCGCCCAATAGAGCGCAGCCATCGACCGCACCCGAGGCGAGAACCGGAGTTTGCCCGCCGTCGCGGTCAATGACAGCAGGCCCCGCAGGATCTCGGTGGCATCGGCGTCGTGCAGACCGCGCTCGTACCCCTCGTCGTAACGCTCGCCCGCGATCTTCCGCACCAGCTTCAGCAGGCCATCGCCCTCGGCGCGTTCGGCCTCGTGCAGGATGTCCAGCGAGAGCCCGTTGGTGCGCGCCTCAGCGGCAAACAGCAGCGACGCCGCCAGGAACTCGCCACGGTAGACGTCCCGGTTCTCGCTCACCAACGTCTGGTCCCAGAACGCCTTGGTGGCCATGAACCGCTCGTCGGTGATGGGCTCGTAGAAGTCGGTGCCCGTCAGGTGGGCCATCATGATGCCGTCGCGCGGCACCATGGTGAGCTCCAGCGGCTGCGTGTTCACGTTGAACCGCAGGTTACCCATCTTGATAACGGGGCCACCGCTACCTTCGCTGTCGTCGAACAGCTCCAGCCGGTCGCGCAGCCCGCGCAGAGCCTCCTGCCGCGCCGACTTCAGCATGCTGGCGACCTCGTCGCCCTTGACCGAGTCGCCCAGCTCCAACAGCTGCTCGCTCAGCGAGGTCAGCTTGTGGACCATGGGGTCGGACGCAAAGTAGGCGTTCAGCTCGCTGGCATCCTTGAACGTCTTCGCCCGCCGGGCCACGCCCTGGACGATACGCTGCGCCGCGGTCATGAGGTTCGAGGCCCGCCGCTGACGCGCGTCCAGCAGCGTCTGCTTCTTGGCCGAGAAGGCCTCGTAGATCTCCTCCCGCTTGGCCGCCAGGTCGCCCAGATACTCGTCGAACTCGCTGAACTTCCCTTCGAGTTCCTCGAGCTGGACCATCATCCGCGACAGCTGGTCATCGCACTTCTCCGGCGAGTCGGCCAAAGCCAGGGCCGACGACACGGATTGACCGAGGAGCTTGAACTGGGCCACGAACTCGGCCTTGCCCTCGGCGCTCATCAGCTCCTTGCGCTTGGCCACCAGGGTCGCGCGGACACGGTTGAGGCTCGAGAAGACGTCGCCAATGCCTTCGAGGATCGTCGTCCGCTTGGTGGGGTCGTCGACCTCCAGGCCGCTGACCACCTCGCTGATGACGTCGAGACCTTCGTTGATACGATCCAGGTCCTCAGCCAGGGGCTGCGCGTCGGTCGCTTTCTCGAGGGGCTCGATCTGCTTGTCCAGCGCATCGAGTTGCGTCAGCAGCGGCTTGAGCGCCTCGTCGTCGAGCAGGAACTCGACGGCCGCGTGGGAGACCCGGTCGAACTGCTCGACGGCCTCGGCCTCCAGGGCGTCGAGCGCCTCCTGATCGATGTAGCGGGTGTCGCGCAGGGTGATGATGTGGCCGCGCTGGGTCCGCAGAGACGCCAGCGCCCCCATGAACTGGTCCACCTGCTTCCAGCCCTCGGGGCGCAGCGTGCGGACGAGGTCGACCTGCTTGGTCTTGGCGTCTTCGAGCGCGTCGACGGCCTGCTGCTTGAGGACGACGACCTTCTCGAACTCCTCGATGATGAGGTCGACGTTGCCCGCGATGGCCTTCAGCGGCGCCTTGAGGTCACCGACCTCTTCCCGCCCCAGCCAGTAGAACCCGTCAATCGTGCGGGTGACCGCCCGAGCGAGGTCCTCGAAGCGCTGTCGCGTGGGCTCTTGATGCTCGATTCGGCGCCGGATGGTCAGACACTCGGAGATGCCGCGGACCAGGTCGGCGTTGCCGATGTTGGCCAGGTAAGACCCATCCGTGGGCGCCTGCGAGGCGAACAGCTGGGTCATGAACGGGGTCTGCCAAATCTGCATCTCGTGCGCCCGCGATGGCTCGGCGCTCTTGGTGCGGAACACGGCCATGGTGCCGTCGTCGAACAGGGAGTACCCGTCGCACTGGATGAAGTTGCTGATCTCCTTGCGGATCATGTTGTACGGCAGAAGCAGGTACCGGCCGTCTTCCCGGTGGTGATAGACGTACAGCACGTCCTCACCGTTGGGCGACTGGACCTTGGCGATGTGCTCGATGTCCTCGACCTTGGCGTCGAAGACCTTGTACTCACCGGTCTGCAGGTAGTAGCCGCCGGGGAAGACGATGCCGTGGTCCTCGGGCAGCTCCATGCAGCCAAAATGCAGGGCGTCGATGCGCACCGCCGACTGGGCGCGAGTGTTGAACACCAGATAGCGCCAGTCCTTCTCGCGGTAGGGCAGGACCTTCAGCAGCACCAGGGCGCCCACGACCTTGTAGTAGATCTTGGCATCGCCGAGGGACTGGTTCCGGTCCTCCACCGGCTCGCGATACACGCCCAGACCGTCTTCGGTGTTGTCCTCGACCTTGATGGTCAGGTCGCCGCCGACGGTCTCCACGAAGACGATGTCCTCGATGTTGACGTGGGGGTTTTTCCCCTGGACCTGCATCTCGCGGGTGACGGCGTCCCACTCGAAGTCGAACGAGTGCGGGAAAACGTGATCCTCGTCACCGCGGTTGTCGAGGTACTTCACCCGCCCGTCGGGATACAGCTCCCACCGGAAGACGCGGACGTCGTCGACCCGCTCACCCACCTGGAACACCGCCAGCACCTTGGTCTCGGTGCGGCGCAGCTGCAGCAGGCGCGCGTTCTTGTAGTACTGGTAGAGTTCGCGGAACTCGCCCTGGAAGCCCGGGTCGTCCAGGAAGCCGGGGATGGCCTCGATGGGCTGGGCGGAGAACTCGTAGTTGCCGTCGTCGGTCGCCGAGAACTTCTGCAGCGACAGGACCTCCGACAGCGACGTCTCCTTCTTCAGCCCGATGAAGACGTTGTAGCCGAACACCATGACGTCGCCGATGGCGATGATGTCGCGGGCCAGGCAGTTGTGCTCGGTCCGGATGACCTGGGTCCCGACCGAGTCGAGCTCCTGGCCACCGAACTTCTCTTTGCGCTCCTCGTTGAGGGCGTTGGCCCGCTTGGCCAGGTCGCGCCCCAGCTCGATGAGCCGGCCACGGATGACCTCGTAGTTGCCGCTGTCGAGGCCCTCGGCCTCAGCGGACGCCGCGGCGCCCGCCGAGTCCGTCTCGGGTGCAGTTGCCATGTTGTCGGCGCCGCCTAGCTACGCAGCTGGTCGATGCCGAGGTCCTTGGCGGCCTTGACCAGCTCGTCGAGCTTGCCCCGTACGTCCTTGCTCTTGCCGGAGGCGACCTTGGCCAGCACGGCGCTGAGCGTCAGGTTCTGCAGCGACTGCGAGGTGACCGCCGGCCGCTGGAGGATGTCCTTGAGGTCCCCGGGCAGGCTCTCTTGGCCACTGAGGTAGGGCTTGAGCACCGTCTTGAGGGTTTCGCTGTGATCGATGGCGCCGTCAAAGCTCTTGCCGATGCTGATGGCGTTGACGAACTTGTCGAAGAAGTCCCCGTCGCCGCCGACAATCTGGATGTCGGCGGTCTGGAACGCCTGGCTGAGGATGCGCGCCTGGGCCAGCGCCACGTCCTTCTTGGTGTCGATGGCGGCCAGCTCGACCTCTTTGCTCTTCTCGAGCTCGAGGCGGAACTCTTCGTGCTCGCGACCGACGCCGTCCAGCGCCTTCATGGCGGTGGCCTTCTCAGCAAGACCCTTGGCCTCGGCCTCCAGCTTCAGCTGAATCGCCGCCGCCTCGGCCTCGCCCTTCTTCTGGATGGCGGCCGCGTTGGCCTCCTCGATGCGGACCTTGGCCAGGCCGGCCTCTTCGTCGCCCTTGACCTTGGCCAGCGCCTGCTCGCGGGTCACGGTTGCCTCGGCGAGGCCCTTCTTCTCGATGGCTGTGGCCTGGGCCTCGTGCACGCGCACGGTCGCCATGCCCTTCTTCTCGGTGCCCTCGGCCTCGGCCTCCATCATCTGGAGCTTCACCTTGGCCTCGGCCGCCCCCATCTTCTCGATGGCCTGAGCGTCGGCTTCCTTGACCTTCACGCGGGCCAGACCTTCGGCGGCCTGCTCGGCCTGCACACCCTCGGCCAGGCGAATCTTGGCCGCGGCTTCCTTGTCGCTGGCTTCGAGGTCGGCATTGGCCCGGATGAGCTTCTGCTTGGCCTCGAACTTGGCGACCTCTTCCTGAGCCTCGGCGGCCTTGATGTTCTTGACCAGGGACTCCTGGGCCTCGGCCTCCGCGGTGATGATGACCACCTCTTTGCGCCGCTCGGCATCGGCCTTGGCGCGGAGGTCCTTAATCTTCTCTTCCTCTTCGGCGACGTTCTTCTCGACCGACACGCGGGCGGCGATGACGTCGGCAATTTCCTTCTTCTGCGCTTCGACTTCCTTCTCTTTGCTGATGCGCGCCAGCTCGACGTCGCGCTCGCGGCTGATGGCCTCCATGTGGCGCTCGCGCTCGACCCGCTCGGTCTCGACGGCGACCACGCGCTCGCGGTTCTTGCGGGCGACTTCGATCTCCCGCATCCGGTTCTCTTCCTGCACGGCGATGAGCTGCTCGGCCTGAATCCGGGCCTCCTCGGCGCGCTGCCGCTCTTCCGCCTGAACGCGCAGCACCTCGGCCTGCTGCCGGGCTTGCACCTCGGCGATCTTGCGGTTCTTGTTGGCCTCCGCCTCAGCCCGCGCGCGCTCCATCTCGAAGACCTTCTCATCGGCCTCGACGTTCTTGGCCGTGATCTTCTTGCGCTCTTCCTGCTTGAGCTCGTTCGTCAGAACGTTCTCTTCGGTAGTGATCTTGGTGATCTTCTTGATGCCCTCGGCGTCCAGGATGTTGGCCGGGTCCATCTGGTTGAGCGGGGTCTGCTCGAGGTAGTCGATGGCGGCGTCTTCCAGGGCGTAGCCGTTGAGGTCCTTGCCGATGACCTGGATGATCTGGTCCTTGAAGTCATCCCGCTCCGTAAACAGAGAGCTGAAGTCGAATCGCTTACCCACCGTCTTGAGCGCTTCGGAGAACTTCGCGATGAACAAATCTTCCAGCGTGCGCTGGTCCGAGGCGCGGGCGCAGCCAATGGACTGGGCGACCTTCAGCACGTCGTCCTGGGTCTGGTTGACGCGGACGAAGAAGGTCACCTTGATGTCGGCGCGCAGGTTGTCCTTGCAGACCAGGCCGTCCGCGCCGTTTCGCGACACGTCGATGGTCTTGAGCGAGATATCCATCACCTCGGAGCGATGGATGATGGGCACCACGGTCATGCCGGTGAAGCTCACGTTGACCGTCGAGACCTTGTTGACGATGAGGGCCTGGCCCTGATCGACCTTCTTGTAGAACTTGGCGATCAGGATGCCGAAGCCGATGATCAGTACGGCGACGACACCGATGATGGTGAGGACGAACTCGATGGGCATGACACACACCTCCTGTGGTGGGGCGACTTTGTGCGGTGGTTCGCGCGCGGTGCCACACAGACGAGTGGCATCGCGGCGGGTGTGAGATGGGCCGTGTGCGTACCCGAGGTGGTAGCGCGGACACGCAAAAGTGGCAAGACCAGCAGACGAGGTTCACGGCGGTCCTCGCGCCCGTTTTCAGGCCGTTGCCATGCCGCCGGTTACGTCGTCATTTCCGAGCGATTCAGCAGGTCGTCCAGGGGCTCCACGGTGTAGACCCCGTCCGACGGGTCGTAGTCGATGACCATGGCCTTGTCGCCGCGCTTGAGCCGACCAGGCTCACAGCGAATGTTGACCACCAGGCTGGCGCCGCCGTCTTCGATGCGGCCCTGACCAAAAGACTGGTCGACCTTGCCGGTGGTGACCTCGAGTTCGCGGCCGACCAGCTCGCGGGAGGTGATGCCGACATCGTCGACCATGACCTTGGCGATGGGGGCGCCTGCCAGCTTGGCCAGCAGCCAGCCGCCTACCGCGGCAGCACCGCCGGCAGCGAGGCTCATGACCAGCCCGGCGTCGGTCGGGTTGTCGGCGAGATTGTGGATGAGCAGGAAGCTGATCATCCAGCCAAAGAAGGCGAATAGTGAGGCGGTGATGGTGATGGGCACTCGGCCCTTCTTCGCCCGAGCGTTCTTCCGACGGTTGGCGTCGAGCAGTTCCGCTTTGGCATCCACCGCGGCGCTGGCGCCATCGACGGCGGCGGCCTTTGCGTCCAGCGCATCCGCGGCTCCGTCGACCGCCTCGGCGGCGCCATCCAGCGCTTCGGCAGCGCCATCGAGCGCCTCAGCCCCTCCATCCAGCGCGTCGGCCGCGCCATCGACGCCGTCCAGACCGTCCAGATCCACCATGCCGAGCATCGACAGCAGCCAGTAGAGCAGCGCGACGGCGAGGAGAATCGTGAAGATGACGGTTGGGAAAGCGAGGATTTCAGCGACAAACGTCGACATGCAGGACAGAACCTCCGGCGCCCCAATCGCGTGTGGTGGGCGGTGAGTGCGTGGTGTGTGGGCTTGGACGCAAGCTAGACGCCAGAGCGACGCAGGCAACGGCAAACGCCTCTGCACGGCGGTTGTAGGCGATATCTGTCCGAACAGTCAATAACACTGGGCTATAGACCGAGACACCACCATCGACGTGATTAATAGATGCGTTTGCGGCTACACCCCGAAGTCGTCCAGGGGGGCCACGTCGAAGGCGTGCTCGCCCGGATTCCACTGCACGATGATGGCCTTGTCGTGGCGCTTGAGCTTGCCTGGCTCGCAGCGCACGTGAATCACCAACCCGGCGCCGCCGTCCTCGACCCGCGCCTGCCCGAAGTGGTCGTCGACCTTCCCGGTGGTGATGGTGCACTCCTTACCCACCAGCCCCTTGTTTTCCTTGGCCGGCGCTACGTGGAACACCTTGGCCAGGGGCATCGCGGCGACCCGCGCAAACAGCCAGCCCGCCACCGCCGCGCCGGCGCCCGCCCCCAGCATCAGAGGCAGACCCGCATCGGTCGGTGTATCCGACAGGTTGTGGACCAGCAGGAAGCTGGTCGCCCACGCCCCCAGCGTCCACAGCGAGAACCGAATGGTGACGGGCACCCGGGAACGCCCTTTGGCGGCTCCCATTGCTGCGGCGTCGGCCGCATCGGCCCCGCCTTCGAGGGCCTCGGCCGCCCCGTCCAGCGCGCCGGTCTTGGCCTCGATGGCTTCCGCGGCACCGTCCAGCGCGCCGGTCTTGGCCTCGATGGCTTCCGCTGCCCCGTCGAGGAACCCCGCCTTGGCCTCCAGCGCTTCGGCCGCGCCGTCCAGCATCCCAGCCTTGGCCTCCAACGCCTCGGCGGCCCCGTCGAGCATGCCAGCCTTCGCCTCGAGCGCTTCTGCAGCGCCATCCAGCATGCCTGCCTTTGCTTCGAGCGCATCGCCCGCCCCGTCCAGAGCATCGAGACCACCGTCGGCAGCGCCCCCCGCGCTGTCAAACGCATCGAGGTCCAGCACCCCCAGGATGACGGTGAACCAGTACACCAGGATGAGGCCCAGACAGATGGTGAAGATCACCGTGGGGAAGGCCAGGATTTCGGCCAGAAATGCTTCCATGGCGCCTATTGAGGCACAAACGCCGGGGGAGCGAAAGCCGTTGACGTCGGCCGTCGCGAAGGGCGAAGCCGGTGCTGCGCGAGCCGTTCGCCCCTGACGGCTGCTTCACGTGGCCGGCGTGCTGGGCTGAGCCCCGTCGAGCCGGGCCGACAGGATTCCGGCGCCGGCAGCATTGGTGCTGACAAAGAGCACCTGAACCAGCGGAATCATGGTCAGCAGGGTGCCCAGGGTGCCCACCGCCAGCACGAGCCGGCGACGGGCCACGAGGTCGCTCTTCTGTTCGCCGTAGCGGACATCGTGAAGCTCGTAGTGATAGCTCATGAGGTCCCAGCCCATGGTGTGGACGGTGAGCAGGAACTGAGCGACGAAGTAGAGCGTGGCGCCGTACGGCAGAAGGTTCAGGAAGAGCAGGGCCAGGGAGAAGAACAAAAACCGCCCCAGGCGCCGTAGCTCCACGCCAATGAGCCGGGCCTCGACGACCAGTCCCTCGGGGCGACCGGGCACCAGGGGCCCGCCGGCCCAGTTCCTGGCCGCGTTCCAGATCTTCGCCCGGTAGATGGGCAACACGATGCCGCTGACCATGGCGAAGACCACTGGCGCCATGAAGACAAAGGCCGAAATGAGGGCGCTTTCGATGAACGGCATGGAGTTGTCGAGCAGCCAGCGGATGGCCGCGTCGATGAACCCGATGCCCACCTCAGGAGGCGCCGCGTGGACATCGCGGACCAGCCAGATGATGCCCCAGATGGGCAGGGCAAAGATGACGGCAAACACCACGGTGTTCACGAAGAGGCCGCTGATGAGGGGTCCGCGAACCGACGAAACGGTGAGGCTGGCGCGGAGGCCAGCGAGCATGGACCGTATGCCGCCCAGGGGCGACACCGCGCGTGTGTCAGGCATGGCGCCATGGTGGGCACCGGCCCGGGGCTGGCAAGGCCGACGAGCCGTGGTCTACCCTGCTCCTGTGAACGCGACCCGACGGACAACGGCCATCATTGGCGCAGCGTGCCTGCTTGTCCTGGTGGGCTGTGGCAAGGACCGGAAAGACGTCAAAGACGACCCGGCCAAGCCCGATGCGACTGCGCCCGTCAAGAAGACCTGGCCCTGGAAGCCTCTGAAGGCATCGGCCATCAAGGCCGCGGGGGCCATGGAAGGGCCCCACGCAGGCTGGAACCCCGACGACAACACGTTTGGTTTGTGCCAGTGGGAGTGCGCCGACCGGCAGAGCGACCATGAGCTGGAATGCTACGTCGGCAAGCCCAACGCCAAAGGCGAGCCCATCGCCCGACTCACGGACACCAGCGACCCCACGTCGCTGGAGACCGCGGGCATCCTTGCCACGCCCACGGGCGACGCGAAGAAGCCCTTTGGGACCGCCACGCTCAAGACGACGTCAAAGACCCTCGAGGAACACTGCGAATGGGAGCTGACCGCAGTTGACGTGTCGGGTTCGACGAAGGTGCTGGCGCAGGGGCGCGTCGCCGATTGCATCGAGGCGCCGACGTTCAACGCCTATGCGTCGCCCGATCGCAAGGCCTATGCCCTATGGGTCGAGCATTCGGGCGACCACGGCTGTGCCGGCAATGATGTCCTGGTGCTGACCGTCCCGCCCTGAATCAGGGAGGCGGCACCAACGACGCGTCGATCGTCATCGTGCCTGCGGTGGTCCCCTCGACGAGGACCGTCACCGTGAACGTCGGCGGCACCGTCGACTTGTCGAACTGACCGGACCACGTCGCCTCGATGGCAGCGCCCGTAGCCGTCCCGGTGGCCAGACCCGTTTCGTCGATGCTGTCGCAGATGAACACGACATCAGGGTCGATCAGCCCACCTCCGACGTCACAAAGGGCGTCGATCGTGAACAGGGGAGTGGCGTACGGGTCGACCGTGAAGGCGATGTTCGGGTCCTCGCAATCAAAGGATATGCCCAGGTAGGTGAAGTTCCCGACCATCGCGCCCGCCCAGTTGCCCTCCCACGTCTTGGCGGTGGGCTCACACATACCTGACAGACACAGCGGTGCGTCGGTGTCGCAAGTGCCGCAGGTGCCGCCGCAGGCGTCTGGGCCGCAGTTCTTGTCGGTGCACTGCGGGACGCACTGACATTGCCCCATCAGGCACTGCTGGGTCCCCGGGCAGAGGCCCGCGTCGTTGGGGCCACAGAAGCCACCGCAGCCATCGGGCCCACAGTTCTTGCCCGTGCAGTCGGGCGTACAGGGATCGGCTGTGCAGGCACCGTCGACGCAGTTCGGTGTCGGGTCGCTGCACGTCCCGCACACCCCACCACAGCCGTCGTCACCGCAATCTTTGCCGGTGCACTCCGGGATGCAGGTATCGGCAGTGCAGATGCCGTCGACGCAGGTCGGCGTCGGGTCGCTGCAGGTACCGCAGACGCCTCCGCATCCATCGTCGCCGCAGTCCTTGCCGGTACAGTCCGGGGTACAGGGGTCGGCACTGCAGGTGCCGTCCACACAGTTGGGCGTCGGGTCGCTGCAGGTCCCGCAAACCCCTCCGCAGCCGTCGTCGCCGCAATCCTTGCCGGTACACTCCGGCGTACACGGGTCGGCGCTACAGGTGCCGTCCACGCAGTTTGGGGTCGCAGGGTCGCAGGTGCCGCAATCGCCGCCGCACCCGTCGTCGCCGCAGCTCTTGCCCGTGCAATCCGGTGTGCACACATCCGCCTGGCAGACGCCAGCTACGCAGTTGGGGGTCGCTGCGTCGCACGTGCCGCATTCGCCGCCACAGCCATCGTCGCCGCAGTCCTTGCCGGTGCAGTCCGGGGTGCACTGCTCCACCTGGCAGCTTCCGGCCACGCAGAAGGGAGCAGCGTTGGGACAGGTTCCGCAGACCCCACCACAGCCGTCGTCGCCGCATTCGGCGCCATCGCAAGTGGGCGTGCAGCCGCACACGTTGTCGGTACCGCTGCCGCCGCAGACATTGGGGGCCGTGCAGACGCCGCAGCTGACCGTCGTGCCGCACCCATTGTCGACGACGCCGCAGTCGAGCCCACGGTCTTCGCACGACATCGGGGTGCATCCGCCGTCACCCCCACTTGTCTCGGCGCCACTATCGGATGCTCCGCCGGCATCAGGCGCTACTACTTCGATATTGCCGCAGGCTGCAAGCAGCAGTGCGGCACCAGCAAGGGCACACAAGGCTCTCATACGTCGTCTCCTCCTCCCCGAGGGTGACCAAACGCCGGACCCTTTTCAACTCATCAGCGCAATCAGTCGAGGTATGCCGCTTCATCGAGCGCAGTCATCAACCTCGCCCGGACCTGTCCGCAGCCCTGGCTGGCGTCGACAACCACCGGATTGGCGCCCGTACGGTCGAACTGTTGCTGCACGCAGGCGCCCAGGTCCACGTCCTCGAACAACTGCTGCATGTCGACGTGAAGGGTCAGCGTGAGCTTGTCACCCGCTGCCGCCTCGATCCCATCGTCTTGGCGGAACATCAGCATGTGCGTCATGTCCACCGGCAGCGAAAACGCCAGGGCGCGGCCTGCGACCGTCACCTGGCCGGCCAGCGACAGCCCCGTCACCGTGGCCCGCACGGCCTTGTAGGAGCCAGCTGGCAGGTTGAGCGTCCCCAGAGACGGCGACCAACGCTGCTCGAGGAGCAATGCCGTGATGGGGCCCGGTACCGAGAGCCGGTTGTCGGCGCCGCAATCGAGGTCGACGCCCGATGCCCTCTCCAACGTCAGACAGTCCACGGGCTCGCCACGCCGATCGAGGTCGACCCGCAGCTCGTCGACCACCAGCTCGGCGCTGTCGAGGACCACCGTAGCCCCACCCGCGTCCACAATGTCCAGCGGCGTCGCCATGTCGGCGAGGCCAAGGGCGAGCATCACCTCGGCGGTCTCGGGTTCCGGGGGAGGCTCCGGGGTCTGCCCGTTGCCGGTCTCCAGGCCGCCGCACGCAGACAGCAGGAGGAGCGCCGCCAGGAGGCTCAGTCTCTTCGTTGGGTGACCGGAAACAAGGCCAGACATAACTGATACACCTCTTTGCCGGGAGCGGTCCCGACATCGCTGCCCTGTTGGGACAGCTGCAACACCTCTGCGCGCAACTCTGAGAGCTTAGCACAAACGCGCTCGTACTCTTGCTTGTCGAGCGGCACGGTCACCGAGGTGATGTTCCGCTCGGTCGGGGAAACCTTGTCCAGAGCGCGCGAAGCGAGCTCGAGCATCTTCCGATGAAAGTTCCTCACCGCCAGGCTGCGGACAGCCGGCCCCGAGGAAAGCACCGGCTCGGCGGGGCGAGGGATCCCCTCCGCGTCGGCGACGATCAACCCCAGGCGTTCCAGCAGCTCCAGCGCACGACGCACGACCAAAGGGCGAACCCTTGGGCGCAGCCGTCGGGCGATGGCCTCGGGATCTGGGATGAAGTCGGTGAAGGCCGCCAGCTCGCGAATGACAAACGCGTACCACCGGGAGTAGGCCTCGTATTGGTCGGCCTGCAACCGCCCCACCGGGTCGTGCACCGACAGGGTCTGCAGGCGGCCAAAGTAGCGGTTTCGGGCCTCGTCGCTCTTGGCCTGGTCGAGCAGGACCAGGGTCTCGAAGATGTCCCGTTCCTTGGCCGACAGGTCGAGGCCCTTGGCGAAGCGATCGATGGAGTCCTGCGACAGGTTGCGCTTGCCGTCAGCGACCAGCTTGAGGAACGAGGGCGAGTTGAACCCGGCGACCCGAGCGAACCAACGATAGCTGAACTGGGACTTGGTCGCGCGAAGGTACTCCACCATGTCGCGCACGAACGCCCTGTAGTCGCTGAACCGTGCAATGACCGGACGCTCGGGCGCTGCTTGTTTACCGTCAGTGGTCAATCGGTGCACCTCGGCTCGAACACCAGACTTTTGAAATCAATATGTTGAGACCCGCAACCGTACACTAGTCGGTGAGCCTGAAGCGAGCGGTACTCTATCGGAAAACGTTTTCGTAGGCCTCGGGCATGCGCCGAGAACCCAGCCCGCTATCCTCTTAGCCTCATGCCTAACGCGAGGTACCTGTGTCGCTGAAGACGTTGACCACGAGCATTGCGGCTCTCCTGCTGGCCACCGGCTGTCCCGAGGAGGAGCCGAGCACGCCCACTGGCGACACCCAGGTGACCACGGACGCGACCCAGGACGCGGTCGGCGATGGCTCGACCGGGGACGTCCCGACAGGTGACACGCCCCAGGCCGACGGCACACAGCCCGACGCCGCGCCGGACACGCCGACGGTCGATGTGGGTGGAGATACGCCCAGCGGCGACGGAACCACCGGAGACGCCGCCACCGTGGACGTGCCGACGGGCGATGGGACGACGGGCGACGCGACCACCGGAGACGCCTCGACGGGCGACGCCACGACTGGAGACGCCTCGACGAGCGATGCCACGACCGGAGACGCCTCGACGGGCGATGCCACGACTGGAGACGCCTCGACGGGCGATGTCACCACCGGAGACGCCTCGACGGGCGACGCCACCACCGACGCGGCGGTCACTGACACGGCCGCCGATACGACAACGGCGGACGCAACCGGTGACGCCGCCCCAACCGATACCAGCAGCACCGACACCGGCACCTCCGATGTCCCGCCGCCCGCCGACGGATGCCCGGCGTACCACAAGTTCTGCAACGGCACCTGCGTCAATGTTGCCGCCAGCGCAGACAACTGCGGCGACTGCGGCGTAACCTGCACCGCCCCGGAGGTCTGCTCGGCCGGGCAATGCAAAGACACCTGCCTGACGGGCCTCAGCCCCTGCAATGGCACTTGCGTCAACCTCGACACTGACAGCGACAACTGCGGTAACTGCGGCTTCCCTTGCCCGGACGGCGAGGGCTGCGTCAACGGCAGCTGCACGCCGTCCATCGCGACCGGTCCGCCGCCGGCACAATGCGAGGGCTTCGAGGCCCCGATCATCCTCGAGGGTACCCAGACGTGCCTGGGCGAGCAGGCGCAGGTCGAATTTACCTGGGGCGTGTGCACCTGCGAGAGCTTCAACGCCCAGGGGCAGTTCTTCACCGACGCCTACGACAGCAGCATCGGGCCGTACGAGCCCGGCCAGATCGGCGGCGGTGTGGGCACGAACCAGACGTTCACGGTTCAGAACGACGCCGAGATCGGCGGCTCCCTCTTCGTCGCCGGGACGACTGGCGCCAGCAGTGGCAGCGAGCTGGAGGTGCTCGGCGAGGCCCACTCTGCGGGTGACTACACCGTCTTTGGTAGCGGCGTGGTGGGCTTCGACGCATTCATCGCGGGCGATACCACCGGGCCCATCGCCATCGGCGGGACGTTGTATACCCCTGACACGGCAACCGTCGGATCCGGGGTGACGTACTCCGCGCTGGTCACCGAGCCGGTGTCGGTGGAGCCGCCCTGCCGGTGTGGGGAAAAGATCCCGGTCACCAGCATCGTCGCGGAGTACCAGACGAACAACGACAACGCGATCATCGGGCTGGATCCGACGGCGCTTTCGAACTTCCCCGGCAAGAGTCACCTCGAGCTGCCCTGCGGCATCTACTACCTCGACTCCATCAACACCGGACAGGATCTCACCATCGTCGCGACCGGACGCGTCGCGCTGATGATCGGCGGCGACTTCAACGCCGCCAATAAGCTCCAGATCATGCCGGCGCCATCGGGCGAGCTGGACGTCTTCATCGCGGGCACACTGGTCGCGTCCAACAACGTCAGCATCGGCAATCCGAACTTCCCGGCCCTGATGCGCATGTACGTGGGCGGTGCAGCCCCGCTGGAGTTCAACAACAACGCCGACATCGCCGCGTTCATCTACGCGGCCTACAGCGATGTATCATTCTTCAACAACACCGAGATCTTCGGCGGCGTCATCGCCAACAGCTTCGACGCCAAGAACTCGATGAGCGTCCACTACGACCGGGGCGTGCTGAACGCCGGTGTCGATTGCCCGGACGACGACCCGGGTGCGACGTGCTCGTCCTGCGCTGATTGTGGGAACCAGGCCTGCATCAACGGTAGCTGCGGCGCTTGCGTCACCAGCGCCGACTGCTGCTCCCCGCTCATCTGTGCGGGTGGCGAGTGCATTTCCCTGTCGGTAAACCCGTAGGGAACACCAGATATCGCGATTCTGGGCTACTGCCCGGGGAGGGAGAGAGGCTGGGCCGGTCCGCGAAAGCGGGCCGGCCCTCTTCTTTGTCGCATCCCCCACAACGACAAAGGCCAGCGCTGGGTCAGCGCTGGCCTTGTCGTCGAGGATGCTCGCGGAGCTACAGCGAGGTGTGGCACCCGAAGCAGCCGAAGCCCTCGCCCGTGGCCGGGTCGAAGGGGTTGGCGCTGAGATGCTCGACCATCGCCGGGGTCACCTCGTTGTACATGAAGTCGACAATGTCGGAGTCGCCCGGCATCGGGAAGGCCGCCGGGTCCAGCTTGGGCAGGTCCGGGTTCGGCATGGTGAAGCCGCTGGTGGAGTGGCAGGTGTTGCAGGTGAACTGCGCGAACTTCGTGCCGTCGTGGGCCTTGAACTTGGCCGACATGTCGGGGAAGACGACTTCGCTCATGAACTGGCTCTTTTCGGCAGCGGTCGCCGTGGGCCAGTCGATGGTCGTCGGTGTGGTCGGGGTGGTGTCGCCGTCGTCGCAGGCCACGAGGCCGAACATGGCGAGAGCGACAAGCGCAAAGCCAACACGCTGCATGGGGGAACTCCTTCTACCCAGTGATGAACAGCCACGCTACGTGGCTCCCGTGAAGGGCCGGAGTATCAACACGACAAAAGACTGTTGTCGAGTTGTAGAGGCAGGCTTGTACTCCGCGAGTGTACGCGCGTGAAAATTCCCCGGCGACACGAGGGGTTTGCAGCTACTAGCGTGGGCGCTTGCTGCATAGAGGGTAGAGAGATGCGAGACATACTGGGGATAGCGGCGGTCGCCCTGACTGTTGGGACGGTTGCATGTAGCGACTCGAACACCGGCACCACCACGGGCGACATCGGCGTCAACATCGATGCCGGGGACACCGGCAGTGGCGACGCTGGTGACGCCGGCAACGAGCAGGCCTGCCAGACCGCCGCCGACTGCGACTTCGAGCTCAACGAGTGCGAGATTGCGGCGTGCGAAAACAACGTCTGCGTCATCGCCGCGGCCGAGGACTTCAGCGAGTGCAAGGACGGCTTCAAGTGCACCGGGCCGGACTTCTGCATTGGCGGCCAGTGCGGCGGCAATCCCATCAACTGCGATGATGAGGACGACTGCACCGAGGACACCTGTGACGCCAAGACGGGATGCGTGAACACGCCGCTGACCGGCGCTGTCTGTGACGACGGCGACCCCTGTACCAGCGGCGACGTCTGCGACGCCGGCCAGTGCACCCCCGGCAGCGCGGTCGAGGGCTGCTGCGTGTACGACGCCGAGTGCGACGATGACGACGTCTGCACCGACAGCAACTGCCTCAACAACCAGTGCGATGTGAGCTTCAACTTCGCGCCCTGCGACGACGGCAGCCCCTGCACCCTGCAGGACCACTGCGATGGCGCCGGAGCCTGCGGCGGCACGGGGCTGGTCTGCGACGACGGCAACCCCTGCACCACCGACAGCTGCGACGAGAGCAACGGCACCTGCGTGTCCACCCAGGCCCCCGACGGAACGGCTTGCGAGGATGGCAACCCCTGCACCACCCCAGACACCTGCGACAACGGCAGCTGCGTCGGTCAGGGCAGCCTGTGCCAGTGCACCGCAGACGCCGACTGCGTGCCCTTCGAGGACGGTGATCTGTGTAACGGCACGCTCAAGTGCCTCGATTTCGCGTGTGTCGTCGATCCCATCACCGTGGTCGCCTGCAATCCCACGGGTGACACAGCGTGCGTGAAGAACACCTGCGACCCGACGACCGGCCAGTGCGTGCCGACCCCGTCGGCCGATGGCACCGTGTGCGACGACCAGAACCTGTGCACCGACAACGATGCCTGCACCAACGGCCTGTGCATCGGCGGCAACTCGTCCTGTGACGACAACAACCCCTGCACCTTTGACGCCTGCAGCGTCGCCACCGGGTGCACCCACACCAACAACACCCTCCCCTGCGATGACGGCAACGCCTGCACCGGCAACGACCAGTGTGCCGACGGCATGTGCATGGGCGAAACGTTGAGCTGCAACGACAACAACCCCTGCACCGACGACTCCTGCGACCCCGCAACCGGATGCGGATACGTCAACAACACCGGCGCCTGTGACGACGGTAACGCCTGCACCGACATCGACCTCTGCGCCGACGGCACGTGCGTCCCGGGCAACAACACCTGCGCCTGTGTGGACGACGCCGACTGCGTGGGCTCCGAGGACGGCAACCTCTGCAACGGCACCCTGCATTGCGTCGACAACGAGTGCGTCGTCGACCCCACCTCGGTCATCGCTTGCAACACGACGGGCGACACCGCCTGCACCAAGACCCAGTGCCTGCCGGCCACCGGTCAGTGCGTGCCCACCGCCGAACCGAACGGCACCGCCTGCAGCGACGGCACCGTCTGCACCGCCAACGACGCCTGCGACACCGGTATCTGCGTGGGCACCACGGTGAGCTGCGACGACGGCAACATCTGCACCACCGACAGCTGCAACGCCGTCAGTGGCTGCCAGAACGTGGGCAACGCGCTGCCCTGCGACGACGGCAACTCCTGCACCGGCAACGACAACTGCGCCACCGGCAACTGCGTGGGCACCCTCATCGGCTGTAGCGACGGCAACCCCTGCACGGTCGACAGCTGTGACCCGGCCCTGGGCTGCACCGCGACCAACGCGGCCGACGGCACGGCATGCTCGGACGGCAACGTCTGCACCACCGGTGACACCTGTACCGCCGGCATGTGCGGCGGCAACCCGCTGGACTGCGACGACGGCAACGACTGTACCGCCGACACCTGCACCAATCCGGCCGGGTGCACCAACGCCCCGGTGGCCAACGGCACCCCCTGCGACGACGGCTCGGCCTGCTCCACCAACGACAACTGCCAATCCGGCACCTGCACCGGCAACCCACCCAGCTGCGATGACGGCGACCCCTGCACGGTCGACGTCTGCAACCCGGCCTCCGGCTGTGAGTACAGCAATGCCGCCAACGGCACCGCATGCAGCGACGGCGACCCGTGCACTGCACCGGATGCCTGCCAGAACGGCGGCTGCGTCCCAGGCGGGTTCATCTGCGGCTGCCAGAACGACGGCGACTGTGTCTCGGAGGAGGACGGCAACGTCTGCAACGGCACCCTGTTCTGCGACACCGACGGCAACTGCAAGGTGGACGTCACGACCATCGTCACGTGCCCGGGCACCGGTGATCCATGTACCACCAACGTGTGCCAGGCCGCGACCGGCGCGTGCCTGCCGACGGCAGCCGGGGATGGCGACTCCTGCGACGACGGTGACGACTGTACCGACAACGACATTTGCAATGGGGGCGTGTGCGCCGGCCTGTTGGCGTCCTGCGACGATGGCAACCCCTGCACGGCGGACAGCTGTGTGGGCGGCAACTGCCAGTATAGCCCCGCCTTCAACGGCCAGCCCTGCGCGGACGACGGCAACGAATGCACCCTGGACATCTGTCAGGGCGGCACCTGCTCGCACCCGAACGTGGCCAACGGTACAGCGTGTGCGGGCAGCGCCACGGGCTGCACCACCAACCAATGCCAGGCAGGCACGTGCCAGGCGACACCCGTCGAGGACGGCTTCCCGTGCGCCGACGACGGTAACGAGTGCACCTACGACCAGTGCGCTTCGGGGGTTTGCCAACACGTCTCCAACGACCCGGCGCCGGTGGGCCCCAACGAGTGCTTCCCGGTGGGTCAGATCACGGCTGACAGCGGAGTCGTGAGCGGGAGCTGGAGCGACTGCGGCGTCGCCGACCAGTTCGACTTTGCCAGCGGCAGCACCGGCGCCATCAACAACTGGCCCTGCGCCGACCCGGCGTTCTCCTATGAGGGGTCCAACAAGGGCTACGAGTACGCCTATGTGTTCGTCGCTCCGGTCAACGGCACCTGCACGCTGTGGGAGTACAACGAGGGCTACAACCCGCCAGGCCCCGGCAACGACCTGTTCGGCGTCATCGACTGGTTCATCCTCAGCGGCGGTGGCTGCGACGCGTCCAGTTGCGTCGGCTACATGTGGGAGAACCAGAAGGGCGGCGTCTGCGGCGGGGGTACGACCTGCTCGACGCTGGACTTCCCGGTCAACGAGGGCCAGGTCTTCTACATCGTCTCGGACATCTACGCCGGGGTCGGTGGCGACGATGGCCATCCCTTCGACTCAGGCTGGGATGTCGAGATTACCTGCGACAGCACCGAGCAGCTCATCATCTTCGAGGACTTCACGGACGCCGTCTGCAACAACTGCTCGGCGAGCACGTCCGGCAGCACCTGCGCCCATTTCGACTGGCACGCCATCGGCGGCTTCCAGGACCTGGGTCCGTCGTATTATCTGGGTGACCTCAACGCCAATCTGCTTCAGGGCTATGACTGCGGCGCGACCACGTCGACGCTGACCTTCCCCAGCGGGTCCATCCCGGCCAACGCCACCAGCTGCGAGCTGAGCTTCGACTTCTACGCGGCCTTCGACAACGCCGACGACGGTGACTGCACCAACGACATCCTCGAGGTTCTGCTGAGCCAGAACGGTGGTCCTGCCCAGCCAGTGCCCGGTGACTCTTGCGCAGCCGACACGACGTCGTCGAACCCGATTGGCAGCGACACCGGCAACGGCGGCAGCCAGACCATGACCTACGACGTGAGTTACGCGATTGGCGACACCGTCACGCTAGAGCTCGCCTGGTCGTCCGACGCGGCCAACAACGTCGGGACCGGAATCATCATCGACAACGTCAAGCTGTCCTGCACGGTGCCGTAGGCAGCCTCACTGGCTGGCGGGACGCCCCCTTTCCTGCCGTTCCTTCTCTGCGCCTCGCACCTCTGCGCGCCCCCCCAAGCCGTCGCCAGCGGCCGCGGGTGGGCAGCACCCCGACTGGTCGGACGACGCCGTCAAAGCCAAGTGCGTTGAACGTTGAGTTGGATCGAATGCAACGCGCGTCGCACGGCTGGCGCCGCGCGACCGCGCTAGCATTCGAAAACTATTGCATGTATCGCCCTTCGGGCTCCTCCCGATCACGACGACGGGGTCGCCGTGATCAGTGCGGCGCTAGCCGCGCTGATCGGCCGGAGCCCGAAGGGCGATACATCTCAACGATTCCAGACGCTTTGACGCCAACCTACGCGACACGCGAACGCCACGCCACCGACGCGGCGTCGGTCACGCTTCGCCACCTCACGGGCCGTAGGTGCGGATGTCCTGGCAGATGCTCACGCTGGGGTCGGACTTACTGGGCAGGCACTGGTACTGGCCCCACTCGCTGAACCGGGCGTCCCACTGCCTCCAGCGGCAGTCGGCCTGGGCCTGGCAGGTCTTCAGGCACGAGCGGCTCGTGATGGTCGAGCCGGCGGCGTTGGTCACCGTCTCCTCGAGCTTGTAGCCGTCGGGGCATGCGGTGCAGGTGTCGAAGTCGCCGGGCTGGGGCGCGAAGCCGCAGGCGAAGCCCCCCTCGCACTTGATGGCCAGGAGCGTGCAGTATCCGCCAGGATTGTAGACCAGTGGCTGGCTGAAGCCCGGGTCGATGCTGCGGAGGCATGCCCGGACGCAGCCACCGAAGGTCGCCGGCACATTGTCGCAGCCGACGATGGTGCCGGCGGTGTAGTCCACCTCGTCCTGGTCCACCCCGTCGGCATAGCAGGCGTCGCCGATGTGGTCGTCGCTGGTGGTGCAGCTGCTCGTACAGCTGTCGTAGTCATCCGTGTTGCCGTCGTCGCACTGCTCGCCGGTCGCTGAGTCCGGGGTGCCGTCGCCGCACTTTTCCATGTTGACGGAGCAGTCGCTGATGCAGGCGTCTGTGGGCAGAGACGCCGCATCCGGAGGCGTCTCGGTGGTAGTATTGCCGTCGTCACAGAATTCGCCGCTTGCGAGGTTGCCGTCGCCGCACACGGCCGGCCCGGTCACACATTGCCCCGCGTCGCAGTTCTCGCCCGCGTCGCAGCTTCCGCAGCTGCCGCCGCAGCCGTCGTCGCCACACTGCTTGCCGGTGCAGTCGGCGGTGCAGTTGCCCATGCAGGTCCCGGCACTGCAGCTCTCGCCCGCCCCACAGCTGCCACACGTGCCGCCACAACCATCGTCACCGCACTCTTTGCCGGCGCAGTCGGCCGTGCAGTTGGCAATGCATTGCCCGGCATCGCAGGTCGCCTCACCGCCGCAGGTGCCGCAGCTCCCGCCGCAACCGTCGTCGCCGCAGCTCTTGCCGTTGCAGTTGGGCAGGCAGGCTCCCCAGGTCCGCAGCTGCTGCCGGGTCAGCTCCTGGTCCGGGGTGCACTCGCTGCCGCCGCCAAAGCAGTACCGCACCTGGAACTTCGGTGAGTAGAAGTAGGTCTCGTAGTGCCGCGCCGCCAGGGCCAGGTCGTAGACGCCGGCGTTCGCCTGGACGCAGCCGCTGGTGGGGCTCTCGGAGGAGCCATAGCCCGTCTCCGCGAGGGGCAGGCTGGAGTCGTCGAAGTCGAAGTAGACCCGGCCGCAGTTGTTCCGTCGCCCGGCGATGTCGCCGGGGCCGAACCCGCCTGCCCCGGTGTCCACGCTAAAGCAGTGCGTCCCGTCTCCCTCCAGGAGCAGCTGGGCCCGATACAGGATCTGGAAGCTGCTGTAGACGCCGGTGTTGTCGGCGTTGGCCCAGTTCGGCTCGAAGTTGTAGTCCGCGGTGCTGGCGTAGTTGTCCGTGTTGCCGGCCTCGTAGCCCCACCCCTGCCAGATGTCCTGGAACTGGGTGCTCTCGTCGAACCGGTCCCACATGAGGCCGTAGTTGTCGCCGAAGAAGAGGTCGCACTGCGCCGAGGTAAGCAGCCCCTCGGGGGGCTCACCGATGGTCGCGAGCATGCCGTTGAAAACGGCGGGGTGGGTCCAGTCCAGGCCGTCGGTGACCTCCTCGCAGTCGGTCAGCGCGTCGCCGTCGGTATCGCTGCCGTCGTCGGTCCCGACCTCGTAGGTACAGGCAATGTCGCAGGTCTCGGCCGAGCCCGTCTGGTTGTCGGTGGTGCAGCTCGCCCCATCGTCGCAGTTGGCCGGGCAGTCGCCGTCGCAGGTCTCGCCATCCTCGAGGACGCCGTTGCCACAGCAAGGTGCGATGGGCGTGTCTTCACAGGTGACCGCACAGGTCGCGGGGTCCTCCACAGGAGTCGAGGCAATGCACGGGTCAGCATTGCTGCAGTCCGGCCAGGCCGCCTCGTCACAGACCGCGGCGCTGCCATCGGCAGCACAGACCCAGATACCGCCGGCGCAGCCGCCGGGATCGTCGCCATCGCAGGACGCCCCCAGGTCGGGGAAGTCCTCGTCGGTCTCGCCGTCGCAGTCGTCGTCGGCGCCGTTACACAGCTCGGCCGTAGGAACACAGGACGGCCCCGTCTCGACCTCGGCTTGCGCATCCACGTCGGCTGCGGCTGGCGTATCCGCGTTGGTATCCGGCCCCACGGTTTCGGCTACCACAGCATCGGCGTCGGGCGACCCGGCGTCAGGGAGGTCGGGGATACCGGTCGCCAGGTCGGCGTTCTCCAACCCCACCCCATCGATGGGGTTGAGGTAATCGTTGCTGTAGGTGTCGCCACAACCCGCTGCGGCGAACATCGCTACCACCAGAATTCTCAGCTTTGGCACGGTGCCCCCAGGCCGACGTAGAACAAGATTCTATCGTCAAGCCTGGGCGGGCGCCATGGGCGCGGGTGCTAGAAGTTGGTGTTGGCGGTAACGCCGTTGGTGCCGTCGGTGCCGTCGTTGCCCAGCGAGAAGCCGCCCGAGCCGCCGGTGCCGCCAGCGCCGCCCGCGTTGAAGGTGTTGCCGCTGACCCAGCTGGACAGGTCTGCGCCGCCCTGGCCCGAGGCGAAGATGCCGTACACCGCGCCACCGCAGCCGCCGCCACCACCACCGCCGGAGCCACCGTCGCCACCATTGCCGCCCTTGCCGCCGATGAACGCCGGGTAGGTCGGGTCGGGCGGGTCGAAGAGACCGCCACCGGAGCCAGGGAGTCCGCCGGAGCCGCCAGCCCCCCCGGTGCCACCATTGCCGCCATTGCCGCCGTCGCCGCCGACGCCGGGGGAGAACGTGTTGCCGCTGAGGTCGGGGACCGTCGACGGGGCCGAGACCCAGCTGATGAAGATGCCGAAGGCGCCGCCACCGCCGCCGCCGGCCGTACCGCCAGTGCCCTGACAGGCGCCTGCGCCGCCACCGCCGCCAGAACCGCCGAGGTTGTCGTCGTTGAAGTCTCCGTTGCAGGAGTTTTCGCTGTAGGCGCCACCCCCGGATCCGCCACCGCCACCGCCACCGCCGGACGTGCCGTCGGTGCCGTTGTTGGCCGTGCCCGGCGCCCAGGCACCGTCGCCGGCCACGCTGCCAGCCGGCACGCTGCAACCATTGCCAGCGTTGCCGTTGTTGCCGTTGGTACCGTCGACACCTTCGCCGCCCTGGACCGGGCCGAAAGAGTCGAAGCCCTCACAGTTGAACCGCTGGTGGTAGACGTCCTGCCCGGCCGAGCCGCCGGCCGCGCCACCGTTGAGGCCTGCCACACCGGCCTCGTCAGCTTCCGGGGCCTGGGTCGTGTCGCTGGCGTATTTTTTTCAGCCTGCGTGCCACAATGCGGCATGCGAAACACGAGCCTCATCGCTCTGGCCGTCAGCGCTGGGCCCTACGGCTGTACGAGCGTGGCACGAAGCATCGCGACCACGCACGCATCGCCGAGGCCCAGCAGCGCTACAGCTGGATGCTGCAGCTAAAGCTGGGAGCTTCCGTGGAGGGCCTCGCTCGGCGCGGGATGAAGCAGACCGAGCAGGACCTGCGTATCGCCCCGCAGTGAGGCCTCAGGGCTTCTCGGCCAGCTCCTCAGCGCGGAACCAGGCCTTGTTGATGTCCTCGTCGCTGAGATCCAGCGAGACACCCAGCTCTTCCAGCAAGTCGCGCTCGCCGTCGTCGATCACGCCATCCTCGAACGCCATCATCACCGCCTGTGTGTAGACGTACATGCGCGTGTGATAGGCGGGGATGGTCTCCGATGTGGGGAGCTCCTGGGGCGGGTTCTCCAACACGCTTCGCACCTGCTCTTCGGCCCACGGCTTCAGGTTGAAGAAGTCGATGAGGCCTTCGATACGGTCCCGCTCATCTTGGCTGAAGTCACCATCGGCGTGAGCCAGCGCGATGAGGGTCTCGAGGAGAGCGACGCGGTCTTTGGTGCCAAACATTACCGCATTGCTCTACCGTCAATGAGGCGAGGCTTCAATAGCGCGTCGGCTACTCGAACAGGAAGACGCCCCTCAAGTCCTCGGTCGCGCTGATGTAGGTCTTGCCGCCCTGCTTGTCGCGATAGCTCCAGGCGCGGAACTGGTAGACCATGCCCGCGTCCAGCGTGAGCCCCGCCGGCGTGTGGGCCACGGTCTCCGCGCCCGAGACGCCGGGCACATCGAGGACCTCGTAGACCAACTGACCAAAGGCATCGTAGATGCGGACCTCGTAGCCGTCCTCGCTGGAATCGTCGGCCCACTCGAGGGTGGGGACCGCGTTGACGACCTCGAGCGTGTCCGCCCCGGGCGAGAGGGTCGCGAGGGCCTCGGTGACCTTGAACGACTCGGGCAGCGCGACGGTGGCGGAGGCGCCATCTACCGACACCTCGACGATGGCGGTACCGCCGATGGTCGTATCGGGGTCGCGCACCAGGTCATCGTTCTCGAACGCCGCGAGGGCCACATAGTCGCCGGGGGCCACCCCGGGGATCTCGAAATCGCCCGCGATGCCAGCGACTCTCAGGCCCGCGGGGGCTTCGCCGCGGTTGCTCGTGGCGTCGAACGTCGACTTGGGGGCGAGGATGACGCTCGTCGTCGCACCACCGGGGGCATTGACGATCTGGATATTGCCCGTGACGGTGGCCAAGCCGTCCGTCGTCCCCGTGAGGCTCACCGAGCTCTCTGCACCGGCAGCCACGTCGGCGGTGGCCACGTCCAGCGCCAGGCCCGCCCGATAGCCGGTGACGTCCGTCGAGCCGGCGGGCACATCGAACAGGATGAACGCGCCGAGGCTGTCGCTGACGGCGCTGCTGACGGCGCTGCCGCCCTGCAGCGCGACGACCAGCACGCCACCGGGGTCGGTGGCGGCGATGGTGCCAGAGATGGTCCCGGTACCCGAGGCGTCGCTGAGCGCGACCAGAGCGATGTCGGTGACGGCGGTCTGCACCACCTGGACCGGCGGCTCACCGTCCGGCGTACTCACCGCAACGTCGACCGGCAGCGCCGTCCGTGGTGCCTTCGGGAAGGGCTGGTAGCCCGCGGCGTCTGCACGCAGGGTCACGTCGGTGTCCCCGGTCAGGGTGCCGTCCGTGTTGCGCTCGGCGGGGATGTTCAGGCTGTACGAGCCGTCCGCCGCGGAACGGGCGACCGTGCTTCGGGCCGCCCCATTGGCGTCGATAGCCACGATGGTGGCGCCCTCGATCCCGACGCCGTCGGCGCTGTCGAAGACCATGCCGCGGATCTCGATGGGTGCGAAGCATGCGGTCGTCCCATCCGCCACGTACTCGCAGACCGTCCCTGCGTCACAGTGGGTCTGCGCCTCGGGGTCGCACGGAGGCTTCTCTGGCGGCTCTTCTTCCGGGCAGCCGGTGAGGGCAACGCCGAGCAACAGAACGAGAACGCTGTACCGCATGGGGGCTCCTGGTGTTCAGCGCACATTCAACCAGCGACAGGCACCGCTGCGGACCCCCTACCGCCAGTTGGCGTTCACTGTCAGAAAACAATGCCCCCCACGGGCCGCGCGCCTGCGAAACCGGAGGCGTTGTTTCGTCGCTCTGGTCAGAAGCGAATCACTCCGGCGTCTCCGGTGACCGGCGCCAGCGGGACGACGTCTCCCGCCTCGTCCCGGTAGCTGGAGGCATAAACGACCCAGCCCGTGATGCCGGTCACCAGCCCCGCGATGAGCAGGATCGAACCGACGCCGATGCCGGCGCGCTCACCGTCGCAGCCGCCGAAGATGAGGCCTTCGGGGCAGCTCGCGCCACCGGCCGCTTCGTACGCGACGGCGCTGGGAATCAGGACGAACAGGCTCACCCCAGTGATGACGCTGCCGGCGATGCCTGCGTTGCGTGCGCGGCGATTGACCGCGGTCAGGCGCACCACGTCGTCGCGGGGTATGGCCACCTCGGGAGCACGCTGGACCCAGACGGGCCGGCCACGCCGGTTCACGAAGGGCGCGGGAACATTGCGCGGCGCCACGAGCTTGGCCTTCCGAAGCACGACGATGTCGTCGTCGGCGTGGACAAGCGTCCCGTAGGCGGTGGACCCGTCGGTCCGGGTCACGGTCGCCTGGGAAGCACAGCCAGAGGCGGCGACCATGGCCAGCAGGGCCAGCACGGACAAGGCGAGAGCGAGGGGGCGGTGCATGCGGTTCTCCCGTTCTTCAAAACAAGGTCAAGGCCTGCACTCTAGCGTGCCGACCGTGCCGCTCAAAGGGCGCGATGACGTCCCGTGGCGTACCAGCCCGCATAAAGCAGCAGTGGCGCCACCATGCCGGGCAGCACCTTGTACAGGGCCGAGCCCCAGGGCGACTCGCCCCAGGCGACGACCGTTCCAATGCCCAAGGTCATCATGGCGACCCCGAGCCAGCCTGGCAGCGGAAGCTTGAAGACGCGAACCAACAGCACGGGGCCTATGCTGGACCCCAGGGCAGCCCAGGCGAGCAGGACCAGGTCGAAGACGCCCTGGCTTGCGTATAGCGCGATGACGAGCGCCAGCCCGGCCACCGCCAGGGTGGCCATCTTGGAGGCCTTGATGCTGTCGGTGTAGCGCGGCGCGAGGTCCTGGGTAATGGCCGCAGAGCAGGCCAGAATCTGGCTGTCCGCGGTGGACATGGTCGCGGCGAAGATGCCGGCCAGGGTGAGCCCGATGAGGATCTCGGGGAGGAAGCTCATGGCCATCTGGGGAAGCGCCCCCTCGGCTGCCGCCGTCAACGCATCTCCGCTCAGGCCGGCGGTGAGCTCGGGCAGCAAGATCTTGGCGTAGAGCCCCGTGGCGATGCAGGCGAAGGAGAAGGGTACCAGCCAGGCGAAGTAGATGACGCGGGCCTTGGGGACCGCCTCGGCGGCCTCGATGGCCATGGAGCGGATGACGATGTGGGGCTGGCCAATCGCGCCGAGACCGCCGAACACGAAGCCCAGGGTGTACAGCACGACCCCGAACGCAAGGTCTCCGGAGAGGTCCACGAGCTTGGCGTCCCGAGCCTCGAGCGCGTCGACCAGGGCACCCGGGTCGCCGACCTTCGACCAGCCGACGATGACGAGGGTCATCATCGCCACGAGCATGACGATGGACTGGGCGGCGTCGGTCCAGATGGAGGCGCGGAGGCCACCGGCGAAGCAATACGCCACCACGATGACGGCCCCGATGATGGCGCCGAGGCTCTCGTCCCAGTCGAACAGGACGTGCAGGGTCGTAGAGCCTGCCTTGAGCTGCGCGGCTGCGTATCCGCCCAGAAATACGAAGGTCAGCACGGCGGCGACGATGATGATGGCGCGGTCGCGGCTGCCGTCGGTGCGGGTGCCGAGGAGGGCCGGCACCGAGTTCAGTTCGTGCTCGCCGGAGACGCTGCGGATGCGGCGGTGGACCCAGGCCCAGGCCACCAGGTCACCGACCACCCAGCCCAGCTGCAGCCACAAGGCCTTCAGCCCGTCGGTGTAGGCGAACCCGATGAGCCCGATGAACATGAACCCACTGTTGTTGGTGGCAACCGATGACAGGGCGGTGAGCCACGGGTTCACGCTGCGCCCGGCGACCAGGTAGTCCTCCGTGGTGTTGGTGCTTTTTCGGGCGCTGAGCAGGCCGATGACCGTGAACCCCAGAAGGAACACGGCGAAACTGGCGACGACGACGGTCATGAGCCCTCGACGGTACCGTATCCGGCAGAATTTTGCGTAGGGGTGTGGCTGGCGGCGCGGTGCGCTACGATGCGCCCGATGTCTGGAAAAAACCTCGCGACGCTGCTCGTCACCGGCCTGGTCGCCCTGGGAATCGGGGTGTTCGCCGGGATGCAGCTGGGCGGAGGCGGTGCCGGACCCGATGCCGGCGGTACAGGCAGCGAGAAACCCGGACCGCTGCCCTACGACATGCTGGTCAGGAAGGCCACGGAGCTACCCGCGCCAGCGCGTCACGAGCTCCAGCGGGTGCTTGCGTCGCGGGGAATCGCGGAGACCTTCGACGTCCCGGGCGTCGGCCCCATCAAGATGCTGCTGAACCCGAGCGACCGGGTCATCACTCCCATCATGCAGGCACAGCGCTTGTGGGAAGCCCACGAGACGCATTGGTTCGTCAAGGCGCTGAAGCCCGGCGACGTGGTGGTCGATGTGGGCGCCAACATCGGCTACTACACCGTGCTCGCGGCCAAGCGCGTGGGCCCCACAGGCAAGGTCTACGCGTTCGAGCCCGATCCGGACGCCTTCCGCTTTCTGGAGCAGAACGTCGCGCTCAACGACCTGACCAACGTCGTGCTTGAGCAAAAGGCCTGCTCCGACAAGGCCGGCAGCATCACTCTGTACAAGTCCCCGGACAACCTTGGCGACCACCGCATCTACCAGCCGTCGAACGAGAAGAAGCGAGTCGCGGTCAAGGTCGAGGCGGTGGCCCTGGACGACTACCTGGTGAGCGTGGCGAGGCCGATTCGATTCGTGAAGATCGACACCCAGGGCGCCGAGGCCGTGATTCTGCGGGGGGCGCAGAAGACGCTCGCCAAGCACCAGCCCATACTGGTGACCGAGTTCCAGCCCAAGAACCTCATCGACTTTGGCGCCAAGCCCGAGGCGTTCCTGGCGGGGCTATCGAAGCTCGGGTATCGCCTGTTCGACATCCCGGCGGACACCGCGCCGTCGCCGGCGGTGAGCGAGACGACACCGGAGCAGCTGCTCGAGCAGCACACGGCGGCCAACAACTCCATGACCAACCTGCTGGCGGTACCGGGGTTGGCCCGGCAGAAGACCCTACAGGCTTCGGTCAATGAGGCGGAGGCGGCCCTGGTCAAGGCGGCGGCGGGGCTTGCATCCGAGCGCGCGGCCTGGGCGAATGGGTTGAAGGCGCAGCAGGCCAAGACACCATCTGCATGGACGCCTCTGCCCCCCAAACGGGTGACGTCACGGCGTCAAGCGACCTTCGCGGTAAGCGACAAGGGCATCATCCGCGCGACGTCAGCGGGCCGGGTGCCCGACGTGTACCGCATCGCGCTGCCGGGGGTTCCTGCAGGGACGCAGGCCCTTCGTTACGAGTCGCTTCCCGTGAAGGGGTACGAAACGGCGAGGTTCGCGCTGGCTCGGGTGGCGGTGCGTGACTCGGACGGAAAGCCACTGGCGCTGTCGGGGGCCATCGCCGACGACGAGCGCGTGGGCACCGAGGCGGCCAAGGCGATCGACGACTCCGAAGCCACGGTGCTGTCGATGCGGATCGGGTCGAGCAGCGTCTTCGTGCTGAAGACGCCTCTGGCGGCGGCCACCGATCTGGAGCTGCAGCTATGGCACCTCCGCGGAGCCGTGGGCCGTACCAGGGTCTGGGCGTCAACATCGAGCGCGCTGGTGGCGCCCGAGCTCGTCACCGCGCTGAGCGCTGAGGACGAGGCGTCCAAGGCCGTGGTGGGCCGTTGGTTCCGTCGCCTCGCGCCCGGATTGAAGGCCCAGCGCGAGGCGTTGGCGAAGGCACAGACGCAACTCCTGACGTTCACGGCCCAGGACATCCTGGCCCGCCGACCGCAGCGATAGCGACTAGCGCAGCCGGCCGACGAAGAGCCGCGTCATGGTGTCCGTGCGGCAGCCGGCGCCGGGGCTGGACCAGACTTCGAGGGCCACGTGACGGCCCGACGGGGCGACCCAGACCCCTCCGATGCCTGGGGAACCCACCTCGCAGATCCTGTTGCCGCGCCGAATGGCGTGCTCGTAGAGGTCGACCTCGTCGGGGTGCTCCATGGTCCAACACGTCTCCATGGGGAGCTTGGCGGTACCGAGGCTGTAGCGGACTTTACCCGGCGCCTTGGCCCAGACCCGGACGCGGTTGCGACCGATGGCCTGGACCTGAAGCTCAAGCCCGGTATGAGGTCCTTCGGTGATGGCTACGGTGCGAACCATGACGTCTGAGTCGTTGTCATGCTCGACGTCCTCGGTGGCAACCCCGTCGCTGAGGGTGTAGCCCCGCCGGAGCAGCAGCGCATCGAACGTCTTGGCTCGGCGGACCATGCGGGGATCCACGCCGTCTTCGTTGTCGGCGGCCTCGGCCTCCGCGATGACGCGCTTGTGCCGCACGGCGCGGTCGCGCAGCCGGACAATGAGCCCGTCCATGTCGCTCCAGCCGCTGCCGCCCCCCTCGAACGTGGTGATCATGGCGGCCAGGCGCTTGCCCTTGGGCCCCCAGTAGACACGGGTGCCCTGGTCTTCGCCGTCGAAGGGCTCAGGCTCGGCTTCGTCGTCGGACTCTGGCGCGGGTGAAACGGGTGTAGCGGGGACAACAGGCTTTGCCGGGAGCTTGGTGCTGGCTACCGGCGTCGGGGACGTAACGGGCGCGACAACGACCGCAGGCGCAGCCGGTTCGGGGGACGGAAGGACGGTGATGGAGACACGCGTCCGCGCAGGCGCCGAGCTGGGCGCAGGGTCTGGCGGCGGCTCAGGACCCGCGGAGGTGGCAGCCAGCGCACGACGCCAGGTCCCGTCTGGGGCGTCGAGGGATGTATCCGCGGCGTCCCCATGAGCGTCAGAAAGCGTCTCGGAGGCGTCGGTCGCGTAGGCGGGGGCCTGGTCGATGTCGCAGGCGGCCACGGCGAGGGTGGTGAGCACGGTCAGGGCGGCGATGAGATGGCGAGTCATTGGGGCTACCTCCGGGTGATTTGGACCCGGACGTAGAGCAAACGGAGTGCCAATCGGTCGCGCTCAGTCGAAACGAGGGGTTACACGTCTCAGGAGGGCGTGCGGTGGAGCGTGGAACACGCGCCTTGTGGGTGACGGGACACGTCGTCAGGCAGGCTCCACCGGCAGGCTGACGAACAGCGTCGTCCCGACCCCAACCTCCGAGGTCAACCGCACGCTGCCGCCCAGCAGCTCCACCAACCGCTTCACCAGCGGCAAGCCCAGGCCGACCCCCCCGTACTCGCGGGTGTGGACCGCGTCATCGAGCTGCCGGAACTCCTCGAACACCTGCGTCTGCTCTTCGGGCGCGATGCCGATTCCGGTGTCGGCGACCTCGATCACCACGTGCCGCGCCTGGTCCGCCCGCACACGCAACACCACGCTGCCCCCCGAGGGCGTGAACTTCACCGCGTTACCAATCAGGTTGATCAGCACCTGCACGAGCTTCCCGCGGTCCGTCTGGATGACGGGCAGAGCGCCCTCGACCTCCACCGCGTAGCTCAGCGCTTTGATGTCGAGCATCCCTCGCAGGTTGCCCACCGCGCCGCGCACGACCTCCTCGACGTCGACCTCGGTAAGCTTGACTTCGAGGGTTCCCGCCTCGGCCCGCGACAGCGTCAACAGGTCGTCGATGAGCGCCAGCTGTTGCCGCGCGTTGGCCTGAATCGATGCCATGGCTTCGCGCTGCTTGTCGGTAATGGGCCCGTAGACGCCCATCTCGACCATCTCGGCGAGTCCCGAGATGCCGTGCACGGGCGTCCGCAGCTCGTGGGTGATGTTGGTCAAGAAGCGGCTCTTCTGGGCGCTGGCATCGATGAGGGCCTCGGTGCGCGCCTCGAGCACCTTTTCGCGTTCCCTCAGTTTCTTCACCAGCAGGGACACCAGCGCCATGGTCGCGCCAATGATGAGAACGGCCCGCCCGATGTCGGCGACGCGGTAGCCCCAGTCGACACCTCCAACGTGCTCCACGGGCGAGGCGTACGCGGGCACCCACCCCGCCCCGACGGCCAGTGTCATCGCCAGATACAGCAGCATCGCCAGCGCGCCGGTCAGCACCGTGCTGGCGGTGTTCGTCGTCAGACCGATGACGGCGATTTCGATGATGTAGATGGCGAAGAGCGGACTTCGTGGGCCGCCGGTGACCCATATCGCCCCGGTCATGACCACCAGGTCGGCGACCACGTTGGCCACCGACACCTCGATCAGAAAACGGTCCCAGCGCGTGACCGCCCATAACCCGCAATTGGCGACGAACTTGGCCACCAGGAACCAGGTGAACTCGTCGCGGTAGGGGAACGTCCCGGTGGCGTCGGCCAGCCATGCCAACAGCCAGAACGCGCCGACCATGACGTAGCCACTGATGGTGGCCTCGATGAGTCGGGGGCGGTTCTCGGGGTGCCGGAGCTCTTCGAGAAACGGGGGATACTGCGCCACGCCTTACAGCGTGCCAGAGTCGTAGCTAGGGAGTCACGTCCAACGGAACCGGGTCGGTCTGAAAGCAGACGGGCTCGCAGTTGGGACCGTTCGGCCGCGACTCGATGTAGCTCAGAGCCACGGTCCTTTCGACAACGACGGCCCCACCGCTGTCGGTGAAGACCAACGTCGCGTCGGTGGGCACGAAGTCGAAGAACGCCAGCGACGTCGCGTCGGGGCCAATAGTCGAGCAGCCCACGATGTTGGTCACCTGCCCTGCAGTCATCGTCAGGGTGCAGGTCTGTACGTCGGAATTGCCCGTGTCCGTGACAGTCAGCGTGTAGTCGCCGTCAGCCAGGTCCGACGCGCCCTGCAGTTGCACGGTGAGGGAGTCGGCGCAGCCGATGAGCGTACAGCCGACCTCCTCCTCGACGGTGCAGCCGACACCGGTAAGCGCGAGTGCGGCCACCATTCCCAGCCGTTGAGCGAGGCTCATCCCTCGAAGGCCCGGTCAGTGATCTCCAGGCCCCGGTCGATGATGGCGAAGCCCTCCATCATCTGCTCCTCGGTGATGCACAGCGGCGGGTTGCACATGAAGTGCGACCACCGCACGAAGGTGAAGAGGCCGTTGTCGAGGAAGAACTTCCCCAGCTCCTTCATGGCCGGGTGGGTCCCGTTGTAGGGCGCGATGAGGTCGCCCTGGCTGTTCTTCTGGACATCCATCATGCCGAACAGGCCGATGCAGCGGCCGGCCTTGGCCGACGGGTGCTTTTCGATGAGGCGGTCCATCTCACGGCGCATGACCGACTGGAGCTTGGCGGCGTTCTCCACCAGCCCCTCGTCCAGCAGCACGTCGATGGCGGCCTCCGCAGCCGCAAGCCCGATAGGGTGGCTGTTGTAGGTCAGCCCACCCCAGAAGACGTTCTCGCGGAAGTGCGCGGCGATGGGGTCCGAGACCGCCATGCAGCCGAGCGGCGCGTAGGAGCTGGTCAACCCCTTGGCCATCGTCAAGACGTCGGGGAGGATGTCGCCGTGCTCGAAGGCGAAGAGCTTACCGGTGCGCCCGAAGCCGGCCATCACCTCATCGCAGATGAGCAGGATGCCGTGCTTGTCGAGCATCTCCCGCAGCCCCTTCAGGTAGCCTGCGGGGGGCGGCAAGATGCCGTTGGTGCCAGTCACCGTCTCGATCATCATGGCCGCGATGGTGTGCGGCCCCTCGTACATGATGCACTCGTCGAGGTACTTGAGGTTCTGCTCGGTGATCTCCGCCTCGGTGCGCCCGAACGAGTAGTGGTACGGCCACGGGTCCATGACCTTCACGAAGCCAGGGGTGCCAGGCTCGTTGGGCCAGCGGCGCGGGTCGCCAGTGGCCTGCATGGTGGCGTTGGTCGCTCCGTGGTAGCTGCGGTAGCGGGTGAGGATCTTGTGCTTGCCGGAATACTGGCGGACCGCCTTGATGGCGTTCTCGTTGGCCTCGGCGCCCCCCAGCGTGAAGAAGAAGGTGTTGAGGTTGCCCGGCACCAGGTCGGCCATCTTCTTGCCCATCCGGGCACGAATCTCGGTAGCGCTGGCGGGGAACGCATAGCACAGCTGCTTGGCCTGATTGGCGATGGCCTCGACGACCCGGGGGTGTCCATGGCCGATGTTCACGCTCATCAGCTGGCTGTTCCAGTCGAGGATTTTCCGCCCGTCGGCGGTGTACATGTACACGCCCTCAGCCCGCTCGATGGGCAGCGGGTTCACGTTATCCCCAGCATTCCAGGTGTACATCGTGTGCGTCTTGCACAGGCGGACCATCTCTTCGGCGTTCATCGTCATGGCGGGTGCCCCCTTCTCTGGTGACGTCAGGAACGCGTGTTCTAGCCCGTCAGCTGGACCCGCGGCAAGTCGCCTTGACCACGTCTGGGACACCGGCGGATAGTGGACGACAATCCACACAGCACTGGCGCATGAACGGACTCCTCGACACGCTCGAAATTTCAGCGGTGGTGGTCGACCGGACGTTGCACGTCCGCTACGTCAGCCCCGGCGCACAGGTGCGTTTCGGGGTCGGTGAGTCGCTCTTGGGGACCCCAGTGGGGAGCATCGAGACGGGACTGCCCGGCCCCGACATGGCCGACTGCGCCCGACGGGCGCTGGCCGGCGAGCGCTGCCTCGACCGGGCGGTGCAGGCGCCGGACGGGCGCTGGTACTCGCTGTGCTCACGCCCCGCGGACCAGGGTGTCGCCATGGCCCTGATGGACGTCGACGTCTACTGGCGACGCGAGGAAGAGCATCGCAACCAGGAGGCCTTCCTGGACGCGATCTTCGAGAACCTGCCGGCGATGATCTTCGTCAAGGATGCCGAGCACCTTCGCTTCGTGCGGGTCAACCGCGCCGGCGAGGCCATCATGGGATTCTCGCGGGACGAGCTGCTGGGGAAGACCGACCACGACTTCTTCCCCACCGACGAGGCTGACTTCTTCACCGGCAAGGACCGCGCGGTGCTGGAGCGGGGGATGCTGCACGACATCCCCGAGGAGCCGATCCACACGCCGCGAGGCCTGCGATTCCTGCACACCCGCAAGGTCCCGATCGTCGACCCGGCGAGCGGCGAGCCCCGTTTTCTGCTCGGGATCAGCCAGGACATCACCGAGCGCAAGTACCATGAGGAGCAGCTCCGCAGCGCGCGGATGACGGCCGAGCAGGCCAACCGCGCCAAGAGCGAGTTCCTGGCGGTGATGAGCCACGAGATCCGTACGCCCCTCAACGGCGTGGTCGGGATGGCGAGCCTGCTGGCCGAGACAGAGCTGAACGAGGACCAGGCCGATATGGTGGCCACCATCAACAACAGCTCGCAGCGGCTGCTCAAGCTCGTGGGCGACGTGCTCGACCTGTCCAAGATCGAGGCTGGCGAGCTGGAGCTGGACCCTGAGCCGTTCTCGCTGGAGACCGCTGTCCAGGCCGTCTGCGGGATGTTCCGGCAGCGGGCCGCCGACAAGGGCATCACGTTGAGCCTGTCGGTGTCCGGCGAGGTCCCCGCCAGGGTCACCGGGGACGAGGGGCGGCTGCAGCAGGTGCTCACCAACCTGGTCTCCAACGCTGTTCGGCTGACCCACGCGGGCAGTGTCGAAGTGCGCTTGTCGGGTCACAGGGTCAATGGACACTTCGCGGCGCGTATCGCGGTTCAGGACACGGGTCCAGGGCTGCCGCCGGACGCCATCGGCACGATCTTCGAGCCGTTTCGTCAGATACGGACCCACAAGCGGGCCTCGCAGCCGGGGACCACCGGCCTGGGTCTGGCCATCGCGCATCGACTGGTAGCGCTGATGGGCGGGTCCATCGAAGTCGAGAGCAACGTCGGGGTCGGAAGCACCTTCGCGATCGTCGTGCAGCTGCCCACGGCTGCGCCACGGCGGCCGTCGATGCCCATGGAGACGGTCACGGCTTCGGCCCGGGTGCTGCTGGTCGACGATGATCTCATCAGCCGCAAAGTGGGTCAGGCCATCCTCAAGCGCATCGGATGCACGACCTATCTGGCGGCTGACGGCGACGAGGCGATCGCGCTGTGCCGGGAGGAGGGGCCCTTCGACCTCATCCTCATGGACATCAACCTTCCCGGGGCCAATGGGTTCGAGGTCACCGAGGCGATTCGGAAGCTGGGCTCGGGTCGGTTTGGCGGGGCGCCGGTCATCGCCGTGACCGCGCAGGCCATGAAGGGCAGCCGCGAGAGTGCGCTGGCCAGGGGGATGGACGACTACATCGCCAAGCCCATCACGCTGGCGTCGATGCGCAAGGTCATCGGCCGCTGGCTGAAGAAGGCGGCGAACAGCCAGAAGGCCTGATGTAGCTCGGTACAAAGCGTGGCATGGGCGACCTGTGGACCAGAGACCTCACCCTGTGAGGACAGCTGCCTTCAGCGCTCAGGGGCTTGTGTTTTGGGCCGAGGCGCGCGGATCGATCTTTTTGGATGACCTCGACGCAGGCGAATTGAGAGAAGCGTCGGCGTCACCGAGCGAGCGTTCGCTTGGTGCATCGTTCCGACTCATCCCCTTCGCTGAGGTCCCCCATGCAACCTGTCCGCCTCCTCTCTCTCTGCCTCGCGCTCGGCTTCCTGGGCTGCGCAGACATGACCACCGCTCACACCGATCCACGGGACGAAGTCGAGCGGCTCACCGTAGGCAAGGCCGACGACCCCGATGGCTCCTCCAGCGATGGTGCGGATAGCACCGACGACGCCAGCTCCCCGGCTGAACCGGTCCCTCTGGAGTGTGCGTCCAGCGTGCCGACCGGAGGCTGCGCAGTCAGCGACGACCCGTGTCTGTGCATGGGCTGCGTCGACGATGGCCAGTGTACCGGCGAGGATGACTGCGTGTGTGGCGACTGCGCCTCCGACGCTTGGTGCGGCAACCCCAACAACTGCGACGGGGACGGCATCTGTGACCCCTACCTCGAAGGGTGCGCCTGTGCCGATTGTGCTGCACACCCCGAGTGCATCTGCACCCCCGATTGTGACGGCAAGGCCTGCGGCCCCGATGGCTGCGGGGGCCAGTGCGGGACCTGCGCCGACATGGAGACCTGCGAAGCGGGGGTCTGCAACGCCAGCCCCCTGGAGTGGTCGGGCCGGCCGTTGCAGGACCTCGAGTGCGAGGGCCCGGTGCTGACTCAGCAGGAGCTGCTGGAGCTCTTCACTCCAGGGCGACCCAACGCAGAGGTCCGGCTCGGGTGGAACCGGTGGAAGGCGACCGACGACTTCCACTTTGCGCTACTGCCGGACCAGAAGTTCACCCATGGGCCGCGCACCAGCACCACCTGGTCGCAAGACTGTCATCCCCTGACCGGCTGCGCCGAGCCCATCGTCAAGCAGGGCGAGGCCCCAGGGGCGGCGGCCATCAAGATAGGGGTCCGTCCAGGACCGGAGTTTGCTGCTTCGCTCTCGCCCACCATGTCAGTGTGGTCGTCCTGGCCCACCATCACCACAACCGTTGGGGACTTCACCACCCCGCTGGGGAGTTTTGAAAGCGCCCAGATGCAGGTGCGAAACCGCTTCACCCGGAGCGGACCGGACACGATTTGCTTCCAGTACTCGAGCTACGAAAAGGAGCTCAAGGGGATGAGCGCGACCGTCGAGGAGCACCGCTTCCACGTCAGCACCACCACGATTCACGTGACGCCGCTGCCCATGGAAGACCGCGACTTCACCCCCATGATCATGCCTTCGGAAGCCGCCGCGGTGAGCGAGAGCGCATGCGGCTCGGTCGCGGGCACCAACGCCGAGATCATCGCTGGCTGGTTCGAACCCGGCTCGTCGAAGGCGCATCTCCCCGCCCCTTCGGTCGTCCACACGGGCGTGCGACTTTGCGACAGCACGTTGGGGTGTACCGAGTGGCTGCCTTCGGACCGCCATTGGCTCCCCGACCGCCTGCAGGTCAGCGACCAGCTCAGCGTCGATGGCTCCCAGATGCCCCGAATGGGGTCATACTCGCATGCCGTTGACGCCGTGGTCACCGACGGCGAGGGGTCCACCTATTGGAATTGGAAGCAATGGGGGAACTGGGATTCCAAGCAGGGCGACGTCGCCATTCGCCTCACCGACGACTGCGTGGTCGCGACCTACACCTGGACGACGAGCCTGGAGCCCAAAGGAATGACCACCACCGCCCAGACGCTCTATGCCTACTCGGTGGTGGTCATCGAAAAATGACTACGCTGGGATGAGCTGGCCAGTGAAGGCGTGAGCCCTGGCTAGCTCATCCAGGTCGCGTCTTTGGCGATCTCCCAACGCGCGGTGACCTTGCGCGGGCGGGTCCAGAAGCGGAACCCGTCGTAGCCGGTCATGTCACCGTGGCCGAACTTGGAGTCGTTCCAGCCACCGAAGGCGAACGGCTCGCGCGGCACCGGGACGCCGATGTTGATGCCGCACATGCCGGCGCTGACGCGCTCCATGGCGTAGCGGGCGACGCCACCGTTGGTGGTGAAGATGCTCGACGCGTTGCCGTAGGGGCTGGCGTTCTCGATGGCGATGGCCTCGTCCAGGGTGTCCACCCGGATGATGCTCAGCACCGGCCCGAAGATTTCGTCGCAGCCGGCGGGCATGTCGGGGCTGACGTTGTCGAGGATGGTCGGTCCGACCCAGTTGCCCGGCTGCCCGTCCACGGTGGCCCCGCGGCCGTCCACCAGAATGTTGGCCCCACGCCCCTCGGCGTCGGTGATGAAGCCCTCGATGCGCTCGCGCGAACGTGTGTTGATGATGGAGCCCATCTCGTCGCCCAGGGTCATGCCGCTGGTGATCTCCACCATCCGATCGACGATGTGCTGCACGTCACCGACGGCCACCATCACGGATGCGGCCATGCAGCGCTGTCCAGCGCAGCCGTACGACGAGGCCACGATGGTCTGGGCGGTCAGCTCGGTGTCGGCGTCGGGCACCACCAGCAGGTGGTTCTTGGCGCCACCCAGAGCCAGCACCTTCTTGCCCGTCTTGGAGCCGCGCTCGTAGACGATGCGGGCCACCTTGGTGGAGCCGACGAAGGCCAGCGCCTGGATGTCGGTGTTGTCGCAGAGCGCCTCGACCGACTCGCGGCCACCGTTGACGATGTTGAACACGCCATCGGGAAGGCCAGCTTCCTTGAGCAGAAGCGCCAGCTTCAGGGCGCCGTATGGAACCTGCTCGGAGGGCTTGAGCACGAAGGTGTTCCCGGTCACCAGCGCCTGCGGCAGCATCCACAGGGGCACCATGGTGGGGAAGTTGAACGGCGTCACGCCGGCGGTCACGCCGACGGGCTCGTGGGTGACGGCACAGTTGATGCCGCGGCTCACGTCCAGCTGCTCGCCCTGGGCCACGTTGGGCAGGGAGCAACCGTACTCGACGCACTCGATGCCCTTGAGCACCTCGCCCCTGGCCTGGGCGTAGGTCTTTCCGTTTTCGTGGTTGAGCAGCCAGACCAGCTCTTCCAGGTCCCGCTCCATCAGCTGCTTGAGCCGGTAAAGGATCTGCGCGCGCTCCTTGAGCGGCGTGGCCTTCCAGGCGGGAAAGGCAGCCTTGGCGTTGGCGACGGCGGCGTCCACGTCGGCCTGGTCGGACCAGACGACGGTCCCGAGCTTCTTGTTGTGGCGCGGGTTGAAGACGTCGATGGTCTTGCCGCTCTGGGCCTCGACCCACTGCCCGCCGATCCAGTTCTTGGCGTCGACGTAGGGGTGGAAGTCGTAGGAGCGCTGCGGGAAGAAGAAGTCGTTGGTGGTTTGCTGATTCATGATTGGACCTGGCGCCGTACGTGTAGGTGTAGCGGCCTTCTTTACGACACAAGTCGTCGATATCCAACCCCGTTCTGCAGCGGACGCCCCACCGGCCTTTGTTGACAGGCCGCCGAAGACGTTCAACCTAGCCAGCTGAATCCCCGCGCCGGAGTCATGATGGCCGAGCACAGCCTGCCCCCGTCCAAAGAGACCCTCGACAAAGGAGGGCAGAACCTCATCTACGGCATCGACGACGTGCCGCCGACCAAAGAGGCGGTGGCCCTCGGGCTCCAGCACTACCTGACGATGTTCGGCTCGACCGTGGCCATCCCGCTGTTCATGGCCGCGCCACTAGGGCTGGACAAGGACCCGGGACAGCTGGCGATTCTCATCGCGACGATGTTCTTCGTCAGCGGCGTCACCACGCTGTTGCAGACCACCCTCGGCAACCGCCTTCCCATCATCCAGGGCGGGACGTTCTCCATTCTCAACCCCGCCATCGTCGTCCTGACCGCCGGCGCGCTGCAGAGCCAGGGGTTCGAGTTCAAAATGCAGCACCTGCAGGGTGCCATCATCCTGGGCGGGTGCATCGAGATCTTCTTCGGCTACACCGGCCTCATCGGAAAGCTGCTGCGGTTCATCGGCCCAGTCACCATCGCCCCCACCATCGCCCTCATCGGCTTGGCGTTGTTCAAGTTCGGCGCCCCGACCGCGGGCACCGACTGGCTCCTGGGGGGCCTGACCATCGTTTTCATCATCCTGTTCTCGCAGGTGCTGCGGCGGAAGCACCGGGCCTTCGAGCTGTACCCCATCATCCTGGCCATCGGCCTGGTCTGGCTCATCGCCACGATTCTCAGCTCGACCGGCTACTACTCCCCCGGTGACAAAGGCTACGTGGACTGGAGCGGCGTCGGCGACGCCCCCTGGGCTCGGGTCCCTTATCCTTTTCAGTGGGGCATGCCCGCTTTTGAGGCCTCCATCTTCGTCGCCATCTTCGCCGGGTTCCTGTCGAGCATGATCGAGAGCATCGGCGACTACTACGCCTGCGCCCGCCTCTCCGGGGCGCCCGTGCCCACCCCCGAGGTCATCAACAAGGGCATCGGCATGGAGGGTGTGGGCAGCGTCATCGCCGGGGTCATCGGCACCGGAAACGCCACCACCTCCTACAGCGAGAACATCGGCGCCATCGGGCTGACCCGCGTGGGCAGCCGCCGTGTGGTCCAGATCGGCGCGATGCTGATGCTGTTTCTGGGCGTATTCCCCAAGTTCGGCGCCCTGTTCGTCTCCATCCCGCAGCCCATCGTCGGCGGCATGTACTGCGCCCTCTTCGGCATGATCGCCAGCGTGGGCCTGTCGAACCTACAGTTCGTGGACCTCAACAGTTCGCGCAACCTCTTCATTATCGGGTTCGCGTTCTTCATGGGATTGTCGGTGCCGGAGTACTTCGGCCAGAACCCCGTGGTCATCGAGGGCGACTGGGCGTGGGTGGCCAACGTGGTCAATACTATCGGGCAGACAGGCATGGCCGTCGGCGCGCTGTTCGCGTCGGTCCTCGACAACCTCATCCCGGGCACCGAAGAGGAGCGGGGCATCATCGCGATGCAGGGCGGGCACGGCTGAGGCTGCTGTCGCCTCAGCCGGCAGCGCCTACCAGGCGAACCCTGCAGGCGGTATCTTGGTCGCCTCGTGGACCTTCTCCACCACGTCGAAGATGCGCCGCGCCTCACTTCGAGCCCATGACTTCGACCATCGGGTGTGGCTGAGGTCGAAGCCCTTGTCGACCTCGACAAAGCGCAGGCGCGCCATGAACGTGTTCTTTCGGCTCGGATGGTTCTCCAGCACGACGTAGGCGCGCACACGACGGCCATCACGCAACACGGGCTTGGACCGGATGAGGCCCCCCTCGCGCTCCTTGGAGGCGACGGGGTAGCCGGCGTCTTCCAGCCCCTTTGCAACAGAGTAGGCCGAGATCGCTTCGGCCTTCCACAGGTTCACCGACATGTTCTTGTCGGCGAAGTCGCCCTGATCCAGGAAGACCATCGAGCCGCCGCCACAGCCGACCGCCAGCAGCGCAGCGGTCAGGGTGGCCCCCGCAACGAACGCCCTCATGCGCTAGCCCCGGTCGACAGGGGTCGGCTCAGCCAGCGTGTTCCGCTTCTGCTGAGCCGTGAAGTAGTCGGGGAACGGCGGTCGCTTGATGTACTGACCGGTGCCCCGCTCGGTGCGAAGGTCGCCGTCGTGCCACAGGATCCGGCCACGGCTCAGGGTGGTCTTGGGAGCGCCAGTGCACTCCATCCCTTCGTAGATGTTGAAGTCGATGTTCTGGTGGTGGGTGTCCTTGGAAATGACGCGCGTCAACGCCGGATCCCAGACGACGATATCGGCGTCGGCCCCCACCGAGATGCTCCCCTTGCGGGGATGGACGTTGAAGATCTTGGCCGCGTTGGTGCTCGTGGCGGCGACGAACTCGCTGGGCGTCAGCCGACCCGTGTTGACACCGTGGGTCCACAGCACCGCCATGCGGTCCTCGACACCATTGGTGCCGTTTGGAATCTTGCGGAAGTCATCGCGCCCCATGGCCTTCTGCGGCGTGCAGAAGCAGCAGTGGTCGGTGGCCGTCGTTTGCAGCATCCCCGACTGCAGGCCCCGCCACAGCGCGTCCTGATGCTCCTTGGAGCGGAACGGCGGGCTCATCACGTAGTGCGCGGCCTGCTCCCAGGTGGCGTGGCGGTAGACGCTCTCGTCGATGACCAGGTGCTGCGACAGCACCTCGCCGAAGACGATCTGGCCTTCCAGGCGCGCCCGGGTGATGGCCTCCAGCGCGTCGATGCAGCTAGTGTGCACGACGTACAGCGGCGTCCCTAGCACCTCTGCGATACGAATCGCGCGGTTGGCCGCCTCGCCCTCAACCTCGGGGGGGCGCGACAGGGGATGCCCTTCCGGACCATGAATCCCCTTGTTGTAGATCTCCTCCTGCAGCCGGAACACCAGCTCGCCGTTCTCGGCGTGCACCGTCGCCAGCGCGCCCAGCTCGCGGGCGCGGGTGAAGGAGTTCACCAGCACCTCGTCGTCGCACATGATGGCGTTCTTGTAGGCCATGAAGTGCTTGAAGCTGTTGACGCCGTGCTCGGCGACGAGCTTGCCCATGTCGCGGTGGACCGTGTCGTCCCACCAGGTGATGGCGACGTGGAAGCTGTAGTCCGACGCGGCCTTCTGGGCCCACTCGTTCCAGGACTTCCAGGCGTCCATCACGGGCTGCTGCGGGTTGGGGATGACGAAGTCGATGATCATCGTCGTCCCGCCGGCGGCGGCGGCGCTGGTGCCGGTGAAGAAGTCTTCGGAGGCCGTGGTCCCCATGAAGGGGAGCTCCATGTGGGTGTGCGGGTCGATGCCGCCGGGCATGACATAGCAGCCGCCGGCGTCGACGACTTCGGCGCCGGTGGCGTCGAGGTCGGGGCCGATGGCGGCGATGGTCTCGCCGTCGATGAGGACGTCGGCGCGGGATTCGCCTTCAGCGGTCACGACGGTGCCGCCGCGGATGAGTTTGCGGCTCATGGTGAAGCCTCCTGAACTGGAATGATGGACTCTGTGGGCGGAGAGCAGAGGTGGACGCGGAGGTCTAGTCCTCGACGGTCTCCGAGTAGACGGTCTGGCCGGCGAAGGCGACCTGCGGCGCGGGGGCCGAGAGCTTCGACGGGACCTGATGGCTGTTGCGGTGCTGGTGACGCCCCACGTCCATGCCCTCGTCGTAGATGACCTGGGGCCGGAAGTTGGGCGCTGCCGCGGCGCGCAGGAAGTGCGCGTACTCGCCCAGGCGGCTCGTCATCTGGAAGCCCCACTTGTCGCGCACCTGGCGACAATGGTTAAGGTCGATCTGGCTGACGAGGACGCCATCGCGGGTCCGTGCCAGACCCGGCGTGCGGCCGCCGTCGGGAGCCGTGATGTAGCTCGAGCCGTAGAAGTGGCCAAAGTCCTTGTGGGCCGCGCGACCGTCTCCGGACGTGAACTCGTTCGGGAACGATTCGGTGCCGATGCGGTTGATGCTGGCCGTGAAGTAGTTGTTGGCGATGGCGGCGCAGCGGGCCTCGATGGGCCACAGCGGCTCGGACAGCGCGCCCACGGTGGCCGAGGGGTTGAACACGATCTCGGCGCCGTTGAGGCCGAACATCAGCCAGTTCAGCGGATGGTGCCGGCCGTAGCAGATGTTGATGCCGACCTTGCCGAACTGGGTGGCGAAGACCGGATGCCCCGTGTCGCCCTCCATGTAGTAGGTCGACTCGTTGAAGTCGCCGACGCGGGGGATGTGGTTTTTGCGGTGGAAGCCGATGATGTTGCCGCGGTTGCCGATGACGACCGCGGTGTTGTGAATCGTCCCGCCGTGGACCTCGTCGCGCTCCAGGATGGGCGAGACGATGACCATGTTGTAGCGGCGCGCGAGCTGGGCCAGGAACTGGGTGGACTCGCCGTCGATAGGCTCGGCGAACTCGAGCCAGGGGTGCTTCTCGCGGGTGCAGAACGCGAAGGGCATCGTCCAGGCTTCCTGCAGGCCCAGGACGTTGCAGCCCATGGCGCCGGCGGCGTGGATGAGCTGCTCGGTGCGGTCGCACAGGGCCTGGAACTGCTTGCCGACAGGGGCGTCGGTGGGCTCGACGATCTGGGTCTGGATGACGCCGACCTTGACGATGCGAGCGGGGCGCCGCTGCTCCGGGGTGGTGGCAAAGCGGTAGGCGGCCACGTCGAAGTCATGCTTTTCGGCCAGCTGCGTGGCGGCCTCGGGGATGTCCATGGCCTCGGGCATGTTGCCGTAGAGGATGCGGAACGCCTCGGCCTGATCCTCGGGGGAAAGTTTGCGGAGCAAGCCCTCGAGGCTCTCGATTTCGGTGGTGGTCGCCATGGTTCTCCCAGCTGCTGTCGTGTCTCGAACAGGGAATGTATGCCAAGTCGCGCCCAACGTCAGCCCCACCCGAAACGAACTCGACACTCGGTTCCGAGCGACGTCGGTGGTAGTCTTGGACCATGCTCGACAACCTGGAACGCCGAATCGCGCCGCTGCCCGACAGCGCCATGCAGCGGTCTGTCTTCACCGAGTTCGTCGAAAGCGTGCCCACGGACGAGGCGGTCGAGGCCCTCGAAGCGCTGCTTGGAGCCATAGGAAGAGGCTCGGCGCGGGCCCTGCAGGTGGGGCTTGGATACGCGCGATTCTGCATGGAGCTCGATGACCGCGCGCGACGCGTGGCGCTGCGGATGACGGCCGAGGCGATGGGCTGCCAACGGGTGGCGGCCACCCTGACCGACGCCGTGCCCAGCAAGTATCTCGGCCAGCACGGTCGCATGCCGGAGACGGGTCTGGGCCGCGCCAGCTGGTTCTTGCAGACCCGCGCTCCGAACCTCTTTGCGCGCGACGAGGAGGAGCGGGACGCCGCGCACTATGTTCAGGCGATCAAGTTCCTGGCGCAGTTCAACGAGCGCTTCCTGGACCAGATGGCGGTTCATCCAGACCCGCGTGTCCGACGACGGCTCATGCGGTCGGTGTCGCTGTCGGAGAAGCAGGCGGTCCGCATTGCCGCAGCACGCCCCACAACCCCTGCGTTGACCCAAGAAATCCTGGCGGTGCCGCGCTGGTTCGACAATCGAGCGGTCCGAGAGGCGGTGGTTCGCAACCCCTTCACGCCGCCTCGGATCGCCGCACCACTGCTGGTCACGCTGTCCCACTCGGCGTGGCGGGATCTGGGCCGTCTCGGCTCGGTACATCCAAAACTGCGGCAACTCGCCCGAGACCTCGCCAACCCTGAGCCGACGCCCCCGGAATAGAGGCGGGATCCCAGACGTCTCAACGCTGAACCCAACGGATGAGGACCACGATGGGTACAGCGACGCATCTCGACGAGCTCTCCACCGGCGAGCGGTGGCTGCGACACGCCAAGGTCGCCGGTCTGACGGCGCGACGGCTGGCGCGTTGGGCGCTAGACGATTCGGGTCAGCCCCAGTGGGGACCGGAGACCGACTTCCCGGAGCTGCTCGGCGAACATCGCGTGGTGATGCGGCGCCCCGACGATGATGCGGACGAACGGCTCGAGGCCGGCAAGCTGCGCAATCTGGCGATCGCCGCGCCTCGGTTCGATGGTCGCGTCATGTGCCCGGGAGAGCCACTTTCGTTCTGGCGGACCCTGGGCCGGGTGACCGCGTCGCGCGGGTACAAATACGGGCTGGAGCTGCGCGGCGGCTGCCTCGTGCCCAGCGTCGGCGGCGGCATCTGCCTGCTGTCCAACGCCCTGTTCGAGATGACGGTGCGGCACGGTTGGCAGGTCATCGAGCGGCATGGCCACACGCTGGAAGCCATCCCACCGCGCCCGGGAGAGCTCTGGGGCGTCGATGCGACCGTGTTCTGGCCGTATGTCGACGTCATCGTCTCGCCGCCAGAGGACGCCGGTCCTGTTCGGCTTGGCGTAGCGCTCGAGGGCGATGAGCTCGTGCTCCGATTGCGTGGACAGGCGCCCGCGACGCAGCGCTTCGAGCTGTCGCTCGTGGACGAGCAGGTCCTGGAGACCGACCTCGGGCGGTTCCGTGAAGGGCGCGTGGTTCGACGGGCGTTCGATGCAGCATCGGGCGATGCTGTTGGCGCGCCGGAAACCGTTGCGGTGAACCGCCGAAGAGTGCTGAGCCAGCTCGAGCGACGGGCCAACTGCCTGACCTGCGGCAAGGAAGCTACCTGTGACGCTCGACCGGCCCTCAAGCGCGGACGCTTCGCGGTGCTGCCATGAGCCGGGGTCGGCTGGTAAGCGTTCTGCCATCAGGCGGTGTGCTCGTGGTGGCTCCCGAGCCAGCGGCCTGGGTCGCGCCGCTGGCGACCGAGTGTGCTGCTGCCGGACCGGTGACCCTCGTCGCGCCGTGGGCGTGTGGCTCTGGCCTGGTGCGGTGGTTGCCGGGGAAGCTTCGAGCTCCGGCGGAGCGGCGGCGAGTCTTTGGCGCAAGGAGCATCCCCGGAGGCTGGCTGCTGGACACCGCGCTGACGCAGGTCGCGTCGCGTCGCCCGGATTGGCGCTACCGCAAAGCCTTTGCGCAACGGGTCGCCGTGGCGCACCTGGCCCGTCGCGCCCTGGCGAGAGGGGACTTCCAAAGCCTCATCGCGCCCAGCCTGGCCGCGCTGGAGATATTCGAGGCGGCGGAGAGCGAGACGCTTGTCTTGTACGAGGACTGGCCCGACCTGGCGGCCCTTCACGCCGACCTCGCGGCAGCCGCTCGACGGCATCCCGATGCCGGGTTCCTCCAGCGCTTCCGTGCGCCAGTGACCTGGCTCGACCGCCAGGCCGATGAGCGGGCAGCCGCCGATGTCCTTCATGTGCGCGGGCTGTGGGCCGCGCATCAACGCACCGGCAACGTTGTGTCCCCGCCAGAGCCTCCCCGTGCGCGGAGGATTGGCGGATCGTCAGGCCGTCACGTGCTCCTGGCGGGTGGCGGGACGGCACGAAGTGGCGCACTCGAGGTGCTGGAATGGCTGAACACCCGCCCCGATGTGACGTTGACCGTTCGCCTGGGCGATGGTGCGGAGCCGGCGTTGAGTCGGCACCGACAGGTGCGCCCGGCCGTCGGCACGGTCGAAGAAAGGGTCCAGGGGGCCGACCTGGTGCTCGCGCCGTCGTGGGTCGAGGGCTACCCGAAGGAAGTCCTGCAGGCCGCGCGGACCGGCACCCCGCTCGTGGCCACCAAGCGCGCTGCGGGCGTCGTCGCGCTCACGACATCACGGCGCGTGGCCGTCGAACCCGGAGACATCGCTGGCCTCGCAGCCGTGTGCGAGCAGCTGCTGCCGAGGCACGAGGCTACCAGCGGAGCGCCGCCACGACCGCTTCTCCATCGACGGCGTCGAACATGACCGCCGGGACCGCGTGAACCAAATCGTCGCGTCCTTCGCTGGTCCAGTCGGTACCCCCGTCGTTGCTGGGATCGTAAGCGATGCCATGGGTCGGTAGCCCGGCGATCACTGCCGCCTCCAGCGCCATCAACAGAACGAAGACGTCGCCCGCTTGGAACTCCTCCTCGGCCTCCTCGACCGTTCCGCAGTCCGTTAGGATGTCGTAGCCGCCGTTCCAGTACAGCAGCAGCGCCGCCGCTCGAGGAAAGTCGGGATGCGAAAGGAGCGCGCGCGGCCCGTCGAGGCCGTCGTCCCAGTTCCACCGGTTCGCGGCGTAGAACAGCTCAGCAGGAGTCTGCAGCGTGGCGACATCGGCCCCCTGCTCGCAGAACGCCCGGACGCGGTCCGACTGCGCGTCGTCGAGACGCACGTCAGACCAGCTCGAGCAGGTTCTCGACCGGACGACCGACCACCGCCTTGTCGCCAACGACCCCGATCGGGCGCTGCAGCATGCCGGGGTTCTTCGCCATGTGCGGGATGATGACGTCGTCCCCCTCGTCGCCGGTCAATCCCAGCTCCTTGGTGGCCTTGTCCCGCTTGCGTAAGACGTCTTTGGCCTGCATCCCGAGCTTGGCCAGCACGTCCCGAATCTCCGCCTCGTCCAGCGGGTCTTTGGTGTACTCGCGATACTCGAAGTCGATGCCGCGTTCGTTGAGCAAGGCGACCGCCTTGCGACAGGTGCTTCAGGTACGTTTGCAAATGAGCTTGAGCATGGCCGGAGCATAGCTCAGTCACTCAGAGCTGTCCTGTGGTCGAGTTGGCACACGGCTCAGTTCAAGCGCTCCCCTCTGGTCACTGCAATGAGGTCGACCTGCTCGCGCGCGGTCCCAACTTGCAGCCAGGCCAGCGTCGCCTTCAACTCGACCAGAACGCCTTCGACCAAAGCGCCGGACTTCAGGTGGAATCGCACCTTCTTGGTCACCCAGAGCTCCAAGGCCGGAGTTCCCTTCGCCACGGCGAGAGCCGATCCCAACCGGACTTGCGTGACTCCTTTCAGCCGGGAGGCGCGCTCCTGTTGGGCCTTCTCCTGGCGCGCCCGTCGCGCAGACTCCGCCTTGCGACGGGCCTGGACGTCCCCGTGGGTAGGCAACAGCTCCGTGCACGTCTTCCAGAAGATGTGCGTCTGAGTCGCCGACAGGGGCTCAGCGAAGGGCGCTCCATCCTGCTTGAGCTGGGTCCGGCGCTTCCACTCCACCGTCCAGCGCTTGCACCAGGGACCAGAGGCGCTGCTTCGTTCGGTCGGAGGAGAGGCATTGGCCAGCTCGACTCGAGGCGTGGTCAATAGATGGGTCGCGAACGCCGCGACCACCGCGGCGAGGGCCAGTTCACGCCAATCACTACGCATGTCACATCTCCGTGGGGGACGGTTGTGGCGTTCATGATGTCAGCTCGAGGTAGAGGTCGCTATTCGCAGAGCCCTCTACTTCCCAGCTGGTCTCGCGAGTCGCCGCGGGAACTCGACGGCACACAGTGTTCACAGCTCCCCGAGTGTTACCGTCTTGCCCAGAGCCGTGAAGTGCGACCCCGATCACACGGCCATGAGCTGGGGGCGCTCGCGCTCGTGGCGGGGCACCGTCAGCACGAACCGGGCGCCCTTGTCCTCGCCTTCGCTGAAGGCCTCCAGGGTGCCGCCCAGGGCGCGGGCATGGATGGCGCAGCCGTGAAGGCCGAAGCCGTGCCCGTGGGACTTGGTGGTGAAGCCGTGCTCGAAGACGCGCGCGATGTTCTCGCGGCTCATGCCGCGGCCGTTGTCACTGACGATCCAGCGAACGGTGCCGCGCTCCTCGTTGGCTTCGAGCTCGAGCGTCAGTACGCCCTTCTCGGCGTCCATGGCCTCGCAGGCGTTTTTGACCAGGTTGATGAGGATCTGCAGGACCCGGTGCGGATCGGTGCGTAGCGCGTTCATGGGCTGATAGCGCCGCACGACTTGGAAGCCGCGGGCTTCGATCGTGGCCGACAGATAGGACGCCGCATCGTCGAGCAGCTGGCTCGGCGCCACCTCTTCGACCAGGTTTCTGTTCTTGGCCATCGACTGCTGGGCCACGACCACGTGTTTGACGTGCTCGACCCGCTCCATCAGTCGATTCAGCTCCTCGGCCACGACGCGACGCTCCCGCTCCAGCGCCTCGACCAGGAGCTGAGACAGCCGCATGCCCTTCTTCAGACGCTCGGCCGGTATCCCCTCGGGTTTGTCCAGCGCGTTCGAGAACTGCTCGACCACTCGGCGCAGGTCGGGGAGACGCGAGGCTTCGGTGGTTTCGGTGATGATGTGCCCGGAGGTGTTGATGCTCTGCAGGGCGTTGCCCACGCTGTGCAACACGTCCGACGCCACCTCCGCCATGCCGGCGTCACGCGCCAGCTGGGTCAGCTGCCGCTGAGCGAGATAGTGTTCGGTCAGGTCCCGCAGAGCGATGGTGGACTTCACGGCGCCGCCCACGGTGTAGACCGAGGTCGCCATCTCGACAGGTACCTCGGCGCGATCCTTGCGCCGGCCCACCACCGTCAACGCCCCTTGCGTCGTGGCCAGGCGCCGGGTCGCCACGTAGGGGAAGAGGTCGCTCAGCCGCAAACCCTGCATCCCTTTCTTTGGATAGCCGAAGAGGCGCTCAGCGGCGGGGTTGGCCCGCTCGACCCGACCACCTTCGTCCGCCGTGAGCAGCGGCACCAGCGAGTGCTGGGTGATGGACCGGGTCAGCGCCTCCCGCTCGGCCAGGGTCTGTGCGAAGTGGTCGCGCTCCTCGAGGGTGGCGACGACCAGCCTTCGGTACAGAGTGACCAGGGCCAGCGTCGCCAGGAGGATCACCTCGAACAGCACGACGTGGGCCACGGCGCTCCCGTCGAGCCCCGGGCTGCCGAGCCCCATGTGGTGGCCCAACTGGACGAACAGCGGGACCAGCAGACCCACGGATGCAGTGACCATGGACGCCACGTGCTTGCCATACTGAAGTCCCGCGAAGACCAGAACCACGACCAGGGTAAGCCTCGCGTTTCCGAGCATGCCGTGGGGCGACCACAGAAACTCCTGCAGCGCCTCGACGCAGAGCGCGCCCAGGGCCGTCGCCATGGCCGCGCGGAAGTGTCCCTTCATCGCCAGGGTGTGCGCTACGGCCAGGATCACCCATAGACCGATCTCGGAGGGCAGAACGCCGCCTCCCGTGGCAAGCCTGGCTGCGACAATGAGGGTCAAAGCCACCAGCGCCAGCGCCGTCCCGATGACGACCCAACGCTCCCCCACCACCAGGCTCAGCCGATTCTCACCGGGCAGTTTGGTGAATCCTTTGGACGGCTCGGACAGCGTTTCTCGGACAGGGTCCATCACTGCCGAACAACGGGAGGGTCACCGCCAAACTGAAGCGGTTGACCCAAACCCGGGTGGCAACGGCTAGCTCAGCGCGTCCAACCGGTATCCTGCGCCCCGGACCGTCAAGATCATCCCCGCCGCTTGCTGCAGCCGGTTGCGTAGACGCATCACGAGGGTGTCTACCGCGCGGTCCAGAACGTCATCCTCGTCACGCCAGACCGCCTCCACGACGTCCGCCCGCGAGACCACCTTGCCCGCACGCTGCATGAGGATCGACAGCAGGTCGAACTCCCGTGCGGTGAGTCGCACCTCGCTGTCGTCGACCCAGACTTGATGGGCGTCGTAGTCGACGCGCAGCGGCCCGATGCTGTGCCGCGACGACCGGTCGGGGCGATGCATACGCTTGAGGATGGCGCGAATGCGGAGCATCAGCTCTCGCGCGTTGAAGGGCTTGCCCACGAAGTCCACCGCGCCGAGCTCGAAGGCCACGATGCGGTCGATCTCATCGTCGCGCGCGCTGAGCACCATGAACGGAATGTGACGCATCGATGGCGCCTCGGACATCTTGCGGGCCACCTCGGTGCCCGGCATGTCCGGCAGCATCAGGTCCAGGACCACCAGGTCGGGTTGGACGTTGTTTGCCTTATCCAGCGCCTCGGCCGCGTCAGCGGCGCCAACCACAGCGTGGCCCTCCATGCGAAGCCGCTCCAGGAGGATGTCCCGGAGGTCGGCGTCGTCCTCGACGACGAGAACGGTCCGCTGCTTTCGTGTCAGTGCGTTCACGGGCGGCACCCTAAGTCCCTATTTCCACACGCAGGTTGCTGGAATGTGACGTCTTCACGACAGGTTGTGTCTTTTTCACGACCGGCCGACAAAGGCGCCATCAGAAGGACTTCCCGAGCCCCAGGCTGAAGCTGCGCCCCAGAAGGATGCTGGTAACGACCTCGTCGCCCTGGCTGGTCACCACCGGCATGTCCAACAGGTTCTTGGCCTTGAAGTTGAGCTTCCACCCGTCACCGAGGGTCTGCCGGAACACGAAGTCAAGCTGATGGACCGGCTCGGTGTAGCTGTCGGGAGCGTCCTGCGCACCGGCTTCGACGATTCGACGGCCGCTGACGTTGTAGAGCAGGGAGACACCGGTCCCGCTGTCGGCATTCTGGTAACCCAGTTGCAGGTTGACTACGAAGGGGGCCTGGCCTTGCAGCGGGCGCTCCTTCGACGTCTGGATGGAGCCCAGCCCCTCCAGGTTGACGTTGGAGAAGATCCAGGCGGCGTTGCCCGACAGGTAGAGGTCCTCGAGCGCTTCGTGGAGGAACCCGAAGTCTTTGGTGAACTCGAGTTCGATGCCGGTGTTGTACGCCTCCGGCGCGTTGGCGTAGGTCACTGAGAGCTGGGCGCTGGGGACGATGATGGTCTCGATGGGCTTGTCGAAGTGCTTGAAGAAAGCGCCGACACTCAGCAACTCACCCTGGCTTGGGTTCCAGTCCCAGCGCAGGTCGACGTGGGTCAGCAGCGCCCGGTCGAGATCCGGGTTGCCGAAAAGCTGCCGGCCGCCAGTGACGTCGTTGAAGGTCGCCGGCGATAGCTCGCGGAAGTCGGGCCGGGAGACCGTCCGGGCCACGTTGAAGCGCAACGCCATGTCCTCTTCGAAGCGATAAACGGCACTGACCGACGGCAGGACGTCGGTACTGTCGAGCTCCGCCGGCACCAGCACCGGGTTGGGGTTGAAGGGCTCGAACGTGGTCACCGTCTGCTCGGAGTGCTCCAGCCGGACCCCGGCGACCAGGGTGAACATCTCCCCCCAGTTCAACGTCAGCTGGGCGTAGGCCCCGAAGATGATCTGGTCGGCGGTGTAGTTGTCGGTAGGGAGGGTCACCTCGTTGAGCACAAAGCCTTCGCGCGAGATGTACTTGGGGCTGAAGATCTCCTCCGGGGTCAGCTGCAGCACCGCGTCGTCGGTGCTCAATGGCCCCTTGTGCATGTACTTGAGGCGGCGGGTGTCCACCGTGCGGTCCTTGACCAACAGCGCAACACCACCCTTCATCTCCAGTTTCAGCGGGCCGTCTTGGTGCACCGGGGCGCTCACATCGACGCCGACGTCGTGGGCGAAGTCGAGCAGGTCGCTGAACACCCGCTGGTTGCCCTCGGGGCGGTCGCTGAGGAAGTAGGTCCCCAGGGAGGGCTCGAGGTCATAGCGCACCTGGCGCCGGTCGGGCTCCAGGCGGGTGGCCACGCTCAGCGCGTAGCGGGCGTCGATGTTCATGTTCAGCTCCGGCACCTTGATGGCGGCCTTCAGCTGATTGGAGCTGAGCATCCGCTCCACCCAGCGGGCCCGCACCACCCGGATCCGCGTCGCCACGTCGCGGTTCTCACCGCTGTAGTCGCGCGACTCGTCGGTGGAGATGCGGTTGAGGAAGCTGGTCAGCCGGAACTGGTAGTTGGGGCCCCAGTCCAGTCCCAGGTTCAGGAATGCTGCCGTCGTGATCTCCTGCTGCAGCTGCTCGAAGCTGTAGGGGTGCGCCAGCTCCAGCTTGCCGCCTTGCCCCACCGTGTAGATGTTGCGGTCGAACTGCAGGCGCTCCCACTCGCTGTCGTAGACCAGCGACATCAGGTACCCGAACCGATAGTCCTCGTCGTTTTCACGGAGCTGGAACGAATCGCCGTAGGTCACCGACAGGCCGATCCCGGGCGGCACCAGGCGGCGATGAGGCGTAATGTTGGTAGGCATCGACTCGCCGAACGCTTCCAGCTCGTCATTGGTGTAGCCCGAGTCCGAGAACAGGTCGCCGGGAAGGATGGGCTGGGAATCGCTGGCTTTCTGAACGTTGGCTGGAAGTGAGCGGAAGCCGCCGTCAATCCCCAGCCAGTCGGTCGGTCCACCATCCACCGCGAGGCCCTGCTCGAAGGTGGTGCCCAGACGCATGGAGGTCGACAGCGACAGCGACAGCTCGAACTCCTTGGGGAACGCGCGGGTGTCGATGAGCACCGTGCCACCGCCAAACTCGCCTGGCTTGTCGACGCTGTAGGACTTCTCGATGGTCACCGACTTGAGGAGGCCGGCCGGGAACATGTCCAGCGGCACCACACGCCGCTCGGGGTCGGGGCTGGGCAGGCCGCTGCCGTTGAGCAGGGTCGACGAGTAGCGCTCGCCGAGGCCGCGCACATACACGAAGCGACCGCCCACGATGGTCACGCCTGTGGCGCGCTTGAGCGCGCTGGCCGCGTTGCTGTCGCCCTGACGGCTCATCTGCTCGGCGCCGATGACCTCGGCCACGGAGACCTTCTTGCGGCGCTTGTCCATGGCGTCCAGAGCGCTTCCGACGATGCGAGGGGCGCTGACCACCAGGTCGTCAACCTCCACTGCGGCGGGCGTCAGCTCCACATTCAGCGTGCCGGGGACCGCGATGTCGCGCTTGGTCATCGTGGAGAACGACGGGTGCACGAAGGTGAGGTCGTGCTTTCGGTCCTTGGGCAGCTGCAGCGTGAACCGGCCTTTGGCGTCAGTGAGTCCCTCGACGTCCACGCCGCGGATGAAGATGCGGGCGCCGGAGATGGGCTTCTTCCGCTCCGACGACAGCACCTTGCCGGTCAACGCGGCCAGCTCGACGGGCTTGGCTGGCCCGGTACCGTTGTTGCCTGTGGCCGCGCCCGAGGTGTCGGCCCGAGCCTCGACCTGGAATCGGGGAGCGGCGATGCGGAACAGGGTGACGACGACCTCGGTGACGCCGCCAGCAGCGATGGGCACGTCCACGGTCTCGCCCGCGGCGTAGTCCGAGTGCGTCACGACCAGCTTGTGCTTGCCCGCCGGGACCGTGAGCCGGACGGCGCCGTAGCTCGAAGTGGTGGCCTTCTTGCCGCCGATCTCGATGACCGCGCCCTTGAGCGGCTTGCCCGTACCCTCTTCGAAGGTGATGAGGCGAAGCTTGCCGGAAGGCTTGGCGGCGTGCGCGGCACTGCCGGCCAGCAACACCAGAAGCAGCAGCAGGCTCCATCGGAGACTCAGTCGCACGGGATCCTCCCGGTCCGACAGCCCTCCATGATCTTCCGCAGGTCCGCCGCCTTCTCGAACATGTCCGCGCTGCGCAGCTTCTTGAGCCACAGCTCGGCCTTCTTGTAGCGCTGGGTCCGGAAGTAGGCGAAGGCGACCGCGTAGACCACGGCGTCGTCCTTGTCCAAACGCAGTCGGACAATGCGCGGGGCCAGGGCGGCGGCAGACTCGAACTGCTGCGACTCCACCAGCAGCCCCATGCGCTGCCGCACCTTGGCCTTCTGGTCGTTGAGCCGCCCGTTCACCAGCATCGCCTGGCGGAGCCGACCGCTGCGGCGATAGAGCTCCGCGGCGGCCAGCGAATGGGCGTCGATCTTCTTGGGGTCCCGCTCCAGGAACGAAGCCCGCTCGAACAGCCCTGCGGCCACCACCGACTTACGCTGGTCGGCGTAGGTCCGCGCCAGGCCGACCAGCACGTTGGGGTCGTTGGCGAAGCGCATCCGCGCCACCTCGAGCAGCTGTACGGCCTCGTCGAAGGCGCGTCCGCGGCGTAGCGCCTCGGCCAGGGCGACGTGGTCACTGGCCGTCGCGCCGGGCCGCTCGAGGTAAGCCCGCCCCGCCTCCGCAGCGCTTCGGTACAGCCCCCGCTCGATGAGCAGATACACCTTCAGCCGGGTTGCCTCCGTTCGGACCGCGGGGTGGCGGCGTTCGACGTCGAGCAGCACCTTGTAGGCGTCGTTGGGCCTCTTGAGCTTCACCAACGCCTGCGCCTTCAGCAGCAACAGCTTCGGCAGCGCGTCGAGTTGCGCCTTTCCTGCCTTGTCCAGGGCCGCGATGGACTTCGCCCACTCCTGGGTCTGGTAATAGGACTGGGCGATGTAGACGTACAGCAGCTTGTCGGTCGCCCCGGCCGCGATGGCGCCCTCGAACGCCTTGGCCGCCGGTCCCCACTGCTTTCGCTGCAGGGCGATGACGCCCTTGAGCTTCCAGTACTGGACCTTGTCGACCGTCTCGTCCTGAAGATCGACCTGGGAAAGCTCGACCTCGGCCCGCTCCAGATGGCCGTCGCAAACCAGCAGTGCGGCCAGCGCCAGATGGTCCGGCTTGTCCTCTTCCTTCTTGTTCTTGTCGCCGGCGAGCGCGGAGCCGCCCGCGAGGGACAGCAGCACCACGACGAGCACGAGCGGCCTGAAGAGGTCGCGGGACCGGGCCGCGATGGTGGGTAGATGCTTCAACTGAGCTTGAACCGCACCGTCTTGCGGATCCAGATCCGCACCGGCTTGCCTTTGTACATGGCGGGCTCGAACTCACACCCCTGGATGGCGGTCAGCGCCACGTCGTCGAACGTGCCGGCCGGGCTGCTGTCGAGCTTTTTCACCTTCACCACGCTGCCGTGCTCGTTGATGAGCAGGCTGAACTTCACGTAGCCGGTGACGTTCTTGGAACGTGCCCGGGCCGGGTAGCGCGCTGCCGGGCAACGCCGGGTGCGGGGCTTGGCGTCCACCGCGCTCTCGGTCATCACCATCTTGCTCGGGTCCCCGGCGCCCTTGACGAGGTCACCCGCGGCTGCGCCAGGGTCGAACCCGGACATGCCCGGCAGGTCGAAACTCACGCCGCTGAGCCCGCTCATCAGCGCCGGCGGCGGCGCCTTGGCCGTGGCCTTCACCGCCTTGGGCTTGGGCTTGGGCTTGGGCTTGGGCTTCGGCTTCTTCTTCTTCGGCTTCTTCTTGGGCGGATCGAGCGCCACCGCCGGACCGGTCTTCTTGGCCGCCACGTGGGGCACGGGCCGGTTCATCATGGCGATGAGCTCCAGCGTCCCGATCAGGCCGCCGACGCCCACGATGGTGGCGAGCGACAGCCGGGCGACCCAGTGGTCGATCATCAGCCCGCCTCCTGCTCGGTGGCAACGCCCACGTGCTCGGCACCGGCCAGGCGGCACTGGTCCACCACCTCGATGAGGCGGTTGGCCGGCACCTGGGTGTCGGTGATGACCAGCACCTGGCCATTGCCGCCAGACTTCAGCAGGTCGCGGACCCGGGTCTGGATCATCCACATTTTGACCGGCAGCTCGTTGACGTACACCACGCCGGCCCGGTCGATATAGACCCGCAGCGCCTTGCTGGACGCGCGGGAGGCGCTCGAGGCGCCGGGGCGCTCGAGCTCGAGGTTCATGTCTTTGACGAAGGTCGTCGAGACCATGAAGAAGATGAGCAGGATGAACACCATGTCGATGAGCGGCGAGATGTCGATGTCCGCCGAGGTGTTCGTGCGTCGTCGCAAATACTTCATGCCGCGCTCCCAGCCGGGGTGGCCGTGAGGTTGTCCAGGCACACTCGGTTCTTCAGCAGCTCGAGGTGCTCTTCGATGGAGGCCTGCCGGCGCTTGAGCAGCCGGCCGACGAGCAACCCGGGGATGGCGATGGTCAGCCCCGTCTGGGTGGTCAGCAGCGCCTGGCTGATGCCGCCGGCGATGCCGCCGGACTGGGAGAACAGCGCCATGTCACCGAGGGCGTCGAAGGTCTCCATCATGCCGATGACCGTGCCCAGCAGCCCGGTCAGGGGCGCAGCGACGATGATGGCCGTGACCAGGGTGTCGTAGCGCTGCATCTCGTCCTCGAACATCCCCAGGCGGGTGTCCAGGTGATGCCGCAGGTAGCCCCCCGGGACGGCGTTGGCCACATCCTTGGCCGCACGCTCGGCGCGGCCGGCGACGTCGCCGAGGTAAAGCGTGATGGCCCGGGACCCGAGCGCCCACCACAACACCGCGGTGGCGCCCAGGAGGGGCCACATTACGAAGCCGCCGCGACCGACGAGGTCGCGGGCAATGTCGATGAGGCCGGTGTCCATTCTTGGGCGTCCGTGTCGAGGTCCTTGGTGGTCTTGGAGGGGGTGGTCTTGGAGGGGGTGGTCTTGGCAGGGGCAGCCGCGGCGGCGGCAGCGGCAGCAACCGCCTCCGTCGTGGGGGCCTGTGTCGCCTCGACCGCGCCCGGCTCGTCGGTCAGCATTCCCGCCAGCTGAGCGGCGTTGACGACATGCAAGGCGCCCCGCTCGATAGCGAGCTGGATCTGGGATGCGCGTCCGCTCAACAGGGTGCCGATGAGCAGCGTGGGGATGGCGACGATGAGGCCCAGCTCGGTGGTGACCAGCGCCTCGGAGATGCCGCCGGCCAGGAGCTTGGGATCGCCGGTTCCGAACTCGGTGATGATGTCGAAGGTCGAGATCATGCCGGTGACGGTGCCGAGGAGGCCCATGAGCGGTGCCACGGCGGCGATGACAGTAATGGTGGTCCCGAAGCGCTCGATGCGGGGGACCTCCTCCAGGATGGACTCGGCGATGGTGTCATCGCGGGCCTCACGCGGCTGGTGGAGCGCCCCCAGGGTGCTCCGGATGACGCGACCGATGGCGCCGCGCACCTTGGTGGCCACGGTCTGGGCGCCGGCCAGGTCGTGGTCGCTGAGCTTGGCGGTGACCCGGGCGATGGCGCGCTTGGTGCTCGCGCCCAGGAGGATGAGCAGGAAGGCGCGGAAAAGGATGAGCAATAGGGCGACAGCACCCAGGCCAACGATGACCCAGGCGATGGTGCCGCCGCTCTCGATCACGTCCTCGACCGTCTTCTCCTTCTTGGCTTCGACGGCTTTCTCGACGTTCTCGAAAAGATAGACGTTCATGCTGGCCGGGATGCTCCCCGCGGCTAGCGCTTTGGCGGTATCGGTGGCCTCGGCGGGCCAGATACGGAAGTGGCCGTTGCCAGCGGGGACCAGCGCCCCGGAGGCGTCGTCGGAGACCCCGAAGCGGGCCACGCGACCGACCTTGACGATGGTGCCCTCCAGGCGGGTCCCGGCGAAGGCGAAGAACACGCCCTTCTCACGGCGGATCGTGCCGCCTTCCAGAACTTTGGCGCCGCTGGCCTCGATGAGGTGCTGCATGCGGGCCAGTCGCTGCTCGACCGTCTCCTCGGCGGAGACCTTCGGCAGCGTGGCACCGAGCTTGTCGAGCGACTGTGTGGCCCGCTCCAACGTGTCAGGCACCAGTTCCGCCTGCTCGTCGACATCGACCGTCTCACGGCCGAGCTTCTCCAGCTCGGCGGCGATGGTCTCCGCCTCGGCCCGCAGCGCCAGGACGTCCTTCTGCTTGCGGGCGATGGCGCCCTTGATGGCGCCCGTGTCACGGCGGGTGCGGGCGCGCGCCGCGCTCAGGCGCTTGTTCAGCGCGTCCCGCTCCGCCTCCAGGAAGGCGTACTCCTTCTTGTAGGCGTCCATCAGGTCCAGCGGCTGATTGACTGCTTTGCTGGGGGCCTTGGTCTTGGTACCCGTCTCTTCGGCCGCGGCCGGGGTAGCGACCAGCGCCAGGGCCACCAGGCCGAGGAATGGGGTGGTGAATCGGCTCACTGATCCGACTCCTTCTTCGTGGCGTCACCCTTGCCATCGGCGAACCGGGCGACCAGAGCGGCGGGCAAGCTGAAGTAGCCGACCCGGATCTTCTTGCGGAAGGCGTCGAAGAGGCCGGCTATCTGCTGGACCTCGACCTCGTCCGTGGCCTTCTCCCAGGTGTAGGTGTCGCCCTTGCGGACGAGACGACCGACGCTGTCTTCGGACGTCTGGTAGAGCATCCCCACCATCCCGATCTTGATGACGTCGGCCAGCACCTCACCGTCAGGGGTCTGGATGACCTGACGGTCCAGCGCGCTCTCTCGGCCGAGCCGAAGCTCGTCCTCGATCATCTCCCACAGCCGGGTAAACGCCTTGGCGGGCGTAGTGGTCTTGGCCTTGAGCTTGCCCGTCAGCTCGTCCAGCGACGCGAGCCGCTCGTCGAGCCGGTAGGGCATGGTCTGTGCCACGGCCGTCTTGAACGTCGCGATGGCCTTGTTCACGGCGGGACCCAATGCCGCCTGGGCCTTGGAGGCCTTGGCCAGGCGAGCCTTCTCCTTGGCCAGCTTGTCGCGCAGCTGGGTAACCTTCAGCTTCTCGCGGCGGAGCTCCATGTCCACCTCGGTCTGCTGCGCGGTCAGCGACCGCACCTGAGACCGGCGCGTCTCCTGCTCGGCCTGGATGCGGTTGGAGATGGACTCCACCTGGCTACGCAGTGCCGCCAGCTCGCGCGCCAGGTCCGTCGGCTTCGACGACTTCTTGGCGAAAAGCTGCGGGGCAGCCAGCGCCGAAGCGCTGACCGCCGCCACAAGGAGAGTGATCGGAACCGATCGGTTCATGGGTCCTACCCTGAGCTCTCTAAAAACGGAGTTAGTTGGTCGCGCTGGTGGTCCAGCCGGCCGTCCAGTCGTTCGCCGGGTCGACGCCGCCCACGAAGGTCGTGGCGGTGAAGAAGGCGTCCCAGGCAGTCGCGTCGCCGGCGGTCGGCAGGGTGGCGCCGCTGGCGGGGGTCAGACCGGGGCTGGCGACGTTGAACGGGTCGGCCAGGACCGAGGTGCCCGCGAAGTCGGCGACGACGTTGCTGGTCTCACCGGTGAACCAGTCCTCGACCACCCAGTCTTCCTTGAAGTCACCGGTCACGACGGTGCCGCTGGTGCACTCCTCGGCGTCGGCGTCCTTGTCGGCGTCGTCGCAGTTCCAGGTCTCGCGCTCGAAGTGGGTGGCGCACTGCACCAGCGAGTTGCTGATGGTGGGCAGGCCGTTGTTCCAGGTCTCGTTGTGATCGATGTCGATGCAGGCCTCGTTGAAGCCCACCACCAGCGTGTTCATGATGCTGGCGCCGGTGCCCTCGCGGAGCAGGATGCCGGCGTCGGACCGGGTGGAGTCGGGGGAGCCGATGAGGGTCAGGTTGGCCAGCTGCGGGTTGGAGCGCGGCAGGGCGGCGTTGGCGTCGCCGTTGTTGTCGGCCTCGATGCCCTGGTCGCCGGCGTCGTCGTACTGCTGGGCCACGAAGAACTGGCCCTTGCCGGTCCAGCCGTCGGTCCAGTCGAGGTTGTCGTCGCTGATGCCGGTGGTCAGGACGTACTTGAACTGGGCGGTGCCGCCGAAGAACTCGATGCCGTCGTCGGCGGCCATGTGCACCTGGACATACTCGATGGTGGTGCCGCTACCGACGCCCTGGAAGGCGATGCCGTTGAGCTCGTTGTCGGGGGTGATGGGGTTGCCGGCGAACTCCACGCGGACGTAGCGCAGGACGCCGCTGCTGTCGGTGGCGACGTCGCCGCCGTACTTGCCCGTGCCGCCCTCGCCCTCCGCCTCGCAGTTGGCCGCGTCGCAGCCATTGATGGGGGCCTTGCCGTTGATCACCAGGCCGCCCCAGTCGCCGCGCTGACGCTCGCCCTCGGGGGCCGACGACGTCATGACGATGGGCTCGTCTTTGGTGCCCTCGGCGAGGATCTTGGAGTTGCGGCGAATGACGAGGAAGGCCTTGGAGGCGGTCTCGCCGAAGATCTGGGTGCCGGCTTCGATGTTCAGAACGGACTCGTCGACGTCATTGCCGACGAACACGCCGCCCTGAAGCAGGTAGAGGTTGTCCTTGGTGAGGGTGATGGTCCCCGTCAGGGGGTCGCTCACGCCGGCGCTGATGCGGCAGACGTTGTCGCTGCAGCTGATCTGCGAATTGCCGACAGTGGAGGGGGAGGGGGTCTCGCCATCATCGCAGGCGGACATGCCCACGGACGACAGCGCAAAGGTGAGGGCGACTGCGGCCCGGACGACGTTCATCACTTGCGTCTCTCCTGATCCCTTCGAGGAGGTTTGGGCGCGACACGCGCCACGGGGGGATCTCGGGTGCCCGAGATGGGCGGACCATAGGGAGCAGCAGTGGCAGTTCGATGTTTGTGTGTGAACGTTCTGTGACAGAAAGTGACCGTTGAAACAACGGCACCAACCGACTTGAATCACACCACTTTATTCACTTGGCGTAGCGCTCGAGCGTCGCCAGCGGGACGATCTTCAGCGCTTTGTCATCCGAGGCATCGAGGACGACGGGAGGTGCGACGCCGGCGCGCTCGGCTTCGGACCACCGGGCGGCGCACAGGCACCAGCGGTCACCCGGCTTAAGGCCGGGGAACCGGTAGCGGGGCGCGGGGGTGATGAGGTCGTTGCCACGGCTCTTGCTGTAGCTGAGGAACTTCTCGGTGACCGCCGCGCAGACCACGTGGATACCGCCGTCGTTGGCGTCGGTCCGGCAGGAGCCGTCGCGATACCACCCCGTCATGGGCGAGGTGCTGCAGACGGCCAGCTCTTCGCCAAGGACGTTGAGGGGCCCCGAGGGGATCGTCGTTGGTGACGGCGTGATCGCGGACGCAGGGGCAGGCGCGGCTGGAGCCGCGTCCACCCGGACGGTCTCGGGTCCGGTGCATCCATATAAGGATACGACGATGGGCATCATCAGAAGACCGAGCAGGTGCATGGTGTTGACGATGCGCGCCGGTGGAGACAGATGCCCGCCCGGGCGGCCGGTGCTCAGGCTTCGGGCTCGTAAGCGCAGCCGAGGGGGCAGTAGGCGCCCCGGGGCATGACCGTCACCCGCTCGAGCCGATGCGGCTCGGGCTGGGTGATCTTGTGCCACAGCAGGTCGACGGTCCCGTCGTCGTGAACCTGGTCCACGACGAGCAGGACGTCGCCGCCCACAGCTCGGTACCAGAGTTGTTGCATGCCCTTGTCAACGAAGCTCTGGCACCAAGACTTAAGCGCCTATGACCCGGATGGGAGTCAGCCGGCCTTCACCCGCTTGACCGCGTCGCAGGAGATGGGGTCGTTACCGGACACGCCATCCCACAGCACGTCCTTCTTCATGAACTTCTTGCGGCCATCCTTGGAGGGCTGCTTGACCCAGATGTTGAAGACACGGCAGGCCTTGGGGTGGGTCTCCTTCTTCAACCGGGCCACCAGCATCACGTGGGCGCTGCGGTGCGACACGATGCGGCTGTACTTGTTGCGGAACTTCGAATACCAGTCGCCGGCGAAGCGGCCGCCGATGATGTCCTCGTTGCCCCACTTGTTGGTCATCAACGTGACGACCTTGCGCATGAGCTTTTGCCGCCCTTGATCTGGTGCTTGGGAAGCAGTGGACCGAACTTCTTGGTGTAGGCCGCCTGGTCGCCCTTGCCAACGGTGATCTTGACCTCGGCCTCTGCGATCGTCGGGTCGGTCTTCTGGCCGTAGCCGCAGTCGATGGTGGCCCACATCTTGACCTTGTTCTCCCCTTCCTTGAGGCGGGGGATGACGTAGCCGTTCCACTCACGGATGAAGCGGTGGGTCTTCTGGGTGACCTTGTCGCCGAACACGGTCTTGGTGGTCAGCGGGCGCTTGGCATCTCCCGTCGGCGACAGCGCGCTGACCGTCTTGCCGACGCGGACGACGCCCATGTAGCCGGTCTTGCCGTCGTTGACGCTGACCTTGTAGGAGACGCGCCGCTCGCGGCGGCACTTCGTGTTGAGGTTCTCCGGGGTGTCGCTGCCCCAGAAACGCATGAAGATCTTGTCTTTCAGCGTAAACGAGGTGGTGAAGCCGTCCTCGGTCTTGGCGTCCAGCGGGATGGGTTTGGTGGAGAAGATGAACTTGCCAGCGTGCTTCTTGGCCATGGGGCCGTCAAACGTGATGGGGGCTCCGGCAAGGCTGACGGAGGAGGCCAAAAGGGTGCTGGCAAATGCGGCGCAGATAAGCGTCTTCATGAGTTGGTTCCTTGATGCGTGGCTAATGCGAATCGGGTTCCCACCGGACTCGCGTGAGACCTTACGGGCGGCGTCACAGAAAGTTCACAGAAAATGCGCAAACGGGCAGACGGGGTTGCGACTATTCTCCGGGCCCTTTCATCGCTCGCACGCCCTGGAACTTCAAGATGTCCCATTCGCGTCCCATGCCCCTCGCGTGCCTCGGCTTCATCGGGGGTGGCCAGCTGGCCCGGATGATGGTGCCCGCAGCGATGCGCCTGGGGTGCACCACGATCGTGCTCGACCCGACGCCCGGTGCGCCAGCGGCGCTGGTCGCCAGCCGCCAAATCGTGGGGGACTTTTACGACGCTGACGCCCTGCGCGAGCTGGCCAGCGCGTGCGACGTACTGACGTACGACATCGAGGACATCGACGCCGCGGCCCTGCAGGACCTGGCGGACAGCGGCCATCTGGTGTTCCCGGCGCCGCGGGTACTGGCGATTGTCCAGGACAAGCTGACGCAGAAACAGCTGTACCGGGACAAAGGCATCCCCACCGCCGACTTCGTGGGCGTGGAGACGCCGACGCCCGAGGCCTTCGCCGAGTTCGGCTACCCGCTGGTCCAGAAGGCGCGACGTGGCGGGTATGACGGACGCGGCGTCGCCATCCTGCGCACGCATGAGGCCTACCACAAGCATCTACCGGTCCCCTGCCTCGTGGAACGCTTCGTCCCGGCGCGCAAGGAGATCAGCATCCTTGTCGCCCGAGGGCGTGATGGCTCCACGGCGTGCTACCCCCCTGTCGAGATGGTGGTCCACCCGGACGCCAACCTGTTGGACCTGCTGCTGGCCCCGGCGGACATCCCCGAGGCGGTCGCCGAGGAGGCGCGTCGTGTCGCGGTCGCCGTGGCGGAGGCGCTCGATGGGGTCGGCATCTTCGGCGTCGAGATGTTCTGGACCGAGGACGACCGGGTGCTGGTCAACGAGGTGGCCCCGCGGACGCACAACTCGGGGCATCACACCATCGAGGCCAACGTCACCGACCAGTTCGAACAGCACCTCCGAGCGGTGCTGGGCCTGCCCCTGGGCAGCCCTGCGCAGCTCAGTCCAGCGGCACTGGTGAACCTGTTGGGTGCGGCGGGACCGAAGGGCGCACCGGTCGTTCATGGGATGGAGGAGGCGCTCGCTCTGCCCGGCGTCAGCTTTCATTGGTACGGCAAGGCGCAAACCCGCCCGCATCGCAAGATGGGTCACGTCACCGTGGTCGACCCCGACCGGGAGGCGGCCTGCGCGCGCGCCTTGCAGGTTCGTGACATGATCACCATCAACGCGGCCAATCAGGAGACGACGACATGAGCCAGCCAATCGTGGGCATCATCATGGGCAGCGACAGCGATCTGCCGGTCATGCAGGACGCCGCGGACATCCTCGACGAACTGGGGGTGGCGTACGAGATGACCATCGTTTCGGCCCACCGTACGCCGCACCGGATGATGGAGTATGCAACATCAGCCGTGGATCGCGGCTTGCGGGTGATCATCGCAGGGGCCGGTGGTGCGGCACATCTGCCCGGGATGACGGCGTCGTTCACCCCACTTCCCGTCATCGGGGTGCCCGTCAAATCGCGAACCCTGAACGGCGAGGACTCGCTGCTGTCGATCGTACAGATGCCTGCTGGAGTGCCGGTGGCGACGGTCGCCATCAATGGCGCCCGAAACGCGGGGATCCTGGCGGCCCAGATCATTGGATCGGCGGATCGCCAGGTGCTCGACCGGGTCGCGACGTACAAAAAGGACCTGGAGACGATCGTCATGGGCAAGGTCGCCCGGATGGAGGGCAAGGGGTAGGTCAGCGCGTACGGCTTCCCGAACTTGAGTCGGGGGACGCGGGCCGCTAGTAGAAAGGTCAGTGCGGTGTTAGCCGTGCTGTTGCGTCTGACCAGGCGCGTCAGCCCCCAAACCACGTTCATCCGACATCGGAGCCCCCATGCGCCCAATGGTCCTGACCACCACCATTGTTTGCGCGGTCGTCGCCCTCGCCGGCTGCCCCGACGATACGCCCCCCGCCACCACCAGCGACGCGGCGGACGCCGCCGTGTCCACTGACGCTGGGGTCGACGCGGGTTCCCAACCCGACGCCAACGACGACGTCGCCCAACCGCAGCCCGACGCCAGCGTCGACGTTACCCAGCCGCAGCCCGACGCCACCGAGGACGTTGGACAGCCGCAGCCCGACGCCATCGAAGACGTTGGTCAGCCCCAGCCCGACGCGGGCATCACGCCGCCCATCGGAGAAACGTTTTCGGTCACCGGCGGCCCCTACAGCGTCGAGCCCGGGGTCGAGAACACCGTGTGCGTCACCAAGCAGCTGAGCAACCCCACCGCCGCGCGGGTGCGGGCCATCCGGACGACCCTTTCGGCGGGCAGCCATCACATGATCATCACCAAGGTCCCGGCCTTCAGCCAGACCGACGTGGTGACGCCGTGCCAGCCGTTCGACGCCGGCATGGGCTCGGACGTCCTGTTCATCGCCGAGCAGCCTCAGGCGGAGCTCGTCTACCCCGAGGGGGCCGCGCTCGAAATCGAGGCCAACCAGAAGCTGAGCATCGAAGTGCACTACCTGAACTACCTGCCGGAGACCATCGACGTCACCGGGCTGGTGGAGTTGGAGCTGATCGAGCCCGACGGCGCCGCCACCGAACCGGTTCAATTCTTCTTCAACGGGGACTTCGGGCTGTTCCTGCCGGCGCAGCAGACCACCACCCACACGACGCTGATGCCGATGCCCGCCGATGCGCGCATCTTCGGCATGACCTCGCACATGCACCGCCTGGGCGTGAAGGCGACCATTCACCGAGCCACGTCCAGCGGCGAGCCCCTCGAACTGCTGCACGAGAGCACCGACTGGGCCGACCCGCCGCTGACCCAGTTCGACCCGCCCATCACGCTGGGGGGCGACATGCTGCTGCTGACCTGCGAGTGGTTCAACTACACCGAGCAGGCGGTAACGTTCGGGCTGAGCGCCAATGACGAGATGTGCTTCCTGTGGGCACACTGGTTCTGAGGTAACGCCAACCGGCCAGGGGCGTTTGTAGGCCTCTCAAAGTTGCTCTACATTCTCGGGTCTGGCCGCAGGGACGCGGCACGGACGATTGGGACGAGGAGCAGCCATGGGCGCGTCACAGGAGTCTCCAACGTCGGTGAAGACCGACCGGAGCGAGAACGTCTTCGAGGATTTCAAGCCCGCGTACTCGCGGGCGCAGGCGGAGGCGGAAGCCAACCGGTGCCTGTATTGCGAGGACGCCCCGTGCACCGTGGCGTGCCCGACGCACATCAACATCCCGGAGTTTATCCGCAAGATTTCCACCGGGAACGTGAAGGGGTCGGCCAAGACCATCTTCGAGTCCAACATCCTGGGCATGAGCTGCGCCCGGGTGTGCCCGGTCGAGGTCTTGTGCGTGGGCGACTGCGTCTACAACGAGATGGACGCTCCGCCGATTCAGATCGGCAAGCTTCAGCGCTACTCGACGGACAAAGCCTTCGACGAGGGCTGGCGCTACTTCTCGGCGGGTGAGGACAGCGGCAAGAAGGTGGCCTTGATCGGCGGTGGCCCCGCCAGCCTGGCAGCCGCTCACGAGCTGCGACGGCACGGCCACGCAACGGTCATCTTCGAGAAGGCCGAGGTGCTCGGCGGCCTCAACACATGGGGCGTGGCGCCCTACAAGATGAAGGCCGACCGCGCGGTGGAAGAAGTGCAGTGGGTGCTCGACGACATCGAGGGCATCGAGATCCGCACTGGCGTGACCATCGGCGACGACATCAGCTTCGAGCAGCTGGAGAAGGACTACGACGCCGTCTTCGTGGGCTTCGGCCTCGGCCCGGACAAGTTCCTCAAGGGCGATGGTGACGACCTCGACGGCATCCACGGCGCGGTCGACTGGATCGAGGACATGAAGCTGGGCGACAGCCCCCTGGCCGGCGTGGGCAAGGTGGCCATCCTCGGCGGCGGAAACACGGCGCTGGACGTGGTCCGTGAGGCCCGCGGGCTGGGCGTCGAAGACGTCGTGATGATCTATCGCGGCACCGAGGCCGGTATGCCCGGCTACAAGCACGAGTGGAGCGCCGGCAAGGACGCCGGAGCCACGGCAGCGTGGAAGACACAGCCTGTCGGCTACGTGGGCGAAAACGGCAAGGTCACCGGCGTCAAGTGCGTCAAGGTCGACGGCGCCAAGAAGCCCATCGACGGCACCGAGCACGTCATCGCCGCTGACGTGGTGCTGGTCGCCATCGGCCAGTCCAAGATCGGTGACCTGCTGGGTGGCCTCGACGGCATCACCATCGAGTGGGGCAAGGTCGTCACCGACGACTCGGGCTTCACCGGTCGCCCCGGCTGGTACGCCGGGGGAGACTGTCGCAACGGCGGCAAGGAAGTCGTCAACGCCGTGGCCGAAGGAAAGGCCGCCGCACTCGCCATCGACGCGTACCTGACCGGAGCCTGAGAACATGCCGGATCTGTCAGCCAACATCTGCGGAATCGAATCCCCCAACCCCTTCTGGCTCGCCTCGGCGCCCCCGGCCAACTCGGGAGCACAGGTCGAGCGCGCCTTCGACGCGGGCTGGGGTGGCGCCGTCTGGAAGACCCTGGGTGACCCCATCCAGAACGTATCCAGCCGTTTCGGCGCCATCCACCACCGAAACTCGCGCGCGGTGGGCTTCAACAACATCGAACTGATCACCGACCGGCCGATCGAGACCAACCTCAAAGAGATCTACGAGGTCAAAAAGAAGTACCCCAAGCACGCGATCATCGCGTCGCTGATGGTGGAGTCCAAGGAAGAGTGGAAGGACCTCATCAAGCGCTCCATCGACGCGGGCGCCGATGGGTTGGAGCTCAACTTCGGCTGCCCCCACGGCATGTGCGAGCGCGGCATGGGGTCGGCGGTGGGTCAGGAGCCCACGGTCAACGAGCGCATCACCAGCTGGGCGGTGGAGTACTCGACCGTGCCGGTGCTGGTGAAGCTGACCCCCAACGTGGGTGACATCCTGCCCCACGGGCTGGCGGCTCAGGCGGGCGGCGGCCATGGCGTGTCGCTCATCAACACCATCAAGAGCATCATCGGCGTCGACATCGACAACTTCGTGCCCGAGCCCCGGGTGGCCGGCAAGAGCACCAACGGCGGTTACTGCGGCGCGGCCGTGCGGCCCATCGCGCTGCACATGGTGGCGCAACTGGCGCGTGACCCCCGCTTCAACATCCCGATCTCCGGCATTGGCGGTATCACCAACTGGCGCGACGCCGTGGAGTTCATGCTGCTGGGATCATCGACGGTCCAGGTGTGCACCGAGGTCATGCTTCGGGGCTACCGCATCGTCGAAGACATGATCGAGGGCATGGAAGACTGGATGACCGAGAAGGGCTTCGACAAGCTCGACGACTTCATCGGAAAGGCCATCCCCGCCTACTCGGAGTGGGGCAACCTGGACCTCAACTACGAGACGATCGCCAAGATCGACGCTGAGGCGTGCATCGGCTGCTACAACTGCGTGGTCGCTTGCGAGGACGGCGCCCACCAGTGCATCTACCCGACCGAGTCGCGCGTTCCGCGTATCGACGAGGACGAGTGCGTGGGCTGCAACCTGTGCCAGATCGTCTGCCCCGTGCCGGACTGCATCAGCATGGTCGAGGTCGACAACGGCTGGTCACCGTCCACGTGGAACGAGCACGTGATGGGGACCGGAAATCTGCGGCCCAAGAAGGGCGCTCACTAAGCGCCCCCATGAGTGTGGGGCTTGACGGGGGTCACGGCGGGTTGCCGCCGCCCCCGCTCATGCCTCCGGTGGGCTTGCACTTGCCGGCATCGCAGCTGAACCCGGAGGGACAGTTGCCCAGGCTGCAGCCTGGGGTGCAGACGATGGTGCCGACGCTGGAACACTCGCCCGGTGGGGCCATCGGCACCTGCGTGCAGGTGCATTCGTCGCCGCCGGGAGGGCAGTCGCTGGCGCCACACGCGTCGCCTATGTTGGTGCACGGCGTGGGACAATCGCTGGTGGTGGGTCCGTTTTCGCAGTCCTTGCCGGTCCAGTCGTCCACGCACTCGCACATGTAGCCGTCGGGCGCCTGGCTGTCGTTCATACAGGTGCCGCCGTTGAGGCATGGGCTGGGGTCGCATGGATTCCCGGCCGCCTCCTCACAGGTCGGCCCTGTCCACATCGGCTCGCAGGTGCAGGTGAAGGTGGTGTCACCGTTGTCGGCGCAGGTGCCGCCGTTCATGCACGGGTTCGGGTCGCAGACGTCGACCACCGCCTCCTCGCACGTCGGGCCGGACCATTGCGGCACACAGTTGCAGGAGAACAAGCCGGCTCCCTCGTCCAAGCAGGTACCACCGTTCATGCAAGGGTTGGGGTCGCAGGGGTCGGGCGGAGGTTGGGGGAGCTCGCACACAAAGGCATAGCTGTCGCCGCACGTCGCGCTGGCCCACGTGTTGGAAGCATCACAGGCGTTGGCGACGGCGCAGGTGCCGTCGGTAGCGACCTCCGGCTGCTCCGGGCACCACCCCTCCTCGGCCCCTGCCGTGGGTCCATCGGGCCACTCCCAGGTGCCGCTGTTGCTGACCAGCGCCATCCAGAACGCGCCCAGGTCATAGCCTTCGGCGGCGGTTCCAATCGCGGAGCTCTCGACGAGGGTCTCCAGGGCGACGAGATTCCATCCAGCCTCGCCAGCACAGTGCGCGGCGGCCTCTTGCTGGGTAAGTAGACCGGGACAGAAGCGGTAGGTCCGGTCCGCAATGACCTCCTGGGCAAGCGCGTTGAGGCAGCCGGCATCGCCGCAGCTGTCGAACGTGCATGGGTCGCCGTCGTCACAGGGGTCGGGCGTTGAGGTGCAGCCGGTGGAGTCACAGCTGTCGACAGTGCACGGGTCACCGTCATCGCACACCGTGGGGCTGGAGGCGCAGCCTGCCGTCGGGTCACAGCTGTCGTCGGTGCATGGGTCACCGTCGTCACAGACGACCGGGGTGGCGGTGCAGCCCGTGGACGAGTCGCACGCGTCGTCGGTGCAGGCGTCGCCGTCATCACAGACGATGGGCGGGTGGGTGCAGGTGGTGCCTGCACAGTTGTCTTCGGTGCACGCGTCGCCATCGTCGCAGGACTCCGGCGTGCAGTCGGTGTCCGCGTCGACGCAAAGGTCCCCGGTCCAGCCGGGGGCGCATGAGCACGCGAAGCCGCCGGCCGCCGAAGCCTCCTCCGAGCACGTCCCGCCATTGAGGCAGGGCGAGACGGCGCAGGGGCTGACGCACCCTTCCTGCATACCGTCGCCGGTCCAGAACTCGGGGCAGGTGCAGGTGTAGCTGCCCTCGGTGTTGGTGCACGTGGCCGCAGCGTCACACACGGCGCCACCGGCACATTCGTCCACGTCGACGCAACCGTCCCCCGCAGGTGTCAATGCATAGCCCTCGTCACAGGCGCAACCGGGCGTGCTGTCGGCGCGGATGATGCAGCTGCCCGCCGTGCCGCAGTCCAGATCGCAGACCGGGGTGACACACTGCCCGTTGAGGCAGGTGGCGCCAGCTTCACAGGCAGGTTCGCAGGCGGTGCTGCCTTCGATACACCCCGCGCTGGTCATTGTTGCCAGGACCACTGCCGCCGCAAGTGCTCCGAAACGGGTGACGCCGTCCATGTCGACCTACCTCACTTCCCTTCGTTGGGGGATGTCCCGCGGGACGATACCGCAAGAAGCGATCCAACCCCACAACACCGAGTTTCAGTGGGTTACCGTTGAAACGGAGCCTTCGTCCGGGACACTGTCCGGGACGCTGTCGGCATCTGAAATGCGTTGTAATAGGTGAGGGAGGACCTCGGCCGTAGGCTGTTCGTGAAGCCACCAGACTCCACCCCCACGGAGACATGCCCATGGCCGGCAAAGATATTCTTCTGGCACTACGCACTGCTGCGGTCTTCCGCAAAGGCAAAGAAGCCGCCGCCGTCGTCAACTTCCTGCGGGAGGGGGTCGGCAGCACCCTGGGACTGCGGCCCAACATGCACACCGCCAAGGCGACGAAGGGGTCAGAGGGCTCCGAAGAGGCTTAGCCCGGCAGCCGCTTCCTCACCGACTCCACCACCCCTGACCAGGCGGGCACGGTCGCCTGACGTTCGGCCAGTTGCTTCAGCACGGCCTCGAGCTGGCTCGGCGAGAACCGGCGCTGTCCGCCGAAGCCGCACTCATGCGCTGCGTGATTGAGTGTCACGACGGCGGCTCGGAGTCCCACGCGCTCGGCGAGAAGGTCGATGACGAAGTCTTTGGCCACACCTGCCTCCTGTGAACTGAACGTATCAGACATGCTTTACAATGCGCACCTGCGCCAACCCGGGGTCCGGTAACCAACCCAACGGAGTGTTTCCCAGGTTTCGGGGTGACGCCAGTTGTTGCTCTCTGCGTCAGCGCCGATGCGGGGAGCCGGCTTGCCACATGGCGGGCGGCCCTGTAGCCCTGCGGCATGAGCCCACGCAAAAGTCGCTACGCTGAGACCTTCGACTACGACCACCGCTTCAAGGCCGGCAACGTCGCAGACGTGTTCAAGCACTGCGTGCTGCGAGCCTGGGTGAGCGCCCTTCAGAACAACTCGGCCGTTCATGTGCTCGAGACGCACGGCGGAAGTGGCACATACAAATTGCCACCCCAGGGCGAGTGGCAGCAGGGCATTGGGCTGCTGGATGCGGCCGATGGAAAGACGGCACCAGCGATGGTGCGCGGCTATGTCGAAGCGTCGGGGGCCAAGCGTGCTGTGGGGAAGGGAGGCCTGTATCCGGGCTCTCCCGCGTTCATCCGGAAGCTGTTGCGCGACGGTGACCGATTGACCGTGTGCGAACTGATGCAGGCGCCGCGAGACAAACTCGCGACCTACTATGCCGACGACGACCAGGTCGAGATCGTGGGCGGCGACGGCCTGCAGCGCCTGAGGGAGGCCGCGGAGAATCACGCGGCCGCTGATGGCGTGCTGGCAGCGTTCATCGACCCGCCCTATGTGAGCAAGCAGGAATGGAGCGATGTCGCCGCGGCCGTCTTGGAGGCCTCGCGCGCCTGTCCATCCCTCGTGGTCGCCATCTGGTACCCGATCAAGAGCCTGACCCGTCCCAGAGGGCTCGCCTCGCAGCTCCGAAACGGCGGTCTGGCGGGATTCAGCGCGGACCTGATCACCACGCCACTGCGCCTGCAGAAGAAACGTCTCAACGGAAGCGGCCTTCTGTTCGTGGGTGCGCCCGGCAGCTTCGGCTCCGAACTCCCCGCCCCGATGCAGTGGCTTGGGCAGACCCTGTCCACCGACGGTGAGTGGAGCGCCACGGTTACGGGGTGGTCCGGCTCGGACGCGGGCTTACCCCAGGGGTAGTTGGAACCTGTCGCCCCGTCACCAGGGTTGGTGCATGAACCTCGATACCATCCTCGCAACTACGAGCGCCTTTACGACCCTGGCGGTGTGGGTCGCCTACATGGGCCGCGTGCCCTCGGGCAAGGTTCCCGCACGCCCCGTCGGGTCGATCGGAGCTCAGCTGGTCGCTCTCGTAACCGGGCTCTGGGCCGTGGTGTGGTTCCCATCCGGGCTCGTCATCGGCCTTTCCAGCGTCGGCATCATCATGAGTGCGCTGTTCCTGTGGCTGCTGACGCAGCGAAAGACACCGGTCGGCAACATCACGGTCAGGGTTGGCGACCACCTTCCGGCGTTCGAAGCCAGGACCGACGCCGGTGCGCCATTCAGCACTGACGAATTCCGGGGCCAACGGGTACTACTCAAGTTCTTTCGAGGTCACTGGTGACCCTACTGCAGCGCCGAGTTGCGGCGCTTCCAGGAGCTCCTGCCGATGTTGGAGCGGCACGACGTCCGGCTTGTTGCCTTGAGCAAAGACACGATCGTGGACGCGGCGTTCCATCGACGTCGCGATGGGCTCAAGCCCGAGGTGACTTTGCTGAGTGACCCGGAGCTGGCCGTCATTCGGCAGTTCGGTCTGGAGCACCACAAGGCGGTGGAGTTCAGCACCGGACGGTTCACCATCGCGGGGATCCCATTGGCCCTCGTACCGGCCTTCAAGACGATGGCCATTCCGACGACCATGCTCATCGACGAGCACGGTGTCATCCGGTGGATCGACCAGACCGACGACTATCGGCTTCGGAGCGACGAAACGATGGTGACCGAAGCCGTCGAGAACGCGTTCGCTCAGTAGCTGTCGAACCAATCCGCGATGGCGGTGGGCGCTGCGTCGATCCACTCATGGGCCGCGCCCTCGTCGAGCACCGTGTCGACGGTGACGCCGAGCCCAGCGAGCACGTCGCGGTAGAGCTCCATCGTCGACTGGGGAACGACCAGGTCGAGGGAGCCGTGCAGGAAAAGCGTCGGCAGGTGCTCCGCGTCAAGGTCGCTGGGCACCGTGCAGACCGCCCCGGCGCAGGTGGCGTAAGAGCCCGAGTGAATGGCCAGCGCCGTGAAGCGCTCCCGGTACTCCACGTCCATGCGGCTGGTCATGTAGCCGCCGCTGCTGATGCCGGCGGCGAACAGTCGGTTCGCGTCCAGGTTGCCGAAGTCGCCGTCTTCGATGGCGGCAAAGAGGTCCAGCATGAAGTAGTGGTCCTCGGAGAACCCCCAGCCCAGCGATGCGGGTGGGACGTTGGTCTGCCAGGCGGTCGTGCCGTCGCCCAGGACCTCCGGGGTGACGACGGCATAACCACGGTCTAGCAGGGTCTTGGTCAACAGGCCCTGGTTGAAGGCGCCGAAGGGGGCGTCAACCACGGTCCAAAAGAACTCGGCGGTGAACAGCGAGCCTTGGAACAGGATGGCCACCGGCCAGCCAGCTGCTGGGGCGTCGCCAAGGGGGACCTGGTGATGGACCTGGCGCGGTGTGAAGCCCGTGACTCCGGTGAAGAGGGTGTCGGTGGTGTGCTCGCAGGTGATGGTGAAGTCCCCAACGTCGCAACGGCTGGGGTCGGGGGTGACTTCGACATCGGGGGTGTCGGGACCGCTGTCGGGAGACGTTTCGGCGGAAGCGTCCGACGGAGTGTCGGCGGCGGCGTCCGGAGCGATGTCGGTGATTGGCGCATCGAAAGCGCCGATGTCCGTCGTTGCGATATCGATGAGCGCGGAGTCGACCGCGGCGTCCGTGGTGGACGTCGTGGAGCTGGTACAGGCGGTGCTCAGTAGCACGGCCAATGCCAGGGGCCAGTTCACCGTTCGGGCACGGGCACTACGGCTGGCAGGCGTCTCCCACTCCGTCGCCGTTGGCGTCCTGCTGGCCGGGGTTGTAGACCCACTGGCAGTTGTCGATGAGGTCGGGTACCCCATCCTCGTCCTGGTCGGTCTCACACGCATCGCCGATACCGTTGCCATTGAAGTCGATCTGGTCCGGGTTGGGGATGTACGGGCAGTTGTCGGCACCATCGGGCGCCCCATCCCCGTCGATGTCGTTCTCGCACGCATCGCCATCGCCGTCACCGTCGCTGTCGGCCTGGTCGGCGTTTTTCACCAGCAGACAGTTGTCCTGCCCATTGGGCACGCCGTCGGCGTCGTAGTCGTTCTGGCAGGCGTCGCCCTGCCCGTCCTGGTTGGCGTCCTGCTGGAACGGGTTGCTGATGAGGAAGCAGTTGTCGCACTGGTCCCCCACCTCGTCGCCGTCGACGTCGCTTTGGAAGGCGTTGGACGTGAAGACGCAGTTGTCGTTGGCGTCAGTGGCCCCGTCGCCGTCCCAGTCCGAGCAGATGTCGCCGTTGCCGTCCCCGTTCCAGTCCGCCTGGCCGGGATTGTAGACGCCGGGGCAGTTGTCGATCTGGCTGGGCACACCGTCGTTGTCGTAGTCGTTCTCACAGGCATCGCCCACCCCGTTGTTGTTGGCGTCGGCCTGGTCCGGGTTCTTCATCCACACGCAGTTGTCCTGCGGGTTGATGACGCCGTCGCCATCGTAGTCGTTCTCGCAGGCGTTGCCGTGGCCGTCGCCGTCGGAGTCCGTCTGGTCCGGGTTCCAGACCACGGGGCAGTTGTCCTGCCAGTCCGGCACACCATCGTCGTCGAAGTCGCCCTCGCAGGCATCCCCGGAGCCGTTGAAGTTCAGGTCCTGCTGGTCTGGGTTCCAGATGAGGAGGCAGTTGTCGCAGAAGTCACCCACGAGGTCGCCGTCGGTGTCGTTTTGCGACGGGTTGCTCTGCTGCTTGCAGTTGTCGAGGATGTCGCCGATGCCGTCCCCGTCGGCGTCCGAACAGGCGTCGCCGACGCCGTTGAAGTCCCAATCGGCCTGGCTGGGGTTGAAGGTCTGGCTGCAGTTGTCGAGCTGGTTGGGGATACCGTCGTTGTCGCTGTCGATGGTGCAGGCGTCGCCAATCCCGTCTCCGTTGGAGTCGGCCTGGTCGCTGTTGGGGACCGCGGGACAGTTGTCGACGCCGTCGACGACGCCGTCACCGTCGTAGTCGCTCTCGCAGGCATCGCCCTGCCCGTCACCATCTGCGTCGGCCTGGTCGCTGTTGGGCACCACCGGGCAGTTGTCGACGTCGTTGTCGACGCCGTCGTCGTCGAAATCGTCCTCGCAGGCATCGCCCTGGCCGTCCCCATTGGAGTCCACCTGGTCGGCGTTGGGCACCAGCGCGCAGTTGTCGCAGCCCTCTCCGAGGCCATCACCGTCGAGGTCGGATTGGCCCGGGTTGAACAGCTGCGGACACACATCCTCGTCATCGGGCACACCGTCACCGTCGCTGTCGGTGGCGCTGGTGTCGTAGACGTTGCCGTCCGCCGGGGGCAGCTCGGGTAGAGGGAGGTCCGGGTAGCTGACGTCGGGCGGCTGCGGCACGTCCGGCGGGCTGGGCACGTCCGGTGGCGCGGGCACGTCCTCCATGGGCGCTACATCGGGCGCCGGCACGTCGGGTAGCGCGATGCCGTCTGCAGGCCCGGGGGCATCCGATACGGGGCCCGTGTCCAACCCCACGTCCGGCCCGGAGACCTCCGCCGAAGCGTCGCTGCTGGCGTCCAGCGTCGGCGAGTTGGTGCCGTCCGTCAGTCCCAGGGACGGGTCGCTGGTGTCGTCGATGCAGGCGGTCGAAAGCGTGGCGATAGCCACCGCTGCGACGAGCGTGGTCAGGGGGTAGCGCGTCATCCCGGTCTCTCCTATGTCTCCAAGGCACCATCGTGGTGGAGTTCGCGCGCCGTAACAAACCGTTTCAGGATTCCGAACGTGGGGTTCGTCAAACCCTGCTAGGCTCTGTCGATGGTTCGTGCCCTGCTCGCTTTGCTCCTCGTGCTCCTGGTCGCGTTTGCGCCGGGCTGCCGCAGCGTCCCCGACGACGAACTCGCGGTCGCCTACGCCGACAACCTCGGTCCACGCGTCGTGTTCGACCCGATGGCCCTGCCGGTGCCAGACACCCCGTTCCCCAACGACCTGGGCCTCACCCCCAGCGAACAGACCGCCAGCGGCCTGGCCATCAACGTCTCCTCGGAGCGCCCGAGCAAGCATCAGCAGCACCTGCGCAGCATGCTCAACACGCTCAACGGCTTCGGCACGACGGGCGCCGCGACCGTCCGATTCACCCACCCGCTGGACCTGACGACGGTCACCGACGACAGCGTGATCCTGGTCAACATCGAGCCGGGCCACCCCCGCGAGGGTGAGCGCATCGCGCTGAACCTGGCCAAGGACCTGATGCCCACCAAGGCCGAGGAGAGTGCATTCCACGGGATGGACCCGGAAAGCGGAGGGCACGACCTGCTTTTCCCGGACGACAACCTGGCCGACGTGGATGGTGATGGCGAGCCCGACCGGGTCAGCCACTACGAGGTGGCGACCCACACCCTCATCCTGCAGCCGCTGCGGCCCCTGGCGCCGAACGCACGCCACGCGGTGTTGCTGACACGGGCCATCCACGGGTTTTCGCCCGGGCTGTCGGGCGCCGAGGAACGGCAGCCCATTCGCTCGGCGTTCCGTTACAAAGCGCACGTTGGTCAGATTCCGAGCATCAAGCGGGCGCTGAAGCTGACGGGCCTGAGCGCCGAGGACCTGGCCTTCGGATGGACTTACACCACCGGCGACATGATGGCCCCGATGCAGGCGCTGCGAGACGGCATCTACGGCAATGGTCCGCTGGCCATGATGAACGACTATGTGGCCACCCAGTTCCGGGAGGTGCGCGACACCAGCGTGCTTCACGACGGCAATGGCACCGACTTCCCCCTGGACGCGCGGGACACCCCGTATCTGGTGCAGGGTGAGTTCCTCGCCGAGCTTCTCGGGGTCATCCTGCAGACGCAGGGCGGCGGGGACCCGAGCCTGACGGACTTCAGTAGCGTGGACTACGCCGTCTTCGGTAGCTTCGACTCCCCCGACATGCGGGTCAGCGAGCGACGCGACTTCGACCTCAACACGCACACCGGCGACGGCTCGATGGAGGCGTCCGAGGTGCCGTTCGTGCTGTGGGTGCCCAAGGCGACCGAGACGTACAAGCCACCGTTCCCGGTGCTGTTCTACTTCCACGGCACGGGCACGAGCCGCATGGAGTCGATGGCGATGGCCAACACGCTGGCGCGGCAGGGTATCGCGACCATCGCCTTCGACGAGGTGGGGCATGGCCCCCTGATCCCCGACCTTATCTGGCTGCGGGAATCCAACCCGAGTCAGGCTGCGCTCATCGACCTGCTGCCGGGGATCCTGGCCAACCTGATGGTTCCGGACCGGTCCGCCGAGATCGCCAAGCTGCCGTTCCTGGAGGCGGTCGACGCGCTCAAGGAGATTGGCCTCTATGCCGAGCTCGGCGTAGTCGGCCGCAACGAGGACGAGAACGGCAATGGGGTCCTGGAGCCCGCCGAGGCGTTCTACTTCGCGGACCCGTTCCGGATGTGCGCGTCGTTCTGGCAGGACATCGTCGACTTCACGGCGCTGGTGAAGCTGGTGCGGGGGCTGGACCCGGCGAAGGTGCCCTCGGAGCCTCTCGCCAATCCGGGGTCGGCCAGCTACGCCGAACTTGAGCCCTACTTCAAGGCTGGCGACTTCAACGCCGACGGCGTGCTGGACATCGGTGGTCCCGGGGTGCCCTTTGGCACGGCGGGGACCTCGCTAGGCGGCATTCACGCGGTGCTGACGTCCGCCATCGAGCCGGAGATTACGACCTCCACGCCCATCGTTGCTGGTGGCGGCCTGGGCATGGTCATGATGCGGTCGGGGCTGCGGATGGTCACCGAGACACTGTTGCTGGACGCCTTGGGGACCGTCATCGTGGGCTGCCCCGACGGTGACGGGGTGATGCAGATCACTCAGGGCAACGACGCCGACCAGTGCAAGAAACCCGATCAGGGCGCGTTCGGCGCGGTGACGGCGCCGCCGGGGTCGGCGGTGTCACTGATGAACCTGGCCAACGGACTGGTCGTCGAAGGGGTCGTCAACGAGCAGGGTGGGTTCTCGCTGAGCGTGGAGACGGACAAGGGCGACGAGCTGCGGGTCATGGTGTCCCCGACTGGGGGCGAACCGGTCGAGTTCGAGGTCGTCTCCAAGTGGGAGGGCAGCGGCTACGTACGCAGCACGCCGGATTTCCGGCGGGCCGTGGGGACGCTGCAGCACGCGCTCGACCGATGCGACCCGTCGGCCTTTGCACCGTACATCTTCCAGGAGCCGCTGCCTGGACACCCGGCGACCAACACGCTGATGCTGAGTGCGGTGGGTGACGACACGGTGCCGGTGGCGTCGGCGGTGCACCTGGCCGCGGCGATGGGGCTGTTCGGGGACGAGACCGAGACCGAAGCACACTGGAAGGCGCTGCGCGACACCGGGCTCCTGCTGAATGCACGCTATGACGTGGACGACATCCTGTCGGACAACCCGGTGGAGCAGCCGGGAGTCGGAGCCTCGCCGCCCGTGGAGACGGGGACCGGCGTGTCGGCGATTCGGTTCGCCGATGTCGACGGCAACCACACCTACATCGCGGGGGCCGAGAAGGATGGCTTCGACTGGGGCCGGTATCATCGGAACGTGTTGGCCATCTATCACCGCTGCGGCGGTCGGATCATTCCGGACGATACGTGCCTGGAGCAGAGTGACTGCCCGCTGCTGGACGACCCCGAGTCCATCCCTGGGTGCGCTCCGTAGGGTTGACGTGAGGCCGAGGTTTGGCGAGCGTGACAGGGCGCATACCCCCATGCGCCACGCGCCCTCTCCGCGAGGCCTCCACGATGACGAAGTACGCTATCCTAGCCCTTTGCGCATGCGTCGCTGCGGCCTGTTCCGAGCCCGGCGATGTCACCGCCGAAAACTGCGGCAATGGCGTCCGTGACGCCAACGAACAGGGCATCGACTGCGGGGGCAACTGCGCGCCCTGCCCGGTGATTCCCTGGAACGGCATGCGCGTGCTGGGCGTCTGGCCGGCGGTCGACAACGGCAACGGGTTGGTCCGTCAGTGTGGCGCAGGCCCCATCGACGGCTTCCTGTTCAACTTCGCCCTGTCATCCAGCGTGCGGAGCGACGGCGACCCCGACAACGCCATTCATCCGGGCGACCTCATCAACAACAAGGTCGTCGACGGGGGAGCGGCCGGCGACATCGCGCTGTCGGGCACGCAGAACGTGACGCTCGACCTGGCCTGCATCGAACCCCTGCCCGACGCCAATGGCAACACCACGTGCGAGGGTGTGCAGCCGGCCGAAACCCAAGGCAACGTGAGCTATGTCGCCCATGCGGAGCGCGCCGAGACGCGCAACATCCTGGTCGTCGTCGACGTCAGTGGGTCGATGTCGGGCTTTGTCGACACGGACTCCCTCAAGGAGCACCCCAACGACGGCAGCGGCACCGCCAATCCCCAGCTTCAGACGGCCGCGTCGGACTTCGGTGGGTTTCGGCTCTCGACCACGAAGACCCTTTTGGAGGGGCTTCGGGACACGGACCGCGTCGGCCTGCTGGCGTTTCGCGGCGTCGTTGCCGGCACCGGGCTCGACACCCCGTGCATCAAGCTGAATGAAGACGGCAGTGAGGACACGCTCAGCGGCCTGCCCTGGCGCGATAAGCTGTCGGAGTGCTTCGAAGGTCCCGAGACATCGTTGAACTGGTGGTTGGCTGGGCTCAACGTCCTCGACGGTGACAAGAACTGGGGCCGCTCGAACCTCTGGCACGCTGTGGACAAGGCCCTCGATTTCCTGCGCTTTGCGCCGCCGGCCGGGTCATCCCACGTCATCGTCATTACCGACGGACCGGACACCTGCGGCAACGACCACAACGCCACCGAGTGCACGGCGCCGTGTGCCGCACCGATCAGGCAGCAGGACGTGCTGGATCGAATCGCCGCCGCCGGTCCACAGGGCGGCCCGATGGTGCACTTCATACAGTTCGATTCCCCCGGATACCCAGGCCCGGATCCGCAGCAGATGGAGGTTGCGTGTGCGTCGGGAGGGCACTACCGGTTCATCAACCGCACGGGACTGCCGTTCGCGAACCTGGCACCGTTCCAGGCCGCTCTCCGCGACGGAGCGGAAGCTATCCGGCTAGCCCTGACCGGGCATTGGCAGCTTCCTGTGACGTCTCCCGCGTTGACCTCGGGGCAGACGCCTCCGGGCACGGTCTTGTCGATGGCCGGCCTGGTGACGCTGCAGGTTGCCAGCGGGCTCGTGGACTCACCCGAGCTCACGGTCATGAGCGGGGGCGAGGCTGGGGTGGTGGACGAGCGCCCCAAGCTTCGGAAAGCCTGCGGCAGCAACGCAGACTGCGGCGCCGGGGACGCCGACTGCACCATCGGCTGCGACGTCGGGCGGACCTGTCAATTCGGCGCCCCCGCCCCGAACGGCACGTCTTGCGGCTCGGGCGTTTGCTGCGACTCCGGCGGCCAGAGCGTCTGTCTGAGCGCGGGAATGGCCTGCGACGCCTGCCAGTAATCGGCCGCCGGTCGGCCACTACGGAAGGCAGCCTCAGGCCTCACGTCAGGGGCTCGGCGGAGCGAATAGCCCGTCACCGAAGCTGACACCGACGGTCACGCACCAGATGCTGATGCCATCGACATCGTCGAGGCTGACGCCGTCCCCAAGCCCCAGCATGACCTTGGCGTTCATGTAGCCATCGGGCTTGAGCAGCTGTGGCCCAATGGGCACACCCGAGCTGTAGTCGCCGTTGGGCGCGACCCAGGCACGGACGTCGATACCGGCTCCGTCATAGTCGAAGTTCTCCAGCACGATGTTGCAGTCATCGACGATGCGGGCCTGACCACTTACCTGATGGAAGATGGTCGACAACGGGGCGACCCAGCCGACCTTGGGGTGGGTCGCGTCGCATTCGCCGACCACTGGCTCGGGATCTGGCGGCGGGGTCACCATCGGGTCCGGTTGGGCCTCGCTGCCGTTGACGAACGCCGCGAGGTCGAGGACCTCCTGGTCGCTGAGGCGGTTGGCGCCCCAGAACGGCATCACCCCGCCGGTCAGGCCATCGTAGACAGCACTGTTGGCGCGACCACTGGTCCTGACCCGGTTGACGATATAGTCCAGCGCCAGTTCGCGCCCGGCCAGCGGCGGCCCACGCAGGGTACCGGCTGCGTCTTGTCCGTGGCAGATGATGCAGGACTCGTTGAACAGCGCTTGACCCGCGGCTGGATCCCCTCCGCCGGCATCGGCGGGTGGAGCCGCAATGTCGATGGTGATGGGGTCAGCTTGTCCGGGGGCGACGCCCTGAGCATCGGCGGTCTCCTCGAGGAACTCGAAGAGCGCCAGGTATTCCTTGTCGTCGGCGGCCCACTCGGTGGTGTTCATCCACTCGACGCGACAGCTATTCGCGGCGGCCAGAAAGGAATCGACCTCGCCGTTCTTCCACGTTGCGCGGCGTGTTGCGTCGCCAATGGGGTGCCCGGGGCGCCGGATGCCGTCGCGGGCAGGCTCCTGAAGGGCATGACAGGAACTGCAGGTGAACGAGCTGCTGCTGGACAGCGGCGTCGTGTAGACCATCTCGCCGTTGGTCATCGGGTCGACGGCCGCATTCGAGGTCGCCTCCTCATCGGCACACCCTGACGCCATGGTCGCCATCGCGACGGCGCTCACGCCAAGCCCAAGACACACCTGGGCGATGCCGCCCCTGCGGAAACTCTGCATACCATTCTCCTGACTGCTTCGAGCTTTCCTATGTCGCAGAGGCGGATCTGGTTTCACCATGCGTGGCTAGCGCCGAGCACGCGGCTCATCGACGCCACTGCGTGTCACTGATGACCGCTCGAGGCCGCCGTCGGAGAAGTGATGTCAGACGCCGTCGCCTCGCCGCATAGGAGGGACTATCCACCACCCAAGCGAGGCTTCCCATGGACACCTTCGAAGACGCGCCCCTCGACGCCACCGGGCTCCACCCCGTGGCCGTCGTCGGAGGCATTGCCGCCGTCCTCCCGTTCCTCCTGACCATCTACACCTCGTCAGGCGGAACGCGCATCGACTTCGTCGCCCTCGGTGGCGCCGCTGTGGCGGCTGTCTGCGCCATCGTCCTGCTCGTGCTGCTGCTGCAGAACAAGGCCGCCCGCGTTCCGAGCGCCGTAGCTGCCGCGGTCATTCTGACCCTGGCCGTGGTCCATGGTGTTCGGGGCTACTCGAGCGACCCTTCGACCGAAACCACCACGACCACCACGACCACCACCACCGCGTACACGGTCCGTGAAACGCCCCGGAAGAACGCGGCACCCAAGAGCTGCAAAGAAGACCCCGGGGCCTGCGAGATCGCCTGCGACGAGGGGAACGTCAGCGCATGCTCGGATCTCGGCGTCGTGTATCTGAACGACGGTAACGAGGACCGCGCGAGGGCACTGTTCAGCAGCGCCTGCGACGGCGACCACGCCCTGGGCTGTTCGAACCTCGGTGCGATACTCGAGCGGTCGAAGGCCCCGACGGACCGGAAGCGAGCGCGCGAATTGTTCAAGGCGGCGTGCCTCGAGAAGATAGGGATGGCGTGCTCCAACTATGGCCGCGCGCTGGTGCGGGGCATCGGCGGCGAGGTCGACCTGCAGGGTGGTGTCGAAGCATTCGACAACGCCTGCAAGCTTGGGGAGCGTTTGGGCTGCGTGGACCAGGCGTCATTCCTGGCGGAGGGAAAGGGCGTCGACAAAGCGGACCAACAAGAGGCCCGGCTGCTCTTCCTCAAAGGCTTCCCCGACACTAAGGACACCCAGGGACCCTTCGACGCTTCAGCGACCGCCCAGGAGCGCAAGCACTTCGCCGCTCAGTCCATCCTCGACACGCTGGTCTGCGAGCGAGGGGATTCGCGGGGTTGCAACCGGCTGGCCATCCTGCTGTGGAACGGACGAGGTGTGCCGCAAGACAAAGCAAAGGCGCGTGAGCTGGCCGGCAAGGCGTGCGACGCCAAGAACAGGTTCGGCTGCTGGAACAGCACCTATTACGCACTGCTGGAGGAAACGACACCCGACGCGCTGAAGAAGGCCGCAAGGGCATTTCACGGACACTGCACCAAGGAGGAGCTGAAGAGCTGCGACAGGGTCGTCGAGGAGCTCTATGGCTTGAAGAAACTACCGGCTGCGCTGCTCGCTGGCAGGGCCGCATGCGAGCAGGGGGCGCCGTCGGCGTGCGAGGTGGTGGCGATTATGCAGTTCGCTGGCGAAGCCACGCCCAAGGACATTGGCGGCGCGCTCGAGACCATGACGCGCGCGTGCGACCTGGGCCTGCCATCTGGCTGCAAGAACATCGCGGTGCTCCACGACAAGGGCACGGGAACCCCGAGGGACGTCGCCAAAGCCAACACCCTCTTTTCCCAGGCGTGTGACATGGGCAACGGTCAGGCGTGCCGGGTCATGGGGTTCCGCTACCGCGATGGGTCCGACGGTCTCAAAAAGGACGTGGCCAAAGCCAAAGGCGCCTTCGAGCGGGCGTGCAAGGCAGGTGAGAAGCTCGCTTGTGAGCAGCTCAAGTAGTCCGGGTCGCTTGCGGTGGCTATGGGTTCCTAGGCATCTGGACGTGTGGGAGCCGGCTGCCGAGGGAGGCCAGCATGACGTGGAGATTCAGGTCGGGTGTGGTGGTGGCCCTATGGGCGTTGCTCGCCGGATGTGCGCCGACCGCCACCGAACGGTTGGGGCTCGGTCCGCTGGAGGTGGTCAAGCAGCTCGACATCACGCGGTACACGGGCACGTGGTACGAGATCGCGGCGTTCCCGCAGCGCTTTCAGCAGAACTGTACCGCCACCACGGCCACGTACACGCTGCGACAGGACGGCGAGCTCGACGTGCTGAACCGCTGCCGCAAAGGCTCATTCTTTGGCCCGGTGGATGACGCGGAGGGGCGCGCCCGCGTGGTGAACGCTGGCGAGCCCGCCAAGCTGGAGGTCAGCTTCTTCCGTCCCTTCTGGGGCGACTACTGGGTCATCGAGCTTGGGCCCGACTACAGGTACGCCGTCGTGGGGCACCCGAGCCGGGACTACCTGTGGATTCTGTCGCGGTCGCCCGGGATGGCCCCCGAGACGTACAAGGGCATCCTCGAGCGATTGGCCACGCGGGGCTATGAGCTGGAGCGCCTGGTCAAGACCAGGCACCCCCAGAGCCTCTAGCGGTAGGCCAGCCCGCGGCGACGACGCCGGCGGCCATGGGCGAAGAGGACGAGCAACGCCATCGCCCAACCCATGGGAGCGTGGGAGCTCCCTTGGCAGCCGCCGTCATCGGTGTCTGTGTCTTCGAAGGGCGTGGGGTCGGTCGGCGGGTCCGTCGGATCCGTCGGCGGGTCCGTCGGATCCGTCGGCGGGTCCGTGGGGTCCGTCGGCGGGTCCGTGGGGTCCGTCGGCGGGTCCGTGGGGTCCGTCGGCGGGTCCGTGGGGTCCGTCGGCGGGTCCGTCGGATCCGTCGGCGGGTCCGTGGGGTCCGTCGGTGGATCGGTTGGCGGGTCCGTGGGCGGGTCGGTTGGGGCGTTGGGATCGTAGACGTCGCCGATGCAGGACGACGAGGCATAGGGGGTCGTCTTCGGGGTGTAGCTCTCCACATCATCGCCGTGCACGCAGACGGCGATGACGTCTGACAGAGCCCCGTCGGCCAAGCGCTTCAACGCGACGTCCACACAGAAATTCTCGGCGACGAGTTCGCCCTGGGTAATGCTGATGCTCTCAGTGCCCCCAGGGTAGGTAAGCCCGGAGCCCTCGCCGGTGACCACGAAGGCGTACTGACCCGGGTCGGCGCCGTCGGGCAGGTTCGGCACGAACTCCAAACGCCCCTTGTAGCGGTACTCGGTGCCAAAGCAGACCTCGTCGACGGTGTAGTCCCCGCAGGTTTCGTGGTACGGCTCGATGGGGCAGCACCCCGTTGGGCCCCCCTTGAACTCCAAGGCCGACAGCGTCGACGAAGCGGCCGTTGGAGACTCGGGTGAAGCGTCGCCCAGCGCCACATCCGAGGTGGCGAAGCTGAACGTGCGCGTCCAGTTGGTCATTTGCATCCCGGTTTCATAGGGGTCGACCGCTGTGATGGTGATGGCGTAGGTGGCGTTGGGGGTCAGGGACGCGTCGGCGCTCCAGCTCAGCAGGATGCTCTCGTCGCTGAAGAATTCGGACGTGTTCTTCCACGTAGCGCCGTGACTGACCGCGGTCCCAGGGACCACTGCGCCGTCAGCGTCCGTCACCTCGACGGTCAGGCCCTGCAGCGCCGTGTCGTCGACGTAGTTGGCCCCCAGGGTGAAGGCGACCGCGCCATCGATGGGAATCGGGTCAGGGATGTCTTCGAGTTCCCCTTCGAACCACCCGTCCGGAAGGGGTGAGCAGGCCTGAGCCGCTGGTGGCGCAATGAGTGCGGAGACCGCGAAGGTCGAGGTCGCAAGGGCCACGGTGGCCAGTCGGTGCAGCATGATGTCCTCCATCGAGAAACGTGGATTGTGCATCGGCAGGTAGAGCAAGGCCGATGCCAAACCATCCAACCCAATGATTTCAACCCCCTGCAACGCCTCACGGGTGTCATCGCTGGCGCGGGTGTAGAGTTATTTCCCAACGGGAGGCACAACGACCCCTTCCGTTCGACGAAGCACCAAAGCTCCCCTTCGAGTCCGTTGAACGTCCTGGACGAAGGTGTCGAAGTCCCGAAGCCAACGCCCGAACACGGTCTGGGTCTCCACCTGGAGCCGCTCGACGATGTCCACGTAGCCGGCGCCGGCCGTCGTCTTCACGCTGTAGCTCGCGTAGGTACTCTTGAAGCTGGCGTTGGGGAGGATGACCGCGCGATGCCCCTTGGGCAGCACCAACCGCACCGTGTGGACCATGCTCATGCTCGCGTTCAGCGCAACCGGCGTCATCCGGGGCGACTCGAACGCGTCGATCCAGCTGATGCGTCGAAGACCGCGAAGGGGGATCCGGACCCACGGGTCGGCGCGGGTCGTGGCCGCCGACGCGAGGAGCAGATCCCGGAGATGAACGGTCAGGGGCGACCGCGGGGCGCCTTTGAGCCCTTCGATAGAAAGCGTGCCTTCGGCAGCCTCGTCCAGGAATCGCTTCTTCACCTCGCGCTGAGCCTCCGCCGGCGGGAGTGGGTGGTCGGCGAAGAAGCTCCGTAGCCCGCGAGCGGCGTCGCCACGGACGACCCAGGTGCCTTTGCGCACGATGAGCCCTCGCGGGGTGAGGGCGACCTCGTGACGAATCTCGCGCGGCCACGCACGAACCCGCTGCACGTCCCCCGTGGTTCTGAAGTACCTGGCCTTGAACGACGCCCCCCGAAGCCGGAGCTTCACGCCGCCGCGACCACGATGTTGCGGCGCCAACTCACCCGGTGAACAGCCGATGCAGGCCGGGTCCAGCAGCATGTTGTCGTCCGGGAGATGCAGCAGGATGTCGGCGCCCCACATGGGTCTGGGTCGACGCTCACGGATGTCGGGAGCGCCGGTCGGTGGCAAGAGCACAAAGCCGACCCTCTTCTTGGCCCGCAGCAGAAGTGCGAGCATGGCGATCGCCCGGTCGTCGGCATTGCCATGGGCCGACCGCAGGATCTCGGCGGCGGTGCGGTAGGGTGCCTTGGATTCGGTCAGTGCCCCCCGGTCATGGACCCGGCGTTGCACCTCGGACCAGATGGCCGACACGCTCGTTCCGGCCAGGGCGGGACCTTTCTGAGCCGCCGCCCAGATGGCCTTCGCCACGGGAGTCACCACCTCCTGCCAGGAGCCGAACACGTCGCGCAGGGAATAGCCCAGGGGAGGTCCCACCGTTCCCAACGCAACGCGCACCTGCGGCGTTCGGCGATTGCTGGCAGGAAGCAACGGCTCCGACATCGCCGGCTTCAGGTTGGTCGCCGTCCACCGCTGGTCGAGATCGGAGCCGCTCACCCCGAAACCGTTGGCGTCGACCCTGAGACTCAGCCCGCGCGGTGCAATGACCTGGAACCGCGCCACGTGCACGGGAAGTGACGACGGCGCAACGTGGGTGTGGGTCGGAATCCAGGTGTTGAAGTCACGGCGCGTGCGGTACTCCACGATGGAGCCCGGAGCGACACCCGGCATCGCGAACAGCAGCTGCCTGGTGGTGGAACCTCCACTCCCGCCCGCCCGAAGCGTGCTCATCACGCGGACATCCTCGGGGGACAGGTGGACGATCCCCCCCTGAGGACCGTGGGTCCGGGCGCTGAGGTGCACCAGATTGGGCGACCACGGAACCGTCATCTCTGCCAGCGCCAGGGCGTCGGCGCTGCGGATGAGGATGGCGCGATGGCAGGAAAGGGTGCTCCCCATGCGGCGACCGTAGTACCAATACTCGAGCCGACAGCTGTCGCGGATGACCTCGGCAGGTGGCGCTCCGGGCTTGTTCACCTGCTCGGCCTGCGCCTGCTGCGTCGTCAGGAAGGCCAGCGGGTGCGGCTTTGCCTGTAGCCGCTTCACCGAGGTGGAGCCTAGCTGGGTCTGAACACGGGCGGCGCATCCCGAAGCGCCTGCAACAACTAAAGTTGCAATAGCAATTAAAGCTCGGCGACTCACTGGACACCTCCAGCGGACGGCATCGGCCCCTTGAAAGGCCCAGAGGGTATGGCGGGCGCCTTGGGTCGTGGCGGTACCGCGGCGGGCAGGAGCCCGCCCAGACGCACGTCGCGGCCGATGCGCCCAGCGAGGGTCCGGACATGGGTGAGCTGCTCGGCGGGCGCCACGTCCACGAGCCACGTGACCTTGCGCTCGAACGTCACGCGACCGTCCTGGGTGCGCCCGACCTTGGCGTCGTAGCGGCCGACGGGCGTGCTGAGTTCGCGCATCCTCGTGCCCACCGGAAGTGTCGCGCCGTGCGGAAGGACGACCGTCTCTTCGACGATCTCCGGCTGCCCGAGCACGACGGGCGAGCGCCGCTCGACCGGGACGCGCACCTCGCCAAAGCCCTCCAACAGCTGACCGAACCCGACCAGCCCGCCACCGCCAGGGAGGCGTTCGACGAGGCCGGGCACGCGCAGCGAAGCCTTCAACTCGAAGACCTCAGCGGTGGTCGATGCCTTGGAATGTTGCTCCTCAGTGATGGTCAGGGCTTCGACTCTGGCGCTGGGTCCCGCGAGCCTGGCGACCGCCCGCTTCAGGGCCTTTCGTCCCACGAAGCTCCTGGCCTGCGCACGCCAGTACACGCTGGCGCTGCCGTAGGCGCGGATCCTGAGGGCCAGACGTTCCCCGGCGGCGTCGTGAATATCCCATCGGTAGGTGACGCGGGCCTGTTCGGGACGCGGCTTTGGCGTGCGGGTCAAGGTCACCTTGTCGCCCACAATCAGCACCGGTCGGTCGGCGTCGCCAAAGGGCAACGCGCCGAAGGGGTGACGGGCCGTGGGGTCCACGAACAGCCACCCGTTCCCGCCCGGCGCGTTGGGGTCGGCGATGGCGACGACCATGTGGTCGAAGGCCGAAAGCGTGGGCAGTTTGGGATCGAACACGCCGTGGCCGCGGGTGCTCATGAGCGCGGGGAAGGCCCGGATGCCCGCCGCGTTGAGCATCGTGGTCAGCAGAGTCGCCTTGTCTTTGCAGTCCCCGTAGCGAACGCGATGGACCTGCCGGGCGTCATGCGGTTTGACGGCTCCGATCCCTTCGTGGATGGCGACGTAGCGAATGACGTTGCGGACGTACTCGAACATCGGGCGGGCGCGCCTGGTCGCAACGAGGTCGGCCACCGTGGGGTCTCGTGGCAGATTCGAGAGCCCCTTGATGAGCGTGCGATACCACGTGGCCAGAGCATCCCAACTGGCGAATACGCCCTCGTCGTTGTCGCGGGGAGCCTTGGCGACGGTCAGCCGCAGGCGGCGGGCCATGAACCTGGCCGAGAGGCCCAGGCGCTCGGTGCTGATGGCGGGGAGGTCCTTGAGCTCCCAACGAAGCACCACCGGCGCGTCGGGTTCGGTGGCGATCCGTCTGGGGTCCAGAACATCCAGTGCGCCGGCCTTGGAGTAGCTCCAACGCATCTCCCAACCGGGTGGAACCTGCACGTCGAAGCGACTCTGGACGACCGGTAACTCACCGTCGAAGACCCAATTATCGATAGCAAAACCACGAGTGGACCGAAGCTCGTAGAAAACCTCGACCACGTCCCCCACGTCGGCGCCGGGGACATCGAACATCGCCACGCGCGCGTCCGAGTAGAGGATGCCGCGGGTGCCTGCGAGGGTGCGCGTCGTGACATCCCGGACATCGAGGGGTGTCACCTCGCCGTCAGCTCCGGGCCCGATGCTGCGGGCCCACAACCGCTCGATGTCCGTGAACGCGTCCAGCGGGATGATCCTGCGTGCTTCAGAGCGTCCAGCAGGAGTGAGGATCTTGATGCGCTGATGGCGCTCGATCCGATAGCCAGAGGCAGGCCCGTCGGTGGACTGAAAAACAAGGCGGGCGTGGTCGGAGAGAACGACCGCTGAGGCGCGCGGAAAACCTTTGCGGGTCACATGCTCGGCGTCCCAACGAGGCGCCGGAACGGTGGAACAGGCGCAAAGGACCGCCGCCACAAGCGCGAGACGGAAGATTGGCGTCATGGAGCTCGACTCGGTAGGGGTAGTGGTCGAGAGTCTACACCGAATCGCGCTGCGTGGCCCTCGCACGACGACGCCATCCCACAAGCCTGATAGCCTCGGCGTGCAAACGTCGTCACAAGGAGCTTTGCGTGAGCCGAAACCTCGTAGTGTTGTCAGTCCTTTTGGGTGCGTTCGCCCTTGGCTGCGCCAGTAACAGCGCCACCACCCACAAGGATGACTCCGAGTCCGGCAAACAGGCCTCGAAACCCGATTTCGTAGGCGAGTGTGAGGTCGAATGCGACAAGGCCGGACTCTGCGGGAAGCTGGCCGACGGGAGCTGCTTGGCGCGGGACGCGAAGGACTGCAAGTCGTCCTCATTCTGCGAGGAGAAGGGTGAGTGCACCTTCAGCGCGGGCAAATGCATCGCGAGCACCGACGAGGAATGCAAGAACTCGGTGTTCTGCAAGGAGAAGGGCGCCTGCACGCTAAAGGCTGGCAAGTGCGTGTCGAGCGCAGGGATGTGAGTGGACGAGTGGCGGCGGAAGACGCGGGTGCGCCGTATGCTCTTTGAGCTGGGCTGAGTCAGTCCGACGTCAGAACCACCAACATCGCCCCTTGAGAGACCGCGGTCGTCAGCCGGAGTTTCCGCTCGCGAGGTCTGGGCTTTCGACCCTGACGGCGTGCCTTCTCGTCGTCGAAGCGCCGCCGCATGTTGCTGCCCACGGTCCAGCCTATGCTGTGTCCGAGGAATGCGCCGGCGACGACATCAGATGTCCAGTGGTGGTCGCCCTCGATCATCGCCACCCCGATCACCGCAGCCAGCGGGTACAAGACCCAAGGCAGCCACTCCTCGTCCGGATAGAACGCGACCAGCGCCGACGCGAGAGCGAAGTGCGACGAGGTGTGGCCCGAGGGCCACGCCAGGGCGCCGCCGAAGGGCCGAAAGTCCGTGGCCTGGTCGGAACGCTGCAGAAACCCTGAACCGTCCAGGGACACATCTCCCCCCTTTGCGGGCAGCGGGCGTCCCGTCATCACCTTCATGAGCGTCGTCGTGAGCCCCGTCAGCGCCACGGCCTGAAGCGCGACCATACCGCCGCTGGCCGCCTCGTCATCACTGACGGCAAGGCCGGCCAATGTGATGGCTGCGGGGATCAGAACGGGCGTGAGGTTGCCGGCCCACAGCGCAGCCTCCGAGAAGTCCTGGCCAAAGATGCGGTTGCCCTTCCAGAACCAGCGCTGCACGGCATCATCGGCGCCGCTGTCGATGAGCGCCACGGTCCCGACGAGGCCCAGACCGTGCCACAGGATGTTGATGTCGGTGAAGGACTCGACGAGGTTCATACCGACCCGGTCGAACACGCTCAGACGGACCTCGGGTGGGGGTTCTTGGGGCCCGGTCGTCTGCGCAAGTGTGGGCGGCGACCACAGCGCTATCGCCACTAGAAGGGTCGTCAGGAGTCGTCGGTTCTGACTGGTTGCCACGGCGCGCCCTCGGTGGTTTCTGTTCACCGGAGCGTACGCACACAGGTCTCCGAGCGACTCGCAGAAGGCGCCAAGTCGCTATCTGTACACGCCACCCCTACGGCAGGTTGGTGTCGCAGCCGCAGAAGGTGATCTTGTCGTCGCAGCAGTCGTTGGAGATCTCACACTGCGCGTCGCAACTGCAGGTGCCCAGTCCGTTGACGTTGAACTGACCGCACTTGCCGTTGCAGCCACCCCCAGGTGGCGTGAACGGGTTGACGCAGTCGTTGTAGGAGTTGCAGGCGTTCTCCAGGTAGCCGCAGGTCCCGTCGTTGGGCGTCCCAGGCGTCTGGCAATCCGCGGCGCAGGAACTCGTGTTCTCGCCACAGCTGGCCTGACACGTGCCGTTGCCGCAGGAGTTCGGTGAGCCCGGGACGCAGGTACCGTTCTGGCAGGTCGTGGCGGAGTTGCAGGGATTCTGGGACCCGCACAGCGTACCGTTGGGCTGGTTGACGACCGTGCAGTTGGTGCCGTTTGGCGTCGAGCTCTGCTGGCATTGGGTCGGCGTGCAGGTGTAGGGCGTGCCGGCACAGGTACCCGAACCGTTGCACTGGTCGTTGTTGGTGCTGTTGTTGCCGTCATTGCAGGGCGTGCCGGAGTTGCTGAAGACCACATCACAGCCCGTCCCGTTGGGCGTCGAGCTGGCTTCGCACACCCCGGGCGAGCAGTTGTACGGCGTACCGATGCAGCCGCCGCTGCCGTTGCACTGATCGTTATTGGTACCTGAGTTGCCGTCGTTACAGCCGGTGCCGGAGGGACTGAAGACGACGTCGCAGTCCGTTCCGTTGGGCGTCGAGCTGGCCTCGCACACGCCCGGCGCGCAGGCGTATGGGGTGCCGATGCACCCGCCGCTGCCGTTGCACTGATCGTTGTTGGTCCCCGCATTGCCGTCGTCGCAGCCGGTGCCCGATGGACTGAACACCACGTCGCAATCCGTCCCGTTGGGCGTCGAGCTGGCCTCGCATACCCCGGGTGCACAGGCGTAAGGGGTGCCGATGCAGCCGCCGTTTCCGTTGCACTGGTCGTTGTTGGTGCCCGCGTTGCCATCGTCGCACCCCGTTCCCGCGCTGCTGAACACGACGTCGCAATCCGTCCCGTTGGGCGTCGAGCTCGCCTCGCATACCCCGGGTGCACAGGCGTAAGGGGTGCCAATACATCCACCGCTGCCGTTGCACTGGTCGTTGTTGGTGCCCGCGTTGCCATCGTCGCAGCCGGTGCCCGACGGACTGAAGACCACATCGCAATCCGTCCCGTTGGGCGTCGAGCTGGCTTCGCACACGCCGGGCGCGCAGGCGAATGGGGTGCCGATGCAGCCGCCGTTGCCGTTGCACTGGTCGTTGTTGGTGCCCGCGTTGCCATCGTCGCACCCCGTTCCCGCGCTGCTGAACACGACGTCGCAGTCCGTTCCGTTGGGCGTCGAGCTGTCCTCGCAGACGCCGGGCGCGCAGGCATACGGAGTGCCGAGGCAGCCGCCGCTGCCGTCGCATACATCGTTGTTGGTTCCCACGTTGCCATCGTCGCAACCCGTGCCCGAGCTGCTGAAGACGACCGTGCAGTCCGTTCCGTTGGGCGTCGAACTCGCCTCGCAGATTCCCGGGGCACAGGCATAGGGGGTGCCGAGGCAGCCCCCGTTGGCATCACAGAGATCGTTGTTGGTGCCGTCGTTGCCATCATCGCAGGCCGTTCCGCTGGGCTCGAAGGTCACCGTGCAGTCGACACCGTTGACTACCGAGGTCGCCTCACAGACGCCCGGAGTGCAGGTGTAGGGCGTACCGCCACAGCCGCCAGAGCCGTCGCAAACGTCGTTGTTGGTGGCTGGGTCGCCATCGTCGCAGGCGGCGCCGGAGCCCTTGTAGGTGATATCGCAATCGACGCCGTTGGGGGTCGAGGTCTCCTCGCACTGGGTGGGCACGCAGCCGATGACCGTACCTGCGCAGCCGTCGGCGCCGTCGCAGATGTCGTCCTTGGTCGCGTCGTCGCCATCATCGCAGGCCTCACCCGCGAGCTTGAGGGTGATATCGCAGTCGGTCCCGTTGGGCTCGGAGCTCTCCTGACACTGGGTCGGCGTGCAGGTGTAGTCGGTCCCCGCACAGGCCCCACTTCCGTCGCAAACGTCATTGTTGGTGGACAGATTGCCGTCGTCGCACCCGGTACCGGCGGCGCTGTAGGTAGGTGTGCAGTCCACGCCGTTGGGGTCGGAGGCGTCCTCGCAAAGGCCCGGCGTGCAGACGATGGCCTCACCGGCGCAGCCCCCAGTCCCGTCACAGACATCATTGCCGGTGGTGACGTCGCCATCGTCGCAGGCGGTCCCAACGGCGGAGAAGACGATGTCGCAGTCGACACCGTTGGGGGTCGAACTGGCCTGGCACACGCCCACCTCGCAGGCATACGGCGTGCCCGCGCAGCCGCCGGCGTCGTCGCAAACGTCCTCGGCGGTGCCAGCATCCCCGTCGTCACAGGTCGTACCTTCGTCCGCCAGAGTGATGTCGCAGTCGACGCCGTTGGGCTCCGAGGTGGCCTCGCAGTTGCCCGGCTCGCAGGCGTAGGGGGTGCCCGCACAGGCACCGTTGCCGTCGCAGACATCGCTATTGGTCGCCGGGTCACCGTCATCGCAGGAGTCACCCGCAGGCTTGTTCGTGATGGTGCAGTCGACGCCGTTGGGTTCGGCCGAAGCCTCGCACTGGGTGGGGCTACAGCCGATGACCTCACCGGAGCAGCCTCCCGCGCCGTCACAGACGTCATTGTTGGTGGCAGCATCGCCATCGTCGCAGGCGTCACCAGCAGGCTTGAAGACCTCGTCGCAATCGACGCCGTTGGGAGTCGAATCGCTCACACATTGGGTCACCGGACACGTGTAGCCGGTGCCGGCGCAGACGCCGGCGGCGTCACAGACATCGCCCGTGGTCGTGATGTCGCCATCGTCGCAGGGGCCCTGGTGCGGGATGGGGGCGGTGCAGCCGGTGGTGTCGCAGAGGTCGCTGGTGCAGGGGTCGCCATCGTCGCAGGAGGTCGGCTCCCCCCAACGGAGGCACCCGTTGGCGCCGACCTCACAGGTGCGAATGGCGCTTGCAGCGGGTTCACACAGGATCTCGCCAACGCGGTCACAGACGTTGCAGTTGAAGCCCCCGTCGCCGACCGCACCGTCGACATTGGCGTCGGGCACGACCGTATCGGTGCTGCCGGGGCCAGTGTCTTCTTCCGGGCAGGCGGAAAGCACGAGCAACGCAGCAAGCCCAGCAGCCCAGAGCAAACGGTCCATCTCAAACCCCCAAGGTCGGTCGTTGTCCTGTCGGTGTGGAACCTATCACGGGGGCTGCAAACGCGCCCTTAAGGTGGTTGAAGTTTTTCCTGCGTCTCGACAGGGCCGACCGCCGCACTAAGCTGAAGCCATGTTCGGGAAACGCTTCGCAAGAACGCGGCTGAAAGTGTGCTGCATCAGCTCCGCGGAGGAGCTCGCGCTGGCCATACAATTGGGAGCTGACTGCGTGGGCCTGGTGTCCAACATGCCGAGCGGTCCCGGGGTCATCCCGGAGTCACTCATCGCCGAGTTGGTGGCCCTGTGTCCGCCCGGCGTGACCCCGGTCCTGTTGACGAGCGCGACGAGCGCCGACGCCATTGCGGCCCAGCACGAGCGAACACGCGCGACCTGTCTACAGCTGTGTGATGCGGTGGACGCCGACGAGCTGCGTGCGCTGAAGCGAGGGCTGCCTCACCACGTGTCGCTCATGCAGGTGCTGCACGTCACCGGCGATTCGGCGGTAGCAGAGGCGAGGTCCGTCACGCCGTTCGTCGACGCCCTGCTGCTGGACTCGGGGCGCCCCGACCTGGCGGTCAAGCAGCTGGGCGGAACCGGGCGGACCCACGATTGGTCGGTGAGTCGTGCGGTGGTCGAGGCCTCTGATGTCCCGGTCTTCCTGGCCGGAGGGTTGAATTCCGACAACGTCGCCGACGCGGTCGCCCAGGTCCGGCCCTACGGCGTCGACCTCTGCACCGGTGTCCGAACCGCCGGGGCGCTCGATGAGGCCAAGCTGACGGCGTTCACCGCTGCGCTGGGCTGAGCGACCGCTCGCGTCATCCCGACCGGAACAGCTCCATGGCGCGCTGGGCGACCAGCTCCGGCCGCTCTTCGGGCAGGCAGTGCCCCACATCCGGCACCCACTCGACGGCAACGTCGTCGCCGCGGGTCTCGACGTCTCCCAGCATGGCGCGGGTGATGGCCGGGTCGCGGTCGCCGATGAGGATGCGCACGGGCATCTGAAGGCGGTGGCCGGCGTAACGCCCTGCCCTCACCTGCCTCAACTCGCGCGTCAGGAAGCTGCGGTAGATACCGACACTTGCCGATGACGGGCCTGGCTCGGCGTAGCGTGCGACGTATGCTTCAATCCGCTCCGGCGACAGGCGCCCCAGTGACGCGCGCTTGAGCACAAGGCGGAGGAAGTGCTTACCCGCCACCAGCCGGGCGCCGATGGGTGAGGCGATGACGGGCTGGTACCAGAAGTTCCGGAGCGCCAGAAGTGCCTCGAGACTCTTGGCCGGCCATGGCCCGACGATGGAGCAGGCGACGAACGCACTGAAACGTTCCGGTGCCTCGAGGCACGCGAGGAATCCGGCGTAGCCCCCCCAGTCGTGCCCTACCAGAGCGACCCGTGGAAGCTCCATGGCATCCATCAGCGCTAGAAGGTCACGCGCGAGACGGATCTTGTCGTAGGGCTCCCGGGCTTCGGTCCAACCCAGCCCGCGGAGGTCCGGCATGATCACGCGATAGTGGGGAGCGAGAAGGGGGTAGACGTCGGTCCACGCGCGGTGGTCCTCGGGCCAACCGTGAAGGAGGACGACAGGCGGTCCCTCACCGATCTCAGCGACGTGAATGCGGAGGTCCGGGGTGTCCACGAACCGATGGGTGCAACCGGGGAGCTGCGGAGGATGCATGTCAGTCGTCCTTCATGGGTCGGCAGCGCTTCCTGGTGCGCAATGCACCCTCTCGGGTCCTGCCATGGCGTCGAAACTTCAGCGTCTCAGGGTCGAACCTCCACCGCTTCACCGCCCCCATTCCAGGGTCGTCGTCGTGGCTGTGACCTGGTTCGAGGGTCTCGAGGAGATGGATACCTTTTCGCGTCACCGCTTTGATGTAGCCCTCGGGGCCACGGGTGCAGCTGAGCGATGTGCCATTGGGTCCGGGCTCGGAGCCCTGCTGGACGTGGCCGAGATTGGCGTTCAGGACCTTCCTGAGCCGGTTGTTTGCCAGCATGAACACCGTCGCCGAGACGCTGTAGTCCCCGGCCCCCACCGACGAGTGGCAGTCGACCTGGAGGCTGTCCAGGGTCGCCGTCATTCTCAGAGCAGTCGCCTTGTGACCAAAGTCGCAACCGCGAATACGGAACGCCCCGAGCATGGTCGCCGACTTCTTCTGCTTGAAGGCGAGCACCGACGTGCAGTCACTCTCCTTGTCGACGCAGCCGGGGTCCTCCAGCACAAACGCTTTGACCCTGCCCTTGCCGGGCCAGAAGTTGCCCCACGCCCTTGCGGCGGCCCGCTTGACCGGGATGACCGTGCAGCGGCCGCGCGGTCCCACGAAGGCCAGGAAGCGTCGGTTCTTGGGTGCTACCAGGTGGAAGACCTCCCGCTTGCCGTCCTTGGGAAGCTTCTCCGCGGTGGCCGTTGTCACGTCGACACCCTTGACCTTGCACGTCGACAGTGTTGGGGGCGCGGGGGCCGCGGCGAACGCGGAACTCGACGACGCCATCGTGACGGCGAGACCCATGAGGAACAAATGATGGGGGGCGGCCATGGCGTCAGCTTGGCACATGTGGCGCTGGACGGCAGCTGAACGCGCACGTAGGAGATGGGAATGCGGATCTTGGTCACAGGTGCGACAAATGGTGTGGGCGAGGCTGTGGCCAAGGCGCTGGGCGGGCTGGGCCACGCGGTGATCGTGCACGGTCGAAGCGCCGACAGATGCGAACGCGTGGTCGACGCCATCCTTGCGGCGGGTGGACACGCCGTCGCCGAGATCTGCGACATGGCCAGCCTCCGGGCGGTCGCGGCCATGGCGAAGCGGTTGGAGAGCGCAGCCGTCGACGTCATCGTCAACAACGCCGGCGTGTGGCTCAACGAACGGACCGTGACGGATGATGGCTACGAGGCCACCTGGCAGATCAACCATCTCGCGCCGTTCCTGCTGACCAGCATGCTCCTGCCACATCTGTTGGAGCGGCCAGACGCGCGGGTCATCAACGTCTCATCCAGCGGTCACTACTCGGGCACCATCCACTTCGACGACATCAATCTGGCGCATTCGTTCACCGGGCTCAAAGCATACTGCCAGTCCAAGCTCGCCAACGTGTTGTATACGCAAGAATTGGCTCGGCGCACGGGAGGCACCTCGCTGGTGACGCATGCGCTGCACCCAGGAGCCGTGCAGACGAAGCTCCTCGCCGCCACGGGATTCAGCCCCAAGGCCATCACCCCAGAGCAAAGCGCTGGGGCGTGCGTGGCTCTGGCTACAGGCGACCAGGCCCGCACATCGAGTGGGCTCTACTTCGACATGAAGCGACAGAAGCCGGCGGCCACGAACGATGCCGCCTTGGCGGCCAGGTTGTGGTCGCTGAGCGAGGCGCAGGTGGCCCCGTTCCGGCAATAGGTGAGCTCAGGGCGTGGTCAGGGTCTGGACCAGGTCCATGTGGCTGTCCTGCAGGTAGGCCGGCACGACCCCAATCTCCAGGACCGCGGACAGGGCGTCACATTCGCCGTTGTCGTTGTGGTCGATGTCGGCGAGGCTGGGACCAAGGTTGGAGATGACGTCGCCCAGATTGCCCGAGGGCGTCTTCTCGATGATTTCGATAATTTCGGCCAGCGTGACGGCGCCCGACCCATATCCCGAGCGCTCGAGATCCCCTCCCACCGGGAAGGAGAAGCGGCCGAACGTCAAATGCAGGTCCACGAACACGTCGAACAGGAGGGCCGGCATACGCAACTGGTCGAAGTTGCCCACCAACATGCCGTCTTTGATGCTGGCGCTCGTCGAGACGCCGAGGACCGAATCCTCCTCGTCGAGCCCGACCGTTTGCCAGGGCTCCACGTTGTTGTCGAGGTCCACCAGGGGACGCCCTGTACCGCGGAGGATGATGACGCGCACGTCGTCGTCATTGTCGAAGTCATCGACGCCTTCGACGACCGCGACCATCGAGATGCCGCCTTCAAGAATGGCGCCCTGCAGGTAGTCGGGGAGCTGATTGATACCTGCGGCCTCGATGAACGGCATGAAGCGGGCCAGCTGGTTGTCGATGCCCGGGGTGCCATCGGGACCGGTCTGGTCCTCGACGTTGCAGCCTGAGCCGTCCGTGCCGTTGGAAACCACGCCGTCGAGGTCGAAGCCAGGCGCGGTGCCCTCCGGTTCGTCGAAGGTGAAGCTCATCCGGCTGACGACGTAGGTCGTATGCTCCGGACGCGGTGGGGCTGCGGCGACCTCGATGCTGGTCATGACGTCGCTGCCTGCATCGGCGGAGCCCTCGGTGGGAGGGACGTCAGCGTCGGTACCGCAGGCAGAAGCTATCGATCCAAGGGCTGCGACGGCGAGGATGGCAAGTAGCCTCATCATAGCGCTCATACCTCCAGCTCCGACAGACCATCGGCGGTGTAGGCATCGGCGACGCCGAAGCTCTCGAGCAGGGCACCCACCGAACGCATGACGCTCAGTGTTGCCTTGGCGATGTTGTCGCCGACCTCGGAGCGAATGTGGGTTCCCGTCACGAGACGCCCGCAGGCGCTGCCCGCAATGAGCAGGGGGAACTCGTCGAGCGAGTGAATGCGTCCCAGCGAGACGTCCGACGTTGCCATGACCGCGCAGTGGTCGAGCAGACTCTCCCCGCCCTCGTCGATGGCCGCGAGAGCCTCCAGCATGTACGCCAGCTCGGTCATCACGCCAACGGTGACCGTGTGGACCTGTGGCTGGTCGCCGCCTTCGTGATGGGTGAGCAGGTGGTGGCTGTCGTCGGTGTCGTCCCAGAGCACGTCGCTCAGCGGCCGGGTCAGGTAGTTGCTGAGCACCCGGGTCTGGTCGCACACCAGTGACATCACCGCCAGGTCGGTCATGGCTCGGTTGGCGGCCATGAGCTTGGCCTGGTCGGAGCCCTCGTCGAACGGGCCCAATGGCGCCTCCGGTACCACGCATGCGGCGGGGGGCGGCCCGCCCTCGGCGATCGCCGCGAGCTGGCGCTCCAGGTCACGGATGGTATCCAGTTGGCGCTCGATGCGCTGCTTGTCGGCCGGCGGCACGATGGCCTGGAGCGTGTTGGCATCGGTCAGGACCGCGTCCAGAACACTCTGACGCATCAGAAGCCGCGGGTCGGGGCCATCCTGATTGGTGGGCAGGGTGCCCTGGCCAAAGAGGCGCTCATAGAGCTCGAAAGGCGACGTGATGGGCGGATTGAACGAGCCGCCATCGGTCAACGACAGGCCCTGGCCGGGACGGGCGCCATACTCGAGGGAGCGGAAACGGGTGAGCCCGCCAATCTCCTGAGCCAGGATCTGGTCGATGGAGGGACCGTTGTACTTGTAGTCGCTCTGCCCCGAGACCTGCAGCGGGATGCCGGTGAGCATGCCGCAGGCGCCGGAGTGGTGGGTCACGGCGTTGGGGACCTTGACCTCATAGCCGGAGACGACGGTGAGGTACTGTTTGACGTTGGCCAATGGAGCCAACTGCGGCGTGAGCTCGTAGCCCGTCCCGGTCACCGCGGGCGCCCAGAAGTCGGGGTTCATGCCGTTGCCCCAGAAGAACAGCCCAAAGCGCCGCGGATACGCGCCGCTGTCGGCCAGGGCGACGCCTGTGTCGTCGACCATGACGTCCAACAGGGGAAGCGCGACGGCGGCTGCGGCGCCGCCGACGAGACCACGGAGCATCGTCCGCCGGGAGAATCTGCGTGCCTTGGTCACGGGGTCACCTCCGGCGTCTCGGGGGCTTCGGGGGGCGCGGGGCGGCGGAACGGCTCGCTCATCAGGATGCGCTTGACGAGGTCGAGGAACTTGAAGCCTTCGCCTGCCCAGGCCTCGTGCCAACCGTCGACGTAGAGACGGCTCTTGCCCTCGCCCATGGTGCCGGTGCTGAAGCGGTAGAACTGCTGCACGACGCAGTGGGTGAAGCGCGGGTCCTGCGAAAGCAGCTTGGCCAGCCCGCGGTGGTCATCGAAGGTGATGGCGTCCAGGCGACCGGTGACGTCGATGGCGTGGCCGTTCTCGGTGTCACGCCAGCGGCCGATGCCGTCGAAGTGCTCGAAGGCCAGGCCGATGGGGTCGACGAACTGATGGCAGCTGCTGCAGGCGGGGTCTTCGAAGTGGACCTGCAAGCGCTCGCGAAGCGTCGGCGCGTCGATGGTGGTCTCGGGAATACTGGTGTCGACGTCGGCCGGGGGCAGCGGGACGGTCTGGCACAGCAACTGCTCGCGCACGAAGACGCCGCGAGTGGTGGGCGACGATGACGCCGCGTGGGCTTTCCGCGCCAGGAAGCTGGCGTGGCCGAGGATGCCGGCGCGCTGGGTCCACTCCGGCAATTCGGTCTCGCCGAAGCCTTCCAGGGCCGGCGCGGGGACCTCGTAGAGGCTGGCCAGCTTGCGGTTGATGAAGGTCTTGCGGGTGGTGAGCAGCTCACGGATGTCCGCGTTCCAGTCGAACACCATCGCGTCCACCAGAAGGCGGGTCTCTTCGAGCGCATCGGCGGGAAGCGTCGGCGAGAACTCGGGGAAGACCTTGGGATCCTTGACCATGCCTTCGAGCTCGTCGAGCCGGAGCCACTGGAGGAAGAAACGGGTCAAGCCGGCCCGGGCGTCGGACGCTGCCATCATCCGGTCGATTTCGGCTTCCAGCGTCGCGTCGTCGGTCAGCTTGCCGGCCTCGGCGGCGTCCAGCAGCGCAGCATCGGGGCCGCGATTCCACAGGACGAAGGCCAGGCGCGAGGCCATCTCGTAGTTGGTGTAACGAAGGCCGTCGCCATCCTGCACGGGCTCGCCGAGCTCGAAGCGGAACAGAAAGCGTGGCGACTGGATGAGGGCCGCGATGGCGAACTCCAGCCCCTGGTAGAAGTCGCCCAGGGTCTCACCGCCCTGGTCGGCGAGACCCACCAGCATGCCAAGCTCGTCGTCGGTCAGCGGGCGACGCCAGAGCTGCTTTCCGAGCGGGGCGAGGGCACTGCGGGCGCAGGTGGCGTCGACGTTGCCGGCGGGTGAGCAAGGCACGAAGGTATCGCGGCGCTCGGGCGCCATGACCTGGCCGGCAACGGCGAGAGCGAGCGCCTCGAGGCTCTCGACGCCGCGTGGGGACCAAAGCGACTCGGTACCGCCAACGCTCGTGAAACCATGGCTCTGCGGGTCGCTGTCGGCTACCGGGGGGATCGTAAGGTCGGCGCCGAAGACCGCCCGGAGCGTGTGTGTGACCTGTTCCGTCGTCAGGCGGGTGACGACCGCAGGCGGGGGCTCGGGCTCGACCTCCACAACGGGGGTGGACGGCACGTCGGCGGTGGTCGCGGGCGTGCCTTCGTCGCAGGCCACGAGCAGCAGTACCGAGCACAGGAGGAGGGAGGCGTTGCGCAGGGAAGCGGACGGCGGGGTCATGCCCCCATGAAACACGTTCTAGCCACCCGAGTAAAGCGGGTGTTTCGATCGCGCACGGGCGGATGCCCCAGGAAAAAGGGGGTTTCGTCGCAGGCACTTGCCCCCTACGCGCCAGGTAGCACGACGTAGGCGCTGACCAGCCCGGCGACGATGACCAGTTCGATGGCCACGGGTGGGCCCACCGCCCGATCGAAACCGTCCAGGGCAATACCTACGAAGCGGCCCAGGAGCACGGCGCCGATGGAGATGGCGACCGCGATGAACCAGCTTGTGGAGCCCGTCGACAGGCCCACGACGAGCATGGCGACATTGGCGATGAAGAAGCCCCCGACGAGCCCTCGGATGGTGTTGAGGCCCGCGGTGGAAGTCACTTCCAGCGACATCGCGTCGGCGATAGCCCTCGGCTGGAACATGGAGCGCAGGCCGAGGAGCAACAAAGGAAGGCAGAAGGCGGCGACGAGAATCTGAAGGGCGAGGTGCATGATCGGGTCCTTTGGTGGGTGGTGGGTCGTGAAATCGCGGGTCAGCCGATGCTGCGCAGCTTGGGGACGTCGCCTGGCGGCTCGGCGACTGGGGCCGTAGGCAGCAAGTGTTTGGCCGTGTTGCGCCGGAGGACGGTGCTGAGCATGGCGGCCATCCAGCGACGTGGCATGAGGCGCGCCGACCAGCGATTCATCGCGCCTGCGATGTGCGAGGACTTCCCTTTGCGCAGGGCCTTCAGGGCCTGCGACACGAGGGTTTCGACGCTCATCGCTGGCATCGGCAGATTGCCCATCGCGATGTCGTCGCGGTGGTTGAGTCCTTCCGTGTCGGTCGGCCCCGGCATGACGACGGTGACGTCGATGTCGATCTCGGCAAACTCGCGATGCAGGGACTCCCCCAGGTTGTTGACGAACGCCTTGGCACCTGAGTAGGTCGCACCCATCGCCATCGGCTGAAGCGCGGCCGTGGAGGAGATGAGCAGGACCCCGCCAGGGCGCCGCCGAATGCGGAGCCGAGTCCCGAAAGCGTGGGCCAGCTCCAGATGGCTCAGCGCGTTGAGCATCAGGTCCGCGCGAAGGTGCTCGATGCGGTTCTGAAGAAAGCCACCCATGTTGGCGGCGCCGGCGTTGGAGACGACAAGGCCGACGTCGAGGTCGTCGACCGCGTCCAGGATGGCCTTTCCCACGCCGGGAGAACTGAGGTCGGCAGCGACCACTCGCGTCGCGACTCCGTGCTTTCGCTCCAACGCCTCAGCGACGGTCTTCAACCGGGACTCGGTCCGAGATACCAGCACGACGTTGTATCCATTGCTGGCGAGCTCCTGGGCGAATCCCTTACCGATACCCTGTGAAGCTCCCGTGACGATGGCCCACGGGCCGTAGCGGTTGATGCTCTTGTTCATGAGTGTTTCTCCGCGGTGGGTGTTGACACCCCAACCATGCGGCACTAGAAGATTCCAAACTACGGCGATTTTCGCACCAATATGGTACAACAGCGTACCAATGAATACCCACATCCCATGGTCCGACCTCGAGCTCGTGCTCGCCATCGGGCGAGGCGGGAGCCTTCGCGCGGCCGCAAAGAGTCTGGGCGTCAGCCACCCGACGGTGTCGCGCAGACTCGCCGACCTGCATGCGTCCCTCGGTGTGAGTCTCTTCGAGAAGAAGGGCAGACGTCTTCGGCTGACTCCCGCAGGTGAGGACCTGACCGCCACGGCGTCGCGCATCGAGGCCGAGGTCGACGGCCTGCAAAGGCGCATCGTGGGTCGGGACCATCGGCTTGAAGGAAACGTTCGTGTGTCCTTGTCTCCGACGATGTTCGCCGCGCTGACACCCGCTCTTCCGGAGTTCTACACGCGGTATCCCCGCATCACCCTCGAATTCCTGACCGCCATCACGTTCGCGAGTCTTACGCAACGGGAAGCCGAGGTGGCGATTCGGTTCACCAATTCACCGCAGGAAACGTTGGTCGGCCGTCGCCTCGGGCAGTTTCAGCAGGCCGTCTACATCCGACAGGACCGGTTGGCCGCCTTCTATGCCAAAGGCCATGACAACCCCCTGCGGTGGCCATGGATCGATTGGGATGAGGCCCACAGCCATCACAGCTCGGCGTGTTGGGTGAGGGACCACGTCGCGTCCGAGGATGTGACGCTTCGCTGCGACAACTCCCTGACCATGTATCAAGCGGTCAAGGCCGGCGTCGGCGTGGGGTTCTGCCCCACCATGCTCGCCCATCCGGACCCCGAACTCGTGCGCGTGACGACCGCTCACGCCATGCCGACCTTCGAGCGTGGGCTCTGGGTGCTCACCCACGCTGACCTGCGCGATACGGGGCGCATCCGAGCGACCACCGACTGGTTGGGCGGCGTGCTCAGGACCGAGGGCGGCGGTGTCTGGCAGGGACGTGTCGGGGACCTCTACCGGACCGGCTGAGTCAGGCCGAGGGAGCGTTCCGGAGGCTTTGCGCTGTGTCTTTCCTCATGGTTCCATCGCCAGCAACCCTCACCAAGGAGACGCTCATGTCCAAGCTCACCGTGACCCTGCTCGTCGTCGCCGCCCTCAGCATCGGCGTCAACATCGGCCACCTCGCCCAACCCGAGGCGCGCGCGGGAGGCCATGCTGCGCCGTTCAAGGAGTGCGCAGCCGTGCTGCTTTGGCGCCACTCCAACCCGGACTACGTCAAGAAGAACAACAAGCCCGCGGACGACCGCCGGTCCCCGGTGCCGACCGGGTGGACCGTGGTCGGTGCAGCCGGCGGCCCCAGCGGCAACTTCATGATGATCTGCCACTGAGGCAGCCAGGCGGGGTTCCGCACCGAGCGAACTGATGTATGTACACAATCACTGCTCGGTCGGAACTAGGAACCAGACGCAACATGACCAAGAGGTCGGCATTCGCCGCCCGCTTGGTCAAAGCGTCTGGAAAGATCTAGATGTATCGCCCTTCGGGCTCCGCCAGATCAGCACGGCTAGCGCCGCACTGATCCGTTGTCGAAGACGAAGGGCCACTTGATGACGCAGATACCCGACTCCGGCTTGGTGAAGCGAATGCGCCGAATCACCCGGTTGATGCAGGCGCGTACCTGCCCATCCTTGAGCGACCCCGAGCTGCTGACCCCGCTGACGTTCCCCTTCGGCCCGATGGTCCAACGCACGCTTACACGACCCGCGATTCCCGGACGGCTGCGTAGCCGCCTCTCGTAACAATTGCGGATGGCGGCCACGCGCCGGCGAACCTTCCGGCGGATGTCGCTCTTGCGACAGTGCCCACCGGCGAGAGACAGCGATTTGGGAATGACGCGGTGGTTGACGCGTCGCATGCGCTTCTTTTCGAGGCGAACCTTCTGGGTGATGCCGCCATCCCCGTTGCCCTCTTTCCAGCCGGTGCCGTGGAGCTGCCCCTCGCCGGTGCCGCCGCCGCCCCGGGCATGCCCGCGAATGCTAAGCGCAATGTGGGTGCCGTGACCGATCTCCGTATCGGCGCCGCCGACGGTGTTGATGGCGAAGCGTCGACGCCATGACTCTCCGGCGGGTTTGAGCACGCGAGCGATGGGGCTGTCGCGCTTCATCCCCCTGTCGAGGATGTCCAGGACCGTCCGCGGTCGCGGCATGGTCTTGGCGTTCTGCTCCCTGGTGACCTTCTTGAGACGGGTCTTCTTTTCAACCGGCTCGTCGGGGTCGCCGTGGGTGCCTGCCTCGCCCTCGGCAGCCTTGCTGGCGGTCTCCTTGACCGGGTCCTTGTGCTCTTCGAGGTCCAGGGTCCGCCGAGTCTGTACGTCCGCCTCGACGGACAGGTGTTTGCTCGGATTGTGAGCCACCGGGCGGACAAGGTCCTCCTGCCACGCCAGGATCGCCCACAGGATGAACAGAACCTGCGCGACACCGCTGCTCGCGATGGCCGCGGTCATGGACTCGTCGAAGGCAAACCAGCCGACGCGCCGAAGCCCCTTGCGCTCGGCGTAGGGCTCGACGAACTGGAACACGACGCGAATGCCGCCGGCGAGCTGTACGACGCCCCAGTCGGCGGGGTCCAGCTGACGGAAGGGGACGCCGTCCTGCTCATCGTCAGCATCGTCAAAGAATGTCGCCAGCGGCAGGTGCTCGCCGCTGCGACCGAGGTAGACATCGCCCCGAAGGCTTCGGTCGAGCCCCATCAGATAGCCCGTCTCGGTCGCCTGAAAGAGGGGAAAGTGAAGGCCCAGCTCGGCGGAAACTTCGGCGACCAGGTGGTCATCGGCCTGTTCGCCGAGGGTCACGGTGTCCGGCGCGAGGAGCTCACGCTCTTCCACGACCGTGTCGCCCCAGAGCATGGCCACGCGGAGCACCGGCTTTCCGAGGTCGGGGCGAGGCTCGCTGGCCAGTGACCAAAGCGTGCCAAGAAGCATCAGCGACACGCCCCAGCAGGCAAGCGTAAAGCCGCCAGCCATGGTGACCACTTCGCCGGGGGCCAGCTCGAACCAGGAGGTGCGCGTGATGACCGCCGCGAAGAGCCAGGCGACGGCGCAAATGGAGACGACGAGGTTGACGGTCGCTGCCGCCCGCAGCCTATGCCTGACGAGCCCTACCATCGCGATGATGGCGACGGCGAGTGCCAGCATGCCAAGGACCTGGCCGCTGGGTACCGTCCACCCACTCGCGGAGATGCCCGCCAGCTCGAAGTTCATCCAGGGCGCGAAGAACGCGCCAATGCCTGCAAGCACGGCGCCGACCAGCGCCGTCCCGTGACCGAAACGCATCTGAGATCCTCCCGGGCCCTGGTTCTGGTGGGCCACCCTTCTGCGGACAGCGATACGAGGAGGAAGTTCCGAGAAAGTGCAAAATAGTGCTTCGACCGCGTTGGGGCCGCAGGACGCGGGCTGAGCGGAGGCTTCGCATCTGCTATAGGGTCGAGTCATGGACAGAGTGTCCCGAGGACAGGCCGCTGGCGTCGCATTGGGCGCAGCCGCCATCCTGCTGCTCGGGCCTTCGCCACCGCTCTTCAACGACACCACGACGGATTTCCTGCTGGCGCGGGACTGCCTGGATGGCGCTCAGTGCGGTGGCCACTCCGCGTCCGTGATGGGCCTCGAGCAGGGCCGCGGCTGGATTCTGGTCCTGACGGGCCTCCTGTCGCTCGGTGGTGGGGTTGCCGCAGTGCATGCGCTCGTCACCGTCCTGCACACCCTCGCTATCGCGCTCGGCTGGTGGGTGGCGACGCACCACGCAGGGGCGCGCACGGGGTACGTCTCCGCCGTCCTACTCTTGGGACTGACCCTTCAGGCGTCGGGTTACCCGATTCTCTGGAACCCATCGCTCGTTCCCCTCGTGGGGGTGGTGTTCGTCGCGGCCAGCGTGGAGGCGGTGGGGCGACGCTCCTGGCGCTGGGCGCTGGGTGCGGCAGTGGCGTTGGGCCTGGCCGCCGAATGCCACATCGCGGCGCTGGCGTTGACCCCATCGCTGGCGGCCGTCGCGGGTGTCGCACTGTCTGGCTACCTCGTCCCGTGGGTGGTGGCGATGGTGCCGGTGGCTGTCCATGCCGCCATCAGTCCGACCACGATAGCGGTCAATCTGGGCGTGTTGGGCGCGACGGGCTTCGTCGCGGCAACAGTCGCCGTGGTCGCGGGCCTGGGCTTCGGTCATTGGGTCCGGCTCAAGCGGGCACAATGGCTGGACGAAGGCGGCCTGCCACTGACCCTCGGCATCCTGGTCGTCCCGATGGGGGCGCTGGTGACGGTCGGGGGGGCGATGGGCATGCCGGTAGCCCTGCGCTACGTCTCCCCGGTGGTACTCGCCCTGGCCGTGTTGGGAGCACTCCTGTTCGAATCCGGCAGGAACACGACCTCGCGCTGGCGGCGCTTCGGAGCGCGAGCCTTGCTGGTCGCGACGACGGTAGTGCTCTGCGGGCCGCACGTCATTGAGGGGCTGACGTATGACGCGACCCGGTCGGCGCGCCACCCTCGGCATCGGATGGCGGCGGCGATGGAGCTGGTTCAGCGCGCTGGACGAAGGTACGACCTCGCCGACGTGGTGGGCCGCTTGCAGACGCCAGGGCGGGTCCCTGTGTTGGAAGTGGCCGGCCTGGTGTATGGCCGCACCATGGCGCGACCGCGGTTTCAGGGAAGCCTGCTCCGGGCGATGGCGCTGCCCGATGGGCTCTCCTCCGATGGGGCGCCTCCCCAGGGATGGTCGTGCGGCGAGGACGAGTGTCGCACGCTGTGGTCAGACGGGCTCGAGTCGTGGCTCAGGTGGTCCGAGTTCGAGGTCTGCGACGGGCCTGGCATCAGGGAGGGAGCCTGCACGGTGATTGACCAGGCCGCCTGGGCCGGTGTCACAGGAGGCCCGGAACGGGTCTTCAGCCAGCTCTCGGATGTGACCCTGGCGCCGATGCGAGAGTTCAGCCAACGGGTGGCGCAGTCGGGTCCCGACGCACGCATCTATGTCCGCGTACCCATCGAAGCGACCGCCGAGGGTGTGCGGTGGGTGGTGCTGGTCCACCACCGGGAGACCGCGCCAGCCTGGAGGTTCGAGGGCGCGGAGGGTCTTCGGGTACACCTCGTGACGGCTGCGGCGGACGAGGCCGGGACGGGAGAGCCCGATGCGGCGCAGGTCGTATCGACGACGGCGGGGGCGCGCGGCGTGTTGGTGATGAGCGCGCCGATGGAGTACCAGGGGCGCGAGCGGATGCCTGAGTATCCGCCGTCGGTGATGGAATTCACGCCCGACGAGCGCGTGCTGATGGACCAGCTGAGAGTGTTGACGCCTCTGGAGCAGTGGTGGGGGCGGCGGTTGTTCGAGTAGCGCCTTCGTGCGCTGCGCGATGGCTCTGCTGCCGGCCATCGAAGCCCTGCCACAAACCCCGCTGGGCTCATCCGTTGATCACATCTCTGGGTCGAGTTGATTTTGTTGTGGAAGTTGGATGGCGGGACGATCTCATTCGCCCCCCAACCCCCCGCTGCTGGGGGGCTCCGCCCCCCTTCGGGGCGGCCACCCGGCTTCCCTCGGCCACTGCGCTCGCACGCTCGCTCCGTCACCTCGTCGCCGGAGGCCGTCCGACTTCGTCGGATGCGGAACACGCGGCCGAAACTCCCCGTCAGACGAACATCTGCACCCGCGCCCGAGAGTTCCGCGCTCCCACGAAGCGCTACTTGAGGATCTTCAGCAGCTCGACCTCGAAGACCAGCATGCCCTGGGGCGCTCCGGGGCGGCCCGCGTAGGCGAGCTTCTCAGGGATCCAGAACAGCGTCTTCTCACCCTCGACCATCAGCGCCACCCCCTCGGTCCAGCCGGGAATGACTCGATTGAGCGGGAACTGCGTGGGCTTGCCGCGCATCACGCTGGAGTCGAACATCTTCCCGTCCGTCGTCCAGCCGGTGTAGTGCACCTCGACCACGCTCGTGGCCACGGGTTTGGTCGTGCCGGTGCCCTTCTTGAGCACCTTGTAGGCCAGGCCGCTGGCGGTCTTCTGGGCGTCCGCGGGAGGCGCCGCCACGTCCTTGGGGGCCTTGGGCGGGCTGGTGATCTTCTTGAGCTCGACGTCGAACACCAGCATGCCCGCAGGAGCGCCGGGGCGGCCTCCGTAAGCCAGCTTCTCGGGGATCCAGAAGCGGGTGAGCTCGCCGACCACCATCAGCTGGACGCCCTCGGTCCAGCCCGGAATGACGCGGTTCAACGGGAAGCTGATGGTCTCGCCGCGAGCCACCGAGGAGTCGAACATCTTCCCGTCGGTGGTCCAGCCCGTGTAGTGAACCTCGACGCTGCTCTGAGCGGTCGGCTTCTCCGTGCCGGTGCCCTTGCGCTGCACCAGGTATGCCAGGCCCGAGGCGGTCTTCTGGGCCTCTGCCGGCGGCGCCGCGACGTCGGCCGGGGCCGGGATCGGCTGCCCGGGGGCCGGCGGCGGGGTCATCTTGTCGATCTTCGGGGCCGCCTTGCCAGGCTTTGCGGCGGGCGCGGGCTTTGCTGTAGTCGTCGTCCCCGCCGCCCCAGCGGCGGGCTTGTCGCCGGTGGCCTCGGGCGGGGTGTCCGCCGTCGGTGTGGTGGTCACCGTGGCGGGGCGCCCCTCGGGGGCCTTCGTGGCCGCCGCGCCGTTGGCAGCGGTCGTCGCCGGCTTGGCCGGCTGAGCAGGCTTCGCCGGAGCAGGACGCTTGGCCTCGGGCGCTGGCCCCACCTTCTTGGGCGCCTGCTTCTTGGGTTTGCTGTCACACCCTGCGGCGACGGGAGCGACCAACAGGCAGAGAGCGCCGAGGGCGCTGAGGTATGGGGCAGTCTTGAACATGGCGGCGGATGGTACTCGACGCGGGTCAGACCGCAAGGACGAAGGCGCATGCGACGGTCCGGGGGGTGACCGCGCAGGTTCGGTTCCTAGGGTCAGCCGACCATGCGACCTTTCCACGCGCTCACACGGACCGGGCAGCTGCGCCGGCTCCGCCAGCTGGCGATCGCCGCCCTGCCCTCGTTCGGGTTGGGCATGCGTCGACTGCAGCTGGCTTCGGGGTCGTTCAACGCCATCTATCGACTGGATGCCGACGACGGACAACGCTACGCGGTCCGAGTGCACCGAGCGGGATACCGAACGCGCGAGATGGTGGAGGCGGAGGCCGTCTTTCTGCAGGCGGTCGCGCGGGATGGCCGAGTGGAAGTACCTGCGCCCGTGTTCGCCGGAGACGGCATGTTCACCGCTCTTGTGGCGTACCCCGGCGTCGGTGAGCGGCTCGTGAGTGTGATTCGGTGGCTGCCCGGAGCCCCGATTGCCGAGCGAAAGCGAGTGCCCGCCATCGAGCGGTTCGGCGCAGCCATCGCGACGCTGCACGACGTGGGCTCGGCGCTCGGAGGTGACGCGACCGCGGGTCTGCCCCTTGCCGATACGCTGTTCTACGACGGGCCGGTTGGCCTGCTCGGGCACGCCGCGGTGCGGGAGTGTCCAGAGCCGCATGTGCACGATGTGCTGGAACGCGGGATGGAACGGGCGGAAGCGGTGTACTCACATTATGTCCGGTCGGGGCGCGAGGCGATTCCTGTGCACGGCGACCTTCATCTGTACAACGCCCAGCGCCACCGGTCGGGGCGCGTCGGCGTGCTGGACTTCGACGACTCGGTGCGGTGCTGGCCGGAGATCGACCTGGGGATCTCCTACTTCTACGTGGCAGCGATCCACCCGACTGACGAAGGTGAGCCATGTTGGGCGGCCTTACGTCGGGGGTACGAGCAGGTTGCGGAATGGCCCGTGGAGCAGACGACCCTGCAGGACCTCGCCATCGCACGACAGCTGAGCATCCTGAACAGCCTGTTGAAGTTCGACCCCAGCACGCTCGACATCGAGCCGACCGCATACGTCGCCAAGGCTGCCCAGCGCATCGAGCACTGGCTTGGCAGCTAAGACCACCAGAGCCCGAGAGCCCGTGTCACGCGGCTTCTACGCTCTCCAGCGCCGGGGCGTGCTTTTCAGGCACGATGACGGTGAAGGTCGACCCCTTACCGACCTCGCTGGAGACCAGAATCTCCGCTCCCATCATGTCGCACAGGCGCTTGACCAGCGGCAGCCCCAGGCCAAAACCGCCGTACGCGCGCTCCAACCGGTCATCCACCTGCTCGAACTCGCTGAAGATGCGATGCATGTCGTTGGGCGCGATGCCGATACCGGTGTCCGTCACCGCGATAGAGACCCGCCCCTCCCCCGCCAACGACGCCGCCACATGTACGCTGCCGTCGACCTTGTTGAACTTGGCCGCGTTGCCCAGCAGGTTGATGACAATCTGAGACAGCATCTTGCGGTCCGTGGCCACGACCGGAAGCCCCGGGGCCACCGACAGCGTTCCCACGAGACCCGAGGCCTCCAGGATGCCTCGCGTACCGGCCATCACCGACTTCAACAACTCGCTCACGTCGACCTCCGATGGGTCGTACGTGAGCTGCCCTGCGTCGGCCCTCGCCAGCGCCAACAGGTCGTCGATGAGGTCCAGCAGGTGCGCGGCGTTCGATTGGATATTGGCCGTCGCCTCCTGCTGCTTGTGGCTGACCGGGCCGTAGATCCCCATCTCCATCATCTCGGCCAGACCCGCGATACCGTGGATGGGCGTCCGCAGCTCGTGCGTCACGTTCGTCATGAACTGGCTGTGCTGCCGGTTGGCCGCCACCAGCGCGTCTCGCTGTCGCTCCACCACCTGCCGCTGTTTGCGTAGCTTCATCACCAGCACCGTCACATACCCGGTCGACGCCGCGACGATGAGCAGCGACAGGGAAACGGCGGTGCCGCCCATGATGTTCACCTCAGGCGGCGGTAGCGACGGCAGGACGCCGTTGCTCACGAGCACTCCCAGGCCCATGTACATCGACCAGCACACCACCGCGGCCAGCGCGGTCAGCCCCGTGTTCGTCAGCAGCCCGAACACCGCCACCTCGATGACGTACAGCGAGAACAGCGGGCTCGTCGCACCTCCGGTGTAGTAGATACCGGCCGTGATGAGCAGCGCGTCGGCGATGACATTGATGCCCGCCAGCTCCAACGCCAGCACATCGAACCTCAGCCCCAACAGGGCCGCTGTATTCGTCAGCAGCTTGATGCCGATGAGCCAGGCCAGCTCGGCCTCGAACGCGACCACTCCCTCTGCATCCGCGATGCCCAGCAGTAAGGCCATGGCCACCGCCAGCGCATACCCCGAGTACGCCGACAGCCGCAGCTTGGGGCGGGCCTCGGGCCGTCCCATCTCGGCGATGAACTCCGGATACTTCAGCACGGGCTCCCCCTCCCCTACTCGACCTCTTCCACCGCCCCGCCGGGGGCAGCGTCAGGCCGGGTTGGCCTGGGCGCCACCGTCGGCCGGACCGATGGTGCTCGCCACCAACTTCAGCAGCTGCTTCATAGTGAACGGCTTGACCAGGAACTCCTCCGCCTGGAACCGGTCCCGCTCGCTTTCGGTGATCGTCGTGTTGGTCAGCACCGCGCTCATGAACACCAGCGGCACCTCGCGCCCCTCTACGGTGCGCCGGATCTCCCAGGCAACCTCGAGCCCGTTTTTACGCGGCAACTGGACGTCCAGCAGGCAGAGGTCCGGCGGGTCGTCCAGGAACATCTGCAACCCCGCCTCACCATCGGCCGCCACGCGGGCGTCGTACCCATAGGCGCGAAGAAAGTCGCCGAGCATGTGTCGACTGGTGCGGTCGTCTTCGACCACGAGGATCTTCTTCATGAGCGTGTCCGCCGCATGGGTGAGAGAATCGCTGACAGGGATTGCCGGAGGTTCTGAGACTATACCGCGCCGGAGAGACTGGTAACAACTGGAAGAGAGCCGGTTTCACGGCAAGGTCCTCAACGGTAACCGGGAGATGTGAGAAAGATCTTTATGCGACCCGTCCAGCGCCCCTATGTTGCCGGGATGTTGCGCACTCTACTCAGCATCTCCCTCGCAGCGGCGCTCATTGCGGGCTGCACCGACCCCGACTCCGGCTCCGATCCCTCCGCGGGCGACATCGGCAGCGACAGCAACGCCGTGGGCGACGGCACGACGGGCTCCGACGAAGGTCAGACCGACGGCGGCCCGGAAGGGGACGCCCCCATCACCGATGGCGGCACCGGCGGCGACGGCGGCCAGGCCGACGGCGGCGGAAGCGACACTGCTCTGCCCGGCGGACAGCTGATCCGCATCGTCACTACGTCGGTGGACGATGGCGCCAGCCAGAGCCTTCAGGTGCGCGTCGAGCCGACCCCCGAGAGCGGGTTCACCGAGGTCGTGCTGGACTCGCTCACCGTGACCGCCAACGGCCAGTACCTCATGCGGGACTTCAAAATCCCCACCGAGTTCGTGCTGGACACCTTCAGCTACCCCGACGGTATGCTGACCCTGGCCGCTGAGGCTGTCGCTCCAGACTTCGCCGGGACCGACACGATCGACGTGGCCATCGCCAATTCCCCGCTACGGATCGACGAGGTCACCCCGAACGTCCGCGAGGTCGCCAATGGTGGGACTCTCGAGGTCGTCGTCCGGACCAGCCTCGACGGCGCCACCATCAGCGCCGACTTCTCCGCCCTCGACAGCGGCTTCGACGCCGCCAGCTTGGTCAGCGAATCGCTGGGCGCCAACGCGGTCAAGCTGAGCTATACCCTCAGTGGCGCGAACACCGTGGCTGACGGCGCGTATCCCATCCCCGTGACAGCAACCCTCGATGGCGCCACCAAGAGCGTCGACGAGCTCATTGTCCGGCTGCAGAACGCCGAGCTCGTGCCCTTTCGGGTCCAGAGCGGCCTGTTCGTCAACGAGCCCCTGCCCGCGCCCGACCCGCAGTGGTTCGGCAGCCCCATCGAGCTGACTGCGGCTGGCACCACCATTCTGACCGGTGGCTCCGCCGACGTGGAAGTCGACTTCACCTCGCAGCCCAACCCAGGCGCCGTCGTCGGGCTCATCGTGGGCATGGAGGGGGCCAACGGCTACTACCACGTGCCCCTGGACGGCTCGAACGGCGTCGAGGCGCTGCAGCTACTGATGCGCTCGTACGCCGACAACGAGGTGCCCCCGCTGGTGCTCCAGACCCGCGTCGCGCTGCGCGACGTCGCCGGCCGGGTGTCCCCCTACGCCCCGGCCTCCTTCGACGTGCTGCCTGTGGGCACGGGCGACATCCAGGTCAGCCTGAGCTGGGACACCGCCACCGACGTGGACCTGCACGTTATCGAGCCAGGCGGCTGCGAGCTCTACTACGGCAACAAGACGTGCAGCTCGGGCGGCGAGCTGGACCTCGATTCCAACGCCGGCTGCGGCATCGACGGCATCAACAACGAGAACGCCTACTGGCCGCCCGGCGCAGCACCGGAAGGTGAGTACCAGGTGCGCGTGGCGTTCTGGAGCGACTGCAGTGGGCTGCCGGCCGACTATACCGTGACCGTCAACTACTGCGGCAACGTTGAGGTCTACACCGGAGCCTTTGCGGCGGGTACGGACACCGGCGGCGGCGCGGGCTCGGGCATCGACGTGGCCACCTTCTCCAACGTCGACTGCGGCAGCTCCATCAAAGGCCAGGCGCGGTTCCAGGACCGGACCTTCGACCAGACCGGCTTCAAAGCCAGCACGTACCGCCCGATTCGCCACGCCGTCGTGGAGCTCGAGCGCATGAGCGACGGAGAGATCGTGGCTACCACGACGACCGATCGCTACGGTCGCTACGAGCTCTTCTATGGCGGCGCGCCCGACGAGGAGCTGCGGGTCCTGGTCTGGTCCAAGACCGACCCCACCGACGGGCTGCGCGACATCATCGTCGCCGACCACCCCAAGTTCAAAGCCACCTACCAGGCCGTCTCGGCGCCGTTCATGCACACGCCGGACACCGAGCGCATCCTGGACATGGACGTGGACGAAGCCAACTGGGCGGGCGCATTCAACGTATTCGACGTCATCCTCGACGGCCACGACCTCATCCGGCGCATGACGGGCAAGAAGCTGGGCGAGATTCGGGCCTTCTGGAAGACCGAGTTCGACACCACCGACACCCTCTACTGCAGTGACTACCTCTACACGTACAACGTCTGCACCGAGCTGGGCGCGCTGAGCGTGCAGGGCCGGGAGATCGACCGCGACGAGTACGACGACATGGTCATCCTGGAGGAGTTCTTCAAGATGGTGCTCGACACACTGGCTGCCGACGACCACCCGGGCGACCAGGACTACGGTGTCCGCGGCGACCCCACCCGGTCCTGGACCGAAGGCGCCGCGGCGTTCTTCGCCACCGACGTGCTGGACACGGGCTACCACATCAACGGGCAGCCTCAGGGCGTCTATCAGGTGCTCGACCTGGAGAACATGGACTCGCCGTTCTCGTTCGGCGTGGGGCTGTTCCCCCAGGGAGCGGTCTCTGAGTACATGGTCAGCGCGTTCCTGTGGGACCTTCGCGACAGCGGCGGGTTCGAGGTGTTCGACGCGGTGCACGGTAAGCGCGGTGGCATCTACGACACCATCTTCAACTACCTGGCGTCGCCGCAGAATGCCGACCGTGGCGTGGCAGGCGTGGACCTGACCGACGTGCTCGACGGCTGGTTCTGTCGTGGCTGGGGCGCCCAGAGCGCGGTCACGGACCTGCTGGTGACCCACCGACAGTTCGAGTATGACTTCGCCGGCCCCGACAACTGCACCCCGTGAGCTGCATGCGAGACCTTAGCTTCAACCCCTTCCGCGTCGCAGTCCTGGTGAGCGCGCTGGCCACGCTGGGCGCGGCCTGTGACACAGGGTCCAGCATCGGCCCGGCCAACGGTACCGAAGACGACGCGCTGAGCGCGTCCGAGACCATCATCGGCGATGCTGGTGACGACCAGGGCGCCGAGCCGGACCAGGGCGAGCCACCGGTGCTGGTGGGCGAGTGCACCTTCGACTACGAGTGCGAGGGCCGCTTCCCCGAGGCCGACGCCTGCGGCATCGAGTACTGCGACGAGACCCTCGCGTGTGCGTTGGCCATCCGCCCAGATGGGCAGCCCTGCGACGACGGTGACCCGTGCACGGTGGATACGCTCTGCACCGACGCTGTGTGCGGCGGCGGCGGGCCGCTGGACTGCGACGACGACGAGGTCTGCACCACCGACAGTTGTGACTTCTTCGAGGGCTGCGTGAACGAGCCCAACTCGGACCCGTGCAGCGACGGCAACTTCTGCACCGAGGGCGACACCTGCTTCGGCGGCTCCTGCCGCGGCATCCCGATCGTGTGCGACGACGGCGACCCGTGCACCGACGACTCGTGCAAGGCCCCCGAGGGCTGCGTGACGGTGTTCAACACCGCGCCGTGCCTGGACGGCGACGGCTGCACCAGCGAAGACCGCTGCGAGCAGGGCGTCTGCAAGGGAAAGCCCATCCCCAACTGCATCGACCCCGTGTGCGGGGACGGTGTGTGCGAGGGCGCCGAGAACTGCGAGAACTGCCCCGGGGACTGCCCGACCTGCTGCCCCAGCGGCGAGGTCGCCAACTGCAACGACGGTTGCACGACGGCCAGCTGGATCAACGATGGCTTCTGCGACAGCTCACTGGACTGCGCGGAGACGCAATGGGACGGGGGCGACTGCTGGGACTGCACCGGCGATGACATCCCGGACTGCAACGGCATCTGCAACGACCCGGGCGCCATTGGCGACGGAACCTGCGACTCGGGGACCTCGGCGGACTGGAACTGCGCCGAGAACGACTTCGACTCGGGAGACTGCCCGGTGTGCGAGGCCAACGAGGTCTCGAGCTGCGACGGGACCTGTGTGGCGGCCGCGCTGCTCGGCAACGGCGTGTGCAACCCGGAGCTGGACTGCGCCAAGAACGACAACGACGACAACGACTGCTGCCCGGTCGGCCAGGTCTCCAACTGCAACGGCGGCTGCAGCAGCGCCAACTGGATCGACGACGGCTTCTGCGACAGCTCCCTGGACTGCGCCGAGACCGAGTGGGACGGCGGCGACTGCTGGGACTGCTCGCTGACCGAGATCCTCGACTGCAACGGCGAGTGCGGCAGCCCCGACCAGGTGGGTGACGGCACGTGCCAGGGCGGCAACAACGACTGGAACTGCCTGGAGCATCAGTTCGACGGCGGCGACTGCCCAACGTGCGGGCTGACCGAGACCCAGTCCTGTGTGGGCGGGTGCGTCGCAGTGTCGAAGAAGGGCGACGGCGTCTGTGACGCTGAGCTCGACTGCGTCAAGCACCTGGGCGACGGAGGCGACTGCTGCCCCAGTGGCCAGACCACCAACTGCAGCGGCGGCTGCACGACGGCGTCCTGGCTGGGCGACGGCTACTGCGACAGCAGCCTGGACTGCGCGGCGACCAACTGGGACCAGGGCGACTGTGACTGACGTGGCGTCGAAGACCGCGTTCGTCACAGGCGGTACGGGATTCGTCGGCATCAACCTGATCCACGCGCTGGTCCGAGAGGGCTGGCGGGTGGTGGCCGTGCATCGACGGAGTTCCAACCTGGAGTGGTTGGGCCAGTCCGGCGCCGAGCTGGTGGTCGGCGACATCACCGACGCTGACGGGATCCGCGAGGCCATGCCCGAGGCGCCAGACGTCGTGTTCCATGTGGCGGGCGACACCAGTTTCTGGCGGGGCGGCAACGCCCAACAGCATCGAATCAACGTCGACGGCACTCGGAACGTGGTCGCCGCGGCGCTCGCCAAGGGCGCGGGCCGTTACGTGCAGACGTCGTCGATCTCGGCGTGGGCGCCCGCCGATGGCGACACGGTCACCGAGGACAAGCCGAGCAAAGCGCAGGGCCACTGGATCAACTACTACCAGACCAAGTGGCTGGCCGATGAAGAGGTCCGTGCGGGCATCGCCAAGGGCCTGGACGCAGTCATCGTCGCGCCGGGGAGCATCCTGGGGCCGTACGACGAAAACACCTGGGGCCAGACCTTTCGGCTGTTGAAGGCGGGCAAGGTGCCCGGCATGCCTGGCGGGTCCTGCACCTGGAACCACGTCGACGGCGTCGTACAGGCTCATCTGGCGGCGGCGGAACGCGGCAAGACCGGTGCGGCCTATCTGTTGAGCGGCCCCGAGGCGAGCTACGTCGAGCTGACCTCGAAAGCGGCCGCGCTGCTAAACGTCAAGCCCCCCAAAGCCTTGCCCGCAATCCTCTTGCGGGCGGTGGGCCGCGTGTCACAGTGGGGAAGCCTGCTGACGAAGAAGGCGCCCGACATGACGCCGGAGCTGGTCAGCATGCTGAACAGCCGCTTCAGGGTGGGGTCCGACAAGGCCGAGCGCGAGCTGGGCTACAAGGCCGCGTCGTTCGACACCATGGTCGAGGACAGCTTCCGCTGGCTCGACGAAAACGGTCGGCTCTGATGGGCTCGGACCTCGGCCTCAGTAGAAGAGGTGGCGCTCCACGATAGTGTCCGCGATGGCGACCGCGACCTTGTCCGGCGGCTCCGCGCTGGAGAGCCAGCCCTGGGCGCCACAGCGACGCGCGATGGCCTCGCTGTCGTCGGTCTTCTTGCCGAAGAGATACGTCGCATAGGGGTAGCGCGCACGCTCCGGCTGGAGGATGGCGATCACGTCCTCCCCTGCGATGGCGGGCATCTCCGCGTTGACCAGGAGCGCCGAGGGGCGCTCGCGGCTGACGTGGTGCGGCACCAGCAGCGGGTTGTCCGCGCGGACGAGCCGCAGGCCAGCGTCCTCGAGGGCGTGGGCGACGGCAGCCGTGGCTGTGTCCCAACCGACGATGATGACGGTGGTGCCAGCGGCTTTGTGGGTCGAAGAAGAAGAGGCAGAAGGCTGCAGCATGAGGGTCACCGCAGACGATGCAGGGGAGCATCGCGTGAATCGTGGAAGGAGCTCATGACAGGGGCAAAAAGCGCGCCAAACTCTGCTCCACCAGAGATCAGGCACTTCCGAGATTCTGAGACACGTCTCGTGAGACAGATGTACCAGGCCTGATGTCTCAATTGTCTCACTGAGACATGGATTCACAACGGAGTAGGTACTTATCGCAAGCCCGTGCTACCCATGTTCGACATGAGGGAAGCATTCATGGTGTGCGTCAGCATCGTGGGCCTGGCCGTGTCCGGTCCCGGCTGCCTGGAGAGCAATGGACAGGCCAAAGAGCCACTGTGCGGAGGCACGGCCAGCGCCGGTCTGTGCGGAGAAGGTGTGGGCTTCACCGTCACACGAATCTGCGAACCTGCCGATGGCGGGGATGCCCCCATGCTGTTTGTCAGGCTCGAGGATGACGGGCTCCCTGAACCGACCCAGAATCCCGGTGCGGACATCGACGCGGTGGTCATCTCGACCGGCTCGGGCGAGTTCTTCGCGACGCGGGTCGCTGCCTTCGCCGGGGCTGGGGACCCGGAGCGAGCGCTGGGTCCCCCGGATGCGTTTCCCGACTTCCCGGACACGGCGACGTGCGACGTCAGCGGGGACCACTTCGTATCGCTGGACGGCTCGGCGCTGGTGCTCGAGGTCGCCCAACCCATTCCAACGGACGCGTCCGTCACGGTCTTCGAAGTCAGCAACTGCTCCTATGGGACCGGATTCGCTCTCGAGGAGTACTTCGAGGTCTCCGTCGGCCCCACCGCGGAGGGCCCGTGGACAACCGTCGCATCGGGTGTCGGCCCCCAGTTGGAAGGCACGCTCCCCTCGGGGTGTCCCGATGATGCTTCAGTCCCCGTCATGGAAAGCTACAACGGGTCCTTGGACCGGGTAAGGCGGACGGATGGATACGGGTTCGTGACCACCTGGACGTGGCACCGACCGGGGGTCATGGCCAGTGAGACGCTCTTCCCGCAGGAGCCTGTCTGGTACCAACGCAAGCTCTATGACAACGACGGCAGGCTGGAGCGAGACGAGATCGATGGAGACGGGGATGGTGTCGCCGACCTCGGGACCACCTTCCAGCGGGATGTTCGGGGCAACCTGACAGCCGCCATCGAGGACAATGGGAGCACGGAGGAATACGTCAACACGTACGACAGTCGTGGCTACCTCACGCGCCAGGAGCGGTCCCGCAACGGGAGCCTCGTGGACACCACGACCTATCGTCGTGACGCTGCTGGCCGTGCCGTCGAAACCACCCGCGAGTCCTGGGACTCCACGGCAGAAGACACTTACATCGAGACCACCTGGGAGACGTACGACCCCCTCGGTCGCCGCATACGGTCGGAGTTCGGTCGGACGTTCGGTGGCCCTGCGATGCCCGAAACGTTCGAGACCTGGACCTACAACGCGCTCGGTCAGGTGCTCGAGACACGTACTGGAAACCTCGACGAGGGCATCGAGGTCGTGGAACGGCGCACCGTTCGGACCTATGACGCGGATGGCAACATGCTCAGCCTCACGGACTTCTATGGAGAGGAGGTGACCAGAGAGCAGACCTGGAACTACGGCGACCACTGTGATCGTCGTTCCACCAGTCTCACCGAACCGAAGACACCGCCGACGGAGACGATCGGCCCCGTGACTTTCTCCTTCGCCTACACCTGCGACGACGACGTCAGCCCGCGGTGAGCTCCAGCAGCTGACGCACGCCCCGACGGAGGGCCCGCATGGCGGCGCGGTGGCTCGGGACCTCGGCCAGACGCAGGGTCTGGGCCCAGCTCCGCTTGCCCAGCACCCGGGTACGGAGGACCTTGGCGGGGGCGGATTCGAGCGCATCGAGCCGGTCCTCGTGGCGTCTGACGAACCGCCGGACCGCCGTGGCGCATGCCTCGAACGTCCGAGGGCCGTACGCGTAGGCCTCGGCGCCGGCGCGCGCGGACGCGTCGTCCATGGGCGTCGGAACAGGGAGGCCTTCGAACAGGGCCTCCTCCAGGGCCGGGTCGAGCAGCATGTCCAGGTCGGCCGTGAGCAGCTCGAGCTGCAGCGGCAGGTCTCGGGCGAAGTCCGCCCGCAGTGCCTGGACCAGCCGATGGGCCCTCGCGGATTCGGGACGGAGCATGAGCACCGAAGGCTCCCCGGTCCGGGAGCCTCGGGATGCACTGATGCGGACGACCTCGTAGCCGAGCTGGCGTCGGAAGCGGACGACCCCTGCGGTGGCGCCAAAGAGGGTCCCGAACAGGTCGGGCCGATAGCTCTCGTGGACGTGCTCCACCAACAGCGACCCCAGCCCCTGTCGGCGCAGAAGGGGATGCACCGCAATGCGGACGCTGCGAGTCATGGCCAGCGGACCGGCGTCACGGTAGCCCATGTGCGCAACGAGAGAGTCGGGCAGCGCATGGCCACGGAGACGAAGAGCGCCGCTATACACGTCCGCGATCTGGTTGTCGTCCAGGGGGCCTTCCTCGGCCACCAGGCTGGCGGCGACGACGTGACCGGTGGGAGCACGGACCGCGTGGACGGCGACGTTGGGGCCGTCGAGAAGATGCTGCAGGTCCGCTGGCGTCGTGCGGTAGTGCGCCTGCACCAGCAGGCCAAAGAGCCCGCGGAGCGTTTCATCCTCGCGGGCGTCGACCAGCGCGTCGCGGTCCAATTTGACGGTCTTGTACGGCCCGGGCGCCGGGAGGGCGAGGTCGGCGTCGAGCAGAAGGGCGTCGAAGACTGCGGCTTCCAGGGGATCGTCGGCACCCCAGCGAATGGGTGCTTGCAGGCTGAGTTCACTAAGGCGGCGGCCCGCGTGATGGTTCTGCGGGTGGTCACGGAGCCAGGCCAGGAACCGCAGCGAAAAGCCCCGCCCTGTGCCTTCGTACCCATGTTCGGTCGTGGCAAACACGATGGAGGCGTCGGGATGCCGGCGAACGAGTCGCTGCAGCAGCGGAACCGGCACCTGGGCGGCTTCGTCGACGACGATGACGTCGTAGGTGGCGGGGGCGATGCGGAACACCAGGTCGGTGAGGCCGACGAACGGCGGCGCATGGTCGCCGGCAAAGCGAAACACTTCGAGAGCAGCGGAGTCGCTGGCGGCCGTGACGGCAACGCGGGGAGCTCGTCCAGCTGGCGCGGTGCGGGCTACTACGGCGAGGGCACGGCCGAGGGCCGCCGACTTCCCGCGGCCACGGTCGGCGACGAGGGCGACCAGCTGCGGGGTGCCAAGCGTCAAGAGGTGGGTGAGCCGCGCAACCACCCGGTCCTGGTCTGCCGTGGCGGTCACCCCATGGTCCGGAGGAGTCACCGGCTCTTTGGAAGCGTCGGGCGCGTGCTTGGCCAGCACACGTTCGAGGCGCCGCTCGAAGCGGGTCTGCGCCGTGGTGTGGGAGCGGCGCAGAATCATCACGCCACCGCCCCAGACGAAGCCATGGCACTGGCCCATCACGTCGGCATCGGTGGTGTCGTGCTGGTCGACGATCACCGCGTCGAAGCTTCTGCCGAGGAGACCGCGCACCTCCCAGCGAGGCACCGCTCGCTTGTCGTCGCCGACCCAGAGCACGTCCGCCGGTCGGAGATGGGCGACCAGGCGACGGGCCTCGGCGAGGGTGTCCTCCGGGGTGCCGCGCAACACGATCAGGCGGCGATGGCGAGAGGCCGTCACCCCTTGGGGCCGGCGAAGCGCCGCAGGAAGATGTATCGCATACCTTCGCCGCCATGGGACATGGGCGCAGTCAGCGAGGTATACGTGAAGGCCCGCAACGGGCCGTCGAGCCAGTCGGCAACGGCCTGCTGAAGGATGGCCTGCCCGCCCTCCGAGTGGAGGCCGCGGCCGGTAATCACCCGAACGACGGACTGGTTCGCAGCGACGGCGTCGCTGAGGAAGTGCTCGACGCTCTCGCGGGCCTGAAGCTGGGTCTGACCGTGGAGATCGAGCTCGGAATCGTGGGTGATGAGCCCCTGCTTGATGCGCCGGCGTAGTGCCTTGGGGGTCCCGACGTGCGCGCGGGCGAGCTCGGTGCGGTCCGCGTAGGGATCCGGGTCGGTGGCAGGCGCGTCGGCGCTGTCGTCTGGGGCTGGCCCATCGAGGGCCGCCATCGCCGCGGCGAACTCGGCGTCCTCGCCGAAACCGTCGTGGGCCGAGAACAGCGCAGCGAGACGGTCGTTCCCATCGTCCTTCGGTGGCGCTTGGGGCTGCTTGGACGCCTTGCCACGTGCCGTCTCGGCCCCGAGGGCGAGGCGGCGGATGGCCTCGAGCTCGTCGGCGGTGGCCTCCTCAGGCCGCGCGTTGGCATGTCTGGGGCCACGCTGCTGGACCCCAAGGGTCTCCATGGCCTGGGCGAAGAGGGCGTCTTCGTCGTTGTTGCGGCTCATTGGCCGTCCTCCGGTCGAATCGTGCGTGGATTGCGCTGCGCGGCGTCGAGGTTCACCCAGACCATCTGGGCGCGGCGCTGTTTGTCGGCGATGACGTCCGCCGAGGGTCCGGCGCCTTGCTCGCCGGCCTTTCGGGTAAGCTCCACGGAGGCCTTGGTCCAGGCCTCCAATTTGGCCCACGCGGCCAAGTCGGGGGCGTAGCGGGACAGGGTGGTGCGGGCTTTCCAGACCCCCATGCGCATGCGGACCAGCACGTAGTAGACCTTGCCGGCGGTCAGGTCGGCTTTGACGAGGTCCACGTTCTCGGCCCACGCAATGAACGTATGCTCGCCCGCCGGGAGCCAGGCGACGAGCTTGGTGCGGCCCGTGAGGGTGCCGAGGAAGGTGCCGTCACCGGTGACGATGGGCGTCTCCGAGGAGCCACCGAAGGTCGACGGGCGCAGGAAGACCACCGTGGCCTGGCCCGCTGGAGCAGCGAGGTCGGTGGGTGTGGCGACCCGGGTCATGGCGCTGGAGCCGCAAGCCCCCGCGCCCGCCGCGAGGGCGGCGATGACCGTAATGGCAGCGAGGGTTCGGGCGGCGACGGAATGCATGAGCCGCCGAGGCTATCAGATGACGCCGGACATCATCAGCTTGCGCTTGGCGGCCTGTTGCAGCGCCTGCCGAACGCGCGCGGAGCGGCTGACCCGAAGCAGCTCGTTGTTCTGAAGCATCCCCAGGAGCTTGAGCGAAGTGGTCTGCGGCGTCTGCGGGTTCATGACGATGTTCATCAGGGTTCGACGGTTGCGCAGGTACTGGCGCTGGGTCGCGATCCAGGTCAGCGCGGCGGGGGAGAGGCCGCCGATGGAGGTATACTCCTGGATCTCGTCGTCGCCGACCGACGGGTTCTTCACGACCGCCACGTGGATCCGTTTGTCCACGGCGCGGATCAAGATGCGCCGCATGGGTCGGGTCGCAGTGCGGGCGAGCTTGATCTTCTCCTGCACGGTGAGATCGGCGATTTGCTTGTGGAGCGGGACGTCGCTGCTGGGATCCACCAAGCTGTTGCGGCCACCGCCCAGAGGCGGCGCGAGGCCCTCGCTGGTGGCTTCAGCTCCAGGCGCAGGCGATGGGGGCACAGGAGCTGGCGCGGCGACGGCGGCCTTGGCGACTGCCGCGGTCAGGCCATCGACGGTGGGCCCGGCGTCGAGCTGCACATAGTAGCCAGCCGGAGCGTGGTTGACCGTACGACCGGCCACCAGGAACTCCTGACCGTCCACAGCGACGGTCACCGCGATGGGCGCAAACAGCGTCGGCCAGTCGTCCGAGGGGACATAGAGCCCGCCGGCTTTGAGTGCGTCGGCGACGGCCTTCAGGGCTGCGGGGTCATTCAGGGTGAGTCGGTTCACGTGGTCTCCGATGCTGGAGAGACTAACACGGGTGCGACCGGGGGCATTCATGAGTCGCCTGGCCCGTTGATTGACGGGCTCGGGCAGCATGCATCACCGTTGGCGGTGAGGAACGTCTGGAGGCTTTGGGATGAAACGCTCGCTGATGGTGACGCTGCTGGCAATCTTCATGGTGACGGGGCTGCTGCTGAGCAGCGGCTGCTCGCGGGTCATCAGGACCGCGGCGGGCTGTCAGAGCCGCGTCACCAACCCAGCCAAGCGGGCCGCATGCACCGCGTGCACCAGCCGTGGCCCCCGCTTCGACTACCTGCCTGGGCGGCGCCCGGGGGCACGCTGCGTGCGGCGGTAACGAGTAGCCTTCCCTACAGCTCGAGACAGTTGTTGATGGCGTGTTTGCCCAGCTTGTCGATGTTGGCCTGCACCACGCAGTCGAGCTGGGCCTGATTGGACAGCCGCGCGTAGGTCGCGGTGCAGTCCGCCATGACCCGCTTGCCCTGCTCGGAGGTGAACTCGCGCTCGAAGCGTGTCTTCGCCTCCGCGCGGAGCTTCTTGCGAGCGTCCGCGGGGATGAGCTTCCAGGTCTTTTTGGACATGACCCTGGCCTCCCACTCCTTCCAGAACGAGGCCTGAATCTGGCGTTTGCAGGCGGCCTCGACGGCTTCCCTGGGCAGGGGCTTGGAGCAAGCTGACAGTACGAGCAGGGCCAGGAGCCCGATGGCGACGACGCGATGCATGGTCGGGAGCGTCGAGGGTTCACGGGAATTCGGCAAGCTCGCCATGCGTCTTGGGAGGAGGTTTGATCCGTCTCATGCCATTTCTGGTGGTGGTGTTGCTCAGCGTGCCAGCCGCGGCGACATCGTTTCGCGTGGAGCGGGTGGCAGGTGCGTCCGAGCTTCGCCTCGAGCGCGTAAGCGTGGGGCTGCTGCTGGTCTCCACCGAGCGGATGACGGTCGCACCGGAAATGGAAGACTCGAGAACCGGCGAGTGGGTGCGCTCGTCCGAGGCCCCGGTCGACACGTACGTCAAGCGGGGGCTGGGTCGGCTCGCTGTGGCGCTACCGGAGGATACGTCCGTCGCGCTTTGGCGACTGGACCAGGCAGCGTGGCCCCAGCAGGTCTTCGATTTCGAAAAGGACCCGGCGAAGCTAACGCGGCTGATCGAGGGTGCGGGGCAACACTGCAGCTACCAGGAATGCGGCTGCACCATGGGAGCTCCGCCTCTGCATCGCGGCATGATGGCCGCGATCGAGGCGCTCGCGGGCGCGGACGCCGAGCGGCGCGTGATCGTTGTCTTCAGCGATGGTGCCAGCCACTACGCCGGCTACGGCCAGAACAATGCGGTCGCTCACGAGCTGGTCCAGCGGCTCGCCCTCGACGCCGGCGTTGAGATTCACGCGGTGGGATACGCGTTTGACACGTCGCCGACCTGGCTCAAACGCCTCGCGCAGGCGACCGGCGGCAGCTACACGGAGGTGGTCGAGCCCTTCGACGAACGGCGGCAGGAGCGCAACCGGGCCATTGAGGACGCCCTGCGGGCGATTGGTCCTCGGATTCGCCCGGGGGTCGTCTTCACGATCGATGCGGCCAGAGGTGACTGGCCACTACTGCCGCTCGTGTCCATGGCTCTTTTGATGTTGGCGCTTGGAGGTGTCGCGGTGAGATGCGTCCGACTTCGAACCCGGGCACGCCGTTCGGATGGCGGGCTCAGCCCATAGAAGCGTTAGGGCGTATTGGCTTTGAGCCACGCCTTGGCCTGGCTCTTGGCGCCGCCAAGTTCGGACAAACGCGTGATGGCGTCGGTGACGGCGGGATGCGCGAAGCGTCCCATTCCGGCGACGTAGGCCTTGCGCCCCTTGGAGTGGAAGCTCTCGACGTTCTCGCAGATGGCCTGCACCACGGCATCGCCTGCCAGGAACGCGACGCGGGCGTCAGCCTCGGGTTTGTCGTTGGGCACCAGCCGGGCAATCGCGTCCAGGGAGGTCTTGGACACCCAGGCCGGGTCGTCGATGGCGAAGATGAGGTCGCGCATGATGAGATCCGTCTGATTCGGTCGATAGCCCCAGCGCTCGACGGCCGTGCGGCCATGGAGCGCCATGTCGAGCGCCTTGAACGCCCGGCCAGAGCCCCCCTGGGCGGCCTCGAAGACAGCCTCCAGCCGGTCCACGAGCGCCTGGCGGACGTCCCGGTGGCAGCGGAGCAGGACGAAGTGCAGGGCGCTGAGCAGCCGGGCATAGCCATTGTGGTGGCCGAAGTCGTCCCATGTCTCGACATGAGCCACGGCCCGCTCAGCCACGGCCTGCGACCCGTGCATGGCCTCGAGCGCAAACAACACGCGGCCGTTGATGAAGTCGTTCTTGCCCATGCCAGCGACGACCGCATCGAGATCATGCGCCAGCGGCCCCGGCGGGCGCGCGGGTACGCCCTGCCACTTGTGGGAACGGTCGATGTCGATGCGGCACGCCACGAGCCACGGGATTAGCTCTCGCGGGTACTCGGCGCGATCGAGGTCGTACTTCCGGACGACCTTGGCGATGCCGTCGAGCTTGTCCCACTTGATGGTCTCGTCCGTGGGCACGTACATGTGCGGATACCCGAGCGCCAGAAGCCGGTCGTCGCCCGGGGTCCGGCCCGTGCCGGCACGCTCCATGGTCACGCCAAAGGCGTCGTCGCCGGCTTCGAGGGCTCCGCTGCAGTCGTCGTACTTCACCATGGACTCAGCCTGCTTTCTGGGTGGGGTTCATACTGAGGCCGAGCTTGGGCAGCAGCGGCATGATGTAGGCAGCGATCTCATGGAACGTCTGGCTCTGTGGTGCAAGCATCTTGCCGATGCCCTCGGCGGTAATGACGCCGACGAGGATGAGGGTCATCTCGGGCATCGGCCGGATGTTGTGCTCCCGGGCAAGTCGGAACAGGTCCTCACTGAAGCTGGCCCATTCCAGGTCGGACGTGGCCTGGTCCCGGAACCGCTCGACGAATGCCTTCGCATCCAGCTCCACCGCACCCCAGTCGACGTCCTCCATGTACGTGTGGAAGCGCTTGAGGTGAGCGACGAAGTCCTCCCAGGTTCCCGCAGCGATACAGCGGGCGAAGTCTACGAGTTGTACAAGCACTTCGCGTGGAACATGGAGCACCAGGCCGACGTCGAACACGGCAACCCGTCCGTCGGCCAGGAGGAACATGTTGCCGGGGTGAAGGTCGGCGTGGACGACGCCATCCTTGAAGCACATCTGCAGGAACATCTCGCGGGTGATCTTTGCGACCTCGGGGTGCGGGCCCGGCCCAAGTGTGTCGAGCTTGCGCCCCTCCACGAAGGCCATCGTCAGTACCCGCTCCGAACACCGCTGAGGGGTCAGCGCGGGAAAGACGACCTCTGGGAAGCCTGCAAAGTTGGTTTGGAAGACGCCGTAGTTGCGAGCCTCGACCCGCAGATCGGTCTGCTCGATGACCCCACGGACAAACTCCGAAACGTGTCCCACCGGGTCGGATGCCCGCAGCTTCGGCGACAGATGGAGCAGTCTGGTGAAGGTCACGATGATGGCGCCGTCCCGTTGGACCCGCTGGCGCACGTTGGGACGGAGCACCTTGACGGCCACCTCGCCCCCACCCTGCTCGGGGTGGAGTCTGGCCCGGTGCACCTGAGCGACGCTGGCGGCGGCCACAGGCTCCGGATCGAACTCGGCAAAGAGTTGGTCCAGCGGCGCCGCCAGATCCTGCTCGACGATGCGCCGGACCTTTTCGAACGGGAATGCCGGGACCTCGTCCTGCAGCGACCGGAGCTCCTCGATCATCTCGGGTCCGAACAGGTCAGGCCTGGAGGACATGACCTGCCCCATCTTGATGAAGGTGGCCCCCAGGACCGTGAACTGCCACCGCAGCAGCCGGCCCCTGAGATGACCGACCTTGATTCGGCGGGCGTCGCGATCGCGGGTAAACAGCGTCCCCAGACGGGCGAACCCGTACGCCACCAACGTCACCCAGAAGACGGTGGCGATGACGAAGAACCGCAGGACGTTACCGGGCCAGGACCGCAGACGTGACACGGGCTCAGAGTAAGGGGTGTCGCCAAGATGTCACAATGCCTTCGTGGCGGCGGCCAACGGTGCACGCTATGACTCACTTCAGAGTCAGAGACCTGGATAGGGTCGGGATGGGAGAACGGGTGTGAACGTACGAAGTCTGATGCCGCTGGCGGCAGTCGGCCTGATGTTGGGCGGAGCTGGCTGTCCCGATCCGGTGACCAGCGGCGGCGATGCCTGCCCCTCCGGGTGGCTGTGCTTCCCTGATGGAACGGTCACCGACGCCTACCTCGGTGAAGTGTTCCCGGGCCCGCAGGACACGGGAACCACCGACCCCGGGACCGAGGTCGTCACCCCGGACGTCGTCGGCCCCGAGGTGGCAGTCGACACGGTCATCACGCCGGGCGGCTTCGGCGCCCCCTGCGACGGCAACGAGGACTGCCTCGACGGCTGGTGCGTCGAGGGGCCTGACGGCTTCGTCTGCACCGAGACCTGTCAGGAAGAGTGTCCGGCCGGTTGGACCTGCCGCTCGGTGGTCACCGGAAGCTCGGACATCACTTTCCTGTGTGTGCCCCAGGTCCAGAAGCTGTGCACACCGTGCCAGGCCGACCTGCAGTGCACCGGCGGCTCGTGCCTCACCATCGATGGCCAGCAGCGCTGTGCACCGTCCTGCGAGGACAGCGCCGAGTGCCCCAACGGATACAGCTGCCGCGAGCAGACCGCGGGCGGCGGGAACTACTGCCTGCCCGACAGCGACAGCTGCGAATGCACCCCCGAGGTGGACGGCGGGGCACGGACCTGCACCGTCAGCAATGAGCTGGGGACCTGCTTTGGTGTCGAGACCTGCGACCCGGCCACCGGTTGGACCGGCTGCACCGCGGCGACGCCCGACGTCGAGACCTGCGACGGGATCGACAACGACTGCAACCAGCTCATCGATGACGGCGTGGTCGAGGGTGAGGCCTGCGTCAACGCGATCGCTGGCGTCGGAAGCTGCGCGGGCGTGTCCGTCTGTGGCGGCAGCGCCGGCTTCGTCTGCCAGGGCCCCACGCCCGAGGTGGAGGCCTGCGACTTCGAGGACAACGACTGCGACGGCGAGACCGACGAGGACTTCAAGGACGCCGACGGCAACTGGACCCTGCAGGACCACTGCGGCACCTGCGGCAACAGCTGCACCAACAAGATCCCCAACGGCACCGGGGTGTGCGGCGGCGACCCCAGCTCGCCGGTCTGCGTGGTCGCCGCGTGCGACGCGGACTACGTCCAGATCAACGACTTCCAGTGCGCCCTGCCCCCCGACGTGAGCTGTCAGCCGTGCGAGAGCGATGGCGACTGCTACGGCGGGACCTGCATCACGCTGGACAACCAGAACGTCTGCGTCAGCCCCTGTGGCGCGGCCGACAGCAGCTGCGCCGACGGCTACAGCTGCACCGACCTGGGCAGTGCCGGCACTCCGCTGGAGCGCTGCGTCCCCGACACCAACAGCTGCGTCTGCAGCATCGACACCGCCGGCCAGACCCGCACCTGCAAGTTCAAGAACGCCTTCGGCACCTGCTTCGGTGAGGAGACGTGTGACGCCGCGCTTGGCTGGACGGGGTGCAACGCCCCCGCCCCGGCGGCCGAGGTCTGCGACGGATTGGACAACAACTGCAACGGCGTGGCCGACGATGGCGTCGTGGCACCCACCGACCCCTGTGAGTCGACCAACGCCTTCGGAACCTGCAGCGGCACCTGGTTCTGCACCGACCTGGAGGGCACGCAGCCGACCGACTGGTGGTGCTCGGCGCCCACGCCGGCCGATGACATCTGCGACTTGCAGGACAATGACTGCAACGGCGTGGTCGACGACCCGTTCAAGACCAACGGCGTGTATGTCGACGACGACAACTGCGGAGCCTGCGGCGTCAGCTGCATCGGCTCCATCCCGAACGCCGTGGCGTCCTGCGCCGACAATGGGGGCGAACCGCGCTGCGAGGTGGTCAGCTGCGACACTGGCTACTACCAGGCCGGCCCGCTGACCTGTCTCGCCACCGCCGACAGCCTGTGCGCGCCGTGCGGTACCGACGCCAACTGCCAGGTCCCGGGCGACCAGTGCCTGGACCTCGACGGCGCCAAATTCTGCGGCCGCGACTGCTCGGCGGGCAACCTGCACGGATTGGCCGAGGACGACTGCCCGGCCGGCTTCGTCTGCAACGACCTGGGAGGTGGCGTCAAGCAGTGCCAGCCCGAGAGCGCGAGCTGCACCTGCCTGCCTGGCGATGACGGCAACACGCGCAACTGCGTCGACGAGAACACCTTCGGTCAGTGCTTCGGGTCGCAGACCTGCAACTCCACCCTGGGTTGGAGTACCTGTACGGCGCTGACGCCGAGCGCCGAAGTGTGCGATGGCATCGACAACGACTGCGACGGCTTCCAGGACAACGTCGAAAACCGTGGCAGCTCCTGCGAGAACACCAACACCGCCGGGACCTGCACGGGCATCCTGGACTGCGTCGCCGGCGGCGGGGCCGACCTGGTGTGCACCGCCGACGTTCCAGCCGTGGAGACCTGCGACTACGCCGATAACGACTGTGACGGCAGCGTCGATGAAGATTTTGCGCTGCTGTACGAGAGCTGTTCAGCGGGCGCTGGCATCTGCCAGCGGTTCGGCTTCTACGAGTGCGCGACGGACGGCAGCGCCGAGAGCTGTAACGCGGTGGCCGCCGACAGCGCGCCGGAGACCTGCAACGGCCTGGACGACAACTGCGACGGCAACATCGACGAGGGCTTCGACGACCTCGGAACCATCTGCACAGCCGGCTCCGGTGCGTGCCAGAACACGGGCATCACGATCTGCGACGCCAGCGGGGCCGGGACGACCTGCTCGGTGAGCGGCGGTGACAACACCCCGGAGATCTGCGATGGCATCGACAACGATTGCGACGGTCTGAGCGACGAGGACTTCGTCGGCCTCGGCCAGGTCTGCGTGCTGGGGCTGGGCAACTGTGCGCAGCCCGGAACGATTCAGTGCAACGCTTCCCAGGACGCCGCTGAGTGCGACGCGACCCCGCTTCCTCCCGGCGTCGAGACCTGCAACGGCCTGGACGACGACTGCGATGGCCAGACGGATGCCCCCCTTGTTCCGGAAGACTGCGCCCTTCAGACCGGCGTCTGTGCCGGGTCGACCAGGAGCTGCGGCGGACTTTCTGGCTGGCTGACCTGCCAGGCCGCCGAATACGGCGCCGACTACGAGCCGGTCGAGCTGACCTGCGACGGGCTGGACAACGACTGCGACGGCGACACCGACAACGGGCTGTTCGCGCCGTCGTGCGCGCTCCAGGACGGTGTCTGTGCCGGCTCCAAGCAGAGCTGCGGCGGCACCAATGGCTGGGCCGCATGCGACGCCGCGGAGTACGGCGGGGCCTACCAGGCGCTCAACGAGGTAGGCCTGTGCGACGGCCTCGACAATGACTGCGACGGGCAGGTCGACGAGGACTTCCCCCAGAAGGGAACACCGTGCGTAGTCGGCCTGGGCGAGTGCCAGACGGTAGGCACCTACCAGTGCAACCCCGCGGGCGACGGCGTCGTTTGCAGCGCGACCGCGGGCACACCCTCGCCGGAGGTCTGCGACGGGCTCGACAACAACTGCGATGGACAGATCGACAACAACGTCACCGATGCCCCGAACTGCGCGCTGACCCAGGGCGTCTGCAGCGGCAGCACCCAGCTGTGCGTGGGCGGCGTGTTCCAGGCGTGCACTGCGGCCAACTACGGCGCCGACTACGAGGGCGTGGAGTTCAGCTGTGACGGCCTCGACAACGACTGTGATGGGGATGCAGACACCGCCGACAGCGACGTCACGCCCCCGCCCTGCGCCAACCAGCAGGGCGTCTGCAACGGCAGCGTTCAGGCGTGCGGCGGCAACTCTGGGTGGCAGGCCTGCACCAACGCGGTCTACACAAACTACAGCGCGGAGTACCAGGCGGGCGACGAGACGGGACAGTGCGACGGCCTCGACAACGACTGCGATGGCGAGGTCGACGAGGACTTCCCGGCCAAGGGCAGTGTCTGCACCGTGGGTCAGGGCGAATGCACCGCGGCCGGAACGCGCATCTGCACGGGCGACGGTGTGGGCCTGACGTGTTCGGCCGCGGCCGGGACCGCCGCGCCAGAGCTGTGCGACGGGCTCGACAACAACTGCGACGGCATCGTCGACAACAACGTCACCGACGCGCCCGACTGCGCGCTGACCGTCGGCGTCTGCGCGGGCGACAAGCAGCGCTGCATCAGCGGCGCCTTCCAGCCTTGCACCGCGGCCGAGTACGGCGCCGGGTACGAGGCCAGCGAGTTCAGCTGCGACGGCCTGGACAACGACTGTGACGGAGACACCGACCAGGATGACGGCGATGTGGTGGCGCCGGTGTGCCCGCAGCAGCTGGGCGTGTGCAACGGGGCCAAGCAGAGCTGCGGTGGGGCGGCCGGGTGGCTCGCCTGCGGTACGACCGAATACGGCAGCGAGTACCAGCCGGGCGACGAGGCCGACCTGTGCGACGACCTGGACAATGACTGCGATGGCGACGTGGACGAAGACTTCCTCGCCAAGGGTCAGGCATGCACCGCGGGGGTGGGAGCCTGCGCGGTCACCGGCACCGCGGTGTGCACCGGCGACGGCCTGAGCACCGAGTGCAGCGCGACGCCGAACGCTGCGGGAAGCGAGAGCTGCAACGGCATCGATGACGACTGCGACGGCACGGTCGACAACAACATCGTAGGTGCCGAGGCCTGCGCGCTGACCCTGGGTGTCTGCTCCGGAAGCACGAAAACCTGCGTCAGCGGCAGCTTCCAGTCCTGCACGGCGGCCGAATACGGGGCCAACTATGAGGCCACGGAGTTCAGCTGCGACGGGCTCGACAACGACTGCGACGGCTTGACCGACGAGGACGATCCCGACGTCGTGGCGCCGCCCTGCGCGCTTCAGCAGGGCGTGTGCAACGGGGCCACCCGGGCGTGCGGCGGCGCGTCGGGCTGGCTGGCCTGCGGCGCGACGCAGTACGGGTCGGAGTACCAGGCGGGCGACGAGGTCGGTCAGTGCGACAACCTCGACAATGACTGCGACGGCGAGGTCGATGAGGACTTCGCCACCAAGGGCGAGGCTTGCTCGGCGGGCGTCGGCGCGTGCAACAACGTGGGGACATTCGTGTGCAACGGAGCCGGCAACGGCGTCCAGTGCTCGGCCTCCGCCGGCTCCGGGAGCGCCGAGCTATGCAACGGCATCGACGACGACTGCAACGGGGTCGTGGACGACAGCGTCACCAACGCCCCGGCATGCACGCTGACTCAGGGCGTCTGCGGCGGCTCCGTTCGGAGCTGCGTCAGCGGCAGCTTCCAGCCATGCACGGCGGCCGAATACGGCGCCGGGTACGAGGCGAGCGAGTTCAGCTGCGACGGGCTCGACAACGACTGCGATGGCGATGTCGACACCGCCGACAGCGACGTCGTCGCGCCTCCCTGTGGGCTGCAACAAGGTGTGTGCAACGGCGCCACCCAGGCCTGCGGCGGCGCCACCGGCTGGCAGACCTGCAACGCCGCGCGCTATGGCAGCGACTACCAGGCCGGCAACGAGGCTGGATTGTGCGACGACCTCGACAACGACTGTGACGGCAGCATCGACGAGGACTTCACCACCAAGGGCAACGCGTGCTCGGCCGGTCAGGGCGCCTGCCTGAACGCGGGCGTCAACGTCTGCAACGGTGGCGGAACCGGCGTGACCTGTGGCGCTACCCCAGGTGCCGCCGGCACCGAGACGTGCAACGGCATCGACGATGACTGCAACGGCAACGTGGACGACGGGCTGACCCTTCCGGCGTGCCCGCTGACGTTGGGCGTGTGCGCGGGCTCGACCCAGGCATGCGCGGGCGCCAGTGGTCTGCAGGCCTGCGACGCGGGCAGCTACGGCGCCAACTACGAGACCATCGAGGTGAGCTGCGACGGGTTCGACAACGACTGCGATGGACAGATCGACGAGGGGTACCCGACCCTCGGCACCCCGTGCGACGGCGATGACGCCGATGGATGCCGCGACGGCGTCGTGGTGTGCGGCGAAGACGGTGAGAGCGTGGTCTGCTCGGACGATGAGCAGAGCGGCCAGGAGCTGTGCGATGGGTTCGACAACGACTGCGATGGCATCACCGACAACGTCGACATCGATGGCGACGGGCAGACCCCGCTGGCGTGCGGCGGCACCGACTGCGACGACCTGAACCCGCTGGCGTACAACGGCGCGCCAGAGACCTGTGGCGACAACCGCGACAACGACTGCAACGGCGTCGTCGACGACAAAGACAGCGACAGCGACAACTACATCGACAACGCCTGCAGCGACTACACCGGAGCGCTGCCGGTCACCGACTGCGACGACGGCGAGAGCGGCATCAACCCGGGTCTGGCGGAGACCTGCGGCGACAACCTCGACAATGACTGCGACGGCAGCATCGACAACCTGGACGCCGACGGGGACAACTTCATCGCGCTGGCCTGCGGCGGTACCGACTGCAACGACGGTGAAGCGACCGTGTCCCCCGGCGGCATCGAGGCCTGCGACAACCTCGACAATGACTGCAACGGCGTCACCGACGACAAGGACCTCGACGTCGACGGGCACGTCGACGAGAACTGCACCAACTACCCCGGGGCGCTGCCCATCGACGACTGCGACGACGCCAACGTGGGCGTCAACCCGGACCAGGACGAGGTGTGTGGCAACAGCCTCGACGAGGACTGCTCCGGTGCCCCCGACGACAAGGACATCGACGGTGACGGGGTGTTCGACACCGACCCGCTGTGTGGCGGCACCGACTGCAACGACAACGACCCGATGATCTACCCGGGCGCGCCCGAGTACCGCGACGGCAAGGACAACGACTGCGACCCCGACGGCAAGGCCGACGAGGGCGTCTTCACCGCCGGCGAGCTCGTCATCACCGAGGTCTTCTACGACTCGTCGCAGACGCCCGACGAGAACTACGAGTGGTTCGAGGTGTTCAACCCCACGGACCGCCCCATCAACCTGAAAACGTGGCTGATGCGCGACGCCGCGGGTTCGAGCCAGGAGATCGCGGTCATCAACGACGACGTCATCGTGCCGGTGCGTGGGTTCGCCACGCTCTGCCGCACGGGAGACGCGACCTACAACGGCGGCGTCAGCTGCGACTACGAGTACGGCTTCTTCCAGATGTCCAACAGCGCCGACGAGATCTTCCTGGAGTTCGACGGCTCTTCGCCGGTCATCGTGGATCAGGTGGAGTACGACGAGTCGCCCTGGCCGTCGGCCATCAGCGAGTCCCTGAACCTGGACCCGGACAGCTTTGGCGGCGACAACAACGCCTCGGGCAACTGGTGCGCGCACCCCAACGGCGCGGCGTACGAGTTCGGCCCCAACACCGACGACGGCACCCCCGGCACGTCCAACGTGGACTGTACCAACACGTCCTTCCCGTCTGTCGCCGCCGTCCACCCCGACAACGCCCCGGACGCCAGCGGCACCCCGCTGACCATCGTGGGCTACAACTTCAGCGGGGCCAGCACCGTGACCATTGGCGGCGTGAACTGCCCGGTCACCGCGTCCTCCCTGACCGAGCTGGTGTGCACGATGCCGGACACGTCGACGGGGGCGCAGGATGTCGTCGTCACCGACGGCGGCAACAGCGACACCCTCACCGGAGCGGTGACGGTCACGTCCAACGCCAGCGGCGGCGACCTCATCACATCGGGGGTCATCGACCGACCGGCGACCGTCAACATCGTGCGCGACACGTGGAGCCAGGCGGTGTTCGGCCAGGTCACCGAATCCGGGGTGACCGGCAGCGCGTGCCCAGCCGGCGGCGAGTTCGCGACCGGAACCCTCATCGTCGAAGTCGGGTTCGGGGCTGACAACAGCGACCCGCGCACCACCGGCAGCTGGCTCTGGTTCCCGGCGTTCTGCGAAAGCGACACGGGCGCTGGCAACGAGTTCCGTGGGGCGTTCTTCGTCGACACGCCGGGGACCTACTCGTACGCCTACCGCGCCAGCCTCGATGGTGGAACGACCTGGAACTACATCGATCTGGATGGTACGGCCAACGGGTTCTCGACCGCCCAGATGGGAACCGCGACCGTGCGCTGAAGAAGGTTTGGCCGCCGGGTTTCGCTGAACGCGAGACCCGGCTAAAGTGACGCCGTTCATGGAAACGGGGAACCATAGCCAGCAGCAGGACGCGCTGGACATCGCGGCGGTGGCCCGCGGCGACCGGAGAGCCCTGGCGAGCCTCTACGATCGGTACTCGGGGATGATGCTGGGCCTGGGTGTGCGGGTGCTCAAGGACCGGCGCGAGGCCGAGGACATCGTGCACGACGTGTTCATCGAGGTCTGGCGCCGCGCGGGCGACTACAATCCCACCAAGGCCAGCGTGAGATCGTGGATCTTCATGCGTATGCGGTCCCGCTGCCTGGACCGGGTCCGCTCGGCGGCCTACCGCAAGTCGGACTCGCTCGAAGGCATGCAAAGCGACGGGTTACAGCCCGAAACGCCTCGAGAGTGGGCATCGATCTGGCCGGAAACCATGATCGACATGATCCGGGTACGCCAACTGGTGCGTACCCTCCCTGAGCACCAACGCGAAGTTCTCGAACTTGGCTACTTCAAGGGATTGTCGAGCACCGAAATGGCCGCCCAGCTGAACATACCCGTAGGAACCGTGAAGTCGCGCGTGCGCGCGGCTCTGGGCTATCTGCGGGCCACGTACGAGGAGGTGCCCCGTGGCAGCTGACTCGCGCGATGGAAAGTCGCTGGACGCGCTGTTCCTGGGCGCTGACGACTTTGACGACGCAGCCCTCGAATCGCTGCTCAGCCTCGTGGACACGGTGGACTCGGCAAGCACGTCGCGGCAGCGGTTGCTTGACGACGCGGGGTATGGAAACCGCCTGGACCGCTACAAAGGGGTCCTGTCGAAGGTGCTGGACGTCGAGGAGAGCAAGGCCGCCGAGCTGCTGACTGGCGTCGACAACACCCTGCAGTGGGGCACCGAGCCGGGACTCGACCGGCTCAAAACGGTGTGGGTCGATGGTGGCCCATCGGTGCAGAACTGCATCCGCGGGTTTGTTCGCCTCGAAGCCGGCGCGAGCTTCCCGCACCACGGCCACCTCGGCAGAGAGACCGTCATCATCCTGCAGGGCCACATGGTGGTCGACGACGGCACGGTGCTGTACCCCGGCGACGTCGGTTCGGTGGAGCCCGGCGTGGAACACAGCTTCAGCGCCATGGCGGGCGGTCCCGACCTGCTCTACTTCGTCGTGGCGCACGAGGGCATCCACATCGGCGACGTGGAGATCCGCCACCGTGACGGCGACTGACGCTTCGGTCAGAACGTCGTGACGAGCACGTCGTACTGACGCTTGACCAGCTCCTGGCCGCCGTAGCCGATGTTGCACCCACCGCCGACGATCTTGCCGGGATGCTGGCCGCCCGCGTGATTGGCGCGGCAAACGTACAGCGGCGCACGATTCTCCTGACCGCCCTGGACGGCGCCGCGGGGAATGGCTCCGCGGGCCGCGCGTACCCAGGTCACCATGCCCTTGGAGGCCACGAGCTGCTGATAGCCCGCGAGCGCAACTTCCCGCCCGCCGTAGCCGATGTTGCAGCGCCCTGCGACGACCTTCCCAGGGTGCATCCCGCCGCGATAGCGGGCGCGGCACACGAACAGCTTGCGCTTGCCCTCCCAGCCGCCGGGGAAATGGGTTCCGCCGAGGTTGGCGCCGGCAGGGTCGGTGACCCAGCGATAAGGCACATGAAGCTCCTCGTAGCGGGTCACCATGGCGATCTGACCCCGGGAAGGGATCACGCACGCGTTGTTGCGATTGATCCACCCGGTCTTGAGGCGACGCCCGGCGCTGGCCTTGCAGATACGCAGCTCGCGGGTCTGCCCATACCCACCGTCGACCGCACCCACCGGTAGCGCTGCCCCCTGGGCACGTACCCACACCGGCCCCCGACGATCGGAGACCAGCACCTCATAGGCCTTCTTGGCGACGACCTTGCCGCGCCAGGCGAAGCGACACCGGTTGCCGCGCAGCTTGCCAGGCACCAGCGCCCCCTGATGGCGGCTTCGACACACGTAAAGCGGGGCACCGGGGGCGCGCCCTGCGCTCAGTCCACTGGGTGTGGCGTTGGGCTGGGGCGCCAACCAGAGGGTCTTCAGGCCGCGCCGTTTGGTGAAGATCTCGAAGGCCGAGAAGCTGATCGCCTGCCCATCGGCGGCGATGACGCAGTCACGCTTGCGAAGCGTTCCGGGATATTTGGAACCCCGATAGTTGGCGCGACACAGGTACCAGGGGGTGCGGGCCTGGCCCTCGCTGACGTCCCAGGCGCGCCTCGGCAGCGGCGAACGCGGCCCCATGGGCACCCACTCCATGGCGGCCCGGCGCACGGTGGGGCGGTCCTTGGGACTACGGGCTGACGCCTCGCCCGAAGCGGGTAGTGACAGGCCGGCAATCACAAGCGAACAAACGACGACGCGCAGCGCGGACATGGTTCCTCCTTCCCTTGGAGGCCGGTTTACCACGCCATGCTGCGGGCCGGGAAGCCGCTGCTACAGGACCTTGACGCGCTCTGGTGCGGCACCCAGCTCCGGCTCGCCTCGAGCCTGGCTATCGAGCCACGCCTGCCACCGCTCCGCGTTGAGCCGGTCGAAGTACTTCACGCTGTGGTTGGGCTCGGGGATTGGCCGGAAGAAGTTGGCCTCCATCCGCTCCATCTCGGCCTCCACCGTCGCCCCATCCTGGCGGAAGACCTCCATGGTGATCTGCTTGAGCACCGGCGTGGCGAACCGCTGGAACAGCTCACCGCCGAGGCGGTTGGTGGTGCCCAGCACCTTGGGCCGCTTCCACAGCTGCACCGAGAACACCCGAGTGCGACCTTCGCTGATGGGCGACAGGAAGTTGCACGACTTGATCCGGTTGTTCGAGAGCACCGACTGGTAGGGGTAGTCGTAGGTCATGAACGAGCGGCTCTCGTCTTCGGTGCCCTGCTTGCGGAACACCACCCTGTACATGGGGAACAGCGCGTCGCGACGAAGCGTGTGGTGCCAATCGAGGGTGATGCGGTCGCCCTCGTGGCTGCTGTCGGCGAGGTGGGTCAGGTCATAGGGGACCCACTTGCCGTGCACGTACAGGTGCGTGAGATTGCACAGATTATCGATGACCATCGAGTGGTGGGCCTGCCACGTGTAGTCGAAGGTCAGGTGGGCCCACTTGTCCGGACCCTCGGCCTCGGGGATGTGCACCAGCGGAGTGCGGTCGGCCAGCTCGGGGTGACCCGGGAACATCCAGATGAGACCGTACTTCTCGCGCACCGGCCAGGTCTGCACCGACACCTTCGGCATCTTCTTGCCGAAGTCGTCGTGCTTCATCTCCACCAGCTCGCCCTCGGGGGAGTACGTCCAGCCGTGGTAGATGCAGACGAGGTTGCAGCCTTTGACGTGCCCGAGCGTCAGCGGGATATGCCGATGGGGGCAACGGTTCTCCAGCGCCGCAACCTGGCCATCTTCGCCGCGGTACAGAGCGATCGACTGGTTCCAGAACTCGACCTCCACGACCTTCTTGGCCGGGACGTGTTTGGACCACTCGATGGGGTACCAGTAGTTGGGGTTCATGCCCGACAGGCGGGCCTTGTGACGCAGGATCTTCGCGGTCTCGAAGGTGAGGGCCTCGCCGCCCTCGAGCTCGAGGCGCGGCTCCGGTAGCGCAATCGTGCTCTTCAACATGGTCATAGAACGGGCTTCTACCCCATGTTCCGGAGCCCTTCTAGCGAAACCTGTTCGCGTGTCCCACCCGGCGGCTAAACCGTTGGCCCTGCGCTGGTCTTCTTGATCTGGCGAAACACCCCGCGCAGCGCCTTGGCCCAGCTGCCGGTCGTGTACGTGACGCCGTGCTCCTCGCACACCGCCTGGACGGCGGGCGCGATCTCACGCAGCCGGTTCGGAGGAAGCTTGGGGAACAGATGGTGTTCGATCTGCAGGTCCAGCGCCCCGCAGAGCTGTGACACCGGCAGCGGCACCTGGAAGTTCTGGGTCGACTCCACCTGCATGGCATACCACCGCGCGCGGCTCCCGGCCTTGGTGCCTTCGGGGTAGTCCTTCACCTCGTCGGAGATGTGGCCGCAAAAGATGGTCGCCGCCGAATAGAGGTCCCGCATCAGCTCGGTGAGCAGATTCCCGGCCAGCACCCGCAGCGCATTGCCGCCGGCCAGCAGCGGGAAGAACACCAGCTCACGTCCATAGTACGGCAAGACCTTGCGCAGCATCTTTGTCCACACGGTCTTGCGGGTAGCCTCACTGCGGTCCTCGATGAAGTCCATTCGGTCGTCGCCCGCCAGGCGGTAGAAGTCGGCGAACCCGGTGTAATGCGCTTGGATGCCCAGGGCGAAGTGGCTCGCGGTCTGGAACATGCCACGCACGCCATCGGAGTGGACGTCAGGGTCGTAGGGATAGTGGTCGGCATTCCGCATGGCGCCAAAGGTGACGTCCGGGTCGCGGCCGACGACGTTGGTGTACTGATGATGTCTCACATTGTGAGCCGACTTCCACGATTCCTCGTCGATGGGCGTCTGCCAACGGAACCCCTTGGAATGGTACCGCCCGGCGCCCTCGAGCTTGTCGTAGCAGCCATGGAGCGCGCCGTGGCCGACCTCCGTGGCCTGGAGCTGCTTGTGGATCCAGAGCGCGCCGACGCCTGCCGCGAAGCTGACCGGCCCTACACCGACCGCGAGCAGAAAGCGTCCGACGCCCTGCATCCCATGAGAGAACGCGTCGACCTGCTGGATGTACTGCAGGTCCTCGTCGCCGATCCGCTCGTGAACCCGCTTCCTGATGGCGTCGAGCGCCTCGCCAAACGCCTGAATCCGGGCCTCGTCGTCGGCCCAGCTGTCGCTGTTGTGGGGGATGGGGGGAGAAGACTGAGCATGTGCTTGAGCATTCATGAATCACAACGTGATACATGATTCAGGAATTTGAAAGCATTTTGTGTCACAAACTTTCAATATTGTGTGACACGGCTCTAGTCAGACGCGGGCAACTCCTTGGGCATCAAGGGCTTCAACGCATCCAGGGCGGGGTCTCCTCCGGCCGCTTCGAGCTCGGCGTTCCGCTTCTCCAAACGGGCATCACGCACCGCGCCCAGCGCTCGGGCCTCGGAGATGCCGCGATCCATGACGGCGCGCACCGACACGCGCAGCTTGTCGGCGACAAAGTAGCGCTTGCCGTAGCGCCGCAGCATCCGGGGGTCGATCTCGAACCCGAGCCCCGGAAGCGTCGGCAGCTCCAACATGCCCTTGTCATGGGTCCACGGCGTCATCAGTGGCGCATCGCGGCGCTCCGGGATCCACCCGGGCGGGTCCAGCGGGTACTCGAGCCACGCGATGTCACGCGAGTGGGAGGCGGCGAACACCTGCAGGTTGATGGCGAACCCGACGCCGTTGGTCCACGTGTGCGGCGTGTACTTCGCCCCGGCCGCGGTGATGTGCTTCATGATGGCGTACGTCTCGGACAGTCCACCGGTCATGACCGCGTCGGGCTGGTACCAGTCGAGGCACTTCTTGCCGAGCATCACCTTGAACTCGGGCAGCCCCTGGCTGTTCAGCTCGCCGCCCGAGATGGGGATGTCCGTGGCCGCCCGAAGCTTGGCCATGGCTTCGTAATCGTCGTTCGGCAGGGGCTCTTCGACCCAGGAAAGTCCTTGTTCCTCAGCCACCCTGCAGAACGCCAGGGCCCGGTCGTAGTCCCACTTCGGCGCTCCGCCGATGACCGCCACGCGCCACCCTTGGTTGGCGTCGACGCCCAGCTTTACGGTGTCGCCGACGCCCTTACGCGTCTCGATGAGCTGCGCGCAGTCCTCCTCCAACGTGTCGGCGTGAACCCGCAGCTTCACCACCTCGAAGCCCTCGTCCATACGCGCCAGGACTTCCGGGACTCGCTCGGCGCCTGTCCGCATTGTCCCGGTCGAGGCGTAGCACTTCACCTTGCCCGGCTTGCCGCCCAGCAGCTCGTAGACCGGCTTGTTGCGGGCCTTTCCGACGATGTCCCAGCAGGCCGCTTCGACCCATCCGATGCGCCACCCCAGGTAGGACATCTCCCGGATGCGCTGACGGATACTGGCGATATCGTCGGCCCGCTCGTTCAGCAGATAGGGCCCCAACAGCGCTCCCAGACCGGACCGCTCGGCCCCCATGCGCGGCGCCGCCGACCAGCCGTGGATGCCCTCGGAGGTGGTCAGCCGAATCAGGTCGAAGCGGTTCTCCGTCTGCGCCATCCCGGGGATCCAAGACGGGCGGAACGGCGCCGGCAGCGGCACGGCCACGTGCCACAAGTCGATACGCGTGATCTTCAACGGTCCCTCTGAGCTCTAGCGGTCTGCCGCCCCCGCGACAGCCCAGATGGTGTCCGTCCTGCGCTAGTTTGCCAAGCCGACGACCCGGCCGTGCTTGGTGATGTAGCGGAACCCGCCGTCGGGTTGCGGCATGCTGGGGTCGGGCTTGTGGGTCTTGGTCTTGGTCTCGGTGACCTCGACCTTCACCGCCGTCGGTTTGTCCAGCGCCCCGGTGATGACCTTCTTGTAGCTGGCAGGTCGAACACCCAGGTGGTGTAGGAGGCCCGCCGGACGTTTGTTTCCGGCTTCAGAGTGACGGTCCCGGCGGCTTCGTCGACGGTGATGCGCTCGGGGTCCAGCGTGACCGTGCGGGTTTCGGTCGGCGCCTTCTTTGCAGCCGGTGCAGCGGCCTTGTCGCCGCCAGTGCCCCCGTTGCCCGCGGTGGTCTCCTTGTTGGAGGAGCACCCGCTACCAAGGGCCATGCCCAGCGCCGCCAGCATCACGATAACCCGCATCATTCGACAGACCCTTTATCAGTGGTGGTGGCGCCAGAATGCCATAACCACAACGGATGGATAGCCCTGTGAAATCCCTTGAAATCGGGCAATCTGAAGAAAGAGGGATGCGACGGGTCGAACCCGACCGAGCCACACACACGCTCTCACGGTCGCAAAGGAGGAACCCATGACCCGACGTCTGTCCATCATCGTGCGCAGCCTGGCCTTTCTCGTCGCTTTCGCCCTGCTGGCGACGCAGACCGCTGCTGCCGCCACCCCCTCGGACGCCAAGGGCGCCGCTTCCAAGCTCCCTGGCTTCGCGAACCTGGCGCTACAGAAGCTATCCGCCGCTGCCGACGGCAAAGCCTTCAAACTCCTGTCCACCAAAAGCGTGGACATCCACGCCCTGAAGGGCAAGGCGGGCTGGCATGGGACCATCCTGCCCAAGAACGCCAAGCGCGTAGGGCTTCGCATGCTTGGCCGGGGCGCCGCCAGCCTGGGCCTCAAGGGCGCCGAGCAGGTGGCGGTGGTGAGCTCTTCAGCGGCCGACACGCTCGCGCTGGAGACCCTGCCGGCCCCGGTCAAAGCCGGGCTGAGCGCCTTCGCTGATAGCAAGGGCGGGCTGAAGGTGGGCAAGGGCATCAACCTGTTCGTCAAAACCCGCGTGTCGGGAGCGGGGACGTTGCCCACGGCCCTCGCCGCGATGGGCGTGGCGGGGGGCAGCATCGTCATCAGCGGCCTCGTGGGCGACGACGTGTTCACCGGCGTCGCTGCCCTCGCCGGCGCTCCTCGTGCCCGCGGCAAACGCCCGCAGATCGGCACCATGGCGCTGTCGGTGAAGCTTCCCAAGGTCGTCCCGGCCCCGTTCAACACCCTCAACGACAAGAACGCCGCCCACGTGGAGCTGCGCGACGTGGCGCTGACCTTCAGCGGGAACCGCAACGAAATGACCTTCAGCGGAGCCATGGCCGCCGACGTGTGGATGCTGGGCAAGCAGGTCAGCATCCCCTCGGCCTCGCTGACCATGACCCGCAAGGGCGCCGTGGACACGCTGAAGATCGCCGGCAAGGCAGTCATCGACCTGAAGGACGCGTTCGGTCTCCCGGGCGTCGAGCTCACCGGCCTCGGTATCGACGCGACGCTCACCAACGACAAGAGCAAGCCGGCCTCGAACAAGGGCATGACCCTGGGCCTCACGGTGGATACCAAGCTCCCGGGCATGGGTGTGGTCAGCGGCGCGCTGAACGTGGACGTGGCCAAGGCCGGCGGCAAGACCGAGCTCAAGGAGCTTCGCATCGGCCTGAAGGGCGCCCTGCCGCTGAAGTCCTTCGGCCCGCTGGCCAGCGTCCCGGTGGTCAAGGAGATCACCATCAACGACCCGGCCATCGGCCTCATGCCGACCTCCAAGGAAGGTTTCATCTCCGGCGGCCTGTCCTGGCCCGCCAAGGGCCTGTCCACGACCGGCGTCATCTATGCGCGCAACCAGAAGGGCAAGAAGGGCGCTGCGTTGTTCGTGGAGGCCAAGGGCTTCAGCCTCAAGAAGCTCATGCCCCAGGCCAAGCTCCCGGTGGACCTCACGTTCCCTCAAGCCGTCATCGTCCTCAGCGCGCTGAAGATGGACAACATCCCTGTCAAGAAGCTCCCCAGCCCCGCCGCCGCAATGATCAAGGCCATCGGCATGACCAGCGAGCAGAATGTCAGTGCGGCCGACGGGCTGACCTTTCTCACCACGGTCGACACCTCCAAGGCGCCGTTCGCGGCGGCCGCCAAGGCCCTGGGAACCACCCAGCCGCTGGTGGTCGCCGGCAGCATCGGCGGAATCACCACCAAGAAGCCCTCGTTCCAGCTGTATGCCGACCTGCCGGTGCTCCCCGTCCCCGCCGCCCTCAAGAGCAACCCGGTGGTTGCGCTGGAGAACGTCCAGCCCAAGCTGTTCTTCGCCCTCGGTTGGGGCGCTGGCCCTGAGATGTCCCTCGGCATCGAGACCCGCATGGGCCTCAAGCTCGATGGCCAGCCCATCAAGCTCGCCGGCAAGCTCTACGCGGTCCTGGGCGCCAGCGGTGCGGGGCTGAAGGTCACGGGCAAGCTCATCGGCGCCTGGAACAACCCCTTCGGCCTGCAGGGCATCGGTATCAGCGACGCCACCGTCAGCCTCGGCGTCGCCGCCCAGGGCGCCGTCGACGTGGCCATCGGCGGCACCGCCCGCTTCGACAAGCTTTCCTACACCCTCGCCGGGACGACCAAGGTCCTGTTCTCCTCGGGCATCCCGACCATCCAGGGCATCGGCCTGCACTTCAAGGGGACCGAGGTCGGCCCCCTGGTGCCGCTGAAGATCGGCAAGACCCTGTTCGCGTCCAGCACCGGCGTGCTCAAGGGCGCCATCCCCAAGAAGCTCGCCCCCATCGTCGCCAAGGCCAACGGCTTCGACATCGTCGCCGAGGCGACCAAGCGCTTCCCGCTGTCCCAGCTGAAGCTGCGCGACGTCGAGTTCTTCATCGCCACCCCCGGCATGACCCACCCGGACTTCCCGCAGTTCAACGGCATGGGCATCAAGATCAAGGGTACCGCCAAGTACGCCAACCGCACGCTGGGCGCCATCGACAGCTACCTGACCGCCAACGACGGCTTCAAGCTGGCCGCCAGCCTGGGGGCGTTCGCCCTGGGTCCCGTGAGCCTCAAGAAGGCCGCCGTCGACGTGCTCCTTCCCATCCCCGGGCCGGGCGCCAAGTCCCCCCGCTTCATGGTCAAGGGTGACGCCAAGCTGCTCGGCACCAGCACCAACGTCGGCATCCACCTGACCCCCAAGAAGGTGTTCTTCAACTTCAAGCAGAAGTGGGGCGCCCTCGACGTCGCCAAGCTTCGCTTCACCTCCACGGGGACCGGCATCCCCAAGGACTTCAGCCTCAGCATGAAGGCCCAGCCGGGCAACATGCAGAAGGCCATTGGCCAGGCGCTGCAGAACCTGGTCACCGGCGGCGCCGGCAGCTCCATCGCCAAGGCCATCAGCACCGCGGAGACCCGGGTCACCAACGCCCAGAAGGGTATCAAGACGGCGCGCAAGACCGCCGAGGCCGACCGCAAAAAGGCCACGTCGGGTCTGTCCACCGCTCAGAAGGCGGTCACCGCGGCCAACAACAAGGTCAAGAGCCTCAACAAGGCCATCAAGAGCACCAAGAGCAAGATCTCCAAGGAGCTGAAGAAGGTCGTCCCGCCGCCCGACCCGGTGAAGCTCGCCGCCTGGGGCGCCAAGGTGGTCGCGCTGGAAGCCAGCAAGAAGGCCGCCCAGGTCACCCTGGCGGCCGCGAAGAAGGCACTCCAGGCCGCCAAGTCCGGCGTCACCTGGTTCCCCATCGACGCCCACCCCGCCGTGGTCGCCGCCTTCGACGAGCTGAACCAGGCCAACATCGAGCTGGAGATCCTCAAGGCCACGCAGGCTGGGCTCAAGCCCGTCGGCGACGCCGCCAAGGCGCTGACCGGCGCCTCGGTCAAGGGTGTGAAGGTCCAGTCCATCGCCCTGTCCGGCCCCTCCCTGTCCCAGCTGCTCAAGGGGAAGAAGGCGACGCTGACGGTCAAGATGAAGGTCCACAAAAGGAACGTCACCGCCAAGTACGCCTTCGCGCTGACCACCCCCAAGTCCTTCGACATCGTCGCCCTGGCTACCAGCATCTTCAACCAGACCCAGTCCAAGGCCGACGCCGCCAAGGTCGCATCCAAGGTGAAGCGGGCCAGCGCGGGCGGCCAGCTGATGGCCTACCTCCACACCCCGGGCACGAAGAAGTGGGCCAAGACCGTCGAGGTCGCCACCGGCTGGGGCGAGTTTCTGCACGTCGTGGGTGGCTGGTCGGGCCACTTCTACGCCGTCGCCCCCAACAAGGAGCTGCTCTTCTACAAGCACACGGGCTGGGCGCCGCGCGACAAGAACTGGACGGTGCCCAAGAAGATCGGGGCCGGATGGGACTTCAAGCGGCTCATCTCCACCGGCGAGCAGGGCTACATCTACGCCATCAAGAAGGACGGCAAGCTGTTCCGCTACACCGACAAGGGCGGCACGGGCGCGGGCAACTGGGCCCCGACCCACCAGATCGGCAACGGCTGGAACCAGTTCACCCACGTTTTCGGCGGCTGGTACGGCACGCTCTACGCCGTCGCGAAGGACGGGACGCTGAAGTGCTACAAGGACCAGGCTCCCAACAAGAACCGCAAAAAGGCCAAGTGGATCATCAAGGACATCGCCAAGGGCTGGAACAAGTATGTGAAGGTCTTCGGCGGCGATGGTGGGCACATCTACGGCATCACCAAGAAGGGGGCGCTGGAGTGGCACCAGCACACGGGCCCCGGTGACTGCAGCAAGAAGTGGGCGCCCAAGAGCGGCCTGAAGGTGGGCGGCGGCTGGAACATCTTCAAGCACGTGATGTTGGGCTCGCAGGGCCGCATCTACGGCATCAAGAAGTAGCTCTGACGGTGTCGCGCGGAGGCCTGGCGACCAGGGCGGTCGTCAGGCCTCTTGTGCATCTGCAACGAATACGCAACATCGTTACTCTTCGTCCTTTCCGTCACGAGGTACCGATGGCTTCGCTCCGCTCCGTATTGATCGCCGCAGCTTCCCTCGTCCTGCTCGCAGGCTGCGACGATGCCGAGACCACGCCGGCCGGCCCGACCTACGCCGACGGACTTCCCGCTCCGCCCGCCGAAGGGCAGTGGATCGAGGTGAAGCCGGGGGGCGACACCGTCTGCTCCCGCGGCACCGAGTATCGGTTCTTCGTGCGCGGCGGTGACCCGAACAAGGTCATTGTCTACTTCGAGGGCGGCGGCGCGTGCTGGAACTCGATCACGTGCAGCATCGCCGACTCCCTGTTCAGCGACGGCATCGCCGAGTTCGACACCTTCGTGGGCCTGGTCAACGACGGGGTCCTGGGCGGCTTCTTCGACAACTCGGCGGGGCGCCAGTTCGCCGACTATACGATGGTCTACGTGCCGTACTGCACCGGCGACATCCACTGGGGCAACGCCACCAAGCAGTACACGGACGACCTGACTATCGAGCACAAGGGCTTCGTCAACACCCAGGCGGCCCTCAACTGGACGTACGCCCGCTACGCGGCGCCCCAGGACGTCATGGTCTCGGGCTGCAGCGCGGGAGCGTACGGCGCCGCGCTTCACTCGGCCTATATCCGGCAGCAGTGGACCACCGCGCAGGTGGCCGTCCTGGCGGACTCGGGCGCGGGCATCATCACCGAGGAGTTCCTCGCCAACAGCCTGCCCAACTGGAACGCCGAGACGGCCATTCCGTCGTTCATCCCGGCGCTGAACCGACCGCTGACGGAGCTGTCCCTGGCGGACATGTACATCGAGATCGGCAAGCACTTCCCCGATGTGCGCCTCGCTCAAACGGGCGCCCAGTACGACCAGGACCAGATCTTCTTCTTCAGCGCGATGGGCGGCGACGAGCCCGACTGGACGCCGGCCTACCGCGGCAGCCTCGACCGCATCGCCGCGGAGGTCCCCAACTTCCGCTACTACGTGCCCCCGGGATCGGTGCACTGCGTGACGCCCTACACCTACTTCCATAGCCGCGAGGTAGGGGGCGTGGGCCTTGCGGATTGGACCCGGGACTTCGTGGAAGCCGATGCGCTGCCCGACAACGTCAGCTGCGAGGGCGCCGAGTGCTGCAACGACCCCGTCTGTGACGCCTGCGCCGCCCAGGCGGACGGTGAAAAGGACGTCTGGTGTCGCTTCTGCGACGACTGGGTCCCCGAGTGGACCACGGAATGCAACGCCACGCCGGCCCCCTGAGCACGGCACCTGTCGCTCCCAAAACGGCCAATTCGGCGACACCCGCCCTGCCCTGCCCTATAGTCGCCTCCATGGTTGCTCGTCTCGTCTGCGTCGCTCTGGTCAGTCTCTCGCTGGCCGCGGCCGGCTGCGTTCAGGGAAGCGACAACACGCCCGCCGCCCCCGACAGCACAAGCAACGGCGACGCGGGCGTTGACAGCGCGACGCCCCCGGACATCCCCGTGCCCGACGGTGCCGTCGCGGATGTGCCGGAGCCAGACGCGGTGGGCCCACCCGACGTACAACCCCCGGTCGGCCAAGGCTGCCTCCCCAAGCTGGTGACGTTCGCCCAGGTTCAGGCCGGGCCCGCGACGGTGATGGACGATGGCACGATGGGCGCCGACGGAGCGCCGCTGAGCGACCCGCCGTGGCAGTCCTTCGACCAGCAGTTCGACTACGTGGCGCCGGGCTTCGGGGGCACCGACACTGCGCTCCGTATCCGTGACTCGGCGGACGGAGGCGACGCTTCGATGATCCTGCCCGACGTCCCCTGGGTCGCCATTGCGGCTATCCTGCGGGTCAAACTCGTCTCCACCAGCGCAGAGTCGTTCGTCTATATCGAGCTGACCGACGACTCCGCCACCATGGGTGCCAGCTTTCTCACCAACCCTCCGACGGCCGCCATCCTCCCGGGACTGGGCATGCCGGTACCCAGTGTCGCCGACGGCCAGTGGCACGACCTGGGGATGATCGTGACCAGCCAGACCGCAGGGGGAGGTGGCAGCGGTGCCGCGCTCTGCGTCGACGGCGTGCTCGTGGAGCAGGGCTCAGCCGTTCTGGACGTCGCGTCCATCAAGCAGTTCTTCGTTCTGGCATCGCAATCAGCGTCAGGCCCCATCGAGGTTCATCTCGACGACGTCCGGGTCTTCGGCTTCCAGTAGGCGACGGGGAGCGCCTGAGTCTGTAAGGCCGCCTCCCCGTGCTTGCCCGGGTACTGGACTACTTCTTCAGCTTGATGGTGCCCGCGTCGAAGGTCTTGCCGGCCTTCATGCCCATGCAGCACTCGCGGTAGCCGGTGGCCCACTTGGCGTCGCCGTCCTTGATGGCGAAGCGGTACGTGTTCAGCGGCACCCCGGCAAAGGAGAACGTGCCGTCGGCTCCCGTCTTGGCGGCGGCCTTGAAGGGCGCCTGGGCGCACGGCGTGCCCTTGAAATAGGACGACGGGCGCTTGCAGATCTCCACCTGCGCGCCGGCCACCGGCTCCCCACCCTTGAGCACCTTGCCCGTCACCGTGCCGGTCTTCACGTCGCCCACCTTGGGCAGTTCGGGCCCTGCACCCAACACCACCAGCTGTCGCAGCGAACCCGCGATCTCGGGCACCGAGCCCGAAGGCCACTCGGACACCTTGCCGTCGGCGATGACCGCGACGCCCATATCCGTCGACGCCCAGACGCGACCCTGTGCGTCCAGCGCGATGGCCTCGATCTGCTGCGCCTTCATGCTGCCCTTCTTGGCCGAGTAGCGCGACGCTTTGCCGTCCGGCGAGATGACGACGATCTCCTTGAAGGTCCGCGCCACCACGGTCCCGTTGGCGGCCACCTGCAGCTGGCGCATGCCGACGGGACGGAAGCCCAGCTGCACCTTGGTGAACTTGCCTCCGGCGTACTTGAGCAGACCGCTGGAGTAGCCGAAGAAGCCGGTGCCGTCGGCGGCGAAGTTGACGCTGTCGTAGAACAGCTTGCCCTGGCCGACCTCGGGGGACGTCCACGCGCCTGCCTTGTCGCGCTTGTGCACCGCATTGCTGCTGACCACCCAGACGTTGCCCTCGGGATCCACCGCGATGCCCTTCAGCAGCTTCACGTCCGCCCCCAGCTTGGCCTTCTCCTCCATGGTCCACTTGCCCTTCTCGTAGCGGGCGACGCCCTTGTAGGACGCGGTCCAGAGGGTGCCGTCGGGGGCCACAGCGAGGTGGTCCGCCCCGCCCGTCTTACGGTAGTTGCCGATCTTCTTGGCCTTCTTGCCCGGCTTGATGGCGTACACGCCGGTGAACGCGGTGACGTAGAGCGTGCCATCTGGCGCCGCAATCATCGACTTGAAGCTGTCGGGCTTCTTACCGAGCGAGGTGAACTTGCCCTTATCGAGCTTCACCAGTCCCATCTTGTAGAGGCCGAAGTAGGCGGGACCCGGCTTGGCGGCGACCTTGGGCGCGGCAGCTACCGGGACCTTGGGCTTATCCTTGGTGTCCGGAGCCACAGCAGCGGCGACTTCCTTGCCCGCCTTCGCGCCCGCGGCAGGGGCTTCGGCCTTCTTCTCACCCGCAGGAGCGGGCGCAGGGGCCTCCGCCTTCTTCTCACCGGCAGCGGACGCCTCGGCCTTCTTTTCACCGGTGGCGGGCGCGGGCGCCTCCGCCTTCTTCTCAGCGGTAGCGGGCGCCTCCGCCTCCTTCTTAGCGGTAGCGGGCGCCTCCGCCTTCTTCTCAGCGGTAGCGGGCGCCTCCGCCTTCTTCTCAGCGGTAGCGGGCGCCTCCGCCTTCTTCTCAGCGGTAGCGGGCGCCTCCACCTTCTTGTCCGGGTTGGCCTTCTCCCCAGCGGCTTCCTTCTTCATCGCGGCGGCCAGCTCAGCGGCCGCCGGGTCCTTGGGTGCCTTCGGATCGGCCGGTTTGGTATCCGCCGGCTTCTTGGCGTCCGCCGGCTTCTTGGCGTCTGTAGCTGCCTTGGGCTCCGAGGCATTCTTCTCCTCCTTCTTGGGAGCAGCCTCGTCCTTGGCTTTTTCGGGCGTTGCCTTCTTCTCCGCCGCAGCGACCTTCTCGCCGTTGGCAGCTTCGCCCTTACCGTCTTTGCCGCACGCTCCTAGCGTCAGGAAAGTGGCGGCAGCCAGGGCCGTTACGAGCTTGGTCTTGGACGTGATGCGCATCGTATTCTCCTCAGACACACAGGGTCGGCGTGTGCGCGGTCTGAAGCCCGTCTACCAAATGGCGGTCCGAGCGTCACTGTGCGCGTCAGGCAAAGGTGAGGCTTCTTTTTCCCTGGCCCGACCTTCACGTATGCTGGTGGCCGACTCATCACTCACAAGCGTTTCCCTGGTCCGGAGTTCGCATGCCCAAACGCCTGCTCATCACCCTCGTGGCTCTGACGATGACCTCGTCGGCCGCGTGCGGCGACCTCACCCCCACCGCGGGCATCTGCACCGACAATCCAGAGGCCAGCTGCCCGCCCGTCACCCGGGGCGTCGAATGCCGCGAGGCGGTTTGCGAGGCAGGCGCGTGTGCAGAGGCCATCAAGGCGGGCTTCTGCTTTCTGGACCAGGAGAATCGCTGCATCGCAGACGGGGCCAGCTCGGCCACCGACGCGTGCCGGGTATGCGACCCCACAGCCACTCAAACCTCACTGGTCACAAAGACCTGTCCCGCCGGCCAGGTCTGCCAGGCCGGTGACTGTGTCGAGCCCACGCCGGACGCGGTCGTGACCCCCGACACCGTGGCCGTGGATGCTGCCACCGACACGGCCACAGACACCGCGACCGTCGACGCCGGACCGGACGCGCCGGGTGATGTGGCGAGCGACGCGACCGCCGATGGGGTGGCGGACGCTGACGCGATGGCGGACGCTGACGCGGTGGCGGACGCTGACGCGGTAGCGGACGCCGACAGCACCGTTGGCCCCGGGTGCACCGACCCCGACGCCGCCAACTACGACCCGAACGCCACCGCCAACGACGGCACCTGCGAGTACGAAGTGACCTTCAGCGTGGACATGAGCTGCGCCGGGGTCTCCTACACCAACGTCCAGGTCAGCGGGCCTTGGTGCGACTGGTGCGGCGACATTGTCCTCGAGGACCCTGACAGCGATGGGATCTTCACCGTCACCCTCCCGTTTGCCGCCGGCGACGTGGAGTACAAGTACCACGTCGATGCCTTCGCCTCTCAGGAGGACCTCTGGGACGACGTCCAGGCGGGTAACGGCGCATGCGCCCCGGTCAACGGCGACGGTGCTCCGCCGTTTGCCAATCGTGTCCTGACGGTGGTGGACGCTCCGGTCAGCTCCGACGACGTCTATGGCCGCTGCGACGCCTGCCCGACGGTCGGCTGCACCGACCCGGGCGCCGCCAACTACATCGCCTCTGCGGTGACCGACGACGGCAGCTGCGTCTACGACCTGACCTTCTCAGTCGATATGGCCTGCTCGGGCCTGAACTACAGCGAAGTCTTCGTCAGCGGCCCTTGGTGCAGCTGGTGCCCCGATGCCCTGATGACGGACGACGACGGCGATGGCGTCTACACCCTCGACGTGCAGCTGGCTGCCGGCGACCACGAGTATCTCTATCATGTCGACGGGTTCATGCCGGCCGAGAACCTGTGGGACAACGTGCTCAACGGCGAAACCTGCGCGCCCGTCAACGGCGGCGGCAACCCGCCGTACGCCAACCGCCAGGTGCAAATCTCCAACGCGGCCGTCGCCACCGCTGATGTCTTTGGCCGCTGCACCACCTGCCCCGTCGGTGACATCTCCGGCTGCACCTCCCCGGGCACGCCGACCTACGACCCCGCTGCCACCGTGGATGACGGCAGCTGTTTCGAGCCGGTCACCTTCGAGGTGGACATGAACTGCGCGGGGATCACCTATTCATCCGTCCACGTCACCGGCCCCTTCTGCAACTGGTGCAACCAGGGCTACGACCTCACCGACGAGGACAACGACGGGATCTACACGGGGACGTTCTTCTTCAGCGAAGACGTCATCGAGTACAAGTACATGGTGGACCTGTTCGCCGAGCAAGAGGACCTGGTGGACGACGTCCAGAACGGCAACGGAAGCTGCGCCCCGGTCAACGACGGCGCCAACTTCGCCAACCGCCAGCTGACCATCGTCAGCGGTGGACAGACAATCTCGGAGACCTACGGGAGCTGCCTGGGCTGTCCCTGAAGCAGGAAGACACCACCCGCGCCTTCAATCGGTGTCCGTTCTCAAGAGGCGGTCCAAACCGCTGGGACGTCGCAACACGGCCGCAATCGCCTCTTCGCCCGGGCGTAGCTCGAGCAGCGACGGAGGAAACACGGGTGCCTGGTCCGCTTCCAGCGGCGCGCTGAGCACGAGCACCTGCCCGGCGTCACGCCGCGTGAGCGTCGTTCTGAGCTCGCTATCGGGACGCGAGGTCCCCACCGCCACGATGGTCCAGCGAGGTTCGGCGCGACTGCGCAACACCCGGACGTGGCGGACCCGGTCATCGTTCGACACGGTGATCGGGAGGCGAAACTCGACCTCTCCGCCCCTCCCCGCCTCGCGGGCCCGATGCACCAACCGCTCTACCGGCAGGATGAACGGCGAGGCAAACTGGCGCGCCTGGCGTTCGGCGCCGCCCGCGACCGTGCCCCAGGCGGCTGCATCGACGGTGACACATTCAGCCTCCCCCGAGTCTGGGCGTGTACACACTTCGAACCGGTCCAGCGTCACCCACGGCGACACCGTGTCGGAGACCAGGTACGGCATGGCCGCGTCCTTCTCGATGCGCCAACCGGTCGGAAGCGCGCTGCCATCGGGCAGCTTCCCCTCGGGCAGCCACACCAGGCGGATCGCAGGCCCGTCAAACCGCGGTCGTTCGAGCGCCGGCACCGACAGCGCCGCACCCTGCAGAAACAGGTATCGGTCGGGTATCTGAGCGCGCCCGTAGAGGTCCGCCAACCAGACCCCGGCATCCGCCAGGTTGCTGGCCACGGCGACCACCTGCTGCTGGCCCAGACGCGGCGCTGCAGAGGTTCGTTTGTGCGGCCGAACCCCTGCCTCCAGGACAGGCGGCACCACGCTTTGCAGAAGGACCAGCGCCAGGACCAGTTTTGCGCCCAGACGCGGCCAGCGTTCGAGGCCGTCCAGGTGCTGCAACAGCTTCATCCCGTGTGCGCTCGCCGCCCAGGCCAGGGGAAACGCGGCAACCGCTGCATACCGAAGGCTGAACCCGTGACCAGCCAGGGTCCCGACCAACCACAGCGCTGCTGGCCAACCCGCTCCCAGCAAGAGCATCGCGCGGTCCGTGCGGTGGTCCCGGGCCCAGTCCCTCGACCGCCGGGCCATGGTCTCGCCCAGAAACCATGCGCAAACCAGCGCCATTGCCGCCCCAGCCACCAGCACAGAAGCGCCGACGACGTCGACGTTCACCTGCACGGAGTGGGGACTGAGGGCTGCGTGCAGGCTGAGAGGGAGTAGAGCCGCCGCCACGGCGAGCTCGAGCCGAGCGGTGCCGAGCGTGACTACAGCCACCAGAACCGGCACCGCCAGCACATTGACGATGTGGGCCTCGATGGCCACCAGCAGGGCCAACGAAGCGACGACGACCGAGCTCCATCGCGCCGTCCTCTGGGGGGCCTCCACCATCCGCAGCAGCGTCACGCCCAGGACCACCGTAGGCAGCGGCAAGAGCGTCGGATTCCACAACAGCGGAACCTCCGCCGAGGCGGTGGTGAACGCCGTCATCACCAGGGCTGCAAGGGTCGCCTGCCGTGTGCCGCGCCGGCGAGCCACGACCGCCCATGCCAGGGCGATGGCCATCACGTGCAGCCCCACCATGAGCGCGTGGATGCCGTTGATGCCAAGGCCCAGTGTTTGGAGACCCGCCAACAGCAGGATCCAGCCCTGCCCCTGTTGAAGCTCCGCCAGGGACGCGTGGTGACCGTCACAGCTTACGCCCGCGAGGCAGTCCTGGGCAGCCAGCAGGTCGTAGGTCGAATCGACATGGAGCGGGGGCGCCCCGAAGGTAGCGAGATAGAGCCCCGCGACGCCAGCCACCGCGATGAGCGCGACCGGTCGGGTCACGTGACGGCCGCCAGCCACTCCACCAGCTTCGGATAGGCGTGCAGCGCGATCGTCATGGCGTTCCTGGGCTGGAGTCGGTGTGGACGGCCACTCTACGCCGAGGGCGAGGGCACTACCACCCATCCAACGGCCATCGAGGAGATGGTCAAGTAACGCTCATCCGTGGTGCGGCGGCCCATCGAACAGTCTGTGTGCGCAAAAACTCCGACAACCGGCTTGAAGTGACGGCGCCACATGCTAAACACCGGCCGTTCAACGATCCGATGCGCACTTCTGCGACCGAGGCCACCCATGTCCGACCCGACGATTCTCTACACCAAGACCGACGAAGCCCCGATGCTGGCGACCTACTCGCTGCTGCCCATCATCCAGGCCTACACCGCGTCGGCCGGCGTTACCGTCGACATCCGCGACATCTCCCTGGCGGGTCGCATCCTGGCCAACTTCCCCGACTACCTGACAGACGCGCAGAAGGTCTCGGACGCCCTCGCCGAGCTCGGCGAGCTGACCCAGGACCCGGGTGCCAACATCATCAAGCTCCCCAACATCAGCGCCTCGGTGCCGCAGATGAAGGCCGCCATCGCCGAGCTGCAGTCCAAGGGCTTCGCCCTGCCGGACTACCCGGAGGAGCCGGAGACCGACGAGCAACGCGCCATCCTGGCTCGCTACAACAAGGTGAAGGGCAGCGCGGTGAACCCCGTGCTGCGCGAGGGCAACTCCGATCGCCGCGCCCCCAAGGCCGTCAAGGAGTACGCCCGCAACAACCCCCACCGCATGGGCAAGTGGAGCGCCGACAGCAAGTCCGACGTTTCCTGCATGGACAGCGGCGACTTCCGGCACAACGAGAAGTCGATCACGCTGCCCGAGGCGACCACGGTCCGCATCGAGTTTCACGCTGCCGACGGGCAGGCCTCGGTGCTCAAGGAAGGCCTGGCGCTGGAGAAGGGCGAGATCATCGACGGCACCTTCATGAGCACCCGCGCCCTGGTCACCTTCCTGGACGCGCAGATCGCGCGCGCCCGCAACGAGGGCACGCTGTTCTCGCTGCACATGAAGGCCACCATGATGAAGGTCTCCGACCCGATCATCTTCGGCTACGGCGTGAAGGCCTACTTCAAGCCCCTGTTCGACAAGTACGGCGAGACCTTCGACAAGCTCGGCGTGGACGTGAACAACGGCTTTGGTGACCTGGTCGCCAAGATCGCCGAGCTGCCCGCTGACGAGAAGGCCGCCATCGAGGCCGACATCCAGGCCTGCTACGAGGCCGGCCCCGACCTTGCCATGGTCAACTCCGACAAGGGCATCACCAACCTGCACGTGCCCAGCGACGTCATCATCGACGCCTCCATGCCGGCGATGATCCGCACGTCGGGCTGCATGTGGAACAAGGACGGCAACACCCAGGAGACCCTGGCGGTCATCCCCGACAGCTCCTACGCGCCCGTCTACAAGGTCATCTTCGAGGACTGCAAGGCCAACGGGGCCTACGACCCCACGACCATGGGCAGCATCCCCAACGTGGGGCTGATGGCCAAGAAGGCCCAGGAGTATGGCTCCCACGACAAGACCTTCGAGCTGAAGGAAGACGGCACCGTCAAGATCGTCGACGCCAACTCGGGCGAGGTCCTGATGAGCCACGATGTGGAGGCGGGCGACATCTGGCGCGCCTGCCAGGTCAAGGACGCCCCGGTCCAGGACTGGGTCAAGCTGGCCGTCACCCGCGCCCGCGCCACCGGCTCCCCGGCCGTGTTCTGGCTTGACGAGACCCGCGCCCACGACGCGCAGCTCATCAAGAAGGTCAACGCGTACCTGAAGGACCACGACCTCACCGGCATCGAGACCCACATCCTGTCGCCGGCCGATGCCTGCAAGCTGTCGGTCGAGCGTATCCGCAAGGGCCAGGACACCATCTCGGTGACCGGAAACGTTCTGCGCGACTACAACACCGACCTGTTCCCCATCCTCGAGGTGGGCACCAGCGCCAAGATGCTGTCCATCGTGCCCCTGATGAAGGGCGGCGGCCTCTTCGAGACCGGCGCCGGCGGCTCGGCCCCCAAGCACGTCCAGCAGATGGAGCAGGAGGGTCACCTGCGCTGGGACAGCCTGGGTGAGTTCCTGGCGCTGGCTGTGAGCCTCGACCACCTGGCCGAGACGTTCGACAACAAGGCAGCCCGCATCCTGGGCGCCACCCTCGACGACGCCACGACCAAGTACCTGCTCGAGAACAAGTCGCCCTCGCGTAAGGGCGGCGAGCACGACAACCGGGGCAGCCACTTCTACCTGGCGATGTACTGGGCCGAGGCCCTCGCCGCCCAGACCGACGACCCGGGCCTGGCGGACACGTTCAAGTCCGTCGCCGCGACGCTCGCGGACAACGAGGACGCCATCAACGCCGAGCTCTTGGCCGCTCAGGGCTCGCCCGTGGACCTCGGTGGCTACTTCCTGCCCGACGACGCCAAAGCTTCAGCTCAGATGCGTCCGAGCGCCACGCTCAACGGCATCATCGACGGCCTCGCCGGCTAACGCCTATCCCTCGCGGAAGGTCCTGCGCAGGTCGTGGGGCGTGAAGGTTCGGCTCAGGCCGGCCTTCTCGGCCCTGCGGCGGCACAGGTTGAACACCGACTGCCCCGACATCCCCGTCGGCGGCAGCACCAGATGCCCGCCCTTGCGGATCTGGCTCCACAGGGGACCGGCGTCGAACCCGCGCAGGTTCAGCCAGGCCTCCAACGCCTCACACGCGTCCTCCTCGAGGGCGACGGCGCGCTCCTCGAGTTGCACGACGATGTTCGACTCCTCGGCGTCCAGATCGAGATCGTCCAGGGTCAGGCCGGCCACCTCTTCGCGACGCAGCCCGGCGCACAAGAGCCGCAACACAGCGGCGTCACGAACACCCGCCGGGTCGCCACGCTCGGCCTCTTCGCGGCAGCTTCCGAACACCCGATCGATCTCGTCCTCGTCGAGGAAACGAACGTCCGGCTCGTCCGGGAAGTCGATCCGCGGGCCCTTCACGCCGGTGATGCCCTTGTACCGGGCGTCGCTCAGGTGACCGCGCTCGTTGAGCACTCGGCTCAGCGCCCGCAGCACCGACAGGGTCAGGTTGATGGTCGCGGTCGAGTAATCGCTGGTGATGAGATGTCGGCGCACGACCTTGAGGTGAACCGACGTGAGCCGCCACCAACGAGTCGCCTCCATGTCGGAGGTGTCCTCGCCCAACAGGCGCAACGTGCGATCGAGCGCTTGGCGTGCCGCTCTGCGGCTGTTGTCGGAGCCGAGCTGCTGCAGGTAGTCCCGTACCGCCGGGGGCGACATGTGCTCAGCGTCGGTGTCCGGTGACCCCATGCCAAGCTTGGGCGCCTGAATTGGAACCCCTCGCTCGCTGATGACGGTCGTCGGCCCTTCGCTGACGCCACGGCGTCCCGCGATATAGCTGCCCACTTCTCCCTGTTTCCGGCGCGATCTGCTCACCGCCTCCCACGATAGGGCGGGGTCAACGGGTTGCGCAACGCCTTGTCACGAACCGGTTGTTACCCGGTGACGAATCTGCGCCGCGGTGAGCCCAGGGGGCCCCTTTTCGGCCGCCTCAGCCTCCTTGACGAGGGCGGCCACGGCCCGATTCACCGGCGTAGGCACACCATGGCGCTCGCCCAACGCCACCACCTCGCCCTGCAGCAGGTCGATCTCGGTCGGTCGCCCCCGCGACAAGTCGTCCCACATCGACGACCGGGCCTTGGGGTCGATCTTGACCATCGCACCTGCCAATCGCTTGAACAGGACATTGGGAAGGGGCAGCAACCGGCGGGCGATCCGAGGCATCATCTTGCCCAGCCGCACCGGCGGAATGCCCTCGGCGGCCATGACCGCCAGACCCTCGGTCATGGAGTCGGCCAGCAGGCGTCGAAATTCCCTGTCCGACAGCTCGTCGCGCAGCGGCAGACCGCTCAACGCAGCCAGGGCGTTGTTGAGGTTGAACAGCAGCTTGGACCACTGCACGCCAGGCATGTTGTCGTGCTCCACGACCTGCAGCCCGGCGCCGCTCCAGGCGCGGACCAGAAGATGCGCCGGCCCCACCGAACGGTCATAGACCAGCGGGCCGCTCGTCGCCATGTGGAACCGCGCCCCTTCCTCGCGAAGAATGTTGAACGACACCATGCCGGCGAGCACAGGCCGTTCACCGACGCGCTCACGCAGCAGCTGGGCGTTTCGAACCCCATTCTGCATGCTGATGACCGTCATCGCCGGAGCCCCGTAGCGGGCGATCAGCTCGCCGGCTTCCTCGGTGGCCGTACCCTTGACCGCTACGACAATCACGTCGGCGCCGGCCATCTCGCTGGCATCGGTGACGAACCGGAACCGGTCCGCGCCGACCACCTCGCGCCGACCGCGATAGTCGCTCAACGTGAGCCCGCCCAGGGTCTGGACCTCGTCGGCCAGGCCCTGCCGACCGATCATCACGACCTCACGTACCCGTCCGACGAGCAACCCGCCTAGGTAACACCCGACCGAGCCAGCACCGAGGACGACGACCCTGAGGGGGACGTCGACGCTACTCACCCGTTCCCGCCTTTCGAGAGTTCCAGCGACGCAGCAGCAACGCATAGGCAAGCGTCGAGTTGGACGCAGCATCCACGGCGACTTCGATGCTGACCGCGCGCTCCTGACCAAACACGCTGAGCACGCGCCCCTCGACCACCGTCCGACCCCCCTCGGGGGCTGCAAACGTCATGACCAGGTCCTGACCGGGATGAATCGGACGTCCCGTGAAGACGCTGCAGGAGAGGCGGTCCAGCGTAGCCCGGTGCACCCAGAGCATCGCCGTCTCGTCGCGCTTCACCGCCAGCAGACCGCGGCCGACAATGCGCGGGAAGCCCTGCACTCCGGCCGCGCTGGCATCGCGACGCGCCTTGACGACCGGGCGTGCACCGGCGGCGTCCAGCTGCTGTCCCAACTGCGACCTCAGGGGCGTCGTCTTCGGCTGGCGTGTCGGTGTGGTGGCGACGAGTTTTGGGGGACCTGGCGTGGTGCTGACCGAACGTCGCGACGACGGGGGCCTCGACGGCAGCACCCTCAACCGCGACCCTCCACGGCGCGCCGGGCGTAGCGCGGTCCACATCTCGAGGGCGCGCGAAGCGGTCGGCGTGGGCCCAAACGTGCCGAGCATGGCGGCGACCGTGTCGCGGACGGCATCCGGAACATCGACCTCGGCGGGCCAGTGGAACGTCGCCCCCGCCGAACGCCCTGTCAGTAGCCGATATGCGAGGCGCCCAATCGCCCGAACGTCCTCGACCCGCGCGCGGGCCTGGGTGGGGCCTGGAGAGCTGGCCGGGATGGCGAACCCGGTCACGGTCACGAACTCCCCGTGCCCGTCACGGCGGGACACGAAGATGGCGGCCTTCTCGAGCTGCCCATGGGCGCTGCCTGCCGCATGCCCAGCGGCCACTGCAGCGGTCACCTGGCGCACCACGTTGGCGGCGCGTTGGGCCTCCAGGGGAGCCTGGGCCACCAGGTCCTCCAGAGAGCCCCCCTCGATGTACTCCATCGCCACGTAGGCGGCGCGGTCAGGGCCGAAGTTGGAGCCGTACACCTCCACCACATTGGGGTGGCTCACGGCGGCCGTCGCGACGGCCTCGCGTCGAAAGGACTCGGCTTCGTCGGGCGATTTGAGCAGCTTCACCACGACGGTCTGGTGCAGGTCCATGCGCCGCGCCAGCAAGCTGACGGTCCGGTGCGACCGGCTGAGAATGCGGTCGACCTCGTAGCGGCCGTCGATGACGATCGGTACGAGCTCGTCGGTAGTGGTAATGCCCATGGGGGTTAGGCTCCGAGATCGTGGGGCGAGTGTCCTCGGGCCGGGGCCAGACCGTCAAGGTCTATTGTCGCCCGGTTACTCCACACGATGCTGCAACCGTGGTGGAGAACTGCTATGTCGTGCGACAACGCTGAGCCCAACGCGTTCGCCACGAAGACAGGTGGGATGACGATGACGGTAGTACCGAGTCAGGATCTTGAGACCCTTTCGACCTGGGGGACCGACAACCTCACACGCATCGTTGCTGTGGATTCGCAGAGCGACAGCTTCAGCACGACGATCCCCAGCAGCGAGGGACAGCGGAAGCTCTCGCAGCTTCTGGCCGGCTACTTCGAAACCCTTGGCTACAGTTCGTCGCTGGACGACAACGCCAACCTGGTGGTTCACGTCCCGGCCCGCAACGTTGGCGACAACGCCCCTGTGTTGGCGCTGATGGCCCATCTGGACACGTCGTTCGGGACGCAGGCGCTGACGCAGATGCAGCAGGTCGAGGCGTGGGATGGCGGCCGCATCCCCTACCCGGAGAACCCGCACCTGAACGTCTCCGCCGAGCACTACGAGACCACCCGCTACTTCGTGGGTGACGACGTCCTGCACGGTCCGGGCAAGGCCCCGTTCGGCCTGGACGACAAGCTGGGTATGACCGAAATCATGACGTTGGCCAAGGTGCTGAGCACCAACCCCGACATCCCGCACTGTGGGCTCAAGCTTGTGTTCCGACCGGATGAGGAGATCGGTCGCATGGAGGCCGTCGTCGGTCTGGCCGACACTCTGAAAACCGCCGGCGTCACGCATGGATACACGATCGACGGGCTAGACCCCTTCGAGATCAACGTCGAGAACTTCAACGCCGCCCGCGCCTGGGTCGACCTCCAGGGCGAGCCGCTCAAGCGCCCCGCAGCGGCAAACGAGCGGCTCATCGGGCGCCGCATCATCGGCGTCAAGACCCACGGGGCCACCGCCAAGCCCGAGGGGCACCTGAACGCGACCATCGTGATGGCGCGGCTGTGGGACAGCGAGCTGCGCGACCGCGACGACATCGTCCCAGTGTGGATGCGGACGGACAAGCTCGAGGAGACCAGCGCCGACGTCTGGTTCCAGCTGGCGGGGGACGACGAGGCAGGCCTGAACGCCGCCGAGAGGAATCTCGACGCGCTGCTCAAGGCTGCACTCGAATCGCACGCCTGGAAGGGTGCTCGCATCGAGCCCGCCCATGACCAGCCGCATCGGCATCGGCCACGTACCGACGCCCTACCGCTGGCGCTCGAGCACATCACGATGTTCCTGGACCACCCCGGCCCCGCGCCGGTCCTTCCCGAGGACAGCGACGGCTTCCAGGGCTACTCGAACCCACACGCCATCGGCTCCGTGAAGGGTGAGGAAGAGTCCGGCCATGTCCGCATCCAGTACCGCCTGCGCGACTTCGACGCGGCCAAGCTGGAGGCCCGCAAGCAGCACGTCCGGGAGGCCGCGGAACGTTCGGGACGTCAGCTCGCGGTCGACATCGCCGACCAGTACGTGAACATGAAGCCCGCCCTGGACAAGCACCCGGAGCTGGTGGACTGGGCGTTTGCCGCGCTTCGGAAGATGGCTGGGACCGTCGACATCGAGCCCGAGCTGTCGCCCATCCGCGGCGGCACCGGCGTAGACCCCTTCCTGGAGCGCGGTATCCCGGTCGCCAACCTGGGCACCGGCTACTTCGCGCCAGAGAGCGAAAAGGAGCTCACGTCGCGCCAGAACATCGGCCGCCACGTGCTGTGGCTGACCCACCTGGTGCAGGTGGTGGCGAGCGCCTAGCGGTAGGCGAATCCAGCCCCCGCCGCGCGAGGTCCGGCCAAACCGGTGCACCTACTCGTTTCGAAACGTGTACCCACCTCAGGGCCGAAGGCGCTGCGGGTGACGCCAACTCCGGTCCTGGCCAGCAACCTCCCATGAAAGCCCCAAACAAAGAACAGCAACAGTAGGGGCTGTGGGCGCTCGTGGATTTGGGGCGGGGGCGCCAGCCCACGCACCAAATCCAAGCCGCTAGTGGAAAAATCGCGGAGCGAAGCGCAGCGGTTTTTCCAAGGCACTTGTGTGCAGGTTCGTGGGCGGCCGCAAGTTGATCTATCAGCCTTCCTCAATGCCCCGACGGCCGTCCCCAACCTGTGCACAGTGGGCTTCGAGAAAGCCGCTGCCTACAACCGCATCGCCGTAGCGCGATTGGCCCGCCGCTTTCCCCGAGTCCTCGAGATGCTCGAGGCGGGGCAGCTGAGCCTCACGGCTGCACGAACCCTCGGTCCTCATCTGAAACCCGAGACCGCCGACGAGCTGTTGGACGCCGCCGCGAGCAAGACTGTCGACGAGGTCAAACAGCTCCTCGCTGAGAGAGCTCCCAAGCCGGCTGTCCCGACGTCCATTCGGAAGACGCCCCAGCGAAGAGACCTTCAGCCCGCCAGCCTGTTCGACAGCCAGGCCAGCAGTCCATCGGTTGAAACACCCGTGCCCAAGAAGCCCGCAACCCGCCCCGAGCCACTTGCGAAGGACACCTACAGGGTCACCTTCACAGGGAGCTCAGAGCTCGTCGGCATGCTGGAGGAAGTGAAGACGCTGCTTGCGCAGGCCAGCGGCAAGTCGTGTGACGAAGCGGAAGCCATCGAGACCGCTGTCCGCGAGCTGCGTGACCGGCTTCGAAAGCGGAAGTACGCAGTGGGCGCGCGGCCTCGGAAACAGAAGGCGAAGACAAAGAGCCAGGCGCCAACGTCCAAGTTGGCCCGACGGACGCGGCGCATTCCCAATCCGGTCCGGCGGGCCGTCGCGGAACGGGATGGGTATCGGTGCACGTATGTGGACCCCAAGACCGGGCGACGGTGTTGCGAGATCCGGTTCCTGGAGTTCCAGCATGTCGAGGCCTTCAGTCGGGGCGGGCTGCACTCCGTGGAGAACCTGAAGCTGTTCTGCCGGGGGCACAACCAGTTCGCCGCCAGACGAGATGGGTTGATGACGGGGTGGCCGCAAGGCGCGTCGTGCGGAACGCGGGCTGTGGACGCTGACGCGGCTGACGGCCCTGGGCACAGCTTGTGGACGGCCGGATGAAGCATTGGAGAGGGTTGGGGGATCGGCTTGCGGCCGCCCACAACCTGCACACAAGGGCCTTGGAAAAACCGCTTCGCTTCGCTGCGCGATTTTTCCACGAGCCGCTTGGACTTCGTGCGTGGGCTGGCGGCCCTGACGAAGCCCACAAGCGCCCACGAGCCCCTGCTGCTGCTGTTCTTTGTTTAGGGCTCTTGTTGGGAGGTGGCTGGCGGGACTCGGAGTTGGCGTTGGGTGAGACGCCCTTCGGGCCTCCTGGTGGGACTCGTTTCAAAACGAGCAGGTGCCTGCTTTCGGTCAGAGCGACAGCTTCCGGACGCTCTTGTAGAGCTCCATCGTCCGCGCCAGGAGCGCCACCGCGCCGCCTGCAAACCACAGGTTGTACGAAAGCGACGCCTTGGTCGTCTGGACCCAGTGCCACCAGAAGGCGGGGATGAAGAGGGTGTCGCCTGGCACCAGGTTGGCGCGCCACGGGGTCGCTCTGGCGAACAGCGGGAACCGCTTCAGGTCGGGCTTGTGGGCCGCGACCCGGCTGACGTGGGGCATCCGCGACCAGGGACGCTCCGGGTACATCGCCCAGCGGGTCCAGGGCGCGTACAGCGTGACCTCCTTGGGCCCCTGGAGCTGGGACAGCAGGTTGTTGGTGACCTCGTGATGCAACGGCGTCACCGTCCGCGGCGGCGACACCCAGATGCGCGCCCGACTCCAGGGTGCCTTCCGGCCGGGGTCGAACCCGGGCAGACGCTCCTCCAGCCCCGGCAGGTAGTCACTGGGGCGGCACGAGACCATTCCCGGATTTGGTCCCTCGAGCCCCGCAATGACGTCGGCCACCGGGATGTCCCTGAACGGCACGCCGGTATCGCTGCCGTAGGCCACGGCCCCGTCGACGACCGGCGCCACGGGGACCGCGCACTCACCCCATCCCTCGGCCAGCTCGTCCAGCGTCAGCTGCGGGCCATTCCCGAGCAACCCGGTGACGACCGCGGGGCGACGCCGCCGAATGACCGACGCCAGGGCACCCGCCTCGATCCGCTCGATGGTCTTGACTCTGACCGCTGCTGCCATTTTCGGAACCTAGCATTCGGCGCGGAACACAGGTAGATCCGAAGGCATGGCGACTTCGGTCAGTGAGCGCGCGCCTTTGCAGGCGTACGACGCCGCGAACGACCTCAGAGCCCGCGGTTTCGCGGTCTTCGAGGACCTCTGCTCGCCTGCCGAGGTGGCGACGCTGAAGGCTCACATCGCCCCCATCGTGGCGCGGGTCGACCTGCCAAACCTATACGAGCGCGACCAGCGGGACCTCGCCGACGGCATCACCATCACCCCCGCCGGATTGACGCTTCCGCGGCTGCTCAACTGGCACCCGGAGCTTCTCGAGCTGATGCTCCGCCAACCGGTGCTCGAGGCCATGCGGAACCTTCTCGGCGAGGGCTTTCGCCTGGAGGCCGCCGGCGCCATGGTGTCCGACAGCGCGCGCCCCTTCTTCACGTGGCACACCCACATTGACGGTGAAGACGAGGGCGAGCGCTACCGCACCGGGGTCTGGCCCGAGGTGACGCGGCCCGAGCGCGTCCTGACGCTCATGTACCTCGACCTCATCGACGAAGAGGGCGGCCCTCTGCTGGTGCTACCCCGAGCGGTTGGCGACCCGACGGCGCCGCCGCACCCCATCGCCGACGAGACGTGGCCGGGTCAGGTCGAGCTCCACGCCCGCCCTGGCACCCTGGTGGCCCTCGAACAGTGCACCTGGCACGCAGCGTTCGCCCGCAAGGGCCCGGGCTACCGCATGATCATCGGGTGCTATTTCGCCGCGGCCCACACTCCCGTGGCGCCATGGCAGGACCCAGAACTCGCCGCGGTAGACCGCGACGAGCCCTGGTTCCGGGCTCTGGTCGAACCCGGTCGGGTCTGAGGCTACTTGCCCTTCTTGGGCTCGGCCTTCTTCTCCTTGGCAGCGGGCGCCTTCTGCGCTTCGCTCGTACCGGCCTTCTTCTCGTCGACCTTCTTCTCGGTGGGCTCGCCCTTCACAGGGGTCGCTCCCTCCTTGGCGTCGCCCTTCTTGGCGGGCTCCTTGGCCTCCACAGTCACGGCCTCCTTGACCGCCACGGGGCCACCGAGGGCTCGCCGCCCCCCCATGAAGCCCGGGTCGATCCCCAGCTCCTTGGCCAGCGCGTTGACCTTCTGGACGATAGCGTCCATCTCCTTCTGCTTGGCGTCGCGCTTGGTCCTGGTGTCGGTGAGCAGCTTGCCCATCGCAGTCACCATCGCCGAGACGCTCTCAGCCCCCACGAAGTAGCCGCCGACCACGTCCCAGGAACCGTCTTTCGGTGTCGCCGCCAGGGTCAACCCGCCCGCCAGCCGGGCCGCCTCCAGCGCCGCCATGGCGTCGAGGTACCGCATGTCCTCCTCCAGCGCATGGGCCTTCTTGAGCTGGGCCTGGAGCTCGTCCCACTTCTTCTTCTTGGCGTCGTCGAGCTTGCCCGGCGCCCCCATCATCGGCGGCGAGGACATACCCATGGCGAACAACATCATGGTGCCGATGACCTGGCTGAAGCTGAAGACGGCCCCAGCCCCCTTGGTGTTGAGCGTGCGTTTGGCGGGCGCGGACAGCTTGCCGGCGAAGGAGTTGGCCCCATCACCGGCAATGTCGGCGGCGAAGTCCTTGAGCGTGCTGGCGCTGACCCAGTCGCCCTTGATGGCGACGTAGACCGTCGGGCCAAAGGGCAGCGGGAACGTCCACTCGCTGTCGGCGCCCTCAACCTTCTTCAGCAGGCCCTTCTCTGCGAGCTTGCCCATCAGGGCCTTGAACTTGGCGCCATCGGCACGCAGCGCAAGACCTCCGCCCATGGCCTTTTCGCCACGTAGCTTCTTGGGGTCCGACGTGTCGATGGTCATGCCGAAGCCGACCTCGCCGGTCAGCGGCGCCCAAATCTCGCTATCGAGGTCGATACCAGCCCCCTTCTGGAGCTCGGTCTTGAGCCTCTCCCAGCTACCGCCCTCGGCGGCCATCATCATCTCGATGAGTTCTTTGGTAGAGGCCTTGTCCAGGGTGGCGTGGAGCAGGAACCGGGGCGTGATCCGCAGCCCTTTGACCGTGGCCGCGACGCCCTTGCCGGGCTTGACCAGCTTGGCCAGCAGGCGGTCCTTGCGCAGCTTCACCTTCATCGTGCCGTCGAGACCGGGACCGTCGAGAGTGCCCATGCCGGTCATCGACTCGATGCCCCCCATGGTAGCCGCCAGCATGCCGTAGGCCGCCGCGTCGCGCTTCTTGTACTTGGCGCGCCACTTCTTGTCGTCCTCGACCCGGGCCATGATGCGCTCGATGGCCTTCTTGTCGTCCTTGGCCTTGGCCTTCTCCAACGCCTCGGCGTCCCACTTGTTCATGGTGTAGGGCGCGGTGGCGGCCCGCTCCGCGCGGCCCACGACGGTGTCGATGACCGGCCCGAGGTGGAACCAGCCGCGCATGTTGCCGCCCTTCGCGGCGGCCGTGTCGGCGGCGAACTGCTTGGTGGAAGCGAGCCCTGCCCCGGCCTTCTGCGTGGCGATGGTCTCGGCGATCTTCTTGATGGGGGCGCGCGAGCGGTCAGCGACGATGAGGAAGGCGAAGTTGCCGCGGACGACAGCCATTCCCTCGCCGCCCATCGCGAGCACCTGCCCTTCACCCTGCTTGGCCCAGGCCGGTCCCTTCACGATTTTGAAGGCGTCGCCGGTCTTCTTGATGAAGGTCTCAGGCTTGGACAGCGGGATCGCGAACGTCCAGACCATCCCCACCTCGGAGACGAGGGCCACGCTGAACTCGCCGTTGGGGTTGACGCCCAGCGAGGAGAGGTTCTTGGGGTCGGTGACATCGACGCCGAGGAACTTGGTGCTGCCCTCGCTCATCTCTTTCATCACCTTGGCCACATCCGGGATGGCCTTCAGGGCCTTCTCGATGTGCTTCTGGTAGAGCCCGGTCGGGTCACTGACGGCGAACACGCCGTGCGTGGTCGGTGGCAGGAACGCAGCTGCGCCATACGCACCCGCGGCCGGCTTGGCAGCCTTGGGCTTGGCCCCGGCGGCGGTCTTCGCGCCGCTTGGAGGAGCCGGCGCCTGGGCGCCCGGGTTCTTCTTGGATTTCTGGTCGACGGGCGTGTCGTTCTTGGTCTTGCAGGCGGGCGATAGCGCAAGCGCACCGGCGGCCAGCAGAAGGATCAGGCTTCGCATGTGACGGGTCCCCTTGGAAGGTGAGGCCCGCACCATAGGCGCCGCCGCCCTGTTCGGCAACGGAGCGGCTCCGAGCGCCGCGCTAGCCCACCTTGGGCGCCGTCAGCGGCTCCGGGTCCTTGCGCTTGATGACTTCCGCGGACCAGCCGTCGTACTCACCCCCTGCGTCCTCGGCCAGGCGCTTGAGGACCAGCACCACCGGGTGGATCACCCAGGTGGCCACGCCGGCTTCCTTGCGGACGACGCGACCGATCCAGCCGTCATCGGTCTCCTTCGGGCCGCCCTCGGACTTGAACCGCTCTTTGCGGGCCGCCTGCAGGAAGGTCCGGCAGCTGTCGCGGTCCGGGAAGACCGCCTTGTGATGCACCGCCCGGCGGGCCAGCACGGCGTCGCGCTGCTTGATCATGTGGATCATCAGGGCGCGGTCCGAGTGCCACTGCTCGGGGTCGTGGCGCTCGTAGATGCCCAGCAGGCGGGTCCACTCGGGGTCCTCGACAAAGCGGACTTCTTCGACCGGGTAGCCGGTCGAGTCGCCCAGCTTGCGGGCAGCCTGCTCGATGCCAGCCCGCGGGTCCTTCTTCAGGACCAGCCCGGTCTTGGCCGGGATGTAGAAGACGTGCTCCTGTTGGCCGTCACCGGTGACTCGCAGGGCGTACCGGCCTCCGGCGCGGCGCTTCACGATGCCCTCGAGGCGTCCAGTGGCGTCCTCGACCCGCTTGACGTCGGCGCCCTCGGGCAGGCCGGTCGTCGAGTTGGGGAGCTTCCAAAGGACCTCGACGCGCAGCGGCCGCTTGCGGTCGCAGCCGTCCATCCACAGCTCGGAGTTCCACTCCAGCAGCGTGCGACCGCCGCCGGGGTTATCGATGGGTTGCTGTTCGAAGGCGCTCATGCGCCGGGTCTATAGTCTACGCAGCCCGCTCCAGCCAGCCTTTCATGGTGGAGGCGTCCACCAGACCCGCCTGTTGCAGGGCCACCTGCCCGTTCTTGAGCACCATGAAGTTGGGGATCCCGCGCACGCCGTAGCGCCCTGCCAGCTGCGGGTGCTGCTCGGTGTCGACCTTCAGCACGACGGCCTTGCCAGCCATGGTCTCGGCCACGCTCTTCACGTGCGGCGCGGCCATCCGGCACGGCCCACACCAGGCGGCCCAGAAGTCGACCAGCACGGGGACGTTCGACTCGCGCGCGATGGCGTCGAACTCCGCCGGGCTGGTGATGTCGATGGGCGCGTCCACGGGCCCGAACGACGTCTTACACGCGCCGCAACGGCCGGCGTCCGAGAGATGACGCGCGGGGACGCGGTTCTTCTTGCCACAGCTGGCGCACGTACGGATCACGGGCTGCCTCCCTGGGTGAGGGCCGTCGTTGGGTGTCTTGGATCGATGAGGCTCAAACGAGCTCGGGGTACGACACCTCAAGCACCAAGGCCAGGTCAGACAAGCAACAGGCCGCGAGACATACTCTCAGCGCCTCAGCCGTTCGCCTCGCGCTCCCATACGATATCGATCTGATGGCCGTCCTCGCGATAACGAACCACGCGCCCAGCAACCGAATCGCTCAGCGCCGGCCACCGTTGCTCGTCCTTGGGGAGTGGGCTTCCCATGGTGTGCTGAATACCCAGGTCGACAATGGCCAATCCACCCCGCTCAGGGTCGACAAAGAAACCAAAGGGAGCCCGGTGCGCCACGACACCGGTCAGGCGCGAGCCCAAGGGATAGGCTTCCTTGAGCGCCTCCCAACCCTTCTGTTTCTCCGCCCAGTCTCGATAGGCCTCGGCCATTTCGGCCGCTGCATCCGTCGGAGAGACACCTCCGACCCCGGTCGCCAGCCCTGGACAATAGACATCGCCACGGAGGCCAACCGGCGCAAGCGCCCTCAATGCCGCCCGCATCGCGCGGTACGCTGCCTGTGGCGCGACCAACTCGGGCATCTCCATGGTTGGGGCCAGGACCAACCATGGCACCCGCGGATCTCCCGTCGCAATGACCGCTGACGCACCCACCGGCAGGTGACCTTCCGGTCGCCGCCGACAGGCCTCTCGAACTTGCCCCTCGATGGCAGGTCCGAAGAAGGAGCGATAGGCCTGATCGATGCCACCATCCATGAACCCATGGCTGTTTGCAGGCGAGACCACCGCATGGCTGGCCGCTGCCAGGATGTTGCCGCGCCGGATTTCGACACCTTCAAACTCGCAGAACGCATCCTTCAATGCCGCGACGACGTCGGGACGGACGTCGACCAGCTTCAGCGCAACCTTGGGTACAGAAGTCACGCGTAGTCCCAGTAGTCCTGCATTTGAGGCTTCTGAGCATCATCGAAACCGGCCGCGAGAAGCTGCTCCGAGGTGATGACCTGGGGGCGTGGGCCAAGCATGGCCTCCACGAGGGCCACCAGCATCTCCAAGTGATCGGCCCGACTCTGCTCGGTCGCTGCGATGATTCGGTCGCTCGCCTCATGGATGCGTCGTCCATGCTCACCGCTTTCTTGCAAGCGAACATGGATGAGACTCGACTCCAGAAAGCCGTCCCACGGATTCGTTAAAGCCAGCATCGACCGCATGGTGGCCTCGAAGAGCATCCACAAAGCCAGCTGCTTGTGTGGGACGGCCTCTCGGCGAAGAGACACGTCCATCATCGGCTCCAGAGCCCCCACCAGCCCTCGATAGTACGGGGTGAAGTCTTCGTTCACCCAATCGTCTCGGCGACTGAGAGCGAGTGCCTGAATCAGTGAGGTCAGGGTGTAGGGCTTTTCCGGCTCCATGGCGCGACAGTAGCTCCGCCGATTCCGGAAGCAACCGGCAAGACACCCCGGTCAGGGAGCGACAAACACTCCCGTCGCGTGGCCGAAGCGGTCGTAGGCGCACACCGTCGCGGTCGTTGTGCCGGGTGGCAACGTAAAGCTCCCCGATGCGCCGCCGGGTTGGCTGAAGCCCCCGATCACCGCGCACTCCCCGGGCTCAGGCGGGTCGGGGAACACCTGATAGCCAAGCACCTCCGTGTGGGCGTCCGCGAAGCCGTCCCAGAACACCGTCGTGCCCTCGAGCCAGACCTCTCCCGGCGACGGCGGGGTCACGTCCGCGACGATGGGCGCCGTCTGGAACAGCACCTCGCCGACCGCGTCGAAGAACCACACGTGCACGGTCTTTGGCCCCGAACCCGGCGTCAGCTGCCACTCCAGCTCGGTCGTCGGTCCTGGTAGCGCGACCGAGGTCCCGTTGCAGGCCGGTGTGTTCGACACGCAGGCGCTCAGCGCCGGGTTGCCCCCGTAGGTCAGCAGCGTCACCGCCACCGTCAGCTCCCCGGTCAGCGAACGCCCCTCTTCGACCACGACCGCACCACCGATGGGGTCCGGGTCCGGCGGCTCGACCTCCAGCGTGGACAGGTCCAGCCGGGGGAACGACAGCCCGATGCGGCTGTCGACGATGGTCGTAGGGCTGTTCGTCAGGAACGCCCGCGCGTCGTTTGTCGTCGCTGCCGGGGCGCTGTCGAAGAACAACGCCGCCGCACCGGCGACGTGGGGCGAGGCCTGCGAGGTTCCTGCCTTCGTGACGCCCCCCGCAGTCACCTGCACGCCTGGCGCGTACAGGTCCAGGAAGCTGGCCACATTGGAGAAGCAGGTCGGCTGGTCCGGCACGACGTTCAGGTCGGTGCAGTTGGAGTAGCCGAACCCCGGAGACGCTTTGTCGTAGACCGCCCCCACGCTCATGACCCCGGGGGCGCACGCCGGGCTCGCGAGCGCACCGTTGTAGGAGTCGTTGCCCGCTGCGGCGATCGGCAAAATCCCCGCCGCGTCCAGGGCATTCACCATGTCGCTGACGAAGCTGAACCCGCAGGGCGACGCGAACTCCCCCCCGCCGAGGCTCATGTTGATGACCTTGATGTTGTAGGTCGCGGCGTTGTCGAGCACCCAGTCGACGGCGGCGATGATGTCGGTCGACCAGGCCGTCTCACCCGTGAAGACATCGAGGAACGCGATGTCCACCTCGGGCGCCGTCCCGGCCACCACAGCACCCACGTTCGTGCCGTGCAGGGTCCCATCGTCCAGCGTCCCGTCGTTGGGCGCGATGTCGACGTTGGCCACCACGCGACAGGACGCTGGCTGACCCGGCGCCGTACAGCTCCCGAACGCCGACCGGGTGTGATCGCCGCCCGAGTCCAGCACCGCCACCGTGATGCCGGCCCCGGTAATGCCCGAACCCACGGGCACCGGCTGGTCGATGAACGGTAGGGTCGACGACAGCGTCTTGCGGTGCGGCAGGTCCGCCTCCAGACGAGCACCGTCGACGCTCTCGAGCGCCCGCTCGAGGTCCTTCAGGGTATCCAGGCGTAACGTGGCCAGCGGCAGCCGCTTCATCCGCGTCAGGCGGTCGCCGAACCGGGCCTCGAAGTCGTCGCCCTGCCCCGCCGCAAGTCGGATAATGACCTTCGCGGACGCCCCGGCCTCGAGACGCTCGACGGTCTCGGCCAGGTGGGTCGGTACGTCCGACGCGGCTTCTGCCGTGAACACCGCGCCATCGTCATAGGACGGTCCGCCGCACGCCGCCAGCGCGGTGACGCAGGCGAGAGCAACGACAGCTCGGATGACGCGGGGACGGGTCACCCGCCCATCCTACAGACTCTGACCGGTCGTTTGCAGGTCAGTTGCACCCGGCGGCGTTACGCAGCAGCTGAATCTCGTTCAGAAGCACCGGATCGAGCACGAACTCCATCAGCTGGTCGTCATCGATGCCCAGCTGTTGAATCCCGTCGGTGGCGTCGATGTAGAGCCAGGCGCGTCCCCAGACCTTCAGGATGGCGTCCCGCCAGCAGCTGTTGGTCAACAGAGTGTACGCACTGGGATACTCGGTCCGCGCCAGGTGCAGGTAGCGCTGCACGAACCACAGGAACGTAAGGATCCCATCGCGGGCGCTGTTGCTGTAGAGCGGATTCAGCTGGTCCTGGAAGGCGTAGTCGCTCCCCAGCGAGTTGATGTACTGCAGCGTCTCCTCGAGCACGCTGTTGAAGCCCTGGGCGCTGCCCTGCTGAGCCATGTAGATGTAGCCATAGCTGTTGCAGCCGTCGGGGAAACAGCCGTTTTGCCCGCAGGACGTGCAGGTGGGCTTGAGCTGCTCCCACTGGTCGTTGAGGATATCGCTCCGCGGCGGGGTGCTGCCATCGCCCCAGGGTGGTGTCCCTCCGCCCTGCGGACAGGCCAGCGTGAGAGCCGGTGTCACTTCATACGTTGACGGGGCCCCAAACTGTCCGAAGTTGGCGCTGTCGAAGCCGTGGCCGCACTCGTGCACCAGCGTGGACAAAGCGCCGATGAGGCCGTCGGAGCCCCCCTGAAAGCTCTGTCGGAAGAAGTCGAAGCAATCCTGGCTGGTCCCGTTCACTCCCCCCTGAGCCACCCCATTCTCCAACACCCAGCGCCCGTTCGGCCAACGCGCGTCGAGCAGGTCATAGGTGAATTGCTTCTCGTTGCCGGCGCTGTAACTGGAGAGGATGCTGCTGATGTTGGCGTTCGGATTGGGGAGGGTCTCGGTGTACTGCCCATCGAGGCAGTTCGGGTCCACGGGGCCCGTCAGGGGCGTCGGCCCCTCGTCCGGAGTCACCACGGCGTCGGGCTGAGGCGTCACGCCATCCGGCTGCGGGGTGACCGTGTCCTGAGGCGGGTTCACGCCATCGCCCACGGGCGCCGTATCCGGCAGCCCCGTCGCGTCCACTCCCGCGTCCACGCCGGTGTTGGTGGTGTCACTCGGGATGAACGTCGGATCCGTCGTCGCCCCGTCGCCGGGCTCCGCGCAGCCCACGGCCGTGAGGGTAACGGTCAACGCTAGCGCCAGGGACATGTTTGCAAACATGGCGGTCACCTCTCTCGTGGAAGGCGCGGACCTTACCAGATGAACTCGCCCCACCGGAAAGGGTTTTGGTTGCGGTCAGCTGCGGGGTGCTGCTACCTCCCGCGTCGTGACCGACCCGCTGAACCATACCGACGACACCATCACGCTGCTCGAAGCCATCGTCGCCGACCGCGGCCTGCTGGCGAGCATGGAGCCGGACCTGCGCGAGCGCCTGCTCATCGCCGCGGGCAAGGTCTCGCGCCCCGACAAGCACGCTCGCAAGGCGCTCCACAAGGCCCAGCGCCGCAAAGACAAGGTGACGCGCCGGGACGACGAGCAGGCCCTGCTGAACCAGACGGGCATTCGCAAACTGCGCGAAAACCCCATCTTCGCGACCCCGCGTCGCATCGAGCAGTACAGCGCTCTCGAGGGCGACGCAGCGGCTCGGCCCGAGCCCACGCCGGCCCCCGAGAGCCTCGGCGCCACCCGCAAAGAGCGCACCTGCTACTGCTGCCGCGAGTCGTTCACCACCGTCCACTGGTTCTACGACCAGATGTGCGTGCCCTGCGGCGACTTCAACCACGCCAAGCGCACGCCCACCCACGATTTGACCGGCCGCGTGGCCCTGGTCACCGGCGCACGGGTCAAGATTGGCTATCAGGCCGCCATCATGCTGTTGCGCAACGGCTGCAGCGTCATCGTCACGACCCGCTTTCCCCGGGATGCCGCCCGCCGCTACGCCGCAGAAGAGGACTTCGCAGACTGGAAGGACCGGCTCCGCATCCACGGCGTCGACCTGAGGCACACCCCCAGCGTGGAAGCCTTGTGCGCCACGCTGCTGGAGACGCTGCCGCGACTCGACCTCATCATCAACAACGCCTGCCAGACCGTCCGGCGCCCGCCGGGGTTCTACAAGCACCTGATGACGCTGGAGCGGGACATCGCGGCCGAGCACGCGCCGCTGGAACTCGCCCTGCTAGCCGATCCCAGCACGCCGGTGCATGACGGGACCGACGCGGCGGCCCTGGCGCTGACCGCCGACCGCCTGACCGCCGGCCCCCTCCCCTCCGCCGAGCTCAGCCAGGTGCCGCTGGTCGCCGAAGACCTGGAGGACGGCGAGCACCTGTTCCCCACTGGCGCGCTGGACGCCGACCTGCAGCAGGTCGACCTGCGCGACGTGAACAGCTGGCGCCTCAAACTCGACGAGGTCGAGACCGTGGAGCTCCTGGAGGTCCACCTGGTCAACGCCATCGCCCCCTACGTCATCAACGGCCGGCTCAAGCCGCTGATGGCCCGGGTCCCCACCGACGACGCCCACATCATCAACGTCTCGGCGATGGAGGGGCAGTTCTACCGGACCTACAAGAGCGACCGGCACCCTCACACCAACATGGCCAAGGCCGCGCTCAACATGATGACGCGGACGTCCGCCAAGGACTACGTCGAGCACGGCATTCACATGAACTCGGTGGACACTGGCTGGGTCACCGACGAGGATCCTGCTGCCCTCGCCGAGGTCAAGCGTGAGATGCACCGGTTCCACCCGCCCCTGGACATCGTCGACGGGGCGGCCCGCATTGTGGACCCGTTCTTTGACGGGCTGGCCACGGGAAACCACGTCTGGGGGCAGTTCCTGAAGGACTACAAGGTCACCGACTGGTAGGGTGGCCGCACCATGCGTCCATCATCGCTCGTAGCCTTCGTCCTCGGGGTCGCGCTCGCCGCACCCGCCTGTATCACGCTGGATCGCGAAACCACCGATGTCGGCACGACCGTCGACGCGCCGCCTACCGACAACGGGACGGGCGGTGACGCGGCAGCCGATGCGCCCGTCGACATCTCGGCAGACACCGGCGGGCCGGACATCTCGCCGCCAGACGTAGGGGCCGATACACCCACACTTGATGGCGTCATCGATGTGGAGCCAGACGTCACCCCCGACGTTCCGGACGCCGTCCCGCCCTGCCCCGGCGAGTGCCCGAATGACGGTAATCCCTGCACGGAGGCCGTCTGCAATCCACAGACCGGCAGCTGCGATACGTTCTTCCTCACCGATGGGACCGCGTGCGGCGAGGGGGTATGCAACCAGGCCGAATGTCAGTCGGGCGTCTGTCTCCCGGCGCTCGGCTTGCCGGGGTGCTGCGAGAGCGTCGAGGACTGCTTCAGCGGCGCTCCGAGTGACCCCTGCACCGACGTCCAGTGCATCAACAACCAGTGTGTGGGCTCCACCGACAGCGCCTGCGTCGCCTGCTACAACCAGCAGACCTGTCTGGACGCAGCGGCACAGATGGGCAACTGCACGACCGGGGTCTGCGACTTCGGGAGCAACACCTGCAGCTTCGAGACGCCGGGCAACTGCGGCGGTTGCATGAGCGATTCGGAGTGCTTCACAGGGGACCCCTGCACCGCGGGGACCTGCAACTTCGACACCGGCGCCTGCCTGTACACGCCGGTCGTTGGCTGCTGCAATCTCGACAGCGACTGCCCGGGCGTTCCTGGCGATGATTGCTTCATCGGCAAGTGCACCACAAACCAATGCACCGTCGAGCCCAGCGGCAACTGCCCAGACATGTGCAGCAGCCCGTCGGAATGCGACGATGGGGATCCCTGCACGCTCAACCTTTGCCAGGCGCAGCAGTGCGTCTATGTCTTCGACGACACCCTGTGTACACCAACCGGCGGCTGCAACGGACAGGGCGTCGTGAGTGCCAACAACGCGGTGCTGTTCTCAGGCAGTCAGGCCAAGATCGAGGGCGTGGCAGGTATCGCCTTCGTCACACATTCGGTCACTATCGAGTGCCCCCCCTCGCAGCAATCGTTCATCGCTGAAGCAGGCCCGGTCGCGCTCAAGGGAAGCTTCCCCAATCACGTACTCTTCACCACAGGGGACACTCAGGACCCGGCCTGGGAGTGCATCGGGGCCTGCGCCGCCAAAGGGGTGTGCACCAAGCCCCACGCGGGTGGAACGTATTGGGCGTGGGGCGAGGTGAACCCGCCGGACTTCTTCTCGCCCTACCTCGATGGGTACGGCGACCTGGCCGTCCTGCTCAGCGGCTGGTGCATCGCGGTGACCCCCGCGGGGCTCGCGGGCGCCTACGACGCCATGCTGGAGGTCAGCCTGTCCAACGGAGGGTTCACCCAGGAATCCGGCCAGGTACAGCTGCAGCCGGGTGCCAACGGGATGGTGCTGACGACGACGATGGGGGGGCTCAGTCAGCCCCAGTCCATCGTCGTCGACTCACTGTCCGGCGTGGTCACGCTCTTGTACCCCACCTATTCCATCACGCTGACGTCCGACGGCAACACGCTCATCGGCGAGGTCTCTGGCGATGGGGTCCAGGGAAGCCTGACACTGACCAAGCTCCCGTGACCCCGGTCGCAAAAGCGCACCCTGGGTTGAATGTACTCGCACCGCACGCGTCACAAAGCGGCCTGGCCATTGTGGTTGAAGCGTTGTAAGGCCTGGCAGCTTGTCCCGCCCCGTCCTGCGACCCGAAGAAGGTGCCCCTTGCCGTTGAATCGCCTCGCTCTCCGCGCGGCCGCCGTGTCCCTGACGCTGCTGGCCACCCTGACCCTGCTCACGTCGAGCGCCAGCGCGCGCAAGTGCGGCAAGGAGGGCAAACGCCCCTGCACGGTCCTGGAGCGCGTACCGTCGTGCGACAAGGGCCTGTTCGAGAACTTCAAGACCAAGCGCTGCGAGCGCAAGAAGAAGGCCAAGCCCATCATCAAGGCCAAGCCCAAGCCCCGCCGTGTCATCTGCGGGGCGCTGAACCAGCGCCCCTGCACCGTCCTCGAGCGTGTCCCCTCGTGCAACAAGGGCCTCGTCGAGAACTTCCGGCTGAAGCGGTGCGTCAAGCCGGTCAAGAAGGCGCTCAACTGCGGCAAGCTGAACCAGCGGCCCTGCAAGGTCACCGAGCGCATTCCGTCGTGCAACAAGGGCCTGGTCGAGCACTTCAAGAAAAAGCGGTGCGTCCAGCCTGGAAAGGTCGGGGCCAAGGTCAAAGCGAAGTTCGATCGCTTCGCGGGTGACTTCGTCAACAAGAACAGGCGACTGGCCAAGGAGCTGACCCGGTTCGGCCAGGGGCTGATGAACGGTCCGACGGCCAAGTACTTCAAGAACGGCGGCTTCAAGCGGGACGTCGAGAAGAGCCGTGTGGCCAACATCGTCCGCAACATCGACATCTCGGCCATCCGGAAGTCGCTGAAGACCTTTCGAAGCGCCTACCTGCCCAAGACCATCATGATCGGCGTGGTCATCGAGGGCGGCGTCGGCATGGGCGGCACCGTGGAGCTGGGCATCGCCTTCGACATCTCGCCCCAGGGTGGCAACGCCGTGCTCTACCGGACCTTCGGGGTAACCATGGGCCTGATCACCGGCGGCTCCGGCTCCATCAGCGTCGGTCTCGCCTGGGTCCGCCCGCCCAAGCTCGTGGGCGAGCTCCGTGGGCTGAGCTTCGGCGCCGGCAAGTCGGTCTTCCAGGGCGCGTCGGTGGGTGGCTCGTTGGGCTTCTGGTTCCAGCCGCTGGCCAACCAGCTCGGCGGCATCGGCTTCGACCCGCGGCGCTTCGCGGGCATCAACATCGCGGTGTCCATCGGCGCCACGGTGCTGCCGGTGGACTTCCGCGGCACGGCGGCGCTGACCCAGGTGCTGACCAAGCGGGGCGTCTGGCGCGCCGACGCGTGCGGCGCCAACGGCATCCGCCCCTGCCACGTCATCGAGCGCGTTCCGTCCTGCAACCGCGGCCTGCGCGAGGACTTCGCGCGGCACCTCTGCGTGAGGTAGACCGGGTCAGTCGCGCACCTCGACCGTCACCCACTCCGGCCAGGGCGACTCCAGCACCCCTCGGGCGTCCTCATCACCCAGGAGATGCAGCGCGAAGAAGGCCGTTACCGCGTTCTGGGTGATGGCTACGCCGGTCTCCAGCGGGATGTAGCTGAATGGGGAGCCGTCCGTCTGGCGCACGTCGTCGCCGCAGCACGGGTCGAAGTCCGGCACCAGGCCGCAGATGTCCGACATCGACCAGTGGCCCGCGTCGGCGACTTCGATCTTCCACGCCGGTGGGTTGGCGTTGGCGAAGTTGTCGCGCAAGAGGATGTTGCCGAACTCGCTGATGCTGTTGTCCTCCTGCATCAGCACGAACAGCACGGGCACGTTCACGTCGGCCATCAACACCCCCTCGGTGACGGGATTCTCCATGGGCGCCGCCAGCCCGACGGCGGCCTTGATGCGGTCGTCTGACTGAGCGGTGTAGCCCGTCGTCACGCTGCCGAAGCTGTGCCCGAGCGCACCGACCCGGCTCGCGTCGAAGCGGCCTGCCAGCTCCGCCGGGACGTCACTGCCGCCCTCCAGCAGCGTGTCCAACACAAACAGCATATCGCCCCCGCGCACCGGCACGAACGCCGCTCCCAGCTCGATGGCCGTCCCGTCCTGCGCGTCCCACAGGGTGTTGTCCTCGTGGTCGGGAGCGGCCACCGCGAACCCATGGCTGGCCAGCCGCTCGGCCAGGGAGAACGTCGAGAAGCGGGTGCAGTTGTGACAATGCGACATCAGCAGCAGGGGCCAGCTTCCGCTCGCCTCAGCAGACGCCGGGGCCGCATCGCGGGTGGCTGTGGTGGTCAGGTTCACGCAGCCCTCGGGCGCTGTTGCGAGCAGCCCATCCAAGGTCGCCAGCGTTTCGCCCGAGACGAAGTCCCGGATGCTGCCGGCCACGCCCGACTCGGCCGCCGGATACCAGACCTCGACCGTCAGTGTCCGACCTCGGTCGGCATCGGTCAGCGTCATGGTTCGATGGCCTACCGTCCAAGGACCGGGTTGGGTGTAGTCGGCCGGCGTCGCCACTGCATCGGCAGTACCATCGGCGCTGGCGGTGTCGCCCCCAGCATCGGCAGGGGGCGCCTGCGTCACCTCTTCCGGACAGCCGGCGAGCGAGAACAGGAAGAGAGCGAGCAGCATCTTGGTCAGTACATCCATGGGCCGCGCATGCTGGCCCGACCGTCGCCCCACCGCAATCCCCCTTTCAGATGACCCCGTCCACAGGCATCATCGGCCGCCATGACTTCGACCGCACCCGCCTCCCAAGACCCACCCAAGGCCTGGCCGGTATTGGTCGCACTGCTACTGCTCTGCTTCGGCACCTCAGCCCTGGCCGGCCTCTGGACCAGCGGCGAGACCTCGGTCCCCGACGGCTGGTTCGCCAACCTCGCAAAGCCCTCCTGGAACCCGCCGGGTTGGCTCTTCGGCCCCGTCTGGACGGTGCTCTATGCCTGCATGGCGGTCGCCGCCTGGCTCGCCTGGCGCTACAGCGAGGGCGCAGTCCGCACCCGCGCAATGGTCGTCTTCGGTGTCCAGCTGGCCCTCAACATGGCCTGGTCGGGCCTCTTCTTCGGCTTGCGGCGCCCGGACCTGGCGGCCATCGAGATCGTCATCCTGCTGGCCGCCATCGTCGCCACAGCCCTTGTTTTTCGGCCTCTTTCCCGACTGGCAGCCTGGCTCCTGGCCCCCTACGCCGCCTGGGTCAGCTTCGCCACGGCCCTGAACATCACCATCTGGCAGCTCAACTGACGGCGTCCAGCCTGGCTCTGACCCTCGCGCTGGCCGCGACCACCGCGGCTTGCGCCGGCCCCACGGCGGAGCGACCGGAACCGACCCCCTCCGTGTCCAAGGCGCCACGCACCTGCGCGTCCCCCCTGGCCGACCTCCACGTCGACACGCTCTATCAGGTCCAGTACCGACGACGACCGCTGGACCTGACGCCGTTTCCAAAGACCCAGGTCACCGCCGCCTCGCTCGAAGCCGGCTGCGTGCGCTTCCTGTTGAAGAGCCTGTTCGTCCCGCACGGATTGAAGCTGCGCCGCGCCAAGCCCACCGAGCTGAACGCCTTGCTGGCCCAGGGCGAGGCGCTGGCGCGCGCTCAACGCTGGACCATCGGCGCACCCCTGCCGGCCCCAAAGAACACCCGCGTACTCTTCTCCGTCGAGGGTGGGCAGGTGCTGGCCAGCGAGGCGGGGCTTGCGCTGATTCCCAAGTTGGTGCGACGCGGCGTCCGCGTCTTCGGGCTGGTCCACGCCTACGACAACGACCTGGCCGCCTCCAGCCAGGACCCCGTGTCACGCGCCCGGCGAAAGAAAGCGCCCGCGAAGTACCCCGACGGGTTGACGCCGCTCGGGCAGCGCTATGTGGATGTGGTGCACGCTTCCGGCGGCGTCATCGACGTCAGCCACGCCTCGGACGCAACCTTCTGGCAGGTCGTCGAGCGTGCCGCCACCGCCGGCGCCCCGGTCCTCGCCACCCACTCCAACGCCCGCGTCCTGTGCGGCCACCGGCGCAACCTGACCGACAAACAGCTGGCCGCTATCGGCGCCAGTGGGGGCCTCGTCGGGGCGATGTTCCACGTCCCTACCCTGTGCCGTCGCGACAGGCGCCCCCCGACGGTGTCGGACGTCGCCCGCCACATCACCCACTTGGTCAAGCTCGCCGGCCCCCGCGCCGTCGCCATCGGCTCCGACCTGGACGGCCTGATCACCGCGGCCCGCGGCCTCGAGAACCACCGCGGCATCGCCGTGCTCGTCGACGAACTCCGTCGCCTCGGGATGTCCCGCGCAACGATCCGCGCCGTGCTCTACGACAACGTTCAGCGGGTGTTTTCACGGTTCAAAAACTAGTCGGACGGAAAGAGTGCGAACGACCGTCGCAAATCCGGATCGCCAACCTCGATTTTTTGTGTAAGGTGTCGTCCAGCTCCAAGCACATGTCGAGGTGAGGGCCATGGGATACGACCTGAAGATCACGGGTGGAACCGTCGTGGACGGGACCGGAGAAGAGCGACGCGAAGCCAACGTCGCCATCACGGACGGCACGATTGTCGAGGTCGGTGAATGCGCCGGCGAGGCCAAGCGGACCATCGATGCGCGGGGCGCCATCGTGACGCCGGGTTGGACCGACATCCACACCCACTACGACGGTCAGGTCAGCTGGGACGAGGAGCTGGCGCCGAGCTGTTACCACGGCGTCACCACCGCCATCATGGGCAGCTGCGGGGTCGGCTTTGCGCCGGTTCGCGCCAAGGACCGCCAGCGCCTCATCGACCTCATGGAAGGCGTGGAGGACATCCCCGGCGTGGCCCTGGCCGAGGGCATCAACTGGCGCTGGGAGACCTTCCCCGAGTACATGGACGCGCTCGACGCGATGCCCCACGCCATCGACTTCGGCTGCCTCATTCCCCACGACCCCGTCCGGGTCTATGTGATGGGTGAGCGCGCGCTGGCCGAAGAGCGGGCCACCGACGCCGATGTCGAGGCCATGAAGGCCCTCATCCGTCAGGGCCTCGAGGCAGGTGCGGTGGGCTTCTCCACCGGCCGCACCGACAACCACCGCGACGCCGAGGGCAACCACACCCCGTCCGCCGAAGCCACCGAGCGCGAGCTCATCGGCCTGGCCACCGCGCTGAACGGTCTGAACCACGGCGTGCTGCAGGCCGTCAGTGACTTCGACATGGTCGAGTCGCCCAAGCGCTTCGACCTGGAGTTCGACCTGCTCGAGAAGATGGCGCGCGCTGTCCCCGGTCACCCGATGAGCATGTCCCTCATCCAGCGTGTCCGCGCCCCCCTGCAGTGGAAACAGATCCTCGGCCGGGTCGACAAGGCCGTCGCCGACGGGCTCGACATCAGCGTGCAGGTCGGCGCCCGCGGTATCGGCGTGCTGCTGGGCCTCGACGCCACCTTCCACCCGTTCATCGGCTTCCCCAGCTACAAGAAGATCTCGCAGCTGTCCCTGCAAGAGCGCGTGGCCGCCATGCGCAACCCCGAGTTCAAGGCGCAGATGCTGACCGAGAAGTCCGAGCCGGTGTCTGGCGATGGCAGCTCGGTGCCGCCCCTGGCCGACCTCCTGCTGGCCCAGATCGACCTGGTCGCCCAGCGCACCTACCGCTTCAGTGACCCCGTCGACTACGAGCCTCCGCTGGACCAGTCACTGGCTGCCGAGGCCAAGCGCAACGGCGTCAGCGTCCTGTCCGTCATTTACGACGCGCTGCTCGAGGAAGACGGCAAGATCCTGCTGTACTTCCCCATCTACAACTACCTGGGCGGCAACCTCGACGTGGTCGGAGAGATGCTGACCCACCCCCGCGCCCTGCCCGGCCTGTCCGACGGCGGCGCCCACGTGGGCACCATCTGCGACGCCAGCTTCCCGACGTTCATGCTGACCCACTGGGCCCGCGACCGGGAGAAGGGGCGCCTGGGCCTCGAGAAAGTCGTCAAGATGATGTCCCACGACACCAGCCGCCACATCGGGCTGAAGGACCGTGGCATTCTGGCCCCGGGCATGCGCGCCGACATCAACGTCATCGACCTGGACCGCCTGACCCTGCGCAAGCCGCGCCTGGTCGCCGACCTCCCGGCCGGCGGAAAGCGGATGCTGCAGGACGCCAACGGCTACATCGCCACCCTGGTGGGCGGACAGGTCATCCTGGAGAAGGACCAGCTGACTGGCGCCCGGCCAGGCCGCCTGGTACGTATGGGGCGCTGACAGGCCAAGTGCCGGCGGTCAGATCGAGGGCTTGCTATGCGTAGCAGCCCTCGCACGTCACAGTCATAACACGATTGCCGTCAGGCCCTGAGGTCGTTACGTTGCCTGCGTGAGCGCTGGAATCGTCATCGCTGTTGCCACGGGAGCCGTCGCCGGGTGGGCCTGGATCCGCCGCCGGCCGTCGCTCCGGCGCGAGCTGAACGCGGCTATGCGCAGCAAGGACATCACCGGCGTCGTGAGCTTCCTGGCCACGCACGAAGGGGAGACTCGGGAGACGCTGTTCAACACGGCGACCCGGACCCTGTGGGACGGCTACGAGCGCGAGCTGGCGACAGACCTCATCAAAGAGGTCGGCAGCACCATCCACACCGCCAACATCGCCCAGTATTGGATGAAGCAGGCGCTGGAGGTGGAGCCCGACATCGCGCAAGAGCGGTTCGACCCCGACTGGCTGGGCATGTTCTACAACGCCGAGCACGCCGCGAGGTGCGGCAAGTTTGGCTGAGTGAAGTAGTCCGCCCGCGGTCGCGGGCTTCGAGTACACTGGCGCTACATGCCGCTCACCCCGGACCAGATCGACCACTTCGTGCGCCGAGGCTTCTTGCGGTTTGAAGGGGCCGTAGCGCCAGAACGCGTGCACGGGTGGCTGGACGGCGCGTTCGAGCGCCTCGAGCGGGCGCCGGAGCGCTACGCCAAAGAGTGGTTCGACCCGAAGGTCCGCGATGCGCTGACCGCTTACCGTCGGGAGGAGCCCGAATCCTGGATGGCCGGTCGCGTCACCATCCAGGGAGACACGTCACTACATATCGCCGAGGTGGCCCCCACGGTCTGGGACGCGATGGTCGAGCTGGTGGGCGGAGACCCCCAGCGCCTCGCCAGCCATCAATGGCCCAACGGCGTCATCGCCGACCACCGGCTCCCCGGCGTGGCCGACGTGCCGCCTCCGGGACCGGAGCCGCTCGTCGGACCGGGCGCGTTCCACGTCGACCAGCCCATGCCCGACGCCATCCTGCAGGGCTATCGCCTGGGCTTCGTCACCCTGGTGCTGCTCGAAGACATCGCCCCCGGCGAAGGTGCGACGGTCCTCGTGGCGGACAGCATCGGGCCTATCGCTCGCGCCTTGCTGGACGCCCCAGGCAGCTATGACCTGACCAACAACGCCGCCATCGCGAGCATGTGGGAGGCCTTCAACGACCGCGTCGAGGCGACAGGGAAGGCCGGCGACGTCTACCTCAGCCACTCGCTGGTGGCACACGCCGCGGGCCCCGCGCGGCTGCGGCGCGACTCGGACGCCCCATGGCTGAGGCTCCTCGCCAACCCCTGCACCGACCTCCGGGGCGGTCTGAGGTTTGGCAAGGCCGCGCTGAACCCACCGGCGCCCATCGACCGGGCCGTGACTCACGCGCTCGGCGACCGCGCCGCCCAGATGGACGACTGGTCGCCAGTCCCCGCGCAGCGCCACCCTCAAGGGCGGGAGCCTGGGCGCGCGGAGCAGCGACGCGAGCCCCGACATGCCCCGCGCAGACTCGCCCTGCCGAAGTGGCTCGTGGAGGCCCTGGCTCCTGTGGGAGCGGCCGTCTTCGCCAGCGTCCAGCAGGAGGCCCTGACGCTGACGCTCCGGCGGCGCAGCGAGACCGTCTTCGTGCGCCTCGTGCAGCCCGACAAAGTGCCTTATCGACTGCCCTATGCAACGTCGGCATTCGGGGTCGCTTACCAGGGGCGTGTTTCCGATGGGCCGGGCCTGTGCCAGCAGGTGGGGGAGGCCCTCCAGAGCTTCTCGGACGAGGTCCGAAGCTTCTTGGCGGACCCGGCGGCCGCGGAGTGGTCCGAGCCCGACCTGGAGGACCTGCTGCAAAGGGCCGGCGACCCATCTGCCCGCGCCTCGGACACCGCCAAACTGGAGGCGCTCCTGGCGCGGAGCTGGAACCCGGCTGACGCCGACGCCCTGGCGGTGGCGGCCTTGATGCTGGGCCAGCCCGAGGCCATTTCGCCCCTCGCCGCCAAGACGGCGCACCGAGGCCTGCTGCTTCCTATCCTCGATGCCAGCCTCGCGGGCGACACCGACAGGGCCGTGGCCGATCTCCGGGAGCTGGCTTCCGACCGGCGCACCGAGCCCACGCTCGCGGTGGCGCTTGGCCGACTCGCCGTGGTCATAGGCCACGACGCGGACGGGCTGGACATCCTGGAGGCGGCGGAAGGCCGGCTGGATGGCTCCGAGCAGGGACGCGCCATGCTCGACATCCTCGCCCTGAGGCTCCAGCGCGGCGAGTCCCCCGACGGTCTGCGCCGCCCCTTCGAGAAGGCGTGGGCCGCTCTCGAAGACGACGTCTCCGCGCTGCTGGCCCTGGCCCGGGTCGCGTCTTTGCTGGGTGAACGGGATGTCGCCGAGCACACGCTGATGAGGGCCTCGAGCCACCACTCGATTCCGGAGGCCTTCGCGGCGCTGGCCGAGCTGAGGCTGGCCCGCGGTGACCAGGCTGGCGCCCAGGAAGCCGCTACCCTGGGCGCGCGCAGCCAAGACCCCGAGCTCGTCGAGCGCCTGTCGCGGGTCGTCTCTGGCGAGCCGCCCTCGCCCCCGAGTTCCAAGGCGCTCTGGACGGCCTGGGCGCGTGACCAACACGGCCTCGTGGACCAACTGACCGCGATGTGGATGCGTGCCGGCTAGCCGTCACTTCGGCATGTCGAACCGCACCGCCAGGCCCATCTGAAACAACGGGCCGCTGTTGGACTGCAGGTCGTTGACGTAGCCCACGACGCCCCCCGACAGCCACCACCCCACCGGCCCGGGTATCCACTCCACGCCCAGCACGTGGGTGTGCCACATCGTCGCGGGCACGCGCCGCGCGGCGCTCAGCTGCCACCGGCCTCGGAAGAAGATGCCCAGGTGGTCCATCAGAATACCGCCGACGCCGACGCCCACATACCCGCCGAAGGCCGGCATCTCGTTCCATTTCAGGCCCTCCTGGGTGACGGTCGTGGTGTCCCCCGTATCCGGATCGACGACGATGATGCCTATGGCCTGGTCGCCGCCGCCAGCGCCCGCCCCGAAGCCGAACTCGACGTCCAGAACCAGCCCGTTGCGCTCCTTTTTGGGCGGCCGTATCGCGGTGTATCGCACGCCGCTGTGGGCGATCACCCAACCGTCCCGTTCGTCGTCGGCAATGGCGCCCAGCGAGGCGTCCAACCCCAGCTCGACGGCGAGCGCGTCGTACACCGGGACGCCCGCCCGCAGGCCGGCCACGAGGAAGTTGTCGAAGGCGGCGGCGACCTCCCCCGAGCCGCGGGAGAAGTGCCCCGGCGTGCCGGGATGCATGCTCGCGATGGGCGGCGCGTATACGCGGTTGCAGGCGGCGCTCAGAGCCATCACGCACATCAGGAGCAAATTGCGCAGATGCGTTCGGTGCATGGCGTCGAGTTAATCACATTTCGTCGCACACCACGTGGCGTTGACGAATCTTGGCAACCCCTGACATTCTAAGGGGTATGAGGCGCATCGTGCGCCGTCCCCCCAGGGAGCCACGCGCCGTGGACCAAGCCCAGACAGCGTCACCCCCGCCCCCACCACCGCCCGCTGCACCCGCCGCGTCATCGGACGCTTCAGGTGCGGCCGAGGCCCAGGTAGGTCCCCAGGGTCAACTGCTCCTGGGCGCCTTTACCGGGGTCTTCCTGCCGACCCTGCTGACGATCTTCGGCGTCATCATGTTCGTCCGGGTGGGCTGGTCTGTCGGCAACGCCGGCCTGGCCGGCACCTGGCTCATCATGCTGTTGGCCATGGGCATCACCCTGGCGACCGGGCTGTCGCTCTCCTCCATCGCCACCAACACCCGCATCGGTCCGGGCGGCCCGTACGCCATCCTCGCCCGCTCGCTGGGCTTCGAGGTGGGCGGTGGCATCGGAGTGCCCCTGTTCCTGACCCGCCCGCTGGGCGTCGCCATGTACGTCATCGGGTTCCGCGAGGGATGGCTCTGGGTCTTCCCCGACCACATCCCGCTCCTGGTGGACCTCACGGTCTTCGCGGTGCTGGCGGGCATAAGCTACCTCAGCGCGGACCTCGCCTTCCGCGTTCAGTACATGATCCTCGCCATCATCATCGGTTCGTTGCTGTCCATCTTCGGCAGCTCGGTGACGTGGGACCCGGTGGCCGAGATCACCTGGTGGGGTGAGTACCCGGGCAGCCCTGAGAACGACTTCACCGGGACGACCTTCTGGGGCGTGTTCGCGGTCTTTTTCCCAGCCACGACGGGCATCCTCGCAGGCGCCAACATGTCCGGCGACCTCAAGGATCCAAGGCGCGCCATCCCCTCTGGGACACTGTGGGCCATCGGGGTCAGCTCCATCGTCTACTTCCTGCTGGCCTGGTGGGCCGCGCGTGCCGGCACCCCGACGGAGCTGGTGGAGAACTACACCCTCGCCATCGACAAGTCCCTGTGGCCACCGCTGGTGCTCGCCGGGCTGCTCGGCGCCACCGCATCGTCGGCCCTCGCCGGCCTCGTGGGCGGCCCGCGCATTCTGATGGCCATGGGTCAGCACAAGATCATCCCGTTCTCGGCCAAGATGGCCAAGGTGGGTGAGGATGGTAACCCCCGCTTCGCTGTCGTGGTCACGTCGGGCCTGACGCTGCTGTGCATCCTCGGTCGCGACCTGAACACCATCGCGCCGGTGGTCACGATGTTCTTCCTCATCACCTACGCGATGCTGAACGTCGTGGTGCTGGTCGAGCAGAGCCTGGGCCTGGTGAGCTTTCGACCGACGCTGAAGATACCGCGCCTGGTGCCGCTGTTCGGGGTGGTGGGCTGCATCTTCTCGATGTTCATCGTCAGCCCGTCGTTCAGTCTCATCTCGGTCTCGCTCGTGGTCGCGTTCTGGATCTGGATCCGATGGCGCGGCCAGCACGCCGCGGAGTCCGAGGACGTCCGCTCCAGCGTGTTCGTCAGCGTCGCGCAGTGGGCGGCGGGGCGCGTGACCGAAGCAGAACGCAAGAACCGCCGCGCCTGGAAGCCGCACTTTTTGGCCCCCGTGGCGGATCCCGACCAGGTCCGCGGGGAGTTCCAGCTGGTGTTGGACCTGACGCGTCCCGACGGGTCGGTGACCATGCTGGGGCTGAGCGAAAACGACGCCTGCGCGCCCGACCTGCGCACGCGTCTGGTGGACCTGTCAGAGGCGTTCCGCAAAGAGGGCGTCCAGTCGAGCGCCTCGGTCATGCGCTCCAAGGATGGGGCCAAGGGCGTCATCACCGGGCTCGAGGCGCTCCAGGCGGCGTTCTTCCGGCCCAATCTGCTGCTGGTGCGACTCGACAGCGAAGGCCAGCACGACACCATCGATCTTGGGCATCTGACCGACCAGGCGGCCATCGTCGAGGTGGGCATGATGGTGGTCTGCATCCACCCGCGGGCGGGCTTTGGGCAGCGCAAGACCATCAACCTCTGGGTCCACCCGCGCAACGACAAGTGGGACACCGACGAGGCGTTCGCCTCTGGCAACCTCAACCTGGCGCTGCTCACCGGCTACCGACTGATGCGTCAGTGGAACAAGCATCTGCGGCTCATCACCGCGGTCGAAAACGACGAGGACCATGCTCGCGCGGAGAAGTTTCAACGCGAACTGATGGACCTCGTGCGCCTGCCCGAGACCATCGAGCGGACAATCATCCGTGGCTCCTTCGAGGAGGCGCTGAAGAACGCGCCCATGGCCGACGTGAACATCCTCGGCATGGAGCCTTCGCCCGACGGCGAGCAGCTCATCGGGATGGTCAAAGACCTGCACAGCTCCTGCCTGTTCGTGCGCGATTCGGGCCGCGAGAGCGCTTTGGTGTAAGCTGTCGCAGCAGGTGCTGGCCCAACCCCTCTGGGCCCGCTACACTGCCTGCGTCGTCCTGGACCTCTTAGGTGGGAAAACTGTGCAGCGTGTCCTGGCTGTCGATGGCGGTGGCATACGCGGGATCATCCCGACGCTCGTCCTTCAAGAGATCGAGAGGCGCACCAAGCGCCCCATCGCGTCGATGTTCGACGTCATGGCGGGGACGTCGACAGGCGCGCTCATCGCGCTGGGCCTGAGCGTTCCCAGCGATGATGGGACCACGCCGAAGTACGGCACCGCCGACATCCTGGCCATCTACAAGGACCGGCGCAAAGAGCTCTTCGACCGGCCGTTCCTGCACGCGCTGACCAGCCTCTGGGGGCTCGCCGGCCCCAAGTACCCCTCCGAGAACCTGGACAACCTGGTCCTCGACGTTCTAGGCGACGCGCGTCTCGCCGACGCCCTGACCGACGCTGTCGTGGCCACCTACGACCTGGAGAACCGGGCACCGTTCGTGTTCCGGGCCCGCGAGGCCCGCGCCGACAAGGGCCTGAACTTCCTGACCCGGTCCGTCGCGCGGGCCGCCATCGCGGCGCCCAGCTACTTCGAGCCCGCCAAGCTTCCGGACGCCGGCACCGGCGCCATCCGTTGGCTCGTCGACGGCGGAATCTTCGCCAATGACCCATCGCTTTACGGGTTGGCGGAGGCGCAGCTTCGCGCGCCACGAGAGGGGAATGACGCCGATGGCGGGGTCCTCCTGCTTTCCCTGGGCACAGGCGAGGTGAAAACGCCCATTCCGGGGCCCAAGGCCGCTGGCTGGGGAGCGCTGAGCTGGCTCAGCCCCATCCTGGAGATCACGTCCAGCGGCGCGGCTGACGAGCTGACCAACGACCTCCGAATCCTGCTGGAGAGCCACACCTCGCACATCCTCCGGCTTCAGCCTCGGCTCACCAACGCCGAGTCCGCCATGGACGACATCTCCGACGGCCACATCGCCGCTCTGGAGAAGGCTGCCAGCGACCTCATCACCGCCAACGATGCCGAAATCGACGCGCTTTGTCGGCAGCTGACCGCCGCCGGGGAGGCCGCCTAGTGGCTGTCATGAACAGCGCCGGGCCGCCGCCGCGCCGGTACGGTTCGTTCGAGGTAGACTCGGTGCTGGGCGCCGGAGGCATGGGCGTCGTCTACAAAGCGCACGATGTCGGCGACAAGAGCACGGTCGCGCTGAAGACTCTGTCGAGCGTCGACCCCGGCCTACTGCAGGCGCTACGCCGCGAGATCCATGCGCTGAAGGGCATCCACCACGAGGGGATCGTCAAGGTCATCGACGACGGCGTGCAGGACGGTATCCCCTGGTACGCCATGGAGCTCATCGACGGCCCCAACCTGGCGGACTTCATCAAGGAACTGTGGGGCGGCAAGGGCTCCTCCGAGGTGACCGTCCCGACGCCCACCACCATCGATCCGAAGAATCTCCGGGCGACGCCAAAGAACGCGCCCATCCAGCGCCCCCTGCCGCCCATCGCCGCAGGACGTCTGGAAGAGACCCTGGAACGCTTCATCGCCCTGTGCGAGCCGCTCGCCGCCCTGCACGGCAACGGCCTGGTTCACCGCGACCTTAAGCCCGCCAACGTCCTGTACCGAGCGGACGGCAGTCCCGTTCTGGCGGACTTCGGTCTGGCCACTATCTTCTCCCGCAACGACGGTCGGGAGTCGCTGGACGCCGAGGCCAACATCGCAGGAACCATGGTGTACGCCGCCCCCGAGCAGCTCCAGGGCGAGTACGTCGACGCACGCGCCGACCTCTATTCGCTGGGCTGCATCCTCTATCGGGCGCTGACCGGCGAGCCGCCATTCAAGGGCAGCATTGCCCAGATGGTGCGCAAAATGAGCGTGGACCCGCCGCCGGTGTCGGCCCGGGTCTCGGGAACCCCATCCCAGCTGGACCTCCTGGTGATGCGCATGCTGGCGCGGCAGCCGGTGGACCGCGTCGGATTTGCCGACCACCTGGGTATGCTGCTGGCCGAGCTGGCGGGACAGGTGGCGCCGCGCAGCCACGGCCGTCCAGTGTCGTACCTTTACCGTCCCGGCCTGGTGGGCCGCGAAAGCCTGGTCACCGAGCTGGAGCAGGCGGTCAACCAGTGCCATGACGGTCAGGGAAGCTGCCGGGTGCTCACGGGCGAGAGCGGCATCGGCAAGACGCGCATGCTGATGGCCGCCAACGCGTTGGCCGAGCGGAACCAGCTGAAGGTGTTTCGGGGCAACTGCTCCCAGCCGGGTCAGGGGCGGGTGTCGCCGATGCGCCCGTTCCGGCACCTCATCGAGGGCATCGTCGACCACTGCCGCACCGCCGAGCCCGAGGTCGTCGCCCGCATCGTCGGCGCCCGCGCCAAAGTGCTGTCGATGTACGAGCCGCTCTTCGGCGAGGTCCCGGGACATGACGACCAGCCCGAAGCGCCACCGCTTCCTCCAGAGGCCGCGGAAGACCGCCTCGTCAGCCTGTTCACCGAGACCGTCGTGCGCTTCGTGGACGAAGCCCCGACGACGCTGTTGCTGGATGACCTGCAGTGGGCCGACCGCCTGACCCTGGCGGTCGTACGGTCCCTGGCGATGGCGGCCACGAGTGCTGCGCCGCTGATGATCGTCGGCACCTCGCGGACGGAGAATCTCACCCCAGAGGTGCTCCGGTTGCTGGAGCATGACCGGGTCAAACGCATCGAGGTGTCGCGACTGGGCTCCGAGGACGTCGGCGCCATCGTCAAGGGCATGCTGGCGTGGGAGACCGCACCCACCGGTTTGACGGAGTTCCTGGCGGAGCAGTCGGAGGGCAATCCGTTCTTCGTGGTCGAGTACCTGCGGGCGGCGGTCGGCGAGGGCATCCTGTTCCGCGACAAGAACGCCCACTGGCGGGTCGACACCGAGCAGGATACCAACGAAGCGGAGGCCTTCCGGGCCCTTGGCCTGCCAACGTCGCTACGGGAGCTGCTGGAGCGACGGCTGGTCGGCCTGTCCGAAGAGGCGCTGCAGCTGGTGGAGCTGGCCTCCGTCAAGAGCGGCGACATCTCCGACGCGGTGCTGCAGCAGGCCTTCGACGTGGCCGAAGACATCTACATGGTCGTGGTGGCCGAGCTGACCAAGCGTCAGATCCTCGAGACCACGCCCGACGGCCGACTCCGCTTCACCCACAGTCAGCTGCGAGACGCGGCCAGGGAGCGGGTCCCCGCCGAACAAAGGAAGGACCTGCACAAGCGTATGGCGCTGGCGATGGAGGCCAAAGCGCCAGACGAAGTGGGCCGCCTTGCGCACCACTTCGCCCAGGCGGGGATGGTCAACAAGGCCATCAAGTACGGCGAGAAGGCCGGAGATCGCGCACTGATTCAGGGCGCCAACCAGGTGGCGGCGGGGCACTACACCCAGTTGCTGGAGCTCGAAGGCAGCGACACCGACAAGGTCCAGCGCGCGGAGTGGCGACGGCGCCTGGGCGAGGCCAGTTTCGGCCTGGGCAACATGGACGAGGCCAAGGAGCACCTGGAGACGGTCTTCGACGACCTGGGGATGAAGCTCCCTGCCAGCCCGGGCGGCTGGAAGCGGCGAATGGCGGGGCAGTCCTTTACTCAGATACGTCGGGTGATGGTCCCATTGCGGCTGCCGGTGAGCCCGGCCAAACGGCGCGAGCTGTTGGTAGCGGCCAAGGCGGGTCAGCGACTGTCGCACGTCTACTATTACAGCGCCGAGACGCTCAAACAGCTGGCCATCACGTTCCTGGCGGTGAACCTCGGCGAGCGAGCCAGCCAGCCGGAGGCCGTGGCCCAGGCGTACGCCTCGCTGGGCTATCTCGCCAGCGTCTTTGGCATGTCGCGGTTGTCCCAGGGCTACTTCACCAAGGGCCGCGACGGCGCCCGGGCGATGAACGACGGCACCGCGCTGACGATGCTCGACCTGGCCGAGGCCAACATGAGCATCGGTCAGGGCAAGTACGAGCACGCCCTGACCGTGCTCGAGCACGCGGTCGAGCGCTCCGAGGAGATCTCCAACTTCCAGACGCTGGAGCAGGCGCTGATGCTGGGCGCCGCAGCGGAGTACTACCTGGGGCGCTACGACAGCTCGGTGGCCAAGGAGGAGCGGGTGCGCTCCATCGCCGAGCCACGGAACTCGGAGCAGAACCTGGTGTGGGGCATCCTGGGCGATGCCCGCTGCAAGGTCCGGCAGCAGGCACTGGGTCAGACGCGGTCGCTGCTGGCCAAGGCGGCAGAGCGCGAGATGGACGAGCAGGCGCTGCTGGTCCATGGCGGGCTCGAAGCGATCATGCACCTGCGTGAGGGCCACAAGGACGAGGCGCTGGAGGCGGCCAAACGGCTACGGGAGCGCATGGGCGACGGGCCGCCCAAGAGCCGGCATGCCGTCGACGCACTCTGGAGCCTGGGCGAGGTCTACCTGGCCCAGGACGAGCCGGACATCGAGGGCCTCACCTACGTCACCGCCGCAATGGGCAAGCTGGGCCGACTCTTTGGCGTGGCCAACCTCAAGTCCGGGGTGTTCGCCGGGTACCTGGCGATGGCTGCGGGCAAGAGCGGTAAGGCGTTGAAGACCTGGCGCCACGCCATCGCTCAGACGTCCGAAGCGACGATGCCGTTTCACGAAGCCATGACGCGGTACATGCTCGGCTCAAGCGACCTGCTCGAGGACGACGCCGAGCGGCGGGAGCACCTGACAAAAGCGCTGGAGCTCTTCGAAGGGCTCGGGTGCCGCTACGACGCCTCGCGGGTCAAAGAGGCGCTGTCGGCGCTGGGGTCGGGCTTTTCCAGGCCTAGCGCGGACTGATAGATACCCCGCAGCATTTCAGCCTTTTCGGCCATGTTGTCCTCGGTCCAATCGTCGGTCGGGACGGGGGGCAGCACGTCGATCTCGAGAACGCCCGGCGTCACGTACGCCCGCCCGGTGGGCCAGCGCTTCCAGGCGTCGCGGATGACGATGGGGACGACCGGGCATTTCGCCGCCACCGCGATGCGGCAGAAGCCCAGCTTGAAGGGGCGTAGCGTGTTGTCGCGGGAGCGCCGGCCTTCCGGGGCGATGACGACGGTCAGACCCTCGGCGTTCATCCGATCGCCGGCCGCCTTGATGGAGGCCCGGGCCTTGTCCTTGTCGCGGCGATCGAGCGCGATGACGTCGAGCACGAGCATTCCCAGCCCCAGGATGGGGTAGTACAGCATCTCGCGTTTGATGATGGGCAGGCCCTTGTCGGGCATCACCGCCCAGGCGGTGAACGCGTCGAGAGTGGAAGCGTGGTTGAACGTGGCAACTTGCGGACGACCACTGTCGAGGTGCTCGTAGCCCGACAGCTTCATACGGACCCCGCACAGCCGCAGGCATGTGCGCGCCCAGAACCGGGGAATCGGGCGCCCGTAGCGTCGCAGCAACCAGCCGAATGTCACCAGGTGGAGCACGATGACGCTGGGGATGAAGACCGCCGAGAAGGTCCAGATGCTCAGATGCTGCTGAAGCGTAAGTAGGAGGCCACGCATGCGCGGCGACGCTACCACGTCTGGGTCAGTGGTCCAGCCCGGTCAGGGCGTCAGCCTCTTGGCGATGGCGGCGCGACGCTGCTGAAGCCAGACCGTCTGCTGTTTGGCCCAATCGGCCGAAACGGCCTTGTTCATCTTGTCGACCAGCTTCTGCATCGCCTTGTACTTGCACTTCTTGGCCGACTTCTTGGCGATCTTGCTGCCCCAGTTCTCGACCTTGATGACCCGCCCGTTGCGGCGGGTGACCAGCTGCTTTTTGTAGGCGCTGCCGGTGTTGTCGTACTTGGCGAACGTCTTTTTGTAGCAGTCCGCGTAGCGATTCTCGCGGGCGATTGCCTTGTCGATGAGCTTGCCCAACTTGGGGCTGACCGCCTTCTTGAGCCGTTCGCTGTTCATCAACACCTTGTTCGGTAGGCCTCGAGGCTGCGGAGCCTGGAGCGCGGCCGGAGGCGTGACGGACAGCGCCCTGCGGAACCGGATGGAGACCCGATGCCCCGCCAGCGTAATCGCGCGGGAGCCCTGCAGCAGGAGCAGAGGCTCACCCACCATGGCGCCCCGGTGGGCGCGCTTGTCCGTCGCGTAGACGACGACCCGCGGGTCCACCATGTCCCACAGCTTGGTGGCGGCTGCCCGCCGCTGGGCCCGGTCATCCCCGAAGGGCGCGACCACCGATGGCGGGTAGTACCAACTCACGACGCGCTTTGCGACCGGCAGGCCATCGACGATGGGCTTGGCCTGGAACATCGCATCGGGGGTCATCGCCGGGTGGCTCAGCGTGAGCTCGAACGGGGCTTTCGCATGCTTCTTGTCGGTCGCAACCCAGACTGCGTAGGTCCTGGGGGCGCTTCCTGGAGCCCCTACCGTGTCGGACCTGACAGTGCGGCTGGAGCATTTCGGCGGCAACAGTGACCGAGGGTTCTTGGGGTCGACGTCGCGGACCAGGAGTGTTGCCGCTTCGGCCTTGATGCTGAGACGAAGGCGGGCCTTGGGCAGAGAGGTCGTCACGAAGGCTACGGGCCGCTGACTGACGTGGAAGCTACATCCATCCGTGGTCGCGGTGAGCGCAGCCGGGAGGCTGCCCTTGTGGCGCACCGGCTTCTTCATCTCCGCGCTGATGCGCAGGTGGGTTTCGGCCTTGGCCTCACGCCTCAGCGGCAGGTCCTTGCTGTAGATGGTCAGCCCCTGCAGACCCAGCGCCGGCGGCGTACCTTCCTTTCGCTTGAGCGTGGTGTAGGCGTGAATCTTCCAGACGCCGGGCGTGGGATCCTTGATGTTGATCGCATGCTTTCGGGGTTCCCCGCTGCAGTAGTAGCCGCCGCCGGGGCGAATCAGCACGAACTGCGGAAAGTCGCGGCGCAGAAAGGTCAGGTGGGACACGCCTTCCGGAATGGTCAGGGTCGCGACCGGCTCCGGGGTCATCCAGGCGGCGCCCAGATGGGTGCTGCCGCACTTCTTGACCTTGTTGGTCTTGTCGTTGGGGCTGGGGATGTGCCGGTTGTAGTAGATGTTCCGGCTCTGGGCGGGCACATCCAAAGACAGGAGCATCGGGTTGGGCCCCTGGGGCGACCAGGTCAGCGCGGGTGGCGCGGCCAGGGCCTGACTGGGGGCGACCAACACCAGCGCAGCAGTGATGGCGGACGCCCACCCGAGGGTGGAAGCGGTGTGGGAGCGAGACTTCGAGGGCATGGGTCTGGGTCCTCCTGACCCGGCGGCGGCGCGGGGATCATTGTGACCGGGGTCAGGATGGACAATGCATAGTTTCGGACACCCTGCCCAGCGACACGAGTCAGCCTGATGCCGCGAGGCGTTCTCTGAGGTCATCGACGATGGCCAGGAAGTCAGGGTCGTACTCCCAGAGTTCCGGCAGGTCCGATGCGTCACTCATGACTCGGTCCACCACCTCCAGAGCGCGCACGACAAGCGCGCCGTCTGGCGGCCCCGGCTGCTTGGCCACCCACGCGTCGACCTCTTCCGTATACGCGTCCTGCTGGCCCGGGCGACCCAGGAGCCGCGCGATGACGTCCGCGGCCGCCAGTCCAGAGCAGCCGAGGTCGGTGTCGATGCCGTCGTCCGTCGCGGTCAGCACCGCCTCGAACGTCTCCAGGACCAGGGAAAGGCCCAGCTCGGGAAGGTCGAACGCCCAATCGCAGGCGCTGTCGTTGTCGAATATCCCTGATCCCCAAGCGCCCATGGGTCTCCTCGGCTAGCGGTCCTCGTTGGAAGCACCGAGCCACCACCTCATGGTGTCGGCGCGCTCGTTCGAGCCGTCGGGAGCCTTGGCAAGCGCCGCCAGCAGCTCCGACCGTCCGTAGGTCTCCGCCAGATAGTAGACGAGCTGCTCGACGCTGCGGTTCCAGTGCAGAAGTGCCTTGTCGAGGACGGTCGGCCATCGTCGACGGCGCCGTGTGAAGTCCAGCCGCCTTCGCAAGCAAAGAGCATCCGACGAAGTCGGACGCCCTTCAGCTCCGAACGCGCGAGACGAGCTTGCGTGCGGAGCCAGCCCGGAGCTGGAGTGGCGCCCCGGAGGGGTGCGGAGCCCCCCAGCGGGGGTTGGGGGGCGAATCCGATCGTCCTGCCATTCAACTTCCACCAGGAAATCAACTGGATCCAGATGAGTATTCAACCATGAGCTCAGCGGCAGCTAGCGGACGAATCAACTGGGAACGACGCCGCGGTTCTCCTCATGCTCCGCTTTGGACAGATTCGCTGGGTGGGCGGCATGAGGTGGTGGGGGCTTCTCTACTTTCTCATGCGCAACACCAGCATTCGGACCGCACTGCGGACCACGTCAGCAGGGGTCCACGGAGCATGCCGCTTGGCGGGAGCCCCGGGTCGATCACTCCAGCGGTCCGAACGCTGCGCGTTGCTGGGGGCTGCGGGCGACAGCGCGACCGGACGGCTGCGCCGCCCGGTCGCACTGCCGTCCTCGCGGGTCGCGGGTGGTCTCCGGAAACCGTTGAAAGGCGTGAATGAGCTCGTCTGGAATCCAACCATGGTCACGAGTGAGTAGCAGCCGACCAAGTCGGACGGCCATGGTCGTCGGCGCCGTCTGAAGTCCAGCCGCCTTCGCAAGCAAAGAGCATCCGACCAAGTCGGACGCCCTTCAGCTCCGAACGCGCGAGACGAGCTTGCATACGGAGCGAGCCCGGAGCTGGAGTGGCGCCCCGAAGGGGTGCGGAGCCCCCCAGCCAGCGGGGGGTTGGGGGGCGAATCCGATCGTCCCGCCATCCGACTTCCACCAGGAAATCAACTGGATCCAGGTGAGTGTTCGACCATGAGCTCAGCGGCGGCTAGCGGACGAATCAGCTGGGAACGCCGCCGCGGTTCTCCTCATGCTCCGCTTTGGACAGATTTGCTGGGCGGGCGGCATGAGGTGGTGGGGGCTTCTCTACTTTCTCATGCGCAACACCAGCATTCGGACCGCACTGCGGACCACGTCAGCAGGGGTCCACGGAACATGCCGCTTGGCGGGAGCCCCGGTCGATCACTCCAGCGGTCCGAACGCTGCGCGTTGCTGGGCGCTGCGGGCGACAGCGCGACCGGACGGCTGCGCCGCCCGGTCGCACTGCCGTCCTCGCGGGTCGCGGGTGGGTGGGGCATGAGGTGGTGGGAGCGCCCTTTCCAGTAGCGCCCCGCCGCTCCCCCACGCCCCGCTATACGTAGCCGTAGCCCCTGGCGGCTTCGACGGCGCCGGGAGCGCCAGCGACCAAGACGCGAAGTCGCTGGGGCGGAGCCCCCCAGCGTCCGGGGGGTTGGGGGGCGAATCCGATCGTCCTGCCATTCAACTTCCACCAGGAAATCAACTGGATCCAGATGAGTATTCAACCATGAGCTCAGCGGCA